>SESD01000598.1_pt1 | contig 22266 bp, 15 predicted proteins | sample 3171411 | NCBI WGS metagenome assembly SESD01 (sample SAMN06051880, study PRJNA518727) | freshwater metagenome | biome: subpolar coniferous forest; feature: holomictic lake; material: water; isolation source: holomictic Lake 442, 16.5 m depth | place: Canada: near Kenora, Ontario | collected...
GCCTAGCCCGAGCGAGATGGCTATTGCCGAGTCGCGCTGGTGCTCAGTTCGGGCCAGTGGCCCGGCCGTAGTTCCAGATGCCACCACGGTCGGGCCCGAGTTGTGACTCGAGGTTTACAATGCGTCCGTGAAAGTAGCCATGCCGCGCCTTGTGCACCACGGCGCTGAGAGCCGAGTGGTCACCCAAGTCGAATTCGGCGGCGAATGCCATCAGTGGTGGGTGGGCGTCCCCCGAGCACATGAAGGTCTGCTTGACCTCGGCATGAGCCCATGGGTGCCAGTGGCGACATTGGTCGCCGCCGCAATTGGTGAAGATCTCACGATCGAGGGCACCGTATCGCCCACACAATTGCGCGGGGCCACACACGCAGCGGCGTTGTGTAACGACTGGTGGCGTTGGCGCTCGCCCAACATCGAGGCCACCTCCGCTGCGCAACCGTTCGCTCCGGGTCATGGCACCGGACTGTTATTCACCCGAGGAATTGATTCCACTGCCACGTTGATCGAATCAATGCGGGGCATCGGGCCACGGGTTACTCACCTGTTGAGCGTCGCCGATCTTGAACCCAACCATTCGCCATCCGTGGCCGCGATGGTGCTGCTCGACACCAAACGAGCGGCTGCTTCAGTCGGCCTTCCGTTAATTGCAATGACCACGAATCTTCGTACCGAGGTCGAACGCTACGTCAACTGGGAACGCTCCTTCGGAACCGTTCTGATCAGCACGGCTCTGGCCCTCGGACCCTTGTTGGAGACGCTGCTCATTTCGTCGACGTTGAACGACAAATACCGCAAACCGCACGGCAGCACCCCAGAACTCGACGAAGGTTGGAGCACAGACCGCACCAAGGTGCTCACTACGCAACGCACACTGAGCCGCAACGACAAAGTGGCACTGGTGGGCAGCGAACCCAACTTGGCTCGGCAGATCAAGATCTGTTGGGCGGGCAATCAACGACGCAACTGTGGACGTTGCACGAAGTGCCTGATGACGATGACCGCCCTCGTGGTAGACGGTGGCGACGCTGCGCTTGAGACCTTCGAGGCCACGCTTTCGGCTGAGGCGATTCGGCGACTCGTTCCCGCCACGTTGGCTACCGACGACCTCATCGCCGCGCTGCCGGGCGACGCTCCTTACTACGAAGTCCTGTGGCCATCGAATATGGAATCGCTGCTCGACCGAATTGCGCCGCTGCGGCCCGACCTTGCCGAGGCTTGGTTCGACTATCGGGCTCGCGGCCTCTATGGCCAACGCGCCGGTTTGGCCGATTTGGCCGCACTCGACATCACCCGCGGCCGAGTCGACCTAGGCATCGCACGCGGCTGGGGCGGCCCTGCGCAGCCGCTAACGGTTGCCGCTGCAATGCGTCAGCAGCTGTGCGACACAAACGTCGAGACCAAACGACCGCTGCGATGGAGCATTGCCCAACGAGTCGCTCACGGACCATCGCAGATCGCTTCGCTACTCAGCGAGCGTTGGGGTCGTGGCGCCGTGATGTTGCTCGATGCGATAACCCCGGGGCTGCCGCCTCATGCCGTCCAGCGCTTACTGAATGCCTCGACCATGCGTTGCTGGTGGTCCGACGCCCCTTACCTCGAAGGTGTGCCGTTGCTCGAGGCGATCACGCACGGCTGCGTACCCCTGCAGATCACAACAGACGACCGCGCAGCACAACTTCGAGGTGAGCTCGGGCCCACAGTAGGAGCACTCGTGATCGGGCTGGCCGAGATCGAACGCGGCTACCCAGACGCCGAACAGCTGCAGCGATGCCACCAAGCGGCGGTGCAGTTGGTTGTCACGGGCAGCCGCGAGCGCGACCAAGCGTTAGCAGTTCACGCATGAGCCGCCTGACCCGTCTGAGCCGTCTGACCCGACTGCGAATCTGGTTGAGCCGCATCCGCCTCACGCCGGTGCGCACCGAGCACATCAACGAGGCTGCCTCGTCACTTCCGACACATCTCGACGCCATCGCCCATCGCGTGTCGTCCCAGAGCGCGAGCCTGCGAGTCGCGCTCGACAATGTTTCTGCGATGCTCAACGAGCAGATCGTGGTGCTTCGACACGAACTTGCGAGCACAGCTGCAGAGTCTCGCTCGGCAGCGGCAAGCGCCAGTCAAGCGACCAAGATCGTTGGCGAGATAGCCGCGGCAGCGGCCCGTGACGTCGCATACGAGCGGCTGATCGCAACCATCGATCCGATCACGTCACGCATCGACGGACTCAGCGTGATCATCATTACCTGGAACCACGCCGGCTGGCTCCCCGAGGCATTGGCATCTGCTCGCACCTCACTGTTGGCTGTGCCACAGGGGCGTGCCGGACAGATTCTGATCTTCGACGATGGTTCCACCGACGAGACGGATCAAGTGCTCGCCTCGCTGAGCGACGATCCACAGATCAGGGTGATCCAGTCGGCCTCGAACATGAACCTGGCTCGTGCCCGCAATGTGCTGTTGGCGGCCTGCCCTACACGCCATGCGTTGGTGCTCGACGCCGACAATCGAGCCCTACCCGATGGCGTCGCCGAGGCATACGCCGTTGCCGATGCGCTCGGCTCAACCATCGCGTACGGTCAGGTCATCGCGGCCACTCCCGATGAGTCGCAGTGGATGGCTTTTTCCTATGCCCCATCGCGAGAAAGCCTGAGCCTCGGCCACTCGTTCGACACGATGGCAGTGATCGATGTCGATGCCGTCATCGCTCTCGGCGGATACGCCATCGACCCTCAACTCGGTGGGTGGGTCGACGACCTTGAACTGCTGCTGCGATGCTTGCGCCGCGGCGGCCTTCTGGCATACGTGCCCACTGTGTTGGGGCGTTATCGATTGTCGCCGCTGAGGCACAGCAGCCGGGTCACCGATCAGGGCGCGCTCGAGCGGCGCGTTGCGCGTAGCCACCTCTACGACGAGCCCGATTTCGACCAATTCGCAATCGTGTCTGCGCACGCCGCTGTTGGCGTTCTGTGGGCATCGCCCGGCGCCACCAAGTTTGTCGAGCGCGCCGACGCCACGTGGCGCATCCCATGGCCGGATCACGCCGAGACCCAAGCCATCAGCGAGCCTGCCGCAGGGCCGCGCGTACTCATCGTGGTGCCGGGTGGTGTCGGCAACTTCGGCGACGATGCCATCAGCGAAGCAGTCGTCTCACGCGTGCGAGCCGGTTGTCCAACCGCGGCTATTGAGATCATCTCCGACCGGCAGATGCCGACGATCAACGGTCGAGCAACGCCGTGGTCGGGAACCGTCGTTGAGACATCGCGCGAAACCAATGCACTCGACATTGAGTCCTTCGACCTTGCGGTGTTCGCAGGGGGCGGCAACCTCACGAGTTGGTTCGCCCCGACCCTGTTGATCCCTCGGTGCAGCATCGCTCGGCGACTCGCTGAGCACGGAGTGCCAGTGATCTGGTCGGGACAAGGCGTTGGTCCATGCACCGACGACGAACTCGATCTGGTTATCGCAGCAGCGCAGTCAGCACACGTATTTGGATGCCGCGACCATCTCTCGGTCGAAGTGATTGAGCAGCGATCAGGCGACGTGCACCAACTGGTCGAACTTGTTGGCGACGACGCCATGTCGCTCGCACGAGCCGACGAAAACCGTCTCGCCGAATGTTTGCGAAACGCCGAAGTGACCACCGAGCGGTTCGTGGTGCTCCACGTGCGCCTCGCTCACTATGCCGGCACCGCGACCCCGGCAGACTTCGCGGAGCTTGCCAACGCCGTCGACGCGTTGGCGTTCACCAGTGGAGCGACCGTGCTTGGGCTCGTGACCAACGACAACGAGCCACACGAGGCGCTCGTGCTCGCAGCCCTCGCACAGTTGACGCCGAGACGCAGCCCATGGCGCATCATCGACCTCGTCAGCGATCCGGCCTTAGCCCGCGCCGTGTTGGCCGCGGCCGACGCTGTGGTCACCCACTCGTACCACGTCGCCCTGTGGGCGCTTGAGGCTGGCACCCCTGCGTTGTTGGCAACAGGTTCGGCCTATTACGAAGCAAAGGCTGAGGGGTTGCGGGTACTCGCCGGACTCACCACATCAATCGCACTTGACCAGGCCCCGAGCGTCGGGGGACTCGACAAGCACCTTCAGACGGTACGCAACGAACTTGACCCCACTGTGTTGTCGCACGTGGCTGCTCGAGTGAACGCATGGTGGGACGATGCATTGGCCGGAGCCCTTCACGGGCAGACCGCACGCACGGGTAGCTAGCTAGCGCCAGCGGATTGGCGCCAGCTCGTCGGGTACGTAGCTGCAGTAGATGCCAGTACGAACTCGTTGATCAAGGTGCGCCGCGGCCAACGGGTGATGTTCGGCCAAACGGGTGAGCGCGTACCGCATCGAGCGCGTGACGGCCGTGCGGGCCCGTTCGGCGCTGCCGCCTGTTGAGCGCTGTGCGCCGCCGAGTCCCACGGCGCTGCGCAGCTCGGCAATTAGATACTCGCGGTCTCGCTCAGCCAACTCGCGCCGGGCGATGTCGTTCATCGCTGTTGCTTCCTCAATATCGTCATCGACCTCTGCAAGTCGGCGGCGATAGGCCTCACGGGCGCGTTCGTCGAGAACCGGAACGCCGCGTGCGGCCAGTCGACCATCGTCGTCGAGACCGTCGTCCGCGGCCACGTGATGAGGAAGCCAGCCAACCTCGACAGCGACCATGTCGAGCACGTGGAACTCTCGCCCGGGCTCGGCGAGCAACCGTTCGATATAACGCAGGCCCTTGAGATCGCGCACCACTGCAGTGACGCCACCGAGGCGAACGACCCGTGTGTCGCCCTCGCCACGGAACACCGCATCGTCAGAGTTGTCAGCGATGTCAGCGGGGGTCGGCGTGGGGGTTGACGACACAACTCGAGAAGCATCACCTGCGAGCGCTTCGTCGCAGCGATGCACCCAACCCATCGCACCAAACGCATCGAAGGCCTCGCGCGCTGCGTGCCACTCAAGCCGAGCGCTGTCGAGGTTGCCCTCGCATCGACGAATCTCGGCCAACACAGTGCGCGCAACCGCAGCATCGAACGGAGCCCCAAGGTCGACCCACGACACCGTCGCCGCAGTGGCAGCAACCTTTGCGCCATTCAGATCGTTGGCTAACAGCTTGGCCCTCGCGTCGGCGAGCTGCGCCCCAGCTCGTAGCGACGGACTCGGAAAGTGATCAGCGATGTGCCCGAGCGAATCGGCCGCCCGGCGCGCCGCGGCCGTGTCGCCTGACGCGGAAGCAATCTCGGCCTGGGCCGCGAGCAACGGAGCGAGGCGAAGGTCTCCAAAGGGCGGACACTCTTTCCATGGCAGATCGTCGGGATTGGTGAGGGCGTCATCGATCATCGTCGACGCGCCCACAACATCGCCTTGCGCCAAGCGCAACAGAGCCAAGCCAGGTTGAGCCGACCAAGCCCGCGCGTGTGCCGAGATAAAGGCCGACTCTGCGCCAGCGAGGTCGCCCTTTCGCAGACGAATGTTGCCGAGCTCTACCAACGGCCACCCGAACTCGCGACGCATCCACGGGCGCAGTTCTTCGCATGCCAGCAACGCTTCTTCCTCGGCACGATCGCATGGGCCGGACACCCTGAGCAGCTCGGCTCGGTGCACTCGACAGCGCCCATTAATCCCACCGAAGGCGGCGCCATGACGCCAGCGCTCCATCATGTCGGTCCACTCAACTGCCTGATCGTGTAGCGCGAGACCCTGAGCCGCGCAGATCAGCTCGCAGTACATCATCCCCGTGGTCAACGGATCGACTTCGCCCGACATCAGCAGCGCCGCAATGTCATCGAGCAGGCGAAGTCCCTCGTCGAATCGTCCGTCAAGAATCACGAGTCGGGCGAGAGCCACCCTGCCGATAACGACTGCTGGAGCGACCCCAAGTCGGGTGCCGAGATCGACCGCGATTTCGGCCTGCTGGCGAGCTGATTGCATATCGCCGCACATGAATCGCTCGTAGGTTCGAACCATCGCGATGAGCGCGCGCGGTGCCGTCTCGTGGCTCCCCGTAAGCAGTACTTCGGCTCGGCGGAGCCAACCCCGCACCGGTGCCATCAGACCGGTATCGATCATCAAAAACATCGCCAGCATGGCCGCGGCCCGAGCGGCTTCGAGCTTGTCGCCTTCGGCGATGCGGAGGCTATAGAGGTCTTCCCAAGCCGAGATCGCATTCTCGTAGTTGCCGTTGCCATAGGCCGCTTGAGCGCGCAACTCGAGGCCGAGTGCCGACACACCAGCGTCACCACTGCTGTCGAGTAGGTCGAGTGCTTGTTGCCACTCACCCCGCTCAACGGCCGAGCGGGCCTGATCGAGGCGAACTTCATTACTCATCAAACATGTCTCCGGCGCCCGCCCTACCAGTGGTCTCGCAGATTTCTTGTCGCATTGTGACACAGATTGTCACGCCTTCCGTATGGCAATCAACCAAACAAACAACACGGAAAGCGAACAACACAATGCGTCTCTCGAAAGACCTCATCCCTACAAAGATCGACATCCCAGGCGCTAAGGCACGCCAACTCTCTGACTTCGGGGCCGCCTACGGCGTGCTGGGCGTGGAGTACTTCAGCATGGGCGCCGGCGTCGACCTGGCACCGCTGCTCGAGGGCCTCAAAGGCGACGTCTGCCACTCCCCCCACTGGGGCTACATGATCTCGGGTGACCTCGTGGCGAGCTATGCCGATGGATCAACCGAGAACTGCGTGGGCGGCGACGTCTTCTACTGGCCAGCCGGCCACTCAATTCGAGTGAACGAAGACGCCGAGCTCATTTTGTTCAGCCCCCAGCACGAACACCTTGAAGTGATCGGGCACATCGCCAAGAAGCTTGGCGTCGCCTGAGAGCTGAGTCGTTTAGAGCGAAGGGAACTGCAGTCGCAGATCGCGCTTCAGGATCTTGCCGGATGCGTTGCGTGGAATCGAATCGACGAAGCGCACCGCAACCGGCGTCTTGAACCGAGCAAGTTTGCCGTCGCAAAACGCGAGCACTGTCTGCTCGTCGAGTTCGGGGTCCTTACGCACGGCGATAGCAATCGCGCTCTCGCCCCACTTCTCTGACGGCACGCCAATGACGGCTGCGTCAGCAACGCCGGGGCATGACAACAACAGGTTCTCGATCTCGGCGGGGTACACGTTTTCGCCACCGGTGATGATCATGTCCTTGAGTCGGTCCTGGATGAAGATGAAACCTTCGTCGTCGCGAATACCCATGTCGCCCGAATAGAACCATCCGTCGCGAATGCTCTCGGCGGTGGCATCGGGACGATTCCAGTAGCCAGTCATGATGTGGTCGCCGCTGATGATGATTTCGCCCGACTCGTTGTCGTCGCACTCTGACCCGTCGGGGCGCACCACTTTGACTTCGGTGTGGAAGTAGCTCTTGCCAGTAGAGCCCGCTTTACGGATGGCGATGTCGGGCGTGGTCACACAGGCAGGTCCGCACGTCTCGGTGAGGCCGTACACCTGATGGATGTCGATGCCCATCTCGAGGTACTGATGAATGAGCGTGACCGGCACGGGTGCAGCACCACTGAGGAACCAGCGAACGCTTCTCTTGTCGTGCTTGGCGGGGTCGTAGGTGACCCGCATTGCCTGCAGCATGGCGGGTACAAGCAGCGCGTTGTTGATGCGCTCCTCGGTCACCAGCTCCCACGCCTTCATCGGATCGAACGAGCGCATCAGAATCTGAGCGAGGCCGCGATAGGTGGTGATCATCGCCGGGCTCAGCGCACCCACATGAAACAACGGCATCGGGTTGAGATAGCGGTCGCCAACGCAGAAGTCGCTCGTGGCGTTGAGCGTGAGCAATGCGGCCATCTGCGTGTTGTGCGTGTGCATCACGCCCTTGGGTAGGCCCGTGGTTCCTGAGGTGTACATGATGTACAACAGGTCATCGTTGAACGCCGAAACGGTTGGCTCGGTGCCTGGCTGATGATCGACGAGGCTGTTGAACTCACTCGCGAATGATGGAGTGGTGTCGGCCGAACCGACGTGAATCCACTGGCCGACGTCGGTCTTGTCGCCTCGCGATTGCAACTCGACAACCGACGCCAAGAACTCTTCGCCGTAGAACAACACCGTGGTGCCCGAATCTTTGAGAATGAACTCAAGTTCGTTCGGCACGAGGCGCCAGTTCAGCGGAACCACGACACCACCGATCTTGGCGATGGCAAAGAAGGCCGTGAGGAACTCATGCGAGTTCATCATCAGCAGCGCAACTCGGTCGCCCTTGTTGACAGTGGACGAAATGGCGTGGGCCACTTGGTTCGAGCGCGCATTCAGCTGCTCATACGAAAACCGTCGGCCGGCAGCCACGTCGTAGAGCGCTTCGAGATCAGGGTTGACGTACGCGCGCTTGGTAAGAAGTTGACCGATGTTGACCTGCATGGAAGTCATTTTGGCATAGCCCGTTAACCATGCCAAACATGTACAGTCGTGCCATGTCACAGCTCGTTTCTGTCTCCCGAGATATTGCCGCTAGCCCCGAAACAGTGTGGGCGCTCGTTTCTGATCTGCCTCGAATGGGCGAATGGTCACCCGAAAACCAAGGTGGCGAATGGGTCAAGGGCGCCACGCAAGCCGCAGTTGGAGCTCGCTTTGCGGGATCGAACAAGAACGGCAAGAAGAAGTGGAAGACCGTTGTTGAAGTGAATGTCTGCGACGCGCCAAAGAAGTTGTCGTTTGGTCTGATGTTGCTCGGCAAAGACTGGTGCGACTGGATCTATGAAATCGAACCAACCGCCACTGGTTGTCGCGTGACCCATAGCTGGGCGGACCACCGCAAATCATGGCACGACCGCTTAGGCAAGGTTGTCAGCGGCGTCTCAGACCGAGCTACTCACAACCGAGCGAATATGGAAATCACGCTCGCTGCTCTCGCTACCGCAGCCGAGAAGTAGCCGCGATGAGCAGCTCCCCCGCCATCGACCTATCGAACATCGATCTCTTGGCTAACACGTGGTCGCGCGAGGCACCCCACGATCAGTTCGATCTGCTCCGCAAAACGGCGCCGGTGTTCTGGCACGACGAACCAAATGGCTCTGGGTTTTGGGCGATCACCAAGCACGCCGACGTCAAGAAGATCAGCCGCGACCCGCGCACGTTTTCGTCGGCGCTCGGCTCTACGTTCATCCCCGATCAAGACGAAGAGACGCTGATGATGTTGCGCCTCAGCGTGCTCAACATGGACGACCCGCAGCACACTCGCTACCGCAACATTGTCGCCAAGGGTTTCACCCCACGCGTGATTGCCAAGCTCGTCGAAGACACCAACGCACGAGCAGCGCGTGTTGTCGACGAAGTGGCTTCGCGCGGCGAGTGCGAGTTCGTGAACGACATTGCATCGAAGGTTCCGATTCAGACCATCTGCACCATGCTCGGCCTCGACGACGAACTGTGGCCGCGCATGGTTGAGCTCACCAACATGATGATCAGCGGACTTGATGCCGAAGGACAAGGCGCCGGCCAGATTGCAGCGATGGAGGTCTACGCGCTGTGCGACCAGATGGCCGCTGCGCGCCGAGCCGAGCCGCGTGACGACATCATGACCGCCCTGGTCAATGCCGAGGTCGACGGCGAGCGACTCGACGATGGCGAACTCAACATGTTCTTCATCACGCTCATTGTGGCCGGCAACGAGACCACACGAAATCTGATCAACCACTCGATGTTGGCGCTCATCGACAACCCTGGCGAAGCCGATCGCTTGCGTGCCGACGAGTCGTTGTGGCCCACTGCTGTCGAAGAGATGCTGCGCTACGGCACCTCGATCGCCAACTTCCGCCGCACCGCCACAACCGATGTCGAGCTTCGTGGCACGCAGATCAAAGCCGGCGACAAGGTCGTCATGTATTACGCATCGGCCAACCGCGACGAAGAAGTGTTCGCCGACCCACATCGCTTCGATGTCTCACGTCGACCAAACGACCATGTCACCTTCGGCGGCGGCGGAGTGCACTTCTGTCTCGGAGCCAGCCTTGCAAAGGCACAGATTCGCGCAACGATGCAAGAGGTCGTACAACGCCTCGGCAATCCGCAGCTGGCTGCGCCCATCACGCGACTCAAGAGCGACTTCGTGAACGGCGTGACCCACATGCCCATCACGTTTACGCAGCGCAACGGTTAATACGCCGCCCGACCTGATTCACGGGTCGACGCGTGATGCCACCTCTACGCCAAGCGCTGCGAGCAACAACGAAGCAAACGCTGGCTCTTGCTCGGCGTCGATAGCGATGGGCATCAAGCTCATCGCGCCTCGCAGCCCATCGAGCGTTGAGCCGTGTAACTGACCGCGCTCAACGGAGATCTTCGAAACATCAGCGTCGGCGAGATCGCAGTCCCACCACGCCACTCCCTTGAACGCCGCCGAATTGAACTCGGCGCCGACAAGCCGACACTGCTCAAAGCGGATGAACTCGCCTTGCGCATGACGCATGTTGACCCCATCCATTCGGCAGTCGATGAAACGCACATCACGCATTCGCGCCTGCGAGAGACGCGCCCCCGAAAGCTTGCATTCGCGAAACTCAACGCGCGTGAGCGCGACGCCATCAAGATCTGCGCCCGACAAATCGCAGCCGTGGATGACCGTGTCGACAAATCGAGAGCTGGCAAGTGGGGCAGCCACCAACGATGCGCGCTCGATGCGCCCGTTCGACACCTGCAACACATCGTCGAACTCGTGATGCAACTGGCCGGTCAACACCACGCCTTCGCCAACCTCGCCGTGCAGTAGTGCGTCGAGCTCAATTCGCTCGAGCGCATCACGCACCCGCGGCGCTGCGGGTCGATCACTACGCGCCATGACACGACGGTAGCCAATCGAGCCCGCCAAGTAAGAACCTGTTTGCCGACGTGAATGCTGACACACTGACGGCGTGGACAGCCGCCCAAAAAGGTTTGCAGCCTTTAGCAACCGAAATTTCCGGCTCTACTTCATCGGCCAAACGATCTCAAGCATCGGATCGTGGACGCAATCACTCGCTCTCATCTGGCTCGTTCTCGAGATCACCAACCGCAGTGATCGACTCGGCCTCGCCGTAGCGCTGCAGTTCTTGCCAATGCTGATCCTCGGAGCACCTGCAGGAGTACTCGCCGACAAGTTCGATAACCGGCGGCTGCTCATTGTCACATCAGCGGCGTCGGGCCTGGCCGCCTTGATATTCGGAATCGTGGTCGCAACAGGGCACATCACTATCTGGTGGATCTACATCCTGACCCTGCTGTTGGGCCTTGCGCTGGCTGCCGAACGGCCGGCGATGCAGGCCATTCTGTATCAACTCGTCGGACCCAAACTGCTGCCCAGCGCAGTAGCCACGAACAGCACGATCAACTCAGTGTCGCGACTCATCGGACCAGCATTGGCCGGCGGGCTCATCGCCACGGTAGGCGTGAAGACGTGCTTCTACATCAACGCTGCGAGTTACCTCGTGGTGATTGGCGCCTTGATTGCGCTGCGGTCGAGCGAGTTCACTGCGCGACCCCTCATCGAAGGCACGAAAGGTCGACTACGCGAGGGGTTTGCGTATGTGCGAGCCAATCCAAACGTGGCCCGTCCGTTGCTCGTGATGACCATTGTCGGCATTGCCGCCTACAACTTTCAGACCACATTCCCAGCGATGGTTCGCTTCGGATTCCACCGCGGCGCAGGAGGCGTAGGCACGGCAATGAGCGTGAGCGCGATTGGCTCCATCATCGGCGGCATCTACATCGCTGGGATCAAACCGCATCCGCGAAAGACGTTGGCCATCACATTGTTGGGGTTCGGCGCCTCGCTGTTTGCACTGTCTATTACCCCGGGCTTCTGGCCGTTCGTTGGCATGACCATCGTGTTGGGGTTCGCTTCGGCGTCGTTCCAATCGGTGAACACCGTGGTGTTGCAACAAGCCACAGAACCATCGATGCAGGGCCGGGTCATGGCGCTTCATCAGATGGCGTGGTTTGGCAGCACACCAATCGGTTCTGTGCTCATGGGTTGGATCATTCAGATCTCGTCGCCACGTGTGCCGTTCGCTCTCGCAGGATCCGCAGCGTTGATATGCGCTGTTGCCGTTCTCAGCCGCCCAAACAGTGAGGACATTGCCTCTATCGAGACGGCGGACATCGGTCTACTCTGAAGACGTCAGGAGGTGTTCCTCGTGCGACAGAGGTTGCTTGTTTTCATGGCCTTGACAGCGTCCTTGGGCGCCGCGGGGAGTTGCGGCAGCGGCGGCGAGGTGCTCGTGAACGCCACCATTCGAAAAGCCGCCGAGTCATTCACCGCGACGTCTGCCCCTCTGGAATCGGCTGACGACCTCACTGCGCTTGTTCGTTATCTCAGTGATCACGGCATTCCATGCGACCGCGTAGACATCGAGAACGAAGGTGCAACTGCGGTTCCAAACGGACCCTTTGTGGTCGCGATGTGTTACCGAACCCAAGGCCTGCACACCTTAGAACTATCGCTCTATCGCTCGGCGCAAGACCGAGCCATCAAGCGATCACCCACTGTGCTTCTCGCATGCACACAGTCACCAGAGAACGAAGCCCTTAGTGGTTTAACGCTCACGATTGCTGAGGGCGACAACTTCGATATCCGTGCAGCCGAAAGCCAGATGTCGACTCCCGAATCGTTGTCGGCGCTGAACACCGCGACAGCAACTGTGGCAACTCAGGCGCGACTGCGGTTAGGGAAGCTCACCTTTGAGTGCGGCAGTTGAGACGCAGTTGAGACGCAAACGAGAGGCTCAGCGTTAGATGATTCCGTCCCACAACGCCAGTTCGTCGGCGCGGGGATTGGTCGCCACTGAGCACGACTCGTTGAACAACAACGTCGACCGATCGCTGGCGGTATAGCGCGGCCACGCGGGAAGTCCGTTGTGCGCTGGATCGCCGTGCGTGATGAAGTTTGTCCACGCACCGTGCATTGCATCAGCAAGTGGTTGCGGCGCATTTGGGCCCATAAAGGTCTCGGCCAACTCGGTGTCGAGGTTGTTGAACACAAACGCCAACTCAAGTGCATGACACGCACCGAACGCCCCGTCGAGGACCGGCGTCTGCCAATCGAAGCGGTACATCCAAACATTGGGGTTATGCGCCAACTGAGCGTCGGCCAAACGCACCGCCGGCACGCGGAACATGCTGTCGGTTTGCGCTGCCGCCACAATTTCGTGTGGTGCAGCGGTGGCGCGGTTCGAGCGGTATTGATCGAGCGCAGCGGTGCCAGCAGCCTGACTTCCGAACACCGCCGCCATGGTCATCTCGACAAGTTCGTCGCTAAACATGTCCTTCATCGCCACCACAAACACCAAGCACTCTTCCATCGTGGTGCCGGTGAGCACGGCCACGTTGGCCGCTGAGCCGGCAGCGATTGCCTCAATGGGGCGCACCGGAAGCACCGCGGTGCCAAACGTGGGCTGGAACGCCATTCCCGATGCAGCAGCCTCGCCGAACTTGATGGGGTTACGGGTCATCTGCAACTCGAGAGTCAACGCATTCTGCGCCTCGAGCAACTGCTCAGAGGTGAGCTCACGCAACGCGTCGATGTCTCCCGGCGCGACTCCGACGAGTTCAAGAAGATGGCCGGCAATGGCGGAAGCAGTGGGTGCGCTGATGCCGTTATGGCCGGCACCGCTTTGCAGAATGGCGCGCTGGAACAGACCATCGGTGGAGTCAAGCGCGAGCAATGTGCCCACGCTCATACCACCAGCAGACTCGCCCGCAACCGTGACCCGCCCAGGATCACCACCGAACGCAGCGATGTTTTGCTGCACCCATTGCAACGCCGCAACCTGGTCGAGGATGCCAATGTTGCCCGAGTGCGCAAGCTCGGGGAAATGCTCGGCGAGGTGAAGGAAGCCGAGTGCGCCAAGGCGATAGTTGATGCTCACAACCACCACGCCCCGGCGAGCGAATGAGGCACCGTTGTAGGTGGGTTCAATGCTGCTGCCGCTCACAAAGGCGCCGCCATGAATCCACACCAGCACCGGCAGACCAGAGGCGTCAGGATCAGGAGTCCACACACTGAGGTTCAAACAGTCGTCACCGGCGGCAGGCAGATCGCCGCTAGCAAAGGGCGGCGGCATCAGCGGCTGCGACGCAATGAGACCGTCGATCGAGGCATCGCGGATGCCGTCCCACGATGCGGCGGGCTGCGGTGGCTGCCAGCGGTTCGCACCGACGGGCGGCGCTGCGTAAGGAATGCCGCGAAACGCATGCACTCCGTTGGACTGCGATCCGCGCAACATTCCTGTTGAGACCGTGACCGTGCTCGTGCTCGTGCTACTCATAATGACCCCCCGATGTCGTTGCCCTACCATAAGTGCTCGACGCACACCTGAGCGATCTCACGAAAGGGAAGCCGATGCCTGTTACCGACATCAGTAAAGACCTGGCGCTATCGACCATGACGGTCTTCAGCGAATGGGCCGCTCCGCTCGACAGCGCGTGGCAGCTGTGGGCCGATCCACGCAAGCTTGAGCGCTGGTGGGGTCCGCCCACATACCCGGCCACTGTTGTCGTTCACGAGTTCCACCCCGAGGGCAAGGTCAGCTACTTCATGACCGGTCCCGAAGGAGATCAACACCACGGCTGGTGGACAGTGCTCGCTGTCGATGCCCCGCATCGCCTTGAGCTTGTCGATGGCTTCGCCGACTCCGATGGCAACCCCAATGCAGAGTTGCCCGTGACAACGCTTGTCGTCACCTTCGCGTCGTTGCCTACCGGCAACACACGCATGGTTCTCGAGTCACAGTTCCCGTCGACAGCGGCGATGGAGCAAGTACTCGCAATGGGAATGGAAGAAGGCCTCGCAGCGGCGATGAGTCAGATCGACAGCGTCCTCGCCGCCACGTGAGTTAACGCGGTGTTGCGCGCTTGGTGATCCGCCGATCGTGGCGACGCCCAATCAGACCCAGGCCTGCCAGCACAAGAAGCGACGCGATCACGAGTTCACCGGAACTCACACCACCGGTTGCGGGCAGTGGCTTGCCAAGCGCACTGACGGCAAACGGACGCAGGTCCGAGAGAATGCCGCCGCGCACAGATTCGCAGCGCATCTCAAGGTCTGACACCGAGCTCGTAGCGGATGAGGCGACAAGCATCATCACGTCGAGCACTCCGTTTGTGATGGTTCCTTCGACGCTGCCAGCAAGTGTGTTGAGATGTCGTCCCAAGGTGACCGTGGCCAACGATCCTTCGACACAGTCCATCGACCGAATCACGACATTCACCGTGGCGCCCGCCGTGGCTGCCAACGCACTGCCTGACTGGAGAAACCAGTGTCTTCCATACGGACCGAACACCCAGACCTTGCGGGCCGGAGACGAGGCGACCGAACCGTCGCTACACGTGACCTGAAAGCCCAGCTCTACTTCGGGTTCTGCGGGAACGTACGTGAACGAGAACCCACCAGCAGTCTGCGTAATGGCGAGCGATGCAAGATCGAGAGCCACCTGTGTCGATGCCCGCGCCGTACCGGTGTAGGCCGTGTCCACGCGTACTTCGGTCAGGTTTTGGCCGGCGGCGCAGAATTGACCTGACACCGTGATCGTGTCCCCCACTCGAGCCATCGTCGGAGTGATCGAGAGCACCGACGCGTCGGCAAGCACCGCTGTCGCTGAGCCGACGCCCACCACCATTGTTGATACCAACACCAACGACGCCGCCACTGCGCGCCTCACGAACTGCGAATAGTTCTCCACTTGGTCAACGTACGGCGTCACCCCGCTTCGCACTAGAGCACAAGGTCCCCACTCAGCACTGGTAGACCGTTGCGATGGATTCCACCACGGCCTGCCCCATCTGCACGATGACCGACATTCTCACGACGGCCGCGGGTGATCACGAGTGCGCTACGTGTGGACACGAGTGGGACGCCAGCACGGGCGATCCCAACGACCTCGGAGAGATCCGCGATGCGAACGGCATCGTGCTGCACGACGGCGATGCGGTGTTGCTCACCAAGGGCCTCACGCTCAAGGGCTCGAACGACACGATCAAGATCGGCACGAAAGTTGTGGGCATTCGCCTGATCTCGGGCGATCACGAAATCGACTGCAAGATCAACGGCCGCGCCATCCTGCTCAAGGCCAAGTTCGTCAAGAAGGCCTAGCGCCGCTTCGAATCGGCTCGCCCACGTCCCCACCCCAATTCCATGGGCGCGATTTGGGACAGCAGCTGTCTCAAATCGCGCCCATGCAACAGGGTTTGGGCTCAGACCACCGGGGTGAAGGTGTCCTTACCCTTGATGATGCCCTTGCCACTGTTCGGCAACTCAACAAACGTGCGCCCGGGTGTCAGCAGAATCGGTGCTCCCTCGGTGTCTGTGAGCAGAAATGGGTCAAGCCGATTCGAGCGCGACCATGTGCCGCCGATGAGACGACCACCCGTGAAGACCATCGCCGTGTTGCTCCCCGTGGTGTTGCCATCGGGCGAACGATTGTCGGTGTGGCTGGGCGCATAGTCGAGCCACATCACAACCACGTTCTCGGTGGAAACCTGTTTGCCGTCGGCAAGAACGTGCGGAGCGTGATCTTGGGACCGCAGATAGGTGCGCGAAGCCGTGTCGTAACGCCACTGCGCGAGCACCTGCTGGATCTGCAGATTGAATCCCGAAATCGGAAGGCCCGCGGTAGACGCTTGCCCCTCGGCTCGGTACCGAAACTGCTGCGCTGGGCCCGAGCGATCGGGGCCGGCATTCGAACGCAGCAGCGCCGTGTTGGCATGCGTTTTGTGCGGCCGATTGCGCGTTGGGTCGAGCTCCCACCCGGGGCCCTGACCCTCTTTGATGAGCAACAGGTCTGAGGCACGAAGGAGCGCGATGTTGCCGGGGTTTCCGCCAGAGCATGCAAAGACCGCTCGGTTGAATCCGCCCACAAGGTTCACGTCTTGTTCGCGGCACGAGCGGATCGGCCCGACAAAATCGGCATCGGTACTGTGCCAGACGGTGGCGAAACGTGTTGGCCCTGCCCCCCAAGCCTCGAAGATGATGTCGGCATCATTGAGCCCAGTTTGTGGGCGGGCGCCCGTGTCGTTGCTGACCTTCACCACGAGCGCAACCTTGGACAACATCGCCGAATCGGTAATGGGGCGGCCGGTCAATGGCGCCACCGGCCCAATCGGCGCCGACACCGTGGTGGGCGAAGGCAACCCGGTGGTCGATGTATTGAGCGATGACGCTCCGTCGGTCGATGGGGCACTGTCACCTGCGCCGGTCGCCGTGGCCCCGGTGGAAGGCTTCTCGGCCGACCAATCGCTGCATGCCCCAAACAGCACTGCCCCAGCTGCAAGAACGAGCGCTCTCCGCCGAGAAACCGGGGTTCGCAGAGCCTGCAGCGTTGTGTCATCCGACGTGATTCTCGACTGATCGTTGTTGCGCATGATGGGGCCTCTCGAGCCGTGCGGTCTCCTCTATCGGCAGTGGCCGGAGTCCGTTTTTGGAACCCTCAATCAACTGCGGCCTCAGAACCGTATCGCTGATTTGAGGAGCTGCTGACTCGCACCGTTGCAATCCCCCTGACACCTGCGCCGCCAACCCGTGAGCATGGGCGCGGTTTGGGACAACTGCTGTCCCAAATCGCGCCCATGCAACATGGCGAGCGGATGTCAACGCCGAAGACGTCAGGCGTCAGACGTAAGACGTCAGACGTCAGACGATCTTGACCATCAACACGTTGGCGGCGGCTTGGACGGCTGCTCCAACGACTTGGGTCAGCGCAGCGACACTCGGCGCCAGGCTGAGCGCACCCGACGGCACGTAGAGCGCAACCACCGAGTGGATTCCAACCGACAATGTGCTCGTGGTGTAGACGGCTCGTCCCATGTTGTCGAGAGGCACCGTTGCGACAGTGCTGGGCCCTCGTGAGTTGGTGATCGTGAACTGCACTGAGCCCGTCGGCACACCGATGTTTGCTACCAATGTGCGTACCGCCGCCGTCAACGACACCGGTTGTCCGAACACAGTCGCTGTTCGATTGGTGAAGATGGTTGTCACCGACAACGGAATCGGCGGGGCGATCACGGTTTGCGTCAGCGTTGCCGAGCTCGCAGCGAACCCGCCGGTTGGCTGATACAGCGCCGTAACGGTGTGGACTCCGGTGGACATCGTTGTGGATGTATACACCGCAACTCCCCCGCCGTTGAGAGCCACCGTTGCCACCGTTGGAGCTCCGATCGGATTGGTGATCGTGAACTGCACCGAACCCGTCGGCACGGTTGCGGTGCCGCCAGTGTTTTGAATATTGGCGGTCAGCGACACTGATTGCCCGAAGTTGCTCGTCGGCCGGTTGCTGACGAGCTCGGTGGTGGTTCGAATAGCTGTGACGGTCTGCGTGATGGTGGCGCTGCTCCCAGCAAATCGACCCGTCGGCAAATACTCGGCCGTGACCACGCTGTCGCCAACGAGCAACGCAGCGGTTGTGTACGCCGCCACTCCTCGAGCGTTGAGCGCCAAGGTAGACGACAACACTGGGCCGCTTGGACCCGTGACGGTGAACCGCACTGCCCCGGTAGGTGTGCCATGTGTTCGAGCGACGTCGCGGACGGTGGCAGTAAACGTGACCGACTGGTTATGAACGCTCGGGGTGCGACTGCTCTGCAGAGTGACTCGGGTGGCGTATCCGGTAACCACCTGGGTGAGCGACCCGGTGCTGGCAGCAAAGTTTGTGTCGCCACCGTAGCGAGCGGTGATGTTGCGCGAACCGATCGCCAGAGCGGATGTGGACATGGTGGCTTTGCCGTTCGACAACGCCACAGCTGGCGACGCAACGCCATCGATGGAGAACACAACCGAACCGGTGATCAACGAAGACGAAAGGTCTGCGGTGAATGTCACTCGATCACCAGACGCTGACGGATTCAGCGAACTCGTCAGCAACGCTGCGGTAGGAATCGAGCCATTCGACACAATCGCCAACGACGATGCAGCCTCACCGCCTTCGTTCCACGCGACAACCCGATAGACGAACGCGCCGTTGGGATCGCTGTCGGTGTCGGTATACGCAGTCGCGTTCGCGAGGGCAGTTCCAATCACCTGATAGGCCGATTGACCGTGCGTGCTGAGCGTGGATCGTTCAACTCGGTAGCCAATCTCTGCCTGCCGACTGCCCCACGTGGCGGGGTCGCTGTAGTTCACCGAGGTTGGATCGTCCCACTGCAGATCGACCGACCTACTACTCCTTGTGCGTCGGTTCCCAGCGAGCGTGCTCGATGCAGGCTTTACCGACGTGACATGAACGCTGACGGGCCGCATCATGTCCATCTCCTCGTGATTGAGAATGTGGCAGTGATACACGTACTCCCATCCGAGGTTCACAATCGCGTTGATGATCGGAGCGATTGGGTTGCCCTGCGGATCAGTGTTGTTAAACCCAGCCTGGTTGCCCAACGGCCCCGTCTGATCTCCATGAGCACCAACCGGCATCATCGGATTCAGCGGTCTACGGCTATCTGGGATGTTGAACGGCAGCACCGGAACGATCGGCCGCACCGCAACGATGGTGTCCTGCAACGGACTCACCCTCACCGTGTCTTTCCAACCAAGCTCCGATGGTTCAGGGGGCATGTTGATGCCGTCCCACGTGACGCGGTTGATCACCTGCACATCAAAGAGGTGGAAGTGAATTGGGTGCGTGTCGACACCGTTGTGAGTGATCTTCCAGATCTGCGTTCCATCGGTTCCCGAACTGATGGCGGTGACGTTGAGACTGCTGGGTAGCCCATCAGAGTTGAGCACTTCGGTCGCTGGGTTCACATACGGAAACAGGTTGATGTTTTGAGTGAGCGGTGTGACGCCAGGGGACTCAACACCCAACGTTGCGGTCGACCGGCCGAACTCGTCGAAGGTGCTCGAGTTGGTTTCGTCGTGGATGGCTTTGCTTTCGATCTTCACCGCCAACTGATTGCCGGACAACGTGTCGAATTTGAAGTTCTGACCACCCTGCTCGCCGATGCGGGCAAAGCCATCGCACTTTGCCGTGGGGCGCGCTGGGCTGTTGCACCAACCCGACGAAACAAAGCTGGTGCCATAGGTGCTGTTGTACGCGGCCTGGCCCACGATGATCGGGTTCTGTCCCTTCTCGAACACGCCGGCTGGTTTACCGTTTGCATCGAGGTGATGCTGGAAGGCCGCCATCAGCAAACCCATCTTGTCGTTGGTGACATTGGGGCGATCGAACGCAAGCGCCGGAGCCGTGTTGGCCACCTTCACCTGCATGATTGTGCGCGTGTTGGGGCCGTAGCCGGGCAGCGTGGTGGGTGCCCCCACCGGCGACAGGTCTGGTCCGCCGGTGTAGTAGTCGTACGTGCTCACTCGAGCAGGGAACGCTGCAGGGGCATCGTTGTACAAAATCAGCGTCTTGCCCTTGTACTGCGAGAAGTCGACAATCACGTCGGCACGTTCGGCTGGCGCGAGCAACAACGAGTGCTTGTCTACGTTGCCAACGTCGAATCGCGTCGGGTCGGTGATCCATGTGATTGGTTGGTTCGGCACCACCGTTGGCTGCGGCAAGAAACCACCTTCGGAACCGATCTGTACCCAGCTCGGCCCAGCAGGACTCTTCGCTGTGTCCGGGGTAGGAACCACGTTCGGATCGGTTTGCGCAGCAGCGAGTTCGGATGCATTCAGCGCAACTTCCGACAGCGTGCCCGTGGTTGGGTCAGCCACGTACCACTGCAAGTTCCAGGTGCGGTCGCCAGCGGCGTTCAAGATGCGATAGCGATACGCCTTTGGATCCACCGTGGTGGTGGGATAGGCAACGCCGTTCACAATCGGCGTGTCGTTAAACGCCTCCATGCCCATCGAGATATTGGGCGTGCCGGGGATCAGTTGCGGTTCACAGAATCCATCGATCGCTGTCACCGGATTACACGTTGGATCGAAATACGGGTTGGCGATTGGGCCACTCTTGGTTGAGGTTGCGGGCGGCCAGAACCAAGGGCCATAGTGCCAGCGACCAAACGGGTTCATGCCCGTGGGGTCCGATGGGTTCTGGGCGGGCATGTACACATGCGGCGTCCACAGGCTGCCTTCGCCACCCCACCGACTGGTGTCCCAGGTGGGATCGGTCTTCGCGAGCTGAGCCGCTCCGGGCACGAATGTCTTGTCCTGCACGATGAGCGGAGTGCCGAGGCCGAGGTCGGCGAATTGACCACCGGGGCCGAACAAGCTCTTCTCAACATCGTCGGTAATCAAGTAGCCGGCGGCTTCACCCGCGTACACATTGAGACGGGTGATGCCCCACGCGTGATCGTGGTAAAACATCAGCCGGGCACTTTGCTGGTTGGTGTAAAAGAACGTCTCTGCGCCGGGGCCTGGGTCTGGCATGTCGGGCACGTTGGTGACGCTGACACCCTTGGGGTAATCGGTGTTCTCGCCTGCTGGAGTCACCCACTGGTGTGGTGTGCCGTCGCTAATCCATGGAGTAATGCCGCCGTGCAGGTGCAGTTCGGCACGATTGTCCGAGTAGCACGAGGCGGGCTTTTCGACCACGCCGCACGCTGGGTTGCGAGTGAGATCGACCACAGTGCCTTGGTTGTTGCTCATGTCCATCGGCACGCCGTTGGCATCAAGCATCATCGCGTTCGGACCTTCGCCCGAGCCCATCACCGAGGTGTCGACGGGTAAGAACAGATTGCCGCCAGCGCCGGTAGGCAACAAGTTGCGGAACAGGATTCGAACCGCACGATTCTTCGTAGCGACGATTGTGGGCCCAAGGTAATGGGGCACATCGACACCAAACGCTGGGCTGCCATCGGGCAGTGTCACTGGCGTACCCGACTTCGTGGGATCAAGAGCCACGTTGGTCAGCGCGGCATGCTTGCCCGGAACCACAGCAGTCGAGAGTTGCACGTAGCCACGCACGATGGTGGGCGCAATATCTGAAGCGAACGTGTGGCGATACTGCACAACAGCAATCTCGTAGTAGTCGGTGCCGGGGTACGTGGTGGTGTCGGGCTGCCCAACGGGGATGTACTCGCCAAGATTGTTTGCCGAGGCGGCGCCAAGACCCGGCAGCGTGTCGATGAACTTCTTGATCCCGGGAGTGATGTAGCCAGCGCCCGAATGGTTCACCGTGATCGAGGTCACCGCACCCTTCGCCGCGATTGTGGCTGTAGCGCTGGCGCCGCGATCGAATGGCGCCACCGCATTGCTGATCGTGATGGTCGGCACCGTTGTGTAGTTGTTACCTCCATCGGAGATATCAATCTGAGAGACACCGATGGTGGCAGTGACAACTGCGGGGCCGGCGTTGTTCTGCAGCAGTCCGTCCAAGATGTCTACTGCTGGCGCCGACGTATAGCCCGAACCCGGATC
>SESD01000599.1_pt1 | contig 22259 bp, 22 predicted proteins | sample 3171411 | NCBI WGS metagenome assembly SESD01 (sample SAMN06051880, study PRJNA518727) | freshwater metagenome | biome: subpolar coniferous forest; feature: holomictic lake; material: water; isolation source: holomictic Lake 442, 16.5 m depth | place: Canada: near Kenora, Ontario | collected...
GGATCCTTATCCCCTTCATCCGTTTTTATCCCTGTCAATTTGCTTTTGAACAGGGATGAAGGGGATGAAGGGGATAAGGCAGGGGCGATTCGGCCATTCCGGGTAGAACCGCCTCCCGCAGACGTTGTATCCCCTTCAACTCCGTCCATCCCCGGCTAAGGCGCTTTTAAGCAGTTCTCTGCTTTCCTCCGCTCCTCGGCTTTCCTCTGCGTATCAATGCAGTTTTCTTTTTGGTCCTCAGCCCCGCCGCCAGCCCGTTGTCCCGTCTTTGCGGTCTTCGAGGACAATACCCAGGGCTTTGAGGGCATCTCTGACGCGGTCGGCTTCGGGCCAGTTCTTGGCGGCTTTGGCGGCGCGGCGGGCTTCGATGAGGGCTTCCACTTCGGCGTCCAGGTTGTCGCCTTCGTGGGGCCAGGCGGCGAAGATGGCATCGGCCTCGTCCAGGAAGGCCAGGACGGCGTCCCGCTCCTCGCGGGTGAGGGCCACGTGGTCGTCCTGGGCATTGAGGTCGCTGATGAGGGTGAAAATTTCTGCCAAGGCCTCGGGGGTGTTGAGGTCATCGCCCATGGCGGCCCAGAAGCGGTCCCGCGCCTGCGCCAGGCGCTGCTCGGGCGCCAGGGCTTCCTTCCAGGGGCCACCGCCGGCTTGGCCCTCGCCCTCCATGCGCTTGCGGAAGGCGCGGATGCGCTTGAGGGAGTTCTCCGCGGCCCGCAGGCCCTCGAAGCTGAAGTTGAGCACCTTGCGGTAGTGGTTGCTCTGGATGGCGTAGCGCAGGGCCACGGGGTCCACGCCCTTCTCCACGAGGTCCCGCAGGGTGAAGAAGTTGCCAGCGCTCTTGGCCATCTTCTGGCCCTCGACCATGAGGAACTCGCCGTGCACCCAGTGGTTCACCCACTGGTGGCCGAGGCAGCCATCGCTCTGGGCGATCTCGTTCTCGTGGTGGGGGAAGATCAGGTCCACGCCGCCGCTGTGGATGTCCACCCGGTCACCCAGCAGCTCCATGCCCATGGCCGAGCACTCGATGTGCCAGCCGGGCCGGCCCGGACCCCAGGGGCTGTCCCACCAGGGCTCGCCGGGCTTGGCGGCCTTCCACAGCACGAAGTCGGTGACCGAGTCCCGCTCGTACTCGTCCGCATCCACGGAGGACCCGGCCTGCATGCCCTCCCGGTCCAGGTGGGCCAGGCAGCCGTAGGCGGGGAGGCCCGAGATGCGGTAGTAGACGCTGCCGTCGCGGACATAGGCCAGGTTCTTGGCCTCGAGGTCCTGCACCAGCTGGATCATCTGCGGGATGTAGGCCGTGGCCCGGGGCAGGTGGTCGGCGGGCTGGATGCCCAGGGTCTGCAGGTCCTCCAGGAAGACCGCCGTGAAGCGCTCCGTGAGGGCCCGCATGGCGGCATGGCGGTCGGCGTTGGAGGCCTCCTCGGGGAGCCCACCCTGGGAGTCGCGGATGATCTTGTCCTCGACGTCCGTGATGTTCATGCAGTGCTGGACCTCGTAGCCCCCGGCCCGGAAGGTCCGCTTGAGGAGATCCTGGAAGAGGAAGGTGCGGAGATTCCCGATGTGGGCATAGTTGTAGACGGTGGGACCACAGGTGTAAAACGAGACCTGCCCCTCCAGCACCGGGACCACGGGCTCGACCCGGCGCGTCAGGGTGTTGAACAGGGAGAGGGTTCGCCGCATCTTCGTCATGGAACTAGGAAACCACCATTTCGCCCTTCATCCAAAGCCCCCGGTGTCCCATGGGATTGTTCAGCAGCAAAAAACTTGACGAGGCACTGGCGGAGCGGGACGCCCAGATCCAGACCCTGGAAGCTGCCGGCCGTGCCCTCCAGGCCCGAGTGGAGGACGTCCAGGAGCTGGTTCGGCACCTGGACCAGGACCGGGACCTCCTGCTGGGAGCTCTGGAGCGCATGCGGCCGGGGACCGAGCCCCTGGCCCTGGCCGAGGCCCTGCTGGACATCTGCTTCAAGCCCCTGGGGCTGGCCTGCTTCTACGTGGCCCTGGCGGACTGGGACCAGGATCAGCTGCGCTTTGTCCTGTACCAGGAGGGCGGCCGGACCCGGAACCACCCGCCCCGGCGCCTGTCGGATCGGCTGGGGCTGTCGGAGAAGGTCCTGACTGCTCGCCATCCCATCTACATCCGGACCCTGGAAGAGGGCAAGGCGGCGGGAAGCCTCCTGACCGCCGCCGAGGAGGCCACCGGCCTCATCCCCCACTCTTGGTACGGCGTGCCCCTGGGCTGGGGCCCCCGCCCGGTGGGCCTGGTGAGCTTCCAGAGCTTCCACGACGACGCCTTCAGCGAGAGCCGCCGCCGGGTCATGGATGCCCTGGCTGCGCTGATCTCGACCTGCATGGGGCCGCGCTAGGCCTTCTGCACCAGAGCCAGCAGGTCATCGGGGAGGACCCGGGCGCGGTTGTCGCTGCTGGCCACCAGGTGGGTGCTCTCGGCTTCCGCCAGCAGCACGCCCGCCCGCTCGATGCGGTAGGCGAAGATCAGTCGTCGCCGCCCGGCCTCTCGCAGGCTGGTGCGCACCTGCACCAGCTCGTCATAGTGCGCCGGGGAGCGGAACTTCACCTGGATCTCGTTGACCACCAGGCGCACGCCCCGGAGCTCCCACTCGGCGTAGCTTTGGCCCAGCTCCCGCAGGAAGTCGCTGCGGCCCAGCTCCATCCAGACCGGGTAGGTGGCATGGTGCACGATGCCCATGGCGTCGGTCTCGGCGTAGCGCACTCGCAGCTCAGTCAGGGATTCCATGGCGGGGCGGCCCTCGGGGTCAGGTCTCCAGTCTTCAGCGGCCAGACCGGTCCGTCCACCAAAAAGCCCCGCCGTGGCGGGGCTTCGGGTGCGACGGAGGGGCTCCCGGCTACTCGACGGTGACGCGGATGTGATCGCCCTTGTCCGTGGTGATCTCCAGGAGCAGGTCGCCGGGCTTGGACTCGGAGAGCAGGCGCTGGAGCTGTTCCGGCTTCATGCCCTTGCGGGCGTGGCCATTGACCTTGATCTCGCCCTCGCCAGCCATGTCCAGCACGCCCTTGGCGAGGCTGATGGGCATGCGGATGTGGACCTCGGTGGGACCGTCGGCGCCGTCCTTGGTGCGGGCGTGGCGGGCCATGGTCTTGGAGGTGATGTCCACCTTGATGAACTTGGCGCTCTGAGCCGCGAGGGGCAGGCCGAGGGTGGCGGCAAGGACGAAGGGAACGAGGATGGCGCGCATGGTGGCTCCTGATGGGGACGGGCCGGCTGGGGCCCTGTTGCCTGGAATACGGCAGCCCTGTGACCCGGCTTAGCCCAGGCGGGGAGCTCCCGGACTCCGGGTATGCTGATTCCCGTCACGGCGGCCGGTCTGGCCCCATCCAATCAGCGGTGTCCCACCGCTTCCAGGAGTCTCCCCATGAAGGTCCTTGCCGCCCTGATCCTCGTTGCCAGCACGCTGTCCGCCCAGGGTGCGGCCAAGTGGGAGCACGACTATAACGCCGCCCTGAAGCGGGCCAAGGCCGAGAAGAAGCTCATCTTCATGGACCTCTGGACCGAGTGGTGCGGCCCCTGCCTGCACCTCCAGAAGAACGTCTTCCCCACCCCTGAGGCCCAGGCCGCCTTGGCCAAGTTCGTGCCCTTCTCCTCCCTGGTGGAGAAGCGAGACGGCACCCCCGTGGCCGAAGGCACCCGCCTGGCCGGGCAGTTCCGCCTCAACGCCTACCCGACCCTGGTGATCCTGGACGCCGACGGCAAGGAGGTCCGCCGCCAGGTGGGCGCCTTCAGGACTGGCGCTGAGTTTGCGGCGTGGCTTAAGCAATAGCTGATAGCTGATAGCTGACAGCTGACAGCCGACAGCCAAAAAGCGCCAGCCGCCAGCCCCCCTACCAATCCCTCACCCCACCCGCTGTCTTCGGCGGCTTCGGCAACCTCTGCCGCAGTCCCTCTGCCTCATCCTGCTGGGCGCCCAGGCTGGGGCGCGGCGGTGGTGGCGGGGGCGGCCGCTTGGGTGGTGGGGGCGGTGGCAGGGCGTCCTGGATGAGGGTCTGCAGGTTGTGGATGGCCTCGGGGCGACCCGGTTGCTCCAGCAATAGGCGCTCGAGGATGGCCCGGGCCTCCTCGGGCCGACCGGCTTCCACTTGGGCGCGGGCGGCCAGCAGCAGGGCCGGGGTGCGCCAGGCCGGCAGGGGGCGGGGCACGCCCTGGCCCACCAGGGGCGCGAGGGTCTTCAGGGCCCCCTCCGGCTGACCGGCGCGCAGGTCGATCTGCGCCGCCAGCAGGAGGTTGTCGGGTTGGGCATCCCCGGGTCGCCAGCGCTGGGCGCCGTGCAGGTCTCCGGCCCCCAAGGCGCGCTGGGCCAGCCAGCCTCGGACGCCGTTTGGCACCCAGCCGAGGGACCCCGTGGACTGGGCCTCAAGCCCGGGCGTTGCCAGGGCCAGGGCCAGCAGCAGCACGGGCCGCCAGCGGGCCATGGGCTGCCCGGCATGGAAGAGCCAGAGGAGCAGCCCCAGCAGGGCCAGCCAAGCCCCGGCCTCCGGGTGGGCGGGCTGGAGAGAGCGCCCGGCTGGCAGGGGCAGCTGGCCGGCGGCCAGGGCCTGGAGGTCCGCAGCGGCGCGCTCAGGATCGGTGAAGAGGCGACCGCCGCTCTCCCGGGCCAGGCGCTCCAGCAGGTCGGGTCGGGCGGTGCTGAGGGCGGGCTCGGTGCTACCCGCAGCGGCTTCACCGGCCACCGGGTGCGGACGGCCATCCCCGTAGGCCAGGGCGTAGAGGGGCAGGCGGATCTGGCGCAGGCCCGCCAGGGCGCGGTCCACAGCCTCGTCAGGGCGCTCCCAGGTCTCCTCGCCGTCGCTGAGCAGCAGGATCACGGCGGGTGCTCCGGCCTCCGCCTGGGCGGCCACCTGGAGGAGGCCCCGGCCCAGGCTGGTGCCAGGGGAGCCCACGGCGCCCGGGGCGAGGGCCTTGAGCGACTCCCGGAGCAGAACCCGATCCTCGCCGGGGGGCTGGACGGGGATCGCATCCCCCGTGAGCAGGTCCAGGCTCCAGCGCAGGCCCGGCTCGGGCTGGGACCAGAGGCGGTCCAGGGCGGCGGCGGCGGCCTCCCAGCGGGTGCGGCCACCGGGGGTGTCCGGCACGGTCATGGAGCGACTGGCATCCAGCACCACATGGACCGTGAGGCGGGGGCGGTCCTGGGTGCCCCAGCGGGGCTCCGCCAGGCCTAGCCCCAGGCCCAGCGCCACCAGGGCGAGGCCCAGGCCCTGCCAGAGGGGCCGCTGGCCCACCACCTGCACGCCGAGGCCCGGCCGGAGGTGCGCCCGGAGGGCCAGGCCGAGGATGACCAGCGCCGCCAGGGTCGCCGGCACCAGCAACCAGGGGTGGGACAGGGTCGGCGTCATGGCGCCACCCAGGCGGGCCGGGGGCGGCCCCGCTTGAAGGCCAGGTCCACCGCCAGGGGCAGGGCCAGGAGCAGGGCCAGCAGGAGGCACCAGCTGGCCAGGGGGCGGCCCTCCGTGGGCGGGTCCACGGGCAGCTGAGTCTTCTCCAGACGGTCCACGGCGGCGAGGCTGCGGGCCAGGCCCCCGGGATCCTCGGCACTGAAGGCCTCGCCTCCGGTGAGGCGGGCGACTTCCTGGAGGGTGGCGTGGTCCACCGCCACCCGCAGGCGGGCGAAGCCCCCGCCCTCCAGGGGAACGAGGCTCTCGCCATCGCTGCCCATGGCCACGGCGTGGATGCGGATGCCGCGCCGGGCGGCCTCGCCGGCGGCCTCGGCGGGTAGCACCCGGCCCCGATTCTGCACGCCGTCCGTGATGAGCAGGATGACCCGGCTGCGGGCGGGGCTATCCTCCAGGCGGCGCACGGCGGTCATGAGGGCCGAGCCGATGGCCGTGCCGTCATCCCGGCTATCCAGGTCCAGGCGGGCCAGCAGGCGCAGGAGCCGGCTGTGGTCAGCGGTGAGGGGGCTGAGGGTCACGGGGTGGGCGCTGAAGAGCACCAGGGCGAAGCGGTCCTCCGGGCGACGCTGGATGAACTGGGCCAGCAGGCGGCGGGCCGCCTGCCAGCGGTCTTCCTCGGGGCGGTCCAGGATGCGCATGCTGCTGCTGCCATCCAGCACCACGGCGAAGTCCACCACCGGGGCGGCACCCCGCACGGGCGAGCGCCACTCGGGCCCTGCGGCAGCGAGGCCCAGGACCAGGGCCAGCAGGACCGGCAGCCAGTGGGAGGAGACCTTCGCCAGGGCGCTGGAGGGCCGGGAGGCGGGGATGCCCCACCGGTACACCACCCGCCAGGCGCCCACCAGCAGGGGCAGTACCAGGAGCAGGGCCAGGGGCTGGCGCAGGAGGATCATGGCGCGACCTTCCGGCCATCCGGCAGGGGCAGCAGGTCTTCCACCAGGCGGGCTGCTTCCGGGAAGGGCGGGGCCTCCAGGCCGAAGCGAGCCGCATCCAGGCTGCGGCACCACTGGTCCCAGGCCGCCAGGCGGCGGGCCTGGAACTCAGGGGCGCCCCAGGCCCGGGCCTCGGTGCCGAAGCGCGCTTCCAGCAGCTCCCGGCCCTGGGCATGGGCGGCATCCAGGGTGGCTCGCTCCCGGTCCGCCGGGGGCCAGTGCTGGTGGAAGGTCCGGACAGCGTGGCGCAGGTGGCGGTGTCCGGCCCCCTGGCGCCAGCGGCGGAGGCCCGCTCCAACCAGGACTGCGGGCGGCAGTAGCAGGAGGCTGGCCCAGGCCCAGGGAAAGGGCAGGTCTGGCAGCCTGTCCTCGCGGCCGCCGCCGAAGCCCATCCAGGGCGCTCCGAAGGGGACCTGCCGAGGCACCTGCAGCCGTAGCTCAGGGCTGAGCACCCCGCCACCCAGATCCATAACGGGAACCACTGCCAGGCCAGGGCGCAGCGCCTGCACCTGGAAGCGCCAGCCCCGGCCGTCCGCCAGGGGCTCCAGGGCCCGCAGGCGGAGGGAGCCCAGCCGATCTTCCAGGGCGGGCCGGGCGGGCGCGGGCCGGGTGGGATCCGCCTCCCGCAGCTCCAGCGTCTGCAGCTCCCCCAGCGCCAGCTGGGGCGGGGCCTTCCAAACCGGCGCACCACCGAGCGCCCCCCCCACCAGTAGCACCAGCCCAATCCTTTCCCATCTCGGATTCCGCGAGCGGAATCCGAGCCAAGACGGCCGCCCGTCGGAACCGACCCGCCAGCTCATGCGCCGCCCGCCCTAAGCCAGGCATCCAGCCTGGGCACGGGGTCCGCCAGGAGGTCCCAGCGCTGGTGCTCGATGGCCGGGGAAAAGCCGGGCTCGGGCCAGGCCATGGTCTCGCCCTCCGCCTGGGGCTGGAACCAGACCACCCGATGGCGGAAGGCCAGGGGCTTGAGCAGGGGTGCCAGGCCTTGGAGGCCAGCCCCGTTGCTGAGGAGCCATAGGCGGTGGCCGCGGCCCTGGTCGCCCCAGTGGCCCAGGGCCTCGCGCCAGGCGCCCTCCGTGGGGATGCAGGGCCCTCGCTCGATGAGGGCCTCCAGGAGCCGCAGGCCGTGGCTGCGGCCGCGCCGGGGGGCGATGCGCAGGGCCGGCGTGCGGCCGTCACCGGGCACCACCAGGCCCAGACGGTCACCGCTGGCCTGCAGGGTGGCGAAGGCCGCGCCGCAGAGCTCCAGGGCCCAGCGCAGGGGCGACACCGGGTCCCCCAGGAACATGGAGGGCGAGGGGTCCACCACCAGCCAGAGCACCAGGTCCCGGCTGCTCTCGAAGCGCTTCATGACCGGCTCGCCGGTGCGGGCGGTGAGGGGCCAGTTGATGTGGCGCGGATCATCCCCGGGCTCGTAGGGGCGGTTCTCCACGAAGGTGAGGCCGGCCCCCTTCAGGCGGGAGGGATGCAGGCCCGCCGTGCCACCGCCCAGGCGCCCACGCAGCCGCAGGGGCAGGCGCCGCAGACGGGCAAGGAACCGAGCGGGGAGGGGCATGCCCCAAGTATGGATCAGATGCGCGGTGCGGACCGAGGCCCGCTGCTACCAGCGCACCCGGACCCGGTAGGTCAGCGTGGCGCTACCCTCGGCGGGCACGGTGACCTGGAACTTTGCGGTGTCAGCGGCTTGCTTGGTGTGGGGGTGGCTCTCCTGAAGCACCTCCCAGTCCCCGGGCAGGGGCTCCAGCAGGCTCACGGTGACCGCCTCCTTCTTGGCGTTCTTGAGCTCGACCTGGAAGGCGGACTCGTGCCCGGAGCCGTACTTGCCCTGCTTGCCGAGACTCTTGTAGTCCGTCTGCTTGCGCCGGGCCGTGACATCGAAGGCGTTCCCCAGCTTCAGGCGAATCCGCTCGTTCTTGGGTGTGTGATCCACGCTGTCCTCGCCCACGAACTGGGCTCGCCCTTCGCTGTCGCGCTTGTAGACCCGCAGGATGCCCTTGGGCAGGGGCATGCCCAGGCGGCTTGTTTCCTTGTTGTCGAACTCGATGTACACCCCGACCTTTTGCTTATCCCCCAGGTCGCCGTAGCTGCCGGAGTAGTAGTGGCTCTGGCCCTGGAGCAGGTAGTCCTTGCGCACGGGCACGGCGCTGGCGCTGAGCAGGGCCACCTGCTTGGTCTGGTTGACGGCCAGCGTGGTGGGCCGGTCCAGGGTGTAGAGGTGGTACTCGAAGAGGCTCTCCTCGGCCATCTTGGGGGCTGCGGTGGCCTTCATGCTCATGGCCATTTCCGTCATGGCCATCGCCCGCTCGGGGCGCTGCCGTGCGCGGTTCACATCACCGGCCACCAGCTGCAGGGTGGCATTGGGGTAGGCGGCGCCGCTCTGGTTGGTGAGGGTCACCCAGCCGCTGAGGTCCAGGGTCTTTTCGTCCGGCGCCAGGTTGGCCACGTAGTCGGCGCGCCAGGACAGGCCGCCTGTGAGGTAGCTCAGCTCCAGCTGCTGGGCCTTCTCGGCGCCGCTGTGGAGGCTGATGACCAGGGTGGGCCGGGCCCGCAGGTTGGCGGGCACCTTGGGGAAGATGATGCGGCCCGGGGCGCTGGTCTCGATGCGGTCGGCGAACTGCAGCACCGTGCCGCTGTTGGTGGCCAGCACCGTGGCCTCCTCCCGGATCTCTCGCTCACCGGGCCCGTCTGCCTTTGGAACGCTGTGCACCACCGTGACCCGCTCGCCCACATACTTCTCCAGCAGCTTCTGAGGGGTCAGCAGGTCGAAGTCGAAGTTCTGCTCGGCCACCCAGAAGTCCCGGGGGGCCGTGAGGTTGCGCAGGGAGGCGGTCTCAGGCCGGATCTGGGCCGAGACTTCCTGGAAGGCTAGGCGGGCCTCGCCCTTGGACAGGCGCACCTCCCGGGTGTCCTTCACCAGGGCCAGGTTGTCGTTGTAGATGGTGACCGCCAGGGCCTTCTGGTCCTTCAGCGTGGTGGCGGCCTCCTGGGCGATCAGAAGCGAGGGGAGTGCCGCGAGGAGCAGGACAGGGCGCATGGGACCTCCGGGTGGGTGGCTGAGAACAGGCTGGGGCTGAAGCGGCACCGCTACCTGTTCATGCTGGCTCCCTCGGACTGGGTTTCAAGGGACTATTCCTCTGCCGTGGGTAGGTGCCCCCTGCGGCAGCGTCCCTGACGATGAGTCCCGTCGGGGTCAGCGGGTCCGGGGACCAAAGAAGGCGGTGCCGATGCGGACCTGATCGCTGCCGGCGGCGATGGCCTCCTCCAGGTCATCGCTCATGCCCATGCTGAGGCGCAGGGGCTGACCGAGGTCCTGCTGCAGCCGGTCCCGCAGCCCTGCCATGCGCTCGAAGGCGTAGGGTTCGCCCGGGGGTGGCAAGGCCATGAGGCCCCGCAGGGGCAGGCGGGGGTCGCCACCCAGGGCCGCCAGCAGCTCCGGCAGCCCTGCTTCCGGGCAGCCGCCCAGCTTGGTCGCCTCATCCCAGAGGTCCACCTGGAGCCACACGGGCCGGACCAGATCCAATTCCTCGGCGAGGCGGCGCAGGCGGTCCGCCAGCTCCGGCCGGTCCACGCTCTGGATCTCCGCGAAATTCTGGAGGGCCGGCTTCGCCTTGTTGCGCTGGAGGGGGCCGAGCAGCACAAAGGCCAGCTCGGGGGCCGCCTGGGCTTTTTCGCAGCCCTCCTGGACATAGTTCTCACCGAAACGCTGAAAGCCCAGCCCAGCGGCCTCGCGAACCAGCGTCAGCGGGTGGCGCTTGGAGACCGGCAAGAGCTCGATGTCCTCCGGCCGCCGTCCCGAGGCCTCGCAGGCCCGCCGGATGCGGTCCTGCAGGGCGTGGACGCGGTCCGCGAGGCTCACGGCAGAAAGAGGATCCGCTGACAGGACTCGCAGGAGACCGGGGTCTTGGACTCCCGGAGGCTGAACAGGAGCGGGCCCCGAAGCTTTACCCGGCAGCCGGTGCAGGCGCTGTTCTCCACGGGCACCACCACCCGCCCCTGGCGCACGGCGGCGATGCGGTGAAAGCGGGCGACCTCGGGGGCTGGGAGGCGTCCCTCCAGCTCGGCCTGGCGAGCCACCAGGAGCTTCCGCCCTTCCACCTGATTGGCATGCTCGTCCAGGAAGATGGCATGCAGCTCATCGAACTGGGCCTGGGCCGTGGCCCGCTCAGCTTCGAGGGAGACCAGGGCCTCCGCCAGGGATACGGCCTGGGTTTCCAGGGCCTGAAGGGGACGAGCGATCCCGGCCTTCATGCGCTCCTTGTCATCCAGCTCGCGGATGGCGGCGGTGTACTGCACCTTCTGGCTGGTGGCCTTCACGGCGGCGCGGGCCCGCTCTTCTTCCTTCTGGGCCAGGGCCAGGTCGAGGGTGAGCTTCTGGATCTGGGTCTTGGCAGACTCCAGGAGGCGAGTCTTTTCGGCGGTCTGCTTTTCCGCTGAACGGATGGTTTGGTCCAGGATGGCCAGGTCCGGCGGCAGCGCCGCCAGAGCCCGCTGAATGGTCCCCAGGCTGTCCAGGGTGATTTGCAGGTCGCGGAGGGTTGCAAGAGGTTCCATATGTTGAGGCTACACCCCTATGAGGAGGAGGGGGGTCCTTTCCCGATCTAACTCAAGCAGGAAGAAAATCTTCGTCAGGTTACTTAAATTTTACCTCTCTTTCGAAACCGGCCCTTGACCCTTCCCCCTCTGGATGCGAACATTGGCACTCGCTGTTGGTGAGTGCTAACAGCTCGACCCGTCCCTTTTTCCCCTTCTAAAGGAGGTCCCATGGCCATCCAGCCCCTGTCCGACCGCGTTGTGCTGAAGCGCGTCGATGCTGCCGAAACCGTCAAGGGCGGCATCATCATCCCCGATACCGCCAAGGAAAAGCCCATGGAGGCCGAGGTTGTGGCCGTGGGTGACGGCAAGATCAACGAGAACGGCACCCGGAACCCCATGTCCGTCAAGGCCGGCCAGAAGGTGCTCATCGGCAAGTACAGCGGCACCGAGGTCAAGATCGACGGCATCGACCACGTCATCGTCCGCGAAGACGAGATCCTGGCGATCGTCGGCTAAAGCATTCAGCCGACAGCCGATAGCTGACACCCCCAACGCGCAATCCAATTCCATTCTGAACTCCGGAGAAAACCCATGGCCAAGTCCATCATCTATGCCGAAGATGCCCGTCAGGCGATCCTGCGCGGCGTGAACAAGCTCGCCGACGCGGTGCAGGTCACCCTCGGCCCCAAAGGCCGCAATGTCCTCATCGAGAAGAAGTTCGGCTCCCCCCTCATGACCAAGGACGGCGTCACCGTCGCCAAGGAGATTGAGCTCAAGGACCGTCACGAGAACCTGGGCGCCCAGCTGGTGCGCGAGGTCGCCTCGAAGACGTCCGATGTCGCCGGTGACGGCACCACCACTGCCACCGTGCTGGCCCGCGCCATCTACCGTGAGGGCATCAAGGCCGTCGTGAGCGGCGCCAACACCATGGAGATCAAGAAGGGCATCGACCTCGCCGTCGAGACCGTGGTCAAGGCCATCGACGAGATCAAGAAGCCCGTTGAGGGCAACGCCATCGCCCAGGTGGGTACCATCTCCGCCAACGGCGACGAAGAGATCGGCCGCATCATCGCCGAGGCCATGGGCAAGGTCGGCAAGGACGGCGTCATCACCGTCGAGGAGGCCAAGGGCCGCGAGACCGAGCTGACCGTGGTCGAGGGCATGCAGTTCGACCGTGGCTACCTCAGCCCCTACTTCGTGACCAACCCCGACCAGATGAAGGTCGAGCTGGAGAACCCCTACATTCTCGCCTACGAGAAGAAGGTCTCCAACATGCGCGACCTCCTGCCGCTCCTCGAGCAGGTCGTCAACAGCCGTCGCCCCCTGCTGATCATCGCCGAGGACGTGGACGGCGAGGCGCTGGCCACCCTGGTGGTCAACAAGATCCGCGGCACCCTGAACGTCGCCGCCGTCAAGGCGCCCGGCTTCGGTGACCGCCGCAAGGCCATGCTCGAGGACATCGCCACCCTGACGGGCGGCAAGGCCATCAGCGAGGACCTGGGCCTCAAGCTCGAGAACCTCACGCTGGCCGACCTGGGCAGCGCCAAGAAGATCGTCATCGACAAGGAGACCACCACCATCGTCGAGGGTGCCGGCGCCAGCGAGGCCATCCAGGGCCGCGTGAAGCAGATTCGCGCCCAGGTGGACTCCTCCACCAGCGACTACGACAAGGAAAAGCTCCAGGAGCGTCTGGCCAAGCTCGTGGGTGGCGTCGCCGTCATCAAGGTGGGCGCGGCTTCCGAGACCGAGCTGAAAGAGAAGAAGGCCCGCGTGGAAGACGCCATGCATGCCACCAAGGCCGCCGTCGAGGATGGCATCGTGGCCGGTGGTGGTGTGGCCCTCCTTCGCGCCATGCTTAAGCTTACCGAACTCAATGTTACCGGCGACCAGGCCACGGGCGTTGATATCGTCCGCAAGTCCCTGGAAGAGCCCCTCCGCCAGATCGCCAACAATGCCGGTGTCGAAGGCTCCGTGGTCGTCAACACCGTCCGCGAGTCCAAGGGCAACCACGGCTACAACGCTGCTACCAACGTTTACGGCGACATGATTGCTTTTGGTGTGGTTGACCCCGCCAAGGTGACCAAGTCCGCTCTCCGCAACGCTGCCTCCGTGGCCTCCATGATGCTGACCACTGAAGCCATCATCACGGAGATCCCCGAGCCCAAGTCCCCCGCAGGTCCTGGCGGCCCCGGTGGCATGGGCGGCATGGAAGACATGTATTGACGAACCGTCAACCCGGGAGCCTCATATCCGGGTTGTGACCGACGCCCCGCTTCGGCGGGGCGTCTTTTTTTGGGATCTTTTTGGGGTTCTCAAAGCCTGTATCCGCCTGCTTTGACCCCTCCGAATGACCGGCGGGACTGGGGCTTCACAATATTCTGGACAACAATTACCTAAATGCTACCTAGGGGTTGACTATGCTCTGAACCCGGCGCATGCTTCCTCCCGAACCCCTCCCCGGGAATTCTTCTCGGGTCGAATTGACAGGCAGGAGAACCCATGGGCATGGGACTTCTCTTTGACGCTACACGCTGCATCGGTTGCGGCGCTTGCAGTTCCGCGTGCAAGGAGCAGAACAAGCTCCCTGGACCGGTGGAGGAGGTTTTGACGGCGTATACCTGGACCACCCTCCAGACCCGTGAAGGCCTCAACATGCGCCGCATGTGCATGCACTGCGAGGTGCCCACCTGTGCTTCCGTCTGCCCCGTGGCCGCCCTGGTGAAGACCCCCGAGGGCCCCGTGGTCTATGACGGCCAGCGCTGCATGGGCTGCCGCTACTGCATGATGGCCTGCCCCTTCGAGGTGCCCAAGTACCAGTGGGACCGCCCGGTGCCCGTGATCGGGAAGTGTGTCCTCTGTGCGAGCCGCATCAAGGAGGGCAAGCCCACCGCCTGCGCCGAGGCCTGCCCGGCGGAAGCCACCATCTTCGGGAAGCGGGAAGACCTGGTCTGGGAGGCCCGCACCCGCCTTCGCCAGAAGCCCGGTGCCTATGTCGATCACATCTACGGCCTGGGCGAAGCCGGTGGCACCTCGGTGCTGATGATCGCCAACGCTCCCTTTGATAAGCTCGGCCTCAAGACCAACCTGCCGGCGGAACCCCCGGCCATGCGCACCTGGCAGGTGCTGTCCAACATCCCCGACTTTGTCGCGGTCTGGGGCGTCCTGCTCTATGGGGTGCACTGGATCACCGCCCGCCGGGAGACCGTCGCCCACACCGAAGCGCAGGATTCCCATAAGGAGGACCGGTCATGAATAACGCCGGTTCCATCGCCTCCCGCCGCTTCCGCCCGGGCTTCTGGTCCGGCGTCGCCGCCCTCCTGATCATCGGTTTCCTCATCGTCACCACCATCCGCTTCACCAAGGGCCTGGGGGCCGTCACCCACCTGAGTGACCAGTTCCCCTGGGGCATCTGGATCGGCTTTGATCTGCTCTGTGGCGTGGGCTTGGCCGCTGGGGCTTTCACCCTCACCGCTGTGGTGCACCTCTTCAACCTCAAGAAATTCGAACCCATCGTGCGGCCTACGGTCCTCACAGGCTTCCTGGGCTACGCCTTCGTCATCGTGGCCCTGCTCCTGGACCTTGGTCAGCCCTGGCGCATCTGGCACGCCATCGTCTACTGGAACCCCCACTCCGTCATGTTCGAAGTGGCCTGGTGCGTCATGCTCTACACCACGGTCCTGGCGCTGGAGTTCAGCCCCGTGGTGTTCGAGTGGCTGGGCTTCCCGGCACCGGCCCGCTTCATCCACCGCCTCATCACGCCTCTGGTCATCCTGGGCGTGCTGCTCTCGACCCTGCACCAGTCCTCGCTGGGCTCCCTCTACCTGATCGTGCCCAGCAAGCTCCACCCGCTGTGGTACTCCCCCATGCTGCCGGTGCACTTCTACATCAGCGCCATCGGGGCCGGCATCGGCATGGTGATCCTCGAGTCCTACCTCAGCGGGCGGGCCTTCCACCGCCACCTCGAGATGGAGCTCCTGGAGCCCCTGGCTCGCGGCATGGTCGTGGCCCTGGGCATCTACGGCCTTCTGCGCGTGCAGGCCATCTCGCGCAACCATGCCTGGGGCTCCATCCGGGAGTTCGGCTACGAGGGCCAGATGTTCCTGCTGGAGTTCACCCTCGGGGTGCTCCTGCCGGTGGGGCTCATGTCCTTCCGTCGCCTGCGGTCCAATCCGAACTGGCTGGTGGGCGGCGCCTTCATGGCTGTGCTCGGGTTCGTGATGAACCGCCTGAATGTCAGCATCACAGGCATGGAAGCCGCCTCCGGCACCCGCTACCTGCCCTCAGCAGGTGAGATCATCGTCTCCCTGGGCCTGGTGGCTGCGGGCATGACGGTCTTCGCCTTTGCGGTGCGGACCTTCAAGATCTTCCCGGACGGCCCCGGCGCACCCGCCGACTCCCGCAAAGAGAGGACCTGAGGCATGCGCACCCGCATCGGCACCCGTCTGATCCTTGGCGCTGGTCTCACCACCGCGCTGGTGATCGGCGGCATGGCCGTGACCGTGCTCCGGACCCACACTGCCCAGCTGATGGCGGAGCGGACCCGGAGCGCGGATCAGCTCAGCGAGACCATCAAGAGCGCCACCCACTTCGACATGCTGGAGAACCGCCGGGAGAACCTCCACCGGCAGATCCGCTCCGTGGGCGGCCTGCACGACCAGGGCATCCAAAAGGTGCGGGTGTTCAACAAGGAAGGCCGGATCATGTTCTCCTCCAGCGCGGAGGAGATCGGCACCAAGCTCGATACCCGGGGCGAGGCCTGCTACGCCTGCCACGCCGAGGGCAAGCCCCTCGACCGTCTGGATATTCAGGCCCGGGCGCGCACCTTCACAGCGGCGGACGGCACCCGCATCCTGGGGGTGATCAACCCCATCCCCAACGACCCCTCCTGCTCCACGGTCGGGTGCCATCCCAGCCCCTCGAAACAGAGCCTGTTGGGCGTCCTCGATGTGAACATCTCCCTCACGGAAGTGGACCGGGAGATCGCCCGCAGCAAGTCTGTCATCGCTGGCTCCGCCGCCCTGGCCATCCTGGCGGGCGGCCTCATGCTCTGGTGGCTCAATCGCCGCCTGGTGGTCCGTCCCGTGGCGGCCCTGGTCGAGGGCACCCACCGGGTGGCCGCTGGCGACCTGACCACGGTCATCCCCTTCCTCGGACGCCATGAGCTGGGCACCCTGGCCAAGGCCTTCAATGAGATGACCAAGAACCTCTCGGACACCCAGCGGCAGCTGGCCCAGGCCGACAAGCTGGCCTCTGTGGGGCGTCTGGCCGCTGGCATCGCCCACGAGATCAACAACCCCCTGACCGGTGTCCTCAGCTACGCCTCCCTGCTCCGCAAGCGCATGGGCGAGGATGTAGCGGCCTCCGAAGACCTGGACGTCATCGTGCGGGAGACCGTGCGCTGCCGAGGCATCATCCGGGGCCTGCTGGACTTCGCCCGCCCCGTGGCGCCCGCCCGGAAGCCCATGGATCTCAATGAAGTGGCCCGCCGGTCGGTCTCCGTGGTTATGACCCAGCTATCGCTCAATCAGGTGGACCTGTCCCTGCACTTGGCCCCGGACCTGCCCGAAGTTCAGGCCGACCCCAACCAGATCCAGCAGGTGCTCGTGAACCTCATCCTCAACGCTGCCGACGCCATTGGCGAGGGCGGCGGCACCATCCGGGCCACCAGCCGCATCGGCGCCAACGGCAGCCTGGAGTTGAGCCTCGAAGACAGCGGTAAGGGCATCCCTGCCGAAGACCTGCCGCGGATCTTCGAACCCTTCTTCACCACCAAGGGCAACCACGGCACTGGCCTTGGGCTTGCTGTCAGCTGGGGCATTGTTGAGGCCCACGGCGGTACTCTGGAAGTCCAGAGCGAGCCGGGGCGGGGGACCTGCTTCACCCTCCGCCTCCCCGTCGCAGCCGAACCCGGTGGCATTGATTCGTCTTCCATCCCCAACACCTAGGAGGTCCCCTTGACCGCCATTCTGATCCTTTTCATGTTCGTGGCCTTCGTGGGCATCGACTTCCTGGTCCGGACCTCCCTGCGCAAAATGAGAGACAGCAAGGACCGGGCGGCCCGCGAGGCGGTGCTGACCACCTCCCTCAAGCTGGACTTCACCCATGAGGCCAAGAGCCTCAAGCGGGTGGAGGTGCCGAACCCCCGGGCCCGGGTCCTGGCGGTGGACGACGAGGGTGTGGTGCTGGACTCCTTCCGCCGCATCCTGGTGCTCGAGAACTTCAGCGTGGACACCGTGGAGCACGGTCCCGAGGCCCTGGGCCTGGTGCAGCGCAACGACTACGACTTCGTCTTCACCGATCTGAAGATGCCGGACATGGATGGCGTTGAAGTGGTGAAGGCCGTGAAGCACCTGCGCCCTGACATCGACGTGGTGGTCATCACGGGCTACGGCAGCATCGAGACCGCCGTCCAGACCCTCCAGCAAGGTGCCTGCGAGTATGTGCAGAAGCCCTTCACCGCCGACGAGCTGGGCGAGTTCGCCCGCAAGCTCCTCATCAAGCGCCAGGCCCGCATCGCGGCCGCCCAGCGGCCCACCGTCCGCGTGGTGACCCCGGAGATGGCCGAGGTGGTGCCCGCCAATGAGTTCTGTATCCCCGGTGGTGCCTTCCTCTCCACCGGCCACGCCTGGGTCCGCCTCGAGCCCGAGGGTCAGGTGCGCATCGGCATCGACGACTTCATCCGCAAGGCCCTTGGCACGGTGACCGAGGTTGTCATGCCAGAGCGTGGGCGCACCATCCGCCAGGGCGAGCCGCTGTTCACCCTGAAGGGCACGGCGGGCAGCGTGCAGGTGGCCTCGCCCCTGTCGGGCAAGGTGAAGCACGACAACACCGGCTTGCAGTCCGATCCGAACGAAGTCACCCAGAGCCCCTACGACCGCGGCTGGGTGTGCCTCCTGGCCCCCAGCGACCTGGCCACCGAGCTGGGCACCCTGAAGATCGGCAACCCCGTCATCGGGTGGTATCAGGACGAGATCGCCCGCTTCCGCTCCGAGGATGGCCCTTTGGCCGCCGGGGTCCTCAACTGGACCGAGTTCCAGCAGAAGTTTTTAAACATCAAGGCCTAGACCGAGTAGTTGCGCAACACCGAAAGGGCTCGGAGCTTCGGCTCCGGGCCCTTTCGGTGCGTGAGGGCAAGGCCCCTAACCTTTGTAGGCGTCTCCCGCGTGATAGCTGGAGCGGACCAGGGGGGCGGATTCCACGCGCTGAAAGCCCATCTCCAGGCCCTTGATGCGGTACAGCTCGAACTCTGCCGGTTCCACGTAGCGGTGCAGGGGGAGGTGGAGGGGCGAGGGCGGCAGGTACTGGCCGAGGGTGGCGATGTCCACGCCGTGCTGGCGCCAGTCCGCCATCAGGGCCAGCACCTGCTCCGGGGTCTCGCCCAGGCCCACCATGATGCCGCTCTTCACCTTCATGGCCGGGGCCTGGGCATCCCGCCAGTCCGCGGCCCGGCGCAGGAGGGTGAGGCTCTGGGCATAGTCGGCATCTGGTCGCACCCGCCGGTAGAGGTGGGGCACCGTTTCGACATTGTGGTTCAGCACCTCCGGGCGGGCCTCCAGGACGGTGGCCAGGGCGGCTGCATCCCCACAGAAGTCCGGGATCAGGACCTCCACGCCACAGCCGGGGGAGAGGGTGCGGATCCAGCGGATGGTCTCGGCAAAGTGGGCTGCGCCACCGTCCGGCAGGTCGTCCCGGTTGACCGAGGTGACCACGGCGAACTTCAGGCCCAGGCTGGCCACGGCCTCGGCCACCCGCTGGGGTTCCCCCGGATCCAGGGCCCCCGGGCGACCCTTGCCCACGTTGCAGAAGCCGCAGTGGCGGGTGCAGACCTCGCCCAGCAGCATGAAGGTGGCCGTCCGGTGCACCCCCCAGCACTCGTGGAGGTTGGGGCAGCGGGCTTCTTCGCAGACCGTGACCAGGCCCTTGGCCCGGATGAGGCCCTCGACTTCGGCCACCACCTCCGGGGCCGGGATGCGGATCTTGAGCCAGTCGGGGCGGGTGCCGGGGAGGACGGGGGGGCGGGCCATGGCCCTCCATTGTGGCCCGGGAAGGGGTAGAATGGGGGCATGTCCGAGACCCCCCAGGTGACCCCCGGCGCCGAGCCCGAAGCTGAGGCCCTGCCGTCGGCCCCGAAGACCTTCGAGAGCCCCAAGGGCTTCGAGACCCGCTTCCGGGACCTGCCGCTGCACCTTGCGGCTTTTGACGGCCCCCTGGACCTGCTGCTGCACCTCATCCACGAGCAGAAGCTGGAGATCCTCGACCTGCCCATGGCCGAGGTCACCCGGCAGTACATGGAATACCTCCACCTCATGGAGGAGCTGAACCTCGAAATCGCCGCCGAGTTTGTGGCCATGGCGGCCCAGCTGCTGCAGATCAAGTCCCGCCTCATGCTGCCCCGGCCGCCCCAGGCCCCCGAGGAGGATCCCCGCGTCTCCCTGGTCCAGCGGCTGCTGGAGTACCAGCAGGTGAAGCTGGCCGCCCAGTCCCTCTCCGAGCGCGAGTCCGACTGGCAGAAGATCGCCTTTGCCCCGGGCATCGACCTGGATGACCACAAGCGCGTCGAGGAAGAGCCCATCCGGGCCACCCTCTTCGACCTGCTCGGTGCCTACCGCGATGCGCTGAAGCGCCTCCTGCCCCCGCCGCCGGTGGAGGTCCGCACCCAGCCGAAGTCTCTGGAGCAGCGGGTCATGGAAGTGCTCACTGAGCTCCAGGACGGCCTATGGAAGCCGTTCCAGGGCCTGATGGGCCAGGCCCGCACCCGGGAGGAGCTGGTGCTCACCTTCCTGGCCCTGCTGGAGCTGGTCCGCACGGGCCGCATCTCACTGGTGCAGGGCGAGACCTTCGGCGAGATCCGCATCAAGGCCTCTGAGGCCGCATGAGCGGGCCTGGGGACGCCTTCCGGCCCGCCTACACCGCGGGGCTGGCCCTCTGTCTCGGCCTGCCGGCGCTGGCCGCGCTGCTGCTGCTGACCGGGGCCATCCCGGCGGGTGACCAGCCCCCGGAGGGCCTGGTACAGCAGGTGGGCTACCAGCTCACAGGGCTGGTCTTTCTGGCTGCGGCCATCGTGTTCAGCCGTCGCACCCGGGCCTTTGCGCGGCTGGCGGCGCTGCCCCCGGCAGACCGGCCCGCAGCGGCACGGCGCGAGTGCCTGATGGTAGCCAGCCTCCTCCAGGTCGGGGTCTGTTGCGGTCTGGCCTATTGGGCCATGGTGGGTACCCACGCCCCCCGCCACGCCTGGGGCTTCCTGCTGACCACCCCCATGCTCTACGTGGCCCTGGTCCCCCGCCCAGCCCGCTGGGCCAAGGGCTCCGAGGGCTGATCGCGGGTTGCATTCAAAGATAAAAGATCACCACCAAGACACCAAGACACCAAGAACTGCAAAGAGAAATAGCAGTTGTCTTTGCTTGGTGTCTTGGTGCCTTGGTGGCAAATCCTTTTCTTCTTTTCACTGCGAGTTGCTGGGCCCCAGGGTCCAGGCCAGGACGCGCTGCGTAGCGGCGGGGCCGATGGTCTGGGTCAGGGCTTCGTCAGTGGCGGCCCGCACCCCGGTGGCGCTGCCAAAGGCCTGTAGCAGCTTCTTGGCGGTGGCAGGTCCAATGCCCGGGATCTGAGTGAGCTCGGTCTGGAGCGTGCGCTTGGCCCGCAGGGCCCGGTGGTAGGTGACGGCAAAGCGGTGCGCCTCATCCCGGATGCGCTGCAGCAGCTGGAGCACCGGTGAGGACTTGGGGATCTTCAGCGGGGCCGCCAGGCCGGGCCGGAACACCAGCTCCTCTTTTTTGGCGAGGCTCGCCAGCTCCAGCTGGGCGAGGCCCAGCTCCTCCAGTGCGGCCTGCGCCGCGTGGAGCTGCCCCAGGCCGCCGTCGATGAGCACCAGGGAGGGATAGTCCTGGGTCTCGGCCTGCAGGCGGCGGTAGCGGCGCTGCACGGCCTCGCGCATGTTGGCGAAGTCGTCGTTCTCCTGCACGGTCATCTTGAAGCGACGGTAGCGGGCCTTGTCCGGCAGGCCGTCGGTGAAGACCACGCAGCTGGCCACCACCTCGCGTCCCTGCCCGTGGCTGATGTCGAAGCACTCGATGCGGCGGGGCAGGTGGCTGAGGCCCAGGAAGGCCTGCAGGCCCTCCAGCACGGCCTCATTGAGGCGGGCCGGCTCGAACTTGCGCTCCAGGGCCATGCGCGCGTTTTCCTGGGCCATGGCCAGCAGGTCCACCTTCTCGCCCTTCTGGGGCACGCGGATGCGGACCCGGGTGCCGCGGAGCCCCGTGAGCCAGTCACAGAGCAGGGGTCCATTGGCGGGCTCGGTCTCCACCAGGAGTCGGGAGGGCGGCGGCTCGGTGCTGTAGACCCGCTGCAGGACCTGGGCCAGCACCTCGCCATCGAAGACCTCCACCTCGTCCAGCAGGTACTCCTGCCGCCCCACCATGCGGCCATCGCGCAGCAGCAGGCGGTGCACGCAGGCCTGGCCGTCCAGGAGGGCGCTGCCGTAGATGTCCGTGTCCTCCAGGTCCGCGCTGGCGGCCTTCTGGCGGGTGAACCAGGCGTCCACCTGCTGGAGGGCATCCCGGTGCTGGGCGGCCTGCTCGAAGGCGGCGGCCTCGGCGGCCTTCCACATGGCGGCCTCCAGCCGGGCCTTCAGCTCGTCCCGCTTGCCCTCCAGGAACAGCCGGGCCTCCTTGGCCTGCTCGCGGTAGGCCTCCTGGCTCACGGCGGCGATGCAGGGGGCGGTGCACCGGTGCAGCTGATACTTAAGGCAGGCCCGGCCCCGCTTGCCATCGATCTCGATGTCGCAGTCCCGGATCTGGAAGAACCGGTACACCAGCTCCACGGCGCGGTAGGCGGTGCTGGCGGGGAAGAAGGGGCCGAAGTAGAGGCTGCCATCCTTGCGCACCTTGCGGGTGACGAAGGCCTTGGGGAAGGCCTCCTTCCAGGTGAGCTTCACGTAGGGGTAGCTCTTGTCGTCCCGCAGCAGGATGTTGAAGGGCGGGAAGTGCTCCTTGATGAGGTTGTTCTCCAGGATCAGGGCTTCCAGCTCCGTCTCGCAGACGATGAACTCCAGGTCCCAGATGCGGGCCACCAGGCGGCGGGTCTTGGCATCCAGCCGCTTCTGCTGGAAGTAGGACTTCACGCGGTTGCGGAGCACCTTGGCCTTGCCCACGTAGAGCAGGTTGCCCTTCTCGTCCCGGTAGAGGTAGCAGCCCGGACGCAGGGGCAGGTCCGCCAGCTTGCGTCGCAGGACGGCGGACTTCTCGAGGTTGGTGCGGATGGCGGCCATGGGGTCGTCAGCGGGAGGCGGCCAGGCCGATGAGGATGGCGGGCACCAGCAGCAGCAGGGCCAGGAAGAGCCAACTTATTCCATGGGCGAAGTTCAGGGTCCAG
>SESD01000601.1_pt1 | contig 22215 bp, 20 predicted proteins | sample 3171411 | NCBI WGS metagenome assembly SESD01 (sample SAMN06051880, study PRJNA518727) | freshwater metagenome | biome: subpolar coniferous forest; feature: holomictic lake; material: water; isolation source: holomictic Lake 442, 16.5 m depth | place: Canada: near Kenora, Ontario | collected...
CGGTCGTCCTTAGCCGTAGATTTGGTCTCCGTCGGCGCGCTGGACTGTCTTCCCGGCTTCTGGCACTTCGGCCAGTACCCGCTTGTGGCGCGCGAAATCTGGGACCTCCTTTCGCGTCCGGCCGTGGCAGGTGGCGCGCTGGAGCGCGCCATCGAGGCGCTCCCCCGCAAGCCAGCGGCCAAGGGGAAGGCACGGCAGCAGTGGCTCTTCAAGCCGGATCGCTCCCGCGCGCTCGATACGGACTTCCTCAACTTCCTCGACGCGGCCCGCCGCGATCTGGCCTCGGACCTGATCCGCCACAATGACCGCGCCGACCTGCTGGAGGACAACCGCCTTAACGAGGCTGTGCAGCGCATCCTCGACCCGGCCTGCGGCTCCGGCAGCTTCCTCATCCGCGCCTTTGAGCGCGTCTGCGAGCACTGGCAGACGGCGCTGACGAAAAACGAGCGCAAGCGCCGCCGCGAGGAGTGCTGGACCGACCCGGTTACCGGCGACGTGCACCTCACCACCGACCTCAAGCGCCGCATCCTCACAGCCAACATCTTTGGCGTGGACCTCGATGCCGGCGCCGTGGAGGTCACCCAGCTCTCGCTCTACCTCAAGATGCTCGAAGGCGAAAACCGCACCACCCTCGCCGCCGAACGCGACCTCTTCGGCAGCGACATCGCCCTGCTCCCGCCCCTCCAGGACAACATCAAGTGCGGCAACTCCCTCATCGCCTCCGACTTCTCCATCATCCCAGAGGACCTCGTCCGCGTCCGCGCCTTCGACTGGGATGTCCAGTTCGCCGCCATCATGAAGAATGGCGGGTTCGATGCGGTGGTGGGAAATCCGCCGTATATTCGGATACAGGGCTTCCCGCAGGATCAAGTCGGGTACTTTGTCCGAGTTTTCGGCGCTGCCACGGGAAATTATGACGTTTACGTGAACTTTGTCGAACGCGGATTCAACTTGCTGGGACCCAAAGGTCGCCTTGGAATGATTCTTCCGAACAAGTTCTTCCGAACCGACTACGGCCTTGGGCTTCGTCGTTGTTTGTCGACGGTTACGGCCGTTACAAAGATCGTGGATTTTGGGGTTGAACAGGTGTTTGAAGCCACCACGTACACATGTTTGCAGTTCTTGAGTCGCGAATCGAACGGAACCTTTCAATTAGCCAGAAGCGCCACCACGGCAACGTCGTTGGATGAAGTCTGTTTTGAATGTCGCTCCTCGGAAACGCTTCGTGAGACACCTTGGACGTTCTCTGCGGAACGCGAGAGTCAGTTGTTGGAAAAAATCAATTCTGTAAGCGTCCGCTTGCTGGATTTGCCGGCGGATATGAGCCGTGGAAGCTGTACAAGCGGCGACGACCAGAGTTTCCTCATTGAAGCCGGAGTTCGTTCTTGGTTTGTTGAACTCGAGCCTCTTATTCTGGCGCCTTCGGCAGGCAAGCAACTTCTTCCGCGGTGGATGGATTACATGCACAAAGCAATACTTTGGAGAACTGCCGATTGTCCGACTTGACCTTACTCGCCCCGCCGACCGCGCCCGGCACGACCGGATGGTGGCGCTGGTGGACAAGATGCTGGCGTTGACGCCGAAGTTGCGGGGGGCGAAGGCGGAGGGGGAGCGGCGGACGCTGCAGAACGCGGTGACGGCCACGGACCGGCAGATTGACGCGCTGGTGTACGAACTCTACGGCCTGACGCCGGAGGAGATCGCGCTGGTGGAAGGCGGCGGCAAGTAGGTCGGGCATTCCTGCCCGACCGGGACGCGGCAAGTAGGTCGGCCATTCCTGGCCGACCCGACTGATCAGGCAGGAATGCCTGATCTACCTGCTGGAATGAACGCCTTTTTTATTTAGTTTCAGGCCTGATGTAAGATTTCAACTCTGAGTTGCATATACTCAAGAAGAGAACACTGCGTCCGTCTCCACAAATCCGTGACCTGGCGGCTCTTTACGGAGTGGCTACGAAGAACCTGAACAGGGCCGTAACTCGGAAGCGGTTCAGTAGGTCGGCCATTCCTGGCCGACCGGGACGGTCAGGCAGGAATGCCTGCCCTACTCTTGCCATGAATACCGCAGTCACCATAGGTTTCAGGCGCCGGCACCTGCCACATTGGACGGTGGCGGAGCGGACGTATTTTGTGACGATGCGATTGAAGGGTTCGATCCCCGACACGGTTGCTTGCCAACGCAACCAGGAACGCGAGGCGCTTCTGGCAACGGCGCCCAAACCGGACGTCTTGAATGAATTTCGACGTGCGCGACTTCTGCGCATCGAAGCCATTCTCGACACCGCGCCATCCGGGCCGACCTTCCTCAACGTCGCGCCGGTTGCGGATCTGGTGGCAAGGGCGTTCGGCTGGCTGGGCGATCAGAAGGGCTGGCTGGTTCACGCATTCACCATCATGCCCAACCACGTCCATGTTCTCCTGCGGAATGTGGCGGGGAAGAATTATCTGCTCAGTGAGCATCTTGGCGTCTTCAAGGGTTACACGGCGCGCAAAGCGAACCACATTCTCCAGCGGACAGGGGCCTTCTGGATGGACGAGAACTTCGATCACTGGTGTCGGACCGACGAGAAGGTGAAGGCAGCCGTCGAGTACATCCGGCAGAATCCCGTTAAGGCGGGATTGGTTTCGCACCCGGAAGCGTGGCCGTGGACGCGTGTAGGTCGAACATTCCTGCCCGACCGGGACGCGGTTCAGTAGGTCGGCCATTCCTGGCCGACCCGACTGGTCAGGCAGGAATGCCTGACCTACCTGCGTTGCGATCCGCGCGCCAGTCACGCCCGCAAGCAAGAAATCCGCTCAGGCGGATTTCTTCTTCCACGGCGGTGTCTCGGGCAGCGAGTCGTTGAACTCCCGGATCAGCTTCTCGGCGTATGCGCCGAGGTATTTCTCCGCGAGGAAGCGGTCGTAGGCCTCGTCGTGCAGGCGCTTCCAGCAGGCGTCCTCGTGCCCGGGGACGATGGGGTAGAAGGCGGCGTGATTGTCGTTGGCCGCGGTGAAGTCGCCCGGCGCATCGCCGATCATGAGCACTCGGTCGGCCTTGTACCTGCCGCCGGATGCCAGGCGGATGTGCTCGGCCTTGGTGCCGAGCTCCTGCCCGGCGATCAGCCCCACGAGGTGGTCGATCTTGTGGTGCGTCCACTCTTTGACCAGCGCCTCCTCGGGCGTCTGCGAGACCACGATCAGGTCGCTGCTGGCGTGCATCTTTTCCAGCGACTTCTTCGCCCACGGGAACGGCGGCACCGGGCGCATGTTCTGGTCGATGTCCTTGTTGATCGCGAGGCTCCACTCCAGCAGGCGCTGGAGCTCGGGGTCGCCTGTGCGCACGACCTCGGCCTTGAGGGAGGGGTTGCCCAGCGGCAGGCCGGAGTTGCAGTAGGCGCGCAGGGCGGCCAGCTCGGGGAGCTTCACGTCCATGGCCTTCACCTCGTCCCAGTCGTAGAGCAGCTCGAAGGAGGTGAGCAGGTCCAAGAAGCGGTTCTTGCCGCGCCACTTGGAATAGAGGTTTACGAACTCGGCGGAGGCGCGCAGCTGCTTTTCGATCTTCTCCAGTCCCCAGTACTTGATGATGAGCGGGTGGAAGTGCTCCTTCTGCTTGACCCCCATGGTGTCGAACACGCAGCCGTCGGAATCGATGCCGACGAACGAATCGTGGCGCGACGGGAACCCCTTGAGATCTTCCATCGTGTAGTGCAGCTTGGACATGGCGTTCTCCTCTGAATTGGCCGCAGATCATAGCAGCGGAGTTTGCTGCAAGGAAACTCAAATAACAGATGACGACCCATCCATGGTGGCATTACACTTTCGAAATGGCATTGGATCTCTCAAGTTCATGGTGGTTGTTTGTGCTTGTCGGCCTGGTGGCCGGCGCGCTCAGCGGCAGCCTGGGCGTCGGCTGCGGAATCGTTGTGGTCCCGGCACTGGTGCTCCTGCTCGCCTGCCCGCAGAAATCCGCCCAGGGGATGGCGCTGGCGCTGATGGTTCCCATGGCGGCACTGGGCGTGTTCCAGTATGCACGCACGCCCGGTGTCGTGCTGCAATGGGGCGCCATTGCGCTGCTGGTCGCAGGTGCGGCCGCCGGTGTTCTGGCGGGTGCGCGGCTCATGGCGCGCCTGCCGGAGGCCTGGCTGCAGCGCGTGTTCGCCGTGTTCCTGCTGGTGGTGGCCATACGCATGCTCTGGCCCGCAAGCGTGAAAAATCCGGTACCGGGGCCTCGCGGACAGGACGTTGCGCGCCGCGCGGGTGATTGATGTTCGCTGTCTCCCGTATGCACCGCGGAGCGGTGGATGTCTGGAGCCGGCAGAATTAAGCATGATTCGAAAGACCTATATCCGTTTTGTTTTGCTGGCCTGTCCGGTCCTGGCGCTGCTGGCAACCCCGGGTCCGGCCGAGGCGTGCGCGAATCCCGTGTTCCAGTATGCGCTCCAGAACTGGGCGGTCAGCGACTACCCGGTGATGCTGTTCCATCGCGCTGCGTTGTCGTCACCGCAACAGGCCTGGGCGGATGACGTCAAGCGGTCCTGCGAACGCACGGACCCGCCGCTGAATGCCGGCTTGACGGATGGCGACCTGGCCGCTCCGGACGCGGCAGCCGCCCGGGAGGCCTGGGCCGCGCTGAAGCTGCCGGATTCGCAGCTGCCGGCAATCGTGGTGCTGTCCCTGGGGCCGGCCATGAGCAGCCGCATGCCCGCCGAGCCGGAAGCTGGCGTCCGCGCGGCCTGGAGCGCGCCGCTTTCCGCGCAGACCGCGCGGCTGGTGCGCGAGTCGCCGCTGCGCGCGCAGATCGTCGGGGAGCTGACGGCCGGCAAGGCGGCGGTGTTTGTGCTGGTGCGCGGCGGCGATGAGGCCCGTGACCGGGCGGCGCGGAAGCAGCTCGAAGAGAGGGTCCGCGGCATCGAGAAGGAGCATCGCCAGCTGGCGGACCAGGATCCGGATGCCAGGCCGTTCCAGTACAGCATCCAGTCCGTGGACCGGCGCGATGCGGCGGAGGCGGTGTTCCTGTCCATGGCCTTCTCGCTGTCTCCCGGGCTGCAGCCGCGCGTGGACCGGGGCGAGCCGGCCATCATCGCCCTGTACGGGCGGGGCCGGGCGTTGCCGCCGTTTGCCGCCAATGATCCGGAGGCGATGGAGCAGGTCATGCAGATCTGCATGCTGGTCACCGGGGCGTGCTCCTGCCAGATCAAGGCGATGCAGCCCGGGGTTGACCTGCTGTTTGCCGCGGACTGGGACGCGCTCCTGCGCAACCGCGCCGACCCGGCGCCGCCGGACACGACCGCCCCGTCCGGGCCGCCTTCGCTGGCGTCGCTGGTGCCGCTGCCCGCTGCCGCGCCGTCGCCTGTGGTCAAAACGCAATCCGTGGCCACGGCTAAAACGGGGAAAACACATGCGCTCCGGCGGAACCTGGCCTGGACCGCGATCGCGGCGATCGCAGGGATCGTCCTGGCGAGTGCCGGCTGGCTGCTGCTGCGGCGGCGGAGTTGATGACATGAGCCTGCTGCGATTAATCGGGCTGGAATTGCTGCACCGCCGGTGGTCATCGCTGGCGCTGGTGGCGGTCATGGCCCTGGCCGCCGGGTCCGTCTCATCGCAGTTGCTCCTGCTGCAGGAGCATGCCCGCAGGACGGAAGAGCTCCTGGCGCAGAAGGACCGCGAACTGAAGGCGATGATGGTCCGGCTCGAGGATGATTTCCGGAAGATCACGCTCAAGCTGGGTTTCAACCTGCTGATCCTGCCCGAGGGGATGCATCCGGCAGACCTGTACGATCCGCAGGCGACGCCGCGCTTTATGCCCGAGGAGTACGCCAGCCGCCTGGCCAACAGCAAGCTCGCCACGATCAACCATGTGCTGCCCACCCTGACCCGGCCCATCGAATGGCCGGAGATCGGCCGGCGCATCGTGCTCGCAGGCGTGCCCGGCGAGGTGTACATCCAAAGCGCCGGCCAGAAGCCGCTGCAGGCCAGGATTGCGGCCGGGGAGATGATGGTGGGGCATGAGCTGTGGCGCGGCGGGAAGCTCAAGGTTGGCGACAACGTGCAGCTGCTGGGCCGGAGTTTCCGGATCGCCACGCTGCTGCCGGAAAAGGGGAACTGGGACGACCTGACCGCATGGATTGACCTCCCGGCAGCCCAGGAGATGCTGGGGAAGAAGGGAGAGATCAACGTCATCATGGCCCTGGAGTGCTCCTGCACGCCCGATCGCCTGGCCAAAATCCGCGCGGAGATCGGCAGCCTGATGCCCGGCACGCAGATCCTGGAGCTGACGTCGTCAGCCATCGCGCGGGCGGAAGCGCGAAGCCGCGCCGCCGAACAGGCGGAAGCGTCGATCCGTCATGAGCAGGCGTACCAGGCCCGCCTGTTGCAACAGCGGGAGTCGTTTGCGGCGATGGTGATTCCGGCCGCCATCGGCGTGGCCGGCGCCATGACGCTCACGCTGATGATGCTGAACGTGCGGCAGCGGCGCTACGAGATCGGGCTGCTCCGGGCGATCGGGTTCCGGCGGAGGCAGATCCTGGCGCTCTTTCTGGGAAAGGCGCTGGCCGTGGCCGCGCTGGGCGCAGCACTGGGCCTGGCCGGCGGGCTGTGCGCAGCTCCCGGGGCGGCCGTCGGCCGGATCGTCTGGCTGTGGACGCCGCTGGGCATGCTGGGTGTGTCGCTGCTGGCCGCGTGGCTGCCGGCGCTGATGGCGTCGCAGGAAGAACCGGCGCCGCTGCTGCAGGAATAGGAAGCCAACGCATGCTGGAACTCTGTGCCATCAGCAAATCCTACACGACGCGCGGCCGGCGCATCGACGTGCTCCGCGGCGTGTCGCTGCGCGTGCAGGAAGGCGAGTTCGTTGCCCTGTGCGGCCCCAGCGGCTCGGGCAAGACGACGCTGCTGCTGGCCGCGGGCGGGCTGCTGCGGCCGGACGCCGGCTCCGTGCAGTTGCATGGCGAGGGGGTGTATGGCCGGTCAGCCGAGAGGCTTGCCGCATTCCGGGCCGACAACATCGGCTTCGTGTTCCAGCAGTTCCACCTGGTTCCCTACCTGACCGTGCTGCAGAACGTGATCATTCCCTCCCTGGTGACGCCGGTCGCGGATGCGCCTGCCCGCGCGCGGGACCTGCTGGAGCGCGTGGGGCTGGCCGACCGGCTCTCGCATACGCCGGCACAGCTGAGCACGGGCGAGCGCCAGCGCGTGGCGCTGGCGCGGGCCATGCTGACCGCCCCCCGGCTGATCCTGGTGGATGAACCGACCGGCAACCTCGATCCGGCAAGCGCCGCGATTGTCATTGACCAGCTGTTGGCGTTTGCGGGCCGGGGCCGGGCCGTGCTGATGGTGACGCACGAGAAGGAGGCGGCCGCACGCGCCAGCCGCACCGTGCGGATGGACATGCTGGAGAAAACCGCATGCACATGATGCCCGGGCCACTGCCGGCAACGAACAACAGACCGCGGAGCTGGCTGGCTGCCGCCGGGATGCGCGCGCCTCTGTTCCTGCTGGCGCTGCTTGCGGCTGCCGGCTGCCGCCGCACCGAGCCGGAGCGGCTGCGGGTGCTCTGCGGCAGCTCCATGGCGGCGCCGATCCAGGAGCTCGGCCGCGAGTTCGGCCGCATCCACGGCATCGCCGTCGAAATTGACCTCGGCGGCTCGGAGACGCTGCTGCCCAAGATCCTGACGGGCGCGCCGGCGGATGTCTACGTGTGCCACGATCCGTTCGAGGAGAAGGTCAGGGCCGCCGGACGCTGGACCGGCAGCGTGACCGTCGGGTCCCTGCAGCCCGTGCTGGCGGTCCGGCCTGGCAACCCCCGGGGCATTCGCTCCGTGGATGACCTGCAGCGCCCGGAGCTCAAGGTCGGGATCGGTGATCCGCGCTATTCCACCTGCGGCGAGCTTTTCGTGTGCGCCCTGCGCCAGCGCGGCATCTGCGAGGCGGTGATGAAGCAGGTCGTGCTCCAGTCGCGCTCCACGACGGACGTGGCCAACGGGCTGACGATCGGGCCGCTCGACGCCGCCGTGATCTGGAACTTCAGCGCCGTGCTCTACGCCGGCAGGTTGGAGGTGGTCGCCGCGCCGCTGGACTATCCGGATGTGCGCGTGACCGTCGTCGGCCTGACCCAAAGTCCGCAGCCGCACTGGCGGGACGCCTTCCTCCAGTGGTGCGACCGGCCCGAGGCGCGTGATTTGTTTCGCCGGCACGGCTACGTCCGCGTGGCCACACCTGCCTGCAACAGTCGGCCCGACTAGGAGATGGCATGGGACAGGGCGCAGCAAAAAAACCAGGCCCGGCAGTTCCCCGGGAACCTCGCGGGCGGAGAAGGCCCATGTCTCCATCCGGAAAACGCCTCGCGTGCCATGCGGGCAAAGCCGGCGCCGCGACGCTGATTGCCGCGACCTCGCTGGTCGCCGTCGCCGTCCTGCTCTGGCTGCTCCTGCCGCGCCGGCAGGCTGCCGCGCCGCGGCAGACGCTGCTGGTCTACTGCGCCGCCGGCGTCAAGCCGCCGGTGGAGGCGGTCGCGCGCGCCTACGAGAAGGAGTGCGGCGTCAGCGTCCAGTTGCAATACGGCGGCTCGGGCACGTTGCTCAGCAATCTCCGCATCGCCAGGGCCGGCGACCTTTTTGTGGCCGGCGACGCCAGTTTCGTCCGGCTGGGACGCGAGCAAGGGGTGATCGCCGAGGCCATTCCGCTGGCGCAGATGCACCCGGTCATCGCGGTGCGCGCCGGCAACCCGAAGCGCATCCAGGGCCTCGACGACCTGCTGCGCGGCGACGTGGCCGTCGCCCTGGCCAGCCCCGGGGCTGCTTCCATCGGCCGCCTGACGCAGCAGCTGCTGGAGCCCTCCGGCCTCTGGGCTCTGCTCAAGCCGCGCGTCAAGGTGTTCAAGCCCACGGTCAACGACATCGCCAATGACATCAAACTCGGCGGCGTGGATGCGGGCATTGTCTGGGACGCGACCGCCCGGCAATACCCCGAGTTGCAGGCCGTCGAGGTGCCGTCCTTCGCCAGCGCCGTCGAGACCGTGACCATCGGCGTGCTCACGGCATCCGCCCGGCCGGCCGCCGCGCTGCGCTTCGCCCGCTATCTGTCGGCGCCGGATCGCGGCGCGATCGTGTTCGCACAGAACCGGTACACGCCGGCTGCGGGCGACGCCTGGGCGGAAACGCCGGAGCTCGTGCTGTTCAGCGGCGCCATGCTGCGGCCGGGCATGGAAAAAACGCTCCGGGAATTCGAGACGCGCGAGGGCGTCCGCTTCACCACCGTGTACAACGGCTGCGGCATCCTCTGCGCCCAGATGCGGGCCGGCGAGCGGCCGGATGCGTACTTCTCCTGCGAGACGTCGTTCATGAACAACGTGGCCGACCTTTACCTCGACCCGGTCAACGTGGTGGACAACGACCTCATGCTCATCGTCGCCAGGGGCAACCCGCTGAACATCCGCACGCCGGAGGACCTGCTGCGGCCGGGGCTGCGCGTCGGCCTGCCGCACCATGAGAAGTCGGCCATGGGGAACATCGCCTGGAAGCTGCTCACCGCGCTGCGCCTCTATGACCGGATCGGCGCCAACCTGAAGGTGGAGTCTCCCACCGGCGATTTTCTCGTCAACCAGCTCCGGACCGGATCGCTCGATGTGATCCTCGCCTGCCGCAGCAACTTGACCGGCGTGCGCGAGCATCTCGACGGGGTGCCGATCCAGCACCCGCTGGCACACATGACCCAGCCGTATGCCATCGGCAAAGAAAGCCGGTACCCGCACCTGCTGCTGCGCCTGCGCGAGGCGATGGTCTCCGCCGGGTCCCGGCAGCGCTTTGAGGCCGCCGGCTTCGGCTGGCAGTATGCGCCGGCGCCGGCCCCATGAGCATCCGGAGAAGCATGCCGCCAACAGCCAAACGTGATAGGGTGCAGCTTGCTCACGGCCATTGCCGCGAACCGCCAGCAGGCCAGGGCACTGACATGACCATTGCCGCTACATACCGGCCGCGTCGCGACTGGCCCTTTCTGCTGGGCCTGGCGCTGCTGAGCAGCGTCTACGTCGTATTGATCGCCGCCATGCTGGTCGCGGACATGTCGTTCACCACGCCGGGGCACCTGCTGGCGGCGCTGCGCAGCCCCGAAATCCGCTTCTCGATCCGGCTGAGCCTGGTCTCCTGCACCCTGACAACCCTGCTGTCGCTCTGGGTCGCCGTGCCGGCCGGCTATCTGCTGTCGCGGTTCAACTTTCCCGGCAGGCGGCTCGTCGACGCCGTACTCGACATCCCGATCGTGCTGCCGCCGCTGGTCATCGGCCTGAGCCTGCTGATTCTGTTTCAGACGCCGGCCGGCAAGGCTGTCGAGCGCGTCGTGCCGTTCACCTACGCGGTTGGCGGCGTGGTGCTCGCGCAGTTTGCCGTGTCCTGCGCGTTTGCCGTGCGCACCATGCTGGTCACGTTCGGCCAGATCGACCCGCGCGGCGAGCAGGTCGCGCTCACGCTGGGCTGCAACCGCGCCGCGGCGTTCTGGCGGGTGGCGCTGCCGGAGGCGCGCCGGGGCGTGCTGACCGCGGCCACGCTCGCCTGGGCGCGCGCGCTGGGCGAGTTCGGTCCGATCCTCGTGTTTGCCGGCGCCACGCGCATGCGCACGGAGGTGCTCCCCACCACGGTTTTCCTGGAGCTCAGCGTGGGCAACATCGAGGCCGCGGTCGCCGTGTCGCTGCTGATGATTGGCGCGGCGCTGACCGTGCTGACGCTCGCGCGCCTGTTCGGGCTGCGCCAGCCTCTCGAGCCTCTGCTGTGAAGCCCATGCGGCGCAAGCACTCCCATGATTGAAGTTGAAAAAATATCGGTTCGACAGGGCGCATTCGCGCTGCGCGACGTCTCGTTCTCCGTGCCCGCCGGGCGGTATGCCGTGCTGATGGGCCGCACGGGCACGGGCAAGACCACCATCCTGGAGGCGATTGCCGGCCTGCGTCCGCTGCACGCCGGCCGCATCCGGCTGTCGCGCGCCGACGTCACCCGCGTCCGGCCGGGCGGGCGCAACGTGGGCTACGTGCCGCAGGACGGCGCGCTCTTCTCCACCATGACCGTGCGCGAGCACCTGGCCTTCGCCCTCGACGTCCGGCGCGAGCCGCAGGCGCGCGTGGCGGCGCGGGTCCGGGAGCTGGCTGAACTGCTCGACCTGACGCCGCTGCTGCACCGCCTGCCGTTTGGCTTGAGCGGCGGCGAGCGCCAGCGCGTCGCGCTGGGCCGCGCGCTCGCTTTCCGGCCCGGCATTCTGCTGCTGGACGAGCCGCTGAGCGCGGTGGACGAGGACACGCGCGGCAGCATGTATGCGCTGCTCCGGCGCGTCCAGGCGGCCGGCGGCGTCACCGTGCTGCACGTCACCCACAACGCGGCCGAGGCGCTGGCGCTGGCGGATGTCGCGCTGGAGCTGCGCGACGGCCAGGTCGTCAGGGAGGCGCGCGAGACAGGAAGCTCCACGGAAGGAAGATCCGCATGAGAATCTCGCTGACCTACTTTGCCCAGGTCCGGCGGCAGGCCGGCACGGAAACGGAGCTTGTGACCGCGGCCGACGGCACGACCGCTCTCGGCGCGCTTCAGGCCGTTGAGCACGGCGCAGGCTTCCGCGACCTGCTGTTCGACAGCGCCGGAGCGCTGCATCCGGTGATCCTCCTGGTTGTCAACGGCCTGCGCGCCGCACCGGACCGGGTCTTGCATGACGGCGACTGCGTGCAGGTTTTTTCGCCCATGTCCGGAGGCTGAGCCATGCGCGTCCATTCCGAGGAACTGACCGGCGAGGAGCAGGCCACCTACGAGTGGCAGATGTGGATCGACGGGCTCGGCGAGGCCGGGCAGCGTCGGCTGAAGGGCGCAACCGCGCTGGTCAGCCGATGCGGCGGGCTCGGCGGCCCCCTCTGTTATCACCTGGCTTCGGCCGGCATCGGCGGGCTCATCATCGCCCACGCCGGAACCGTGCAGCCCGGCGACCTGAACCGCCAGATCCTGATGACGCACGCGGGCCTCGGCCAATCGCGGGTGGAAAGCGCCAGGCGCCGCCTGCTCGAACTCAACCCGCGCCTGCGGATCGAGGCGGTCCCCGAGAACATTACCGCGGCCAACGCGGGTGCGCTCGTGGGCCGGGCCGACATCGTGTTCGACTGCGCCCCGCTTTTTGCCGAGCGCTTCGCGATGAACCGCGCCTGCGTGGAGCAGCGGAAGCCGATGATCGAGGCCGCGATGTTCGAAATGGAGGGCCAGGTGACCACCTTCATCCCGGGGGAAACGCCCTGCCTGGCCTGCCTGTACCCCGGGGATCCGCCCGCGTGGAAGCGGCAGTTCCCGGTTCTCGGCGCGGTCTCGGCCATGGCGGCCGCCATCGCCGCCGTGGAAGGGATCAAGCTGATCGCCGGGTTCGGCCGGACGCTCGCGGGCACGCTGCTGCACTACGACGCGCGCAACATGAGCTTTCAGCGCATCCCCGTGGCCCGCCGCCCCGGCTGCACGGTGTGCGCGGCGATCCACCCGCTGCCCCCAGTCGCCAACCCATTGCGCGTGCGCCAACAGTAACATGTGCACGGAATAGGGGCAGGCGGTATAATCATCCTGGCTGCTCGTTGAGTCTTCGCAACCCGCTGATGGCGGGTTGCTCAACTGGCAGCCGGGTCGGCAGACCGTTTGTGCCTGCACAAGGCTGGGGCCGACAGGCTGCCAGGGGGATGCGATGGAAACGAAAAAGCTGTACGACGAGTATCTGATCACCAGCATGGTGTCGGGGTTCGAGCCGATCGAGGTGGAGCGCGCCTCCGGCTGCTTCCTGTTCGGCCGCGATGGCCGCGAATACCTGGACTGCTTCAGCGGCATTGCGGTCGTGAATGCCGGCCATGGCCACCCGCGGGTGCTGGCTGCGGCCCGGGCGCAGATGGACAAGCTGGTGCACTGCTGCACGTATGTCTACTACAGCCCGCGCGCCGGCGAGCTGGCCAAACGCCTGGCCGAGGTCACGCCCGGCCGCCTGCAGAAAAGCTTCTTCGGCAGCGGCGGCGCGGAGGCCATCGAGGGCGCACTGCGCCTGGCCAAGCAGTTCACCCGGCGCAAGGAGTTGGTCAGCCTGACCCTGAGCTTCCATGGCCGCTCCGCTGGCACGCTCTCGATCACCGGCAACCGCGGCCGCAAGAAAGGCTCCGGCCCGTACCTGTCCGGCGTGGCCTTTGCGCCGGCGCCCTACTGCTACCGCTGCCCGTTCAAGATGTCGTACCCCGGCTGCGGCTGCGCCTGCGCGGAGTTTGTGGATCACGTGCTGAAGTACCAGACCTCGGGCGACGTCGCCGCCTTCATCAGCGAGCCGGTGATGGGCGAGGGCGGCATCCTCGTGCCGCCGCCGGAGTACCTGAAGATCGCCACGGACATCGTGCGCCGCGACGGCGGGCTGTACATTGCCGACGAAGTGCAGTGCGGCTACGGCCGCACCGGCACGCTGTTTGCCGTGGAGCACTACGGCGTGGAGCCCGACATCCTGTGCGCGGCCAAGGGGATTGCCGACGGCTTCCCGCTGAGCGCCTTTATTGCGCGCCCCGAGGTGGCGGCAGCCTTCACGCCCGGCGACCACCTCTCGACCTTCGGCGGCAACCCCGTGAGCTGCGCCGCTGCCCTGGCCAACCTCGATGTCATGCGCGACGAGGACCTGCCCGGCAATGCCGCGCGCCGCGGCGAGCAGATCATGGCCCGCCTGCGCCAGTTCCAGCAGACCTGTCCGCTGGTCGGCGACGTGCGCGGCAAGGGACTGATGATCGGCGTGGAGCTGGTCAGGGACGCCGCGCGCACGCCGGCACCGGACGAGACCCGGCGGGTGCGCGAGCTGTGCCGCGAGAACGGCGTGCTCGTGGGCGTGGGCGGCGCGATGGCCAACGTCATCCGCATCCAGCCGCCGCTGGTGATCACCGAAGCGCAGGCGCACCGGGTCTGCGACGTGCTGACCGACATGCTGAAACGGGCGGCAGGCTGAGTCGCACCCGTTGCCGCCGCCGCCGCGGCAAATCTGCCGGACCCGAAGAGCCCGCTGCCAACCGATTCCCCGCCGGAGCCCGCCATCAACCACCCTCTCTTTCGCCCCCCCGCCGAGGCCGACAGCCTGATCCTGCAGGTCGATCAGGGGTGTCCCTACAACCGCTGCACGTTCTGCGGCATGTACCGGCAGGTGCGGTTCCGGCGGCTCCCGGCGCCGGAAATCCAGCGCCTGCTCAACGCGGAGACACGCCATACTCGCGGTGCCCGGCGCGTGTTCCTGGCGGATGGCGACGTCATGCGCCGGCCGTTCGACGAGCTGCGCCTGATCCTGGAGGAGCTGGGGCAGCGCCTGCCGGATCTGGCCCGCGTGAATCTCTATGCCACGGGCAGCGCGGTGGTCGACAAGACCGCCGGCGAGCTGCAGGCGCTGCGCGCCCTCAAGCTGCAGACGCTCTACCTGGGTCTGGAAAGCGGTGACGACGAGACGCTGCGGCGCGTGCGCAAGGGCGAGGACGCCGCCACCCTGATCGAGGCGGCCTGCCGCGCCCAGGCCTGCGGCCTGAAGATCTCCGTGATGGTGCTGCTGGGGCTCGGCGGGCAGGAGCGCACGCGCGAGCATGCGGCGGCCACGGCCGACGCGCTCAACCGGATGCAGCCGCGCCTGCTGTCCGCGCTGCGCGTGGTGCCGGTGCCGGGCACGGAGCTGCACGACGATGTGCAGGCCGGCCGGTTCCGCCAGGTCAGTGAGCGCGGCGTGATCGAGGAGCTGCGGCGCCTGGTGGCGCGGCTGGAGCTCTCGAACACCGTCTTTCGCGCCAATCATTCGTCGAACGTCGTGCCGCTCGAGGCGCGCCTGCCGCGCGACCAGCCGGCGTTGCTGGCACAGCTCGACGCGCTGCTCGCCGCCGGCACGCTGGATGCAACATCGCCCGGCCCCGCGCCGCTGTGGCTGTAGATTTGGGTTCTTTCCTCGAATTGCCCGATACGTGGTATGATGCGCAGACAATGCATAAAGGAGCAGTGCGTATGAAGTTGGGCCCGGTGCTGTATGTTGTCGCATGGCTCGCGGCCCCTCTGGCCATGGCGGATGGAATATCCTTTGTCTTTCAGGATGACTACTTTACCGGCACGGACCGTGGCTACACGGACGGCACCGAACTGATATGGTCGTGGGCGCCTTCTGAAACCAACTCGCCCGTCATCAAGTCCGCGCTGGGGGTGCGCAACCGGATGTACACGCCGGATGCGATTGACGGGCACGTGTTGGCGCCCACGGAGCGGCCGTATGCGGCCACGCTCTCCCTGTTCTACCAGATCTGGCGGCATGAGCAGGGCGAACTGGTGAAATACGAGATCGAGGCCGGCGTGCTTGGCCCGCACGCCTATGGAGAAGGGCTGCAGTCCTGGACGCATCGCATCATCAACTATACGATTCCGCAGGGATGGGACGACCAGCTTCATCCTGACGAGCCGCTGCTCAACTTCTTCATGGAACGATGGCGCCCGTTCGGCAGGATCGGAGACGAACACGGTTGGCAGGCACGGCTGGATGGCGTCTATGGCGGGGCGCTCGGCACCACGTTCATCAATGGCCTGGGCGGCATTTGCGCCAAGACCGGATGGAACATGCCGGCAGAGGCTGCGGGCGGCACGGTTCTGGCAAACACGGGCGGAGACTGGTTTGCGTTCCTGTTTGTCGAGCCGCGCGGCCGGCTGGTGGCGCATAATGCCACGCTGGGCGAAAGCATGTTCCACGATCGCGCGAACGAGCGGCACCTCTGCCCGGTGGTGGGCGAGGTGGAAGGCGGCCTCACGGCCGGCCGCGGCGGCCTGGCGCTTACGTACTCGCTCGTCGGCAGCACCCGGGAATTCGAGCACCAGAACAAGAAGCAGGACTATGGTAATATCCGGGCCGACTACACGTGGTCGTTCTAGCAGCTTGTCGGACGTTGCGCTGTACCATCACAAACTTTGTGCCGACCAAGCTGCTCGTTTGGGGGACGCAACCGCCAGGCGCCCCATCCTTCCTCCGATCCTCGCGCGGAGGCGCCGCCCCCCCATCAAAAATCAAAACTCTGCGGTTCTGCGGTTTTGCGGTTCCCCTCTCTCCATCCCGACCCGCCTCCCTCCAGCACCTGCGCCACCCGATCCGGAGCCAACCGCAAAATGTAAAACGCTCAACCGCAGAGTGTTGAAGGCAACGCATCACCTTCCAGCCCCCCTGTCGCCAACCCATTACCTGGGGAGCACAACCCGCGCTTGCCCTCGGGCGGCGAGACAGGGATAATACCCCCCTCATCCGTCCCCCGTGGAATGAGCAAGGAGCCGCCCCGTGATCACTAGCGAAGAAGTACAACGCCGCCTCGGCCAGTTACACGAAGAACTGGTAGAGATGCGAGGTTATCTTTGACGTCGATACCCGTCGCATCGTCCTGCAGGAGCTGGAAGCCCGCGCCGCCGCCCCCGGATTCTGGGACAACCCGAATGCCGCGCGCGAGGTGATCGACCGCACCAACGCCCAGCGCTCGTTCGTCAAGCCGTACGACGAGTTTGCGCGCCAGATCGAAGACGCGGGCGTGATGCTGGAGCTGGCCGGGGACGAGCCCGAGGGTGCGGCGCGCAATCATGCCCTCCAGGAGCTGGTCCTGCTGCTAAAGCAGGCCGACGCCCTCTACAGCAAGCTGCGCCTGCAGTCGCTCCTCGGCGGCAAGCTCGACGCCTCCAACGCCTATCTCTCGCTGCATGCCGGCGCCGGCGGCACCGAGTCGTGCGACTGGGCCGACATGCTCTTCCGCATGTACCGCCGCTACTGCGAGGAGAACGGCTTCGAGGTCGAGGTGCTCGACAGCCAGCCCGGCGACGAGGCCGGCCTGAAAAGCGTGAGCTTCCTCGTGCGCGGCACCCATGCCTATGGCTACATGAAGGCCGAGCGCGGCGTGCACCGCCTCGTGCGCATCAGCCCCTTTGACTCGGCCAAGCGGCGCCACACGTCATTCTCCGCGCTCGACGTGGTGGCTGAACTGGCTGACGACATCGAGGTCGAGATCAAGGACGAGGACCTGCGCGTGGACACCTATCGCTCCGGCGGCTCCGGCGGCCAGCATGTGAACAAGACCGACTCCGCCATCCGCCTCACGCACTTGCCCACCGGCATCGTCGTGGCCTGCCAGGCCGAGCGCTCGCAGCATAAGAACCGCTCCAAGGCCATGGGCCTGCTCAAGGCCAAGATCTATGAGCTCCAGGCAGACAAGCAGCGCCAGGAGATGGAGCGCTTTTACGGCGAAAAGGGAGACATTGCCTGGGGGAGCCAGATCCGCTCCTACGTGCTGCAGCCGTATACGATGGTCAAGGACCATCGCACCGGGGAGGAAACCTCCAACACCGACGCCGTGCTGGACGGCGCCCTGCAGCCGTTCATCGAGGCGTACTTGAAGAAGCTGGCCGAGCAGAAGGCGGGCGTCAGCCCGTAACCCAACGAATGAACAAGTCAAGGACACTGAGAGCACAGAGAGGGACAGAGATCACAGAGAAATGCCTGACTGCGGCCGGTGCACCGGCCGCAGCAGCATGAATTTCTCTCTGTGCTCTCTTCCTTTCTCTGTGGCCTCTGTGTCCTTCCACGCGGTGCTGCAAGATGCGACGCAACCGCATCGCAGGTTACGGCGGAACGATCTAAAACCTGCACAGGAGCTATTCCATGACCTACGCCGCAGCCCAGGCCCTTCTCCACAAGCATAACCAGTCCCACCTCCTCCGCTTCTGGGACAAACTCAACAAAGCCGCGCAGGCGGCTTTGTTGAGGCAGGTGGCGGCGCTGGACTTTGTCAGCATCGGCCGCATGCAGGCCATGCTGAAGGCGAAGGACGTCGCGGCGGCCGCTGGCGAAATCCGCCCCGCGCAGGTGATGGAGCTGGACGTTGATTCCCGCAGGCGCGCCGTGGCGCGCGGCGAGGAGGAGCTGCGCTCCGGGCGCGTGGGCGTGGTGCTGGTGGCGGGCGGGCAGGGGTCGCGCCTCGGCTTCGAAGGCCCCAAGGGCGCCTTTCCGATCGGCCCGGTCAGCCACGCCGTGCTCTTTCACTTCCACGTGCGCAAGGTGCTGGCGCTGGCGCGCCGCTACAGCGTCTCCGTGCCGCTCTACATCATGGTCAGCGACGCCAACCACGCGGCCACGCGCGCCTGCTTCGAGGAGCACCGCCACTTCGGCATGAAGCCGGCGGACGTGTTTCTCTTCGAGCAGGGGATGTGGCCGGCGCTGGATGCCGCCGGCCGGGTCATCCTCGATGCGCCCGGACACATTTTCCAGAGCCCCGACGGCCACGGCGGCACGCTCTCGGCCCTGGCTGCCAGCGGCGCGCTGGCCGACATGGAGCAGCGCGGGCTGAAGACGATCTTTTACTTCCAGGTCGACAACCCCATGGTGGAGGTGGCTGACCCCGCCTTTCTCGGCGTGCACCTGAACGAGCAGGCCGACATCTCGCTGAAGGTCTGCGCCAAGCGCGACCCGCAGGAGGGGCTTGGCGTGGTGGTGGAGCGCAGCGGCCGATGCGCCATGGTTGAATACAGCGAACTCACCGACGGGCAGAAGAACCAGCGCACCGCCGCCGGAGACCTCCACTTCAAGTTCGGCAGCGTGGCGATCCACGTGTTCGCCCTGCCGTTCCTGAAGCAGGAGTCGCGCGCCGCCCTGCCGCTGCACGCGGCGCACAAGAAGGTGCCGGTCTGCGGCGACGACGGCAAAACCGTCACGCCGGCCCGCCCCAACGGCTACAAGTTCGAGAAGTTTATTTTCGACGTGCTGCCCGACGCCCGGAAGGTGATCAACCTGGCCTTTGACCGGCGCGAGGAGTTCTCGCCCGTGAAGAACGCCACGGGCGACGACTCGCCGGCCACGACGAGGCGCGACCTGTCGGCCAAGTGGGCCCGCTGGCTCAAGGCCGTGGGCGTGGCGGTGCCGGACGACGAGGCCGGCTACCCGCTGGTGCCGGTGGAGATCGACCCCTGTCTCGCCCTTGACCCTGCCGATCTCGTGGTGCGCCTGCGCCAGCGGCCGGATGTCACCCGGCCGGTGCTGCTGTCATAGATTTCTCGGAACGAGAAATCTACCGGATCCACTCGCGGCGCGTGAGCTCCGCGATGATCGCATCCACGGCGCCGTCCACGCTGCACGCGGAGGTGTCGATGCGCAGGTCGGGACTCTCCGGGTTCTCGTACGGCGCCGAGATGCCGGTGAACGATGTGATCTCGCCGGCGCGCGCCTTGCGGTAGAGCCCCTTGGGGTCGCGCGTTTCGCAGACTGCCAGCGGCGCGTCCACGAAGACCTCCAGGAAATGCGCGTCGCCCACGACCGTGCGCGCCTGCTCGCGGTCGCGCCGGTAGGGCGAGATGAAGGACGTCAGGACAATCACGCCCGCCTCGTTGAACAGCCGGCAGACCTCGGCCACGCGCCGGATGTTCTCCGAGCGGTCCTCGGCGGAGAACCCCAGGTCGCGGTTCAGGCCGTGGCGCACGTTGTCGCCGTCGAGGATGAAGGCCGCATGCCCGCCATCCATCAGCCGCTTTTCCAGCGCCCGGGCAATGGATGATTTTCCCGAGCCGCTGAGGCCGGTCATCCAGAGCGTGGCCGGCTTCTGGCGCAGCAGCGCCTCGCGCTGGGCCGGCGCAACCAGGCTGGTTTCACGCGTGATGTGGCTGCTGGCCGGCGTCGCCTCCTCGCGCTGCACAATGCGGTCCATCAGCATTCCCACGCCGGCCGTGGCGTGGGTGAGCGGGTCGATGAAAATGAGCGCGCCCGTGGCGCGGTTGTGCTCGTACGGGTCCCAGAAGAGCGGCTTGAAGGTCTCCAGCGTGATGCGGCCGATGTCGTTGAGCCCGAGCTGCGGCACGTCCACGCGGTGCAGGGTGTCGGGGTCCACGCGGTAGTGCAGCCGGGCGATTGATCCGCGCACCGACTGCGTGGTGTGCTTGATCAGGTAGGTCATGCCGGGGCGCAGCGCCGCATCCTGCATCCAGACCACCATGGCTTCGGCCGTGCGCGTGGCGCGCGGCATGTTGGCGGGGTGGCAGAGCATGTCGCCGCGGCCGATGTCGATCTCGTGCTCGAGCTGCAGCGTCACCGACTGCCCGGCGAATGCCAGCGGCAGCTCGCCGTCAAACGTGGTGATGGCCTTGATGCGTGTGCGCCGTCCGGACGAGGCCACGGTGACTTCGTCGCCCGTGCGCACCACGCCGGAGGCCACGGTGCCGCAAAAGCCGCGGAAGTCGAGGTTGGGGCGGTTGACGAGCTGTACGGGGAAGCGCAGGTCCACCAGGTTGCGGTCGCCGGTGGTTTCGACGCTCTCGAGGTGCGTCAGCAGCGTCGGCCCGTCGTACCAGGGCGTGCGGGTGCTGCGGTCCACGACATTGTCGCCGCGCAGCGCGCTGATCGGGATGTAGAGGATGTCCGGGATGCGCAGCCGGCTGGTGAACTGCGTGTACTCCTTGCGGATGCGCTCGTACACCTCCTGCGAGTAGTCCATCAGATCCATCTTGTTGATGCAGACCACCACGTGCGGAATGCCGAGGAGCGAGGCGATGAAGCCGTGGCGCCGCGACTGGGTGAGCACGCCGTTGCGGGCGTCGATCAGCACGATGGCCAGGCTGGCCGTGGAGGCGCCGGTGGCCATGTTGCGGGTGTACTGCTCGTGCCCCGGGGTGTCGGCGATGATGAAGCGCCGGCGCGGTGTGGAGAAGTAGCGGTAGGCGACGTCGATGGTGATCCCCTGCTCCCGCTCGGACTTGAGGCCGTCGGTGAGCAGCGCGAGGTCGACCTCCTCGCGGTTCAGGCGCGCGGAGTCCTTGGTCAGCGCCGCGAGCTGGTCATCGTAGATGCTCTTGCTGTCCTGCAGCAGGCGGCCGATCAGCGTGGACTTGCCGTCGTCCACGCTCCCCGCGGTCGAAAACCGCAGCAGGTCGGATTCCTGGTTCCGCAGGAGGAATTCTTGTACGGAAGTAGTGTTCACGGGTGGATTGGGGAAGGTGGCAGGCGGAAGGACACAGAGGGCACAGAGAAAGAAAGAGCGCACAGAGAGAACTTCATTCGGCTACGGCCGGCTTGTCGGCCGCAGTCAAACAGTTCTCTGTGGTCTCGGTTCATCTCTGTGCTCTCAGTGTCCTTGCCTTGTTCACTCGTTGGGGTTTGGGCTGTCGCCCGCCTTGTCTGTTTCGTCGTTTCTTGGGTTAACGGCGTGTGGCGCGCCTGCCGCCTGCTCCCTAGAAGTATCCTTCTCGCTTCTTCTGCTCCATGGAGCTGTCCTGGTCATGGTCGATCACGCGGGTGATGCGCTCGGAGTTCCGCACCACCATCATCTCCTGGATGATGTCGGTGATGTCCTTGGCCGACGAGCGGATGGCGCCGGTGCAGGGCCAGCAGCCGAGGGTGCGGAAGCGGCATTCCACGGTCTCCACCTTGTCCTCGGGGCGGAGCCGCTTCGGGTCCATCACGGGGATCAGCAGCTCGCCGCGCGGGATCACCTGCCGCAGAGAGGAGAAATACATCGGCACAATGGGGATTTTCTCCAGGTGGATGTAGTGCCAGATGTCCAGCTCGGTCCAGTTCGACAGGGGGAATACGCGGATCGACTCGCCGGGGTTGATGCGGGAGTTGAAGAGGTTCCAGAGCTCGGGGCGCTGGTTGCGCGGCTCCCACTGGCCGCGCTCGTCCCGGAACGAGTAGATCCGCTCCTTGGCGCGCGACTTCTCCTCGTCGCGCCGCGCGCCGCCGAAGGCGGCATCATAGCGCCCGGCGCGCAGCGCGTTGAGCAGCGCCTGGGTCTTCAGCTGGCCGCAGCATTTCACCGTGCCCCAGGTCCAGGGGTTGGCGCCGGCGGCGATGGCCTCGTGGTGCTGGTAGACGATCAGGTTGGCGCCGATCTCGCGGCAGAAGCGGTCGCGGAACGTGATCATCTCGGGAAACTTGAGCCCCGTGTCCACGTGCAGCAGCGGGAAGGGGATCGGCGCGGGGTGAAACGCCTTGCGCGCCAGGTGCACCAGCACGGAGGAGTCCTTGCCAATGGAGTAGAGCATGACCGGGCGCTCAAACTCCGCGACCACCTCGCGGAGGATGAAGATGCTCTCCGCCTCCAGCGCCTTCAGATTGCTCAGTCGATAGCTTTCCATGACTCCCCGTGCATCTGTGTGTATGTGGCAGCGTATGGTACCGGAAATACGCCGCGTGTCACGCCTGTTTTGCGGACAGTCGCCGGTAATGGGTTGGCGACAGAGGGCGGCA
>SESD01000602.1_pt1 | contig 22212 bp, 19 predicted proteins | sample 3171411 | NCBI WGS metagenome assembly SESD01 (sample SAMN06051880, study PRJNA518727) | freshwater metagenome | biome: subpolar coniferous forest; feature: holomictic lake; material: water; isolation source: holomictic Lake 442, 16.5 m depth | place: Canada: near Kenora, Ontario | collected...
GAAACGCAACGATGATGTCGAGCGGAGGGCGAACGCGGTTGGCCCACTCGACAGCCAGCGGTAGCTCGCCAAGGGTTTCGCGAAAATCGGCGGGCGCGTTCACGACGCACAAACGTGTGCCCTCTTGTATCTCAAGCTTGAGAACAAGGGGGATGTCGTTGAGTTCAGGCATGGCAATGGTCCTCAGGCGCGACCCATAATTCGGTCGACTGTGATCTCGATGGCCACCCGGTCGAGGCGTTCGCCGGGCTGTCGATACCGAGCAGCGTACCCCGCTACGGCTGCTGCAACGCTTGAGTCGTCGGTTGCGAGACGCACGGAGCCTTCAAGGGTGAGCCAGCGTCCGCCGTCTACCTGTGACACCGCGGCCCTGCCGCCGCGTGCAGCGTTGCGGGCTTTGGTCGATGGAGCGAATGTGATGACCCGAACCAAGCGCTCGGCTGGCGAGTAACTGAAGCCCACAGGAACCACGTGCGGGCTGCCATCGGCGCGCATTGTGGTGAGGCTGGCGAGGTGACGTTCGGCGAGGAACGCAAGCACGGCGTCGCCGGGATCTGCTGGGTCGATCATCAGTCGGCACCGATCGCTTTCAGGAGGTCGAGTTTGGTTGCCCGCCAAGCGGGGATGACTGCGGCGAGTACGCCAACGACGAACGCGCTGAGCACGATTGCGGTGACCGCAGTAGTGGGAATCACATATTTCGAGAGGCCCTGATCGCGCAACGCAACGATGACGATGAAGCCGAGCACGAGTCCGAGCACCACACCAACGATCGCGCCATAGAGCGACGTGAGCACGCTCTCCCATCGCACGGTTGTGCGCACCTGTCGTTGGGTCATGCCGACCGCCCGCAGCAGCCCGATCTCTCGGCGTCGTTCGTAGACGGCAAGGAGCATGGTGAGCACGATGCCGAAGATGGCGATGATTACCGACAACGCCAGCAGCCCATAGATAAAGAACAGGCTGCGATCGATGATGTCGCCGCGGCCGTCGATGAACTGGCCACGGTCTTGCAGCGTGCCGATGCCGTAGGTGGTAATCGTTGCATCGACAGCCGTACGGAAGTCTTTGTCTGAGACCCCGGGTGCGCGAGTCATGAACACGAAGCCAGCGAGGTTGCTTACTGAGGTTCCGTTGAGCAGATCGCGGTGCACCACACGCGCTTGCGCAAGATCGCTCGAGGCGTAGATGCCTTGAACGATCACGGTGATGTCGGTTTGACCCACGCGCAGCGCAACGGTTGAACCGAGCGCGAGCTTGGCGCGCTTCGCCTCGCCCGTGCTGACCAACAACCCTCGTGGGGTGAGCGTTGCAAACGAGCCCTCGACGAACTTGTAGTCGAGAATGCCTTCGGCCGTGGCCGGGTTCACGGTTGTGGCAAAGAAGCCTTTGTTGTCGTCGACGTTTTGCAGACGGGCGAATCCGAGGCCGGTAGCGGCGCCTACTTCGGGGATCTCGTTGAGCGTGTCAACGAACGCTTGGCTGAAACTGAGCGAGCCACCGTTCGACGAGTTGATGACGTACTCGCCGAGAAACTGCTTGCCGATGGTGTCGCGTAGTTGTTCCTTGATCGAGGCAGCAAACACGCTGGCGCCGGTAACGAGAGCCACGCCGATGAGCACGGGCGCTGCAGTACGAGCGGTGCGCCGCGGGTTGCGCTGCACGTTGGCTCGAGACATCGCTCCCGTGATTCCGCGCAGGCGCTCGACGGGGCTGCCAAGCACTCGCGAAATTGGGTTGGCCATCACCGGCCCGAGGAGCAATACGCCAATGAAGATGGCGACAACGGCAACGCCGAGCAACACCGAGTCGGCGCCACCGAGCACGGCAGCGATGGTTGCCACGCCAAGTGCCGCGAACGCTGCGGCAGCAATGACTCGCCGCTTGTTGCTGCGCGGTTGCTCGAACGCCGATTCAGTCATTGCTGCCACCGGAGGAATGCGAGCGGCGGCGATAGCGGGCACGGCTGCTGCCAACAGCGTGGTGAAGATTCCGGCGATCAACGTGACGACAACGGTGCCGGATGTGACGATGAGCCCTCGTGAGGGCACGCCGAGGCCCAGCTTGTTGAGCGCCACCTGAATGCCAACGGCGAGGCCGGCTCCGGCGACGAGGCCCACCACCGAGCCGAACAATCCAATGACCGTCGCCTCGGTCAACATCATCCGGGTCACCTGTCGGCGACTGGCGCCGATGGCGCGAAGCAGCGCATTTTCGCGACGGCGCTGTGCCGCAGTAATCGAGAACACGTTGTAGATCACGAAGCAGCCAACGGCGAGGGCAATGAACGAAAAGATCGACAGGAAGATGGTGAAGAAACCGAGACCCTTTTGCACCTCGGTCTGGCTTTGCGCAGTGATTTGAGGGCCGGTGAGCACTTCGGTGCCGGTGGTTGTGGATACGCCGTCGAGCGCTTCTTGGATACGTTGTGCGAGCGCCGTGTCGGACAGCGAGCCATCGCTGCGTACCAGGACGGCGTCGATGAAACCGGGCTTGGCGACGAACTCCATTGCGGTCTCGTCATCGAATAGCGCCCATGTGGCATCGCCCGGTGTCGCGACGTTGTTGTATTGCGCGAGGCCAACAAGTGTGAATGATCGAGAGCCGGCCTCGGCGTTGACCTTCACCGAATCGCCCAACTCGTAGTTGCCGTCGGCAGCGGTTTGATCGTCAAGCACCACTTCGTTGGGGCCGCGCGGCGCACGCCCTCTGGTCACTGTCCACAACGACAGGTCGCCTGAGTTGAGCGTGCCGCCCGATGTTGCGCGAGAGATGCGCGCAACTGGCTTCGAGTCTTTGCCGATGACGACTGCGTCGCCTTGCACGAGCGCTTGCGCGTCGGCGACGCCGGGGACCGAGGCTGCAATCGCAACCGCATCGAACGTGACCTTGTCGCGGATCTCGAACCCGAATGCCGTCTCGACAGTGTTGGCCGCTTGCACGTATGCATCGACCTTCTCGTATGACTTGGCAAACAGCGCGTTGAACGTGCCCTCGAGCGTGTCGCGAAACATGAAGGTGCCCGACAGGAACGCTGTGCTCACGATGATGGCCAACGCCGTAAGCAGGATGCGCCCAAAGCGGGCGGTGACATTTCTGAGGGCGAGGCGCAGCATGGTCGGGTCAGGCGCGCTTGATCGAAATGTGGGTGGAGATCACGTGGTGGAGATGGCTGCGAGAATGTCGGACTTCGCTGCTTTGCGAGCAGGCCACCAGGCAGCGACAATCGCGAAGATGACTGCCGCAATTGCGAACGACAGGATTGATGCAGGCGACACGCTGAACACGGTGAAGCCTTGGGGTCGCAGCGCACGTACCACGATCCACCCCAGCGCCACGCCGAGACCGGTGCCCATCAAAGCGCCAAGCACCGCGGTGACGATGGCCTCCCAGCGGATGCTGCCGCGCACTTGGCCGCGTGTCATGCCGATGGCGCGCATGAGGCCGAGTTCGCGTCGACGTTCGAACACCGCAAGCAGCAGTGTGAGCACGATGCCGAGCACTGCAATGAACACCGACATGAGCAGCAGCGCATAGACGAAGTTGAGAATGCCACTGACCTGATCGACCTGAGCCTGCACGAACTCGCCCCGGCTCTGGAGTTTGGCGGTGGGGTACTGATCAGTCACCACCTTGATGGCTGCGGCAGCTTTGGCTTCGGACACGCCCGCCTTGGTGAGCGCGAAGATCTGCACATCGAACAGGCTGACACCGCGGCCGTCGAACAACGCGCGATCGACAATGAAGTTGCCGAAGGTCTTGTTGTCGAAGATGCCCGCAACCTTGATGGTCTGCGTGGAGTTGTCGAGGAACGACACCGAGAGTTCGCTGCCTACCGTGAGGCCATCGCGATCGGCTTTGTCTTTGGACACCAAGATGGTGGTGTTGTTGAGAGCGTCCCAACCGCCTTGTGTGAACTCAAAGTTGAAAAGTCCGACGGCGTGCTTGGGATCGACGGTGATGACGCCTCTGGCTTTCGGCGTTCCTTTTTCAACGACTCGAATCTGGGCGATGCCCAAGCCGGCTGCATCACTGACTTCGGGCAATGCGTTGAGTTCGTCGGTGAGCTTGGTGGGTAGACCGCCGAACCCTTGACCATCGCCGGTGCTGATTGCGAAGTTGCCCGTGAACTGTTCGCCAATCGTTTGGCGAATAGAACCCTGAAGCGATGAACCCAGCGTGGCAACAGCAACGAGCAGAGCGAGGCCGATGCCGAGCGCCGCCGCGGTGAGCGCGGTGCGTTCGGGGCTGCGCGCAGCGTTGCGAACAGCGATCTCGCCGGTGACACCGCGAAGTGCGGTGAGTGGACGCTGCAACAATCGTGTGGTGGGGCCCACCGCGATTGGTCCGAGAGCGATGAGCGCAGCGAACAGCGCCCCAACACCAGGAGCTAGCCACACTGCTGAACTGTTGAGCCCAAGCACAGTGCCGATGACAGCGACAATCATGAGGACGGCGCCGGTAATAATCCTGCGGCGAGAGAGGCCCGAGCGGTCGATGCTGACATCGCGCAGCGCAGCGAGCGGTGGTACGCGTCCAGCGCGAAGAGCGGGCAAGGTGGCACACAAGATGGTGACGAGGAAACCGACGATGAAGGTAATGACAAACGAACCGGCATTGATGGTGAGCTTTGTGCCGCTGGGGCCGTTGCCGACTGCTTTGAGCAGACTGAGAATGAGCGAGGCAAGCACGACCCCGCCAAGGAATCCGAGCACGGCGCCGACGATTCCAACGACGCCTGCTTCAACGAACAACGAGCGCACGACTTGGCTACGACTCGCGCCGATAGCGCGCATGAGCGCACTCTCTTGTTTGCGTTGCGCCGACGTGATGCGGAACACGTTGTAAATCACGAAGCTGCCGACAAGCAGTGCAATGGCGGCGAAGATGGTGAGCACCGTGCTGAACAGATTGAAGAACTTCGCCACCGTGTTTTGGGTTTCAGTGGTGATCTCGGCACCGGTGAGTACTTGTACCGTGTCGCCCGTAAGAGCGTTGGTGATGTTGGCTTTGAGTTGAATATCGGAGACCGAACCGTCGCCGCGCACGATGACCGAATCGATCTTGCCGGGCTCGCCAACCACGAATTCTTCGGCGGTGTTCAGGTCGAACAGCGCCCATGTCGCACCACCAGAGGTGTCTTCACTTCCGAAGGTGACGATGGCTACAACGGTGAAGGGTTGAGCACCAGTTTTCGCAGTGATCGTGACCGAATCGCCGAGCTTGATCTTGCCCTCTTTGGCAGATCGGCGGTCGATGGCCACCTCGGTTGACCCTCGTGGCACGTTGCCTTCAGCGAGTTTCCAAGGCGTGCTTGGGGAATCGGTGAGCACCCCGCCGTACTTGGGTGGACCATCGATGCCCAGCGGCTTGCCTGCTGCGGTGGCGATGCGTGCGAAGCCCTGAATGTCGCCAACTGCTTCGCTGACGCCAGGCACAGCCGCGACTTTTGCGACCATCGTGTCCGACAAACGCGCTCTCGTGTCGGCCCCAAAGTCGCCCTCAATGACATTCGACGACCGCACGAACGCATCGGTCTTTTCGTAGGCCATCGAGAACATGCGGTTGATGCTGGCGTTGATCGTGTCGCTGAACACGAAGACGCCGCTGAGAAACGCGCAGCTTGCGATGACAGCAAGCGCAGTCAGCAGCAGACGACCTTTACGGGCCAAAACGTTTTTGAGTGCAATTCGAAACATCTCAGTCGCCGAAGCGCTTCATGCGATCGAGCACGTCGGCGGCTGTGGGATTCTGCAGTTCGTCGACGATGCGTCCGTCGGCGAGAAAGATGACTCGGTCTGAGTACGCGGCAGCCACTGGATCGTGGGTGACCATCACGATTGTCTGTCCGAGCTCGTTCACGGCCAAGCGCATGAACGACAAGATCTCGGCGCCGGTACGACTGTCGAGGTTGCCGGTGGGCTCGTCGGCGAAGATGATGGTGGGCTTGCTGGCGAGGGCACGTGCAACGGCAACGCGCTGTTGCTGGCCACCCGAGAGTTCGCTGGGGCGATGCTTGAGCCGATCGCGCAGACCCACCGTGTCGATGACGCGATTGATCCACGCTTCGTCGCCCTTTGAGTTGCCGAGCAGCAGTGGCAAGCGAATGTTCTCTTCGGCCGACAGCGTTGGGATCAAGTTGTAGGCCTGGAAGATGAATCCGACTTCGCGACGACGAAGCTCGGTGAGCTCTTTGTCTTTCAAGCTGGCCAGCGCCGTGGAGCCGATGTACACCGACCCAGAGGTGAGGCCATCGAGGCCTGCCAGCGAATGCATCAGCGTGCTCTTGCCGGAGCCCGACGGGCCCATGATGGCGGTGAACTTGCCGGCCTCGAACTGAACGGTGACGCCGTCGAGGGCGCGAACTTCGCTATCGCCAGAGCCATAGACCTTGGTGGCGTCGACGGCTCCGGCAGCGGCAGTCATGGTTGGGGCATCAGTCATCCCACATTTCTACCGCACCGCAGGTGGGGGTCCCTGCGCACGGCGCAATTTCGCCCTGTTCGGCGGCGGACTCCTGTCACGTTCGATTCATCGCTCAAACTCATACCTGCGGAATGGAACTCATGCCGTACGATCTTGGCGTGAGTTCGTGCCCCTCCTGCGCAAATCCGGTAGCAGTCGGCTCCCGCTTTTGCCCAACGTGTGGATTCGCTCTTGCTGCGTCAACATCTGAAGAGCGACGTGTCGTCACCGTGCTGTTCGCCGATCTCGTTGGTTTCACGTCACTCTCCGAGAATCTTGACCCAGAGCAAGTGAAACGCCTGATCGATGTGTGCTTCGAGCGCCTCGTTGCCGACATCACCGCCTTTGGTGGCACGGTCGACAAGTTGATGGGCGATGGCATCGTTGCCCTGTTTGGGGTACCGGTCGCTCATGAAGACGACGCAGAGCGCGCCGTGCGGGCAGGTTTGCGAATGCAAGAGTCTCTGGCCTCGTTCGCGTCATCGGGCTTCGCCTCCGATTCGCCAAGCGAACTGCAGATGCGAGTGGGTATCAACACCGGAGTTGCGCTCGTCGGCATTGTGGCGGGCACCGATCACACCGCAATGGGCGACGTGGTCAACACCGCCTCGCGGTTACAAACGTTGGCGCCGCCCGGGGGAGTGCTCGTTGGCGAGACCACCTACGCGTTGTCCGAAGCAAACATCACGTACGCCTCGCAGGGTGATCTGGCGGCCAAGGGGCGCGAGGCGCCGGTTGCGGCGTGGCTAGCAGTCGCTGCGGTAGCGCAGCCCGGAGCCAGAGTGCGCCGGCGTGACGTGCCGATGATGGGTCGCTCCACCGAACTTGCGTTGATGCAAGCGGCGGTCGACTTTACCCTCATGAATTCGCAGGCGGCCTTGGTTGCTGTCGACGGTGAGGGCGGCGTCGGCAAGAGCCGCATCGTCGACGAACTGCTTGAGACGACCCGAGAGGCCAAGTCGGCTTTCATCATGGAGGGCTACTCGGTTCCGTACGGCGAGGCCAACGTGTGGTGGCCTATCGCAACAGCTCTGTTTGACCATTTCGACCTCGACGCATCTACCTATTTCGGAAGTCTGCGCGATACCACTGACGCGTTCTTGGCTGAGCTGTTTAGCGATGCCGATGCGGCGACTCATACTCAACTCTCTGAGGCGTTGTTACATCTGCTGGGTGCTCCGTCGAAACTGGACGACGTCGAGCCCGCAGTGGCGCGAGATGGTGTTACTCACGCCGTCACCACTGTGCTTGAAGCCAGGCTGCGCAGCGGCCCGGTGATGCTGTCGATCACCGACTTGCACTGGGCCGACCCTGCGGTTCTTTCGTTGTGTGAGCACTTACTCATCGCATTGGCGCGCAGCCCGTTTGTGCTCATCACTACCAATCGCCCCGACTCTGAGCTGGTGTGGCCCCCGCTGAGCACGCGTGCCGCTGTTGTTCGATTGCCGCTCGAACCACTCGGGCCGATTGCGGCCGCGCGTTTGTGTCGGGCAATCATCGGCGACGACGCCGACGAAACGGTTATCTCCACGATCTACGAGCGGTCCGGTGGCAACCCGCTGTTCCTCGAAGAGTTGGCCGTTTTGGTAGCCGACGGCGGCGATGTGGCTGCGTTACCCGACTCGCTACGAGCCGTAGTTGCAGCCCGCCTTGATCGACTGCCACCTGATCAGCGTGCCGTTATCGACAACGCTGCGGTGCTTGGTCCCTCTGGTGCCATTCAGTCGCTCGAGCGATTCGGCGATGCGTTGGGGCAACAGATGGGCCCGGGCGTGCTCGACGCATTGGCCGATCTCGGCCTTCTCGAACTCGAGGGCCGGCGTTGGTCGTTTCGGTCTGATTCGGTGCGCGAGGTTGCGTATCAAACGCTCACCAAGGCCGTGCGGGCAGCGCGGCACATGGGTGTTGCGACTGTCATGGAGTCGCGTCAGGTCAGCCCCGACGAGGTCGCTCACCACCTTGCAGCGGCCGCCGAGTTGGTGTCAGAAATCGGTCCAGTAGATCTTGTGCCAGCCGACATCAACGAACGCGCCCTTGTAGCGCTCGAAGCAGCTACTGAGCGCGCTATCGAGCAAGGCAACCTGCGCCTCATTGTGCGCTACTCATCACGCGCCATCGAGTTGCTTGAACTGATGGGGGTTCCCGAGAAGACACGTGGCCGACGTGCTGAATTGCGCCTCGTCCGGCTTGACGCGTTGATTTTGCGCCGACTTCTCGAGCGCGCGCGAGTCGAGTCAGACTCGATGCTCACCGAAGCAATGGCGGCTCACGACCAAGCCACAGAGGCGTGTGTGCGTCGCGCCCGCGGTGTGATCAGCCAAGTCGAAGGAGACCTGGCGACGGCACGGAGGCAATTGGGCGAAGCGGTTGCGATCTTCCGTTTGCTCGACGATCCGCAGCAGTTGGCCGACACCCTTCGGGCCCGCGGTTTCCTTGAATTGTTTGGCGGTTCGCTCGCCGATGCAGAGTGGTTGTTCGGCGAGGCCGAGGGCCTGTACACCACACTTGGCGACCGGCGCGGGCTCGGCAACATCGAGCAACACCGCGGCTTTATGTCGTTCCTTAGCGGCGACATCAACCTTGCCGAAGAACGCATCAATAACTCGATTGTTGCGATGACCGAGCTCGGCGATCGCGCCGGCCTCGGTTGGGCATATGGGGTGCTCGCGTTCATTCACTTCTATAACCGCAGATTCCCCGAAGCTGAAGCGCTCGCCACCCAAGTGCGCACCGAGGCTCGCGAGCGCGGCGACGAATGGGCCGAGAGCATCATGATGTCGTTGCTGGCGAATTTGCGTCTCTGGTCGGGCCAGATCGAGGCTGCGGCGGCACTTGCCGAGCAGGCGCGCAACAAGTTCAAGCGACTTGGCGATGGGTTCGGTCTGCGCCAGGCGCTCACCGTGTTGGGTCGCACGCAGGTGGCGGTACGCGATCCCAACGTGTCGCGCACGACCGAGGCGTTGTTGGCCCAGACAGGCGATCTCGATCAACCGGCGTTTCCGTTGCTTGCCGCGGCGGGCATCGCAATGCACGCGGGCGATGGCAAGACCACCGTGTCGCTGGCCGAAGAAGCCATGCGTCGTCTCAACGAGACCTTTGCCGACCCCAACGAATCACGCGTCGTCTTGGCTGTCGGCCTCGCTCAGACGGGTCGATACGACGAAGCCCACACGTCGCTGGCTCAGGTATCGCTCGGGCCCGACGCGCATCCGTTTATGCAAGCGGCCGTTGCGCTGGTGGCTGCGCTGCAGGGCCGTTCGGCTGAGGCCATCGAGGCGGCCACGCGCGTGTCTGACGCTGGCGGCCATACCTATCTCGACGGCGTTATTGCCGGCGTTGCTGCGGGCGCTTCGGCAGCGTCCGAAGGCGATGCTGGAGCCGCTCGCACGTGGCTCGAGGGGGCAGTGTCGTTGGCCGCTGCCACGCAAGATCAGGTGGCTACCGCACTTGCGTTGTGTGCTCACCAACATGTGCTTGGTGTTGCCCACGAACGTGGAGCTGGCGTTATCGAGGCGCTTGGCCCCGGGTGGCGCTCGGTTGTAGATGCGCTACCGACGCTGCGCGAGGCTGTGGCATGACTTGGCTGCAGCCATCAGCGTTAGCGCTCATCGAACATCGCGCACCGCTTGCCGAACGCGTCAACGAAATCACCACCAAGGCCGCAGCGGCAGCGCCGGGCCGCACCGGTGAGCTGGCCCGCATCCGGGTGCAGCAGTTGTTGTGCGCTCCGTGGCACGAGTCATTGCCCGCAGACCTCACGCCTGCCGAGCACGCAGCATTGGCAGTTGTCGAGCAGTTCATCATCGATGTGCATGGCCTCGACGACGCCACGTTCGCAGCGCTCTCCGATCACTACACGCACGCCGAGCAGATGGGACTGTTGTTTCATCTCGCGTTGCTCGATGGTTTCACCAAACTCGATCTCGTCGCCCCCAACCCGGTCCACTGAGTCAGGCAGCTACAGATGTCCACGTCACCTCGCATGCCATCAGCGTTCGGCGAAGAGATCACTTCGTACGGCGGCATGTTGTATCACCAGCCCGAGCTTGTGGGCATCTACGCCAAGCTGTACTCGCAGTTCTGGAGCCACGGCGTGCTCGACCAACCCACCAAAGAAGTGGTGCGCCTGCGAAACGCGCGCACGATTGATTGTGGGTATTGACGCAACGTTCGCTTCGCGGTCGCGAAGCAAGAGCTCGTTACCGAAGCGGTAGCCGAGATGGTCGACGACAACTTTCAGGCCAGCGCGTTAACGCCGCGGCACAAGGCGGCGCTTGCCTTCAGCGACGCATTCTTTGCCGCCGCTGGCCCGCCAGATGCGGCTGCGCAAGCGGCGATCTCTGCGCAGTTCACCGATGCCGAGATTGCTGAGATGGGCATTGGGCTTGCCCTGTTTCATGGCTTCAGCAAGTTGCTCATCGCCGTGGGTGCAGAGCCGGAGCAGATGGACATCACGGTGCTGCGAACCCCTGGTTCGCCCACCGAGAAGTAGATGTCGATGTCGAACGACGAGCGCTATTCCACGGGGCTGATCATCGGTCGGTTCAATCCGCCACACCTTGGTCATTCGTTCATGATCGATTGGGCTGCGCAGCGCACTGATCAGTTGGTCGTCTTCGTGAACACACGCGATGGCGAACTTGTACCGGGCCATCTACGCGCCCAGTGGCTTGCCGAGCTGCACCCGCATGTGTCGGTTGTTGAGGTGCGCCACGATCTCGAGAACGACTTCAACAACGAAGAGCTGTGGGCCAAGTGGATGCTGTTGCTGCGGTCGCGTTGGCCGCACGACACCGGACCTCATGTGGTGTTCAGCAGCGATGCGTATATCGCCGAACTCGCCCGGCGATTCGATGCGCAAGCGCTTGTGGTCGATGCTGAGCGGGTCACGGTGCCCATTAGCGCGACCCAGATACGCGAAGCGCCAGCCGATCATCTCGACCGGCTGGCGCCTTCAGTACGTGCCTGGGTTCAGGCCAATTTGTTGTAGTTGCCGCGAGCGGCAAGCGTCACTTACCGGGCTGTGGAAGAACGCGCAGGTATGGCTTCACGGTGGTCCAACCCTGTGGGAACAACTGCTTGGCTTCGTCGTCTGACACTGCGGCGCCGATGATGACATCGCCACCAGCGGTCCAGTTAGCCGGCGTCGCAACCTTGTACTGCGCGGTGAGCTGCAACGAATCGATGACGCGAAGGATCTCTTCGAAGTTGCGGCCGGTTGACGCTGGGTAGGTGATCTGCAGCTTGACCTTCTTGTCTGGGCCGATCACGAACACCGAGCGCACTGTCTGCGTGTCGTTGGCGTTGGGGTGGATCATGTCGTACAAGTTGGCAACGGTCTTGTCGGTGTCGCCGATCATTGGGAAGTTCACGGGGGTTCCCTGGGTCTCGCCAATGTCGCCTTCCCACTTGAGGTGGCTCTCGACGGAGTCAACCGAGAGGCCGATGACCTTCACGTTGCGCTTGTCGAACTCTGGCTTGATCTTGGCCACGTAGCCAAGCTCGGTGGTGCACACTGGCGTGAAGTCGCGCGGGTGGCTGAAGAGCACGCCCCAGCTGTCGCCGAGCCATTCGTGGAAGTTGATGTCGCCCTGTGTTGTTGGAGCGTCGAAGTTTGGTGCGATATCGCCAAGACGAACAGTCATGGTGGGTTCTCCTCTGTGAGTGGTTGGCCCGGGCATGCAATGGCTCGAGCGGTGCTTCGGTGGACACGCTACGTGCAATTCCCGACTAATCCACTCAAGAATTGGCGGAGAGGCCGTTCGTCCTCCAGTTCAGTAACCGAGCGATGCATCTAGGGTGAGGGCATGAGTGTTGTCGTATCTCTTGCCGAACTCCCCGCAGCCATCGAGCGTCAGATCGGCTGGTGCTATTTGCTCACCGTGTCCGATCAGGGCAGCGCTCGCGCTGTCGCGATTGCTCCGGTGTGGGGTCACGACTCGCAGGTGCTGACCGCTGAGGTGGGTCGTCGCACCGCCGACAACGCGGCAGCGCGCCCGTCGGTATCGATGGTGTGGCCGCCCGCTGACCCCTACGGTTACAGCCTCATAGTCGATGGCACGGTGCAGGTGCACGATGTGACCATCACGTTTACGCCAACCAGCGCAGTGATGCATCGGCCAGCAATTTCGCTAGCCGATTCGTAGAGCGAACGCGGGACGATCGTCGGGGCGAATGGGTAGCTCGACGAGATCGCCTGATCGGTGCAGCAGACCGCTGTAGCCAAGCAGTTGCACGGGCCCCTCGGGTAGACCAGCGATGACGATTTCGCGGCCCGAAGGTTGCCCCATCACGATTGCGTATGACTCGCCTTCGGCGCCAGCGGTGACGCGCACAACATGGCCTTCGCTCGTGGTCAGCGTTGAGGTTTCGTGTGGCTTTGTGGAGTAGATGGCTGCGCCGTTTACCTTGAGCCACTGGCCAATGTCGAGCAGACGTTGCTGCTGTGCGAATGGAATCTCGCCGCTTGCCGTAGGGCCAACGTTGAGCAACAGGTTGCCGCCATCGGCAACGACGTTGATGAGTAACTGAATCAATTCTCGAGACGACATGTATGTGGTCTCGTCTTCGATCTGGTTGTACCCAAAGCTCGTGCCAATGCCGCGGCACCACTCGAACGGCTTGTCGTTGCGAATAAAGCCGAGCGCATATTCGGGCGTGATGTAGTCGGCATGCGACGTACCGAGAGCAACACCGATTGGGTCGAAGCGATCGTTGACGATTCCGTTTGGATTGCCGTTGTAATAGTCGGCCATTAACTGCGCGGCACCTTGGCCGAAACCGGGGAAGCCCACGTCGTTCCAGATGAGGTCGGGTGCGTATCGCTCGATGAGCTCGTAGTAATGGCCGAGGGCATAGTCGCGGTATTCGTCGCTTTGAGGCACTGCAGCGAAGATGGTCTCCCAGCTGTTGTAACCAAGACCTTGGAAGGTGAGATCAAGGCCGCCGCAGTAGTACATCCCCATGCGAATACCGACAGAGCGAATGGCATCGAACGCATCGCCCACAATGTCGCGTGGCGAGGTCCAGGCCGACCCCTTGTAGGGGTTGGTGAACTTGCTCGGCCACAGCAGAACGCCATCGAGGTGCTTTGTTCCCATCACGCAGTATTTCGCGCCGGCGGCGGCGAACAGGTCGGCCCAACGCTGTGGTTGCCAGCCAGCTGATGCTTCGTAGAACTCAGCGACGAACTCGTCGTAGGGCTTGTCGCCATAGGTGGCGAGATGGTGCTTGTGAACCGACGAGCCTTCGCACGCGAGTGAGTTCATGTACCACTCTGAATATGGGCACTCGGTGAACGCGATGTAGTCACCCTTTTCGCGGGCCAACGTGAAGGGGTCATCGTTGATTGGCGCATACGCCGGCACCGACGATGGGTAGTAATGCACAAACACGCCAAACTTGGCTTCGCCAAACCATTGGGGCACAACGTGTTGCTGTAACGACTCGAAGTCGGCGGTGAACTCTCCCATGGCGGCGACCTTACCGATCGGGTGAGGTCGTTCAGCGAACTGTTAGCGCGACGTGGCGCTCGCCCCCAGAGGTGAAATATCCTCCGGGCATGAACATCGAAGGTGAGTATGTCCCCAGTAGGTCGAAATGGGTCAGCGACCAGATCGATGCCTACGAAGCTTCTGGCGGCACAGAGGGCAACTCGCTGTTCGACACCGGTATCCCAATTATCGTTGTCACGATGCGCGGCCACCGCAGCGGCAACGTACGCAAGATCGCGCTCATGCGAGTAGAGCACGAGGGCCAGTACGCGCTTGTGGCTTCAATGGGTGGCGCACCCAGCAACCCGGGTTGGTATAAGAACCTGGTTGCCGATCCCGACGAAGTGTTCGTGCAAGACGGCCCTACTCCGGTTGCCGTCTCGGTGCGCGAAGTGTTCGGTGAAGAACGTGCGCTGTGGTGGCAGCGTTCGGTTGCGGTGTATCCGAGTTACGCCGACTACGAAGCCAAGACCGACCGGATCATTCCGGTGTTCGTGACCACCAACCGCTGATCCCGCTCAGGCGACCGCAGCCTCAAAGCCCACAGCATCTGCTGTCGGCCGATGCGTAACCAACACCACGCCAGCGATCACCACGAGTCCGCCGAGCAACTCGGTAACTGTTGGGGCGTTGCCCAGAATGGCCCACGCAACGATCACGCTGGTTGGTGTGACCACGGTGCTGATGGACGCGGTCGTTGTGGCTGAGATCACGGTCATCACGCGTGCCATCGCAAAGTAGATGAATGCAGAACTTGCCGACCCCAGCCAGATCACGGCGATCCATGCCTTGAGCGACATGCTCGCGAATTCGTGCAGGCCGGGTATGTCGATGATCAGAATGAACACGGCGCCGATCACGGTGCCGGGTGTGTTCAGCCACCAGGGGTCATAGCGGTGGGCGATGCTGCGGGTTGCAACCGTGACGCCCGCCCATGTGAGCGTGGACAACATCACGGCGATCATGCCGGTAACGGTTGATCCTGTCTGCGAGCCGCCGCCGGCGATTCCAATCACTGCGCACCCGGCTGCTGCCAGCGCGAGACCAGTCACTTGAGCTCGACTCAGACGATGGTGCAAGAAGGCAACTTCGCCGATGGCGACCATCACAGGAAAGGTGGCCATGATCACCGATGCGATGGCGACCGACACGTGGAGCTGCCCCCAACTGAACAGCAAGTGAAAGATCGCCGAGCCACCAAAGCCGCACAGCAATACTCGTACGCGATCGCCACGCGCAATGGGCCGTCGCCGATGGGGCGAGCGCATGATCACCGTGGTGAACACCAGTGCCGATACGACGACACGCCCGGTGGCGAGGTTCAGCGGGGAGATCTCTTTGAGGGCGAGCTTCACGAGCGTGAACGCCATGCTTCCGAACGCCACGGTCATCGCTAACAAGATGTAGGCGTTGCGCCGCGACGATGGTGAAAGAGAGGCGGGCGACGACGACATAAGGGGACGCGCTCGACGATAACCAGTTGGTGTTGGCTATTTCACGGACCTGTGAACGCAGCACCAGTTGAGCGCTGATCGCCCTTGAGGCCAGCCAAGCGCTCGGCTTCGCGGTTCTTCACCTCGGCGCGTGACACCACTTGGTGGTGCACTTCGTCGGGGCCGTCGGCCAGACGCAGCGTGCGCTGGCTGTGCCACATGTCGGCCAGCGGGAACCACTGCGAGATGCCGGCGGCACCGTGCATCTGGATGGCTTCATCGATGATGTCGCAGCACTTCTCAGGAACCATTGCCTTCACGGCGCTGACCCAGACGCGAGCCTCGGCGTTGCCGAGGGTGTCCATTGCCTTGGCGGCACGGAGCACCATCAGACGCATTGACTCGACGTCGATACGCGCACGCGACACGACTTCCATGTTCTTGCCAAGGTTGATCAGGCGCTTGCCAAAGCCTTCGCGTGACAGACCACGATCGACCATCATCTCGATGGCGCGCTCGGCGGCACCGATGCTGCGCATGCAGTGATGGATACGACCAGGCCCGAGACGAAGCTGCGAGATCTCAAAGCCACGGCCTTCGCCGAGCAAGATGTTTGACTTCGGCACGCGCACATCGGTGAAGCGGATGTGCATGTGGCCGTGAGGCGCATCGTCGGCGCCGAACACGTGCATCGGGCCCACGATCTCAACGCCAGGTGTGTCGACCGGAATGAGAATCTGCGACTGCTGCTTGTAGGTGTCGGCATCGGGGTTGGTGCGCACCATCGTGATCATGATCTTGCAGCGCGGATCGCCAGCACCCGAGATGTAGAACTTCTCGCCGTTGATCAGCCACTCGTCGCCATCGAGCACGGCGCTGGTCTGGATCTGCTTGGCGTCGGAGCTCATCACGCCCGGCTCGGTCATTGCATAGGCCGAACGAATCTCGCCGCGGAGCAATGGCTCGAGCCACTGCTTCTTTTGCTCGGGTGTACCGACGCGCTCGATGACTTCCATGTTGCCGGTGTCGGGCGCCGAACAGTTGAGGCACTCAGAAGCGAGGCTGTTCTTGCCGAGCTCGTTGGCGATGTATGCGTAATCGAGGTTGCTCAGGCCTTGGCCGGTCTCGGCGTTGGGCAAGAAGAAGTTCCACAGACCAAGTTCGCGAGCCTTGGCCTTGGCGCCTTCGAGCAACTCGAGTTGGCCATCGCCGTAGCTCCAACGATCGGCACGGTTCTCGCCGAGGCGGTAGTACTCCTCGGTGATTGGATCGACGACGTCGCGGATGAAGGCGATTACCGCCTCATAGAGAGGGCGAACCCCTTCGGACATCCTCAGGTCGAGGTCGTCCATATTGGCCATCTTCAGTGCGCCACCAACCATGTCATTTCTCCATTCGCTGAGCTACAAGCAGTTGGCTCACCGTACCCCGATGTGCCGTTGAGTCAGGTATTGCGCTCGGCAATGTGTTGATCGGGTCGCACAATAAGCGTTGCGGTTGGTGGCAATGCAAGCACTGTTCCCCACCAATCGTTGGGGTCGTCGAAGTCGGTGCCGAGTCGAAGAACTGGCAGCTCAGATGTGGTTTCGGCGTCGCTGCCAGCAATGACGACATGAGAATCGAGCGGCACGAGGTCGAGCGATGAGATCGTGACACCATTGCGCTGCAACCAACCGTGGGGGAGTCGGCCGCCGGGCTGACTCGATGGTGTGTAGGTGCGAATCACCGCTTCGCTGAGTGGCTCCAAGGGCGCTACTGATTCGTCGAGTACGTAGCGGAAACCCATCTGCAGGCCGAGCATGTCGAAGTGGGTTGCTTGATTGGCGATGGCCGCGCTGATGGCTTCGCGGTCGCCCGTGGGCAACGCGGCGAACACATCGAACATCTTGAACGCGTTCTCGAGGCTGGCGTCGGTGTTGCGTTGCGCAATCACTCGACGTTCGGTCTCATAGGTGTCGAGCAGCGAATCGTCGGCCGATGCATGCATCACTGCGTTGAGCTTCCACGCGAGGTTGTGCGCATCTTGAACGCCGGTGTTCAGGCCCATGCCTCCGGTGGGAGGAAAGCGGTGCGCCGAATCGCCCAACAAGAACACGCGCCCACTGCGATAGCGCTGTGCGAGTTGCGCGGTCATGGTCCACGACGAGGCTTTCAGAATCTCGATCTCGATGTCGTCCGAGCCGTCGATCAATGCGGTTCGAATTGCGGCTTCGAGGTCTGCATTCGTGAGGCCTGAGGTATCGGCGTCGGGCTCGATCGGGGCCATGTAGACCCACTCATTGTCGCCGCCGTGAGACACCAAAGTGCCGCCGGAATCGGGCGCACAGATCCAGTGCAGGATGCCCGGGTTTGCTGCCACCAACGGCTGCAAGTTGGCCGTGAAATGCGTCATCGAAAAGGTCTGGAGGTTGTCGGGGCCTTCCATCTCGATGCCGCAGGCCCGCCGCACCTTGCTCGACGAGCCGTCACACGCAAGCAACCAGCGACTCGTGACCGTCTCGCTTGCGTTGCCGCGAGTGATGGTGGACACAACGACATCGACGTCGCCGTCGGTGGCGCTGTCGGAGGCGCTGTCGAGCGAGCTCCATGTTGTTGAGTACTCAACTGATGTGCCCATGGCCGCGAGCTCGGTGAGCAGCAGCGGCTCGAGTTGATGCTGCGAGAGGTTGCGCAGTGGCGTTGGGGTGATGAACAGCTGATCGTCGCCCTGTTGTTCGTATGGCAGCGAACCGAAAACATCTCCGCCGAGCTTGGTGACCCAGTGCACCTGGCCAGCGGCCGCGGGGGATTGCGCGTGGGCGCGAATGCGATCGACATCGATGCCGAGCTGACGCCAGATTTCAAACGTGCGCGCATTGATTACGTGTGCTGCGGGCGCACGCTGGGGCCCATCACGACGTTCGATGATCCGTACCGTATGGCCCATTCGAGTGAGCAACATCGCGGTGCTCAAGCCAACCGGGCCAGCGCCAACGATGAGTGCGTCGAGCGTGGTGCCGCTCATCAGAACAACCCGTGGTACGAGCCACCATCAAGGTGCAAGCTCTGGCCCGAGATGAAGCCTGCTTGGGCGCTGCACAGATACGCGCACGCGTCGCCAACTTCTTCGGGCAGCCCCAGCCGTTTCGCGGCGATTGATTGAGCCATCTCTACATAGGCCTCGTCGACTGTGATGCCTTTGAGTTGTGCGGTGAGCGTGGCCATCGTGAGTTGACGATTGGTGTTGATGCGCTCGGGAAGAATGTTGTTGATGGTCACGTTGGCCGGAGCGACGTCTCTCGACAATCCCTTGACCACCGAGATGAGCCCGGTGCGCGCCGCCGATGACAGACCCATCGGCGATAGCGGGCTCTTCACCATTGCAGACGTGATGTTCACGATGCGGCCAAAGCGCCGCGAGACCATGCCGTCGAGCACGTCGCGAATGAGGAACAGCGGCGCAAGCATGTTGCTATCAACAGCGTTGTGCCACGCGTCGCGATCCCAGTCTTGAAAGCGGCCGGGCGGCGGTCCGCCGTTGTTGGTCACCACGATGTCGGGCTCGGGGCACGCCTGCAGCAACGCAGCGCGAGTGTCGTCGAGGGTGATGTCGCCGACCACAAGCGAGATCTCGCCACGGGCTGTGGCCCGCAACTGCTCGGCTGCGGCCTGAAGTCGGTCGGCATCGCGACCGTTGATGGTGACGTTGACGCCTTCGTTGGCGAGCGAACGAGCACAGGCGAATCCGAGGCCGGTGCTTGATGCGGCCACGATGGCGTGGCGACCTGCAATACCGAGATCCATCAGAAGTCCAGATCTGCTGGAGGGTTCGGCCCCCACTGGTTGATGCCTTCGAAAATCGAATGCGACTGTGGCGGAACCGATGCGGTGAGCAGATCGCTGTCGGTCCAGTGCTCGATGGTGAAGCCGAGTGGGTCCTTCCAATAGTCGAAAATCTGTCCGCCGAGAATGTGTCGGCCGACGCCCCAATAGTGCTGGGCCCCAGATGCGAGCAGCGGCTCACGGCCGGCCATCAAGTCGTCTAGGTCGGCGACTTCCCATGCGCAGTGGCCGAGACGAACTTCGCCGGTCTCCAAGATGAGCAAGGTGTGGTGATCAGTTGGGGCATCGCCCACGTTGCAGCGCATGAACCGACCCATTGGTTGGTCGGGAGACTCGACGTACATGTCATCGGAGATCAGCAGACCGAGTGTGGATGCGTACCAGTTGGCCAGCGTGCTCAGCGACGTGGTCTTGATTGCTGCATGGCCGAATCGTTTCACCTGTGATGCGCCAGGAGTGACCCGCTGCAACTCGTCGACTCGCTGACGAAGTGCGCCGTTGTTGTGGGCGGCGTGTCCGCGTACCGCAAGCGGCTCGAGTTGCTGCATGTTCGCGAACACGTCGACGCGCCGCCCGTCTGGATCGGTGAGCCGAACGACCATGCCGCCGCCGGGTTCGTTCGATGTTTCAACAGGAACGCCAGTGGCGGCTGACAGCACGGCGAGATCGTCGAGCGTTGCGTTGAACGCGAGACCAAGAAATGCTGCGGGTCCGTGATGAGTGACATGCACATGGTGATCGCTGTCTGTGCCGCGCATGTACAGCGCATCGGCTGTGCGCACCGAGGTGACCATTCCGAAGGTGTGCAGAAACGTCTCCATCAGGTCGAGATCGGGTGCCTGGAACCGTGGAAACGCAACGTCGCTGACGCAAATGATTGGGATGCTCATGCCGAGATAGTACGACATCAAACTATTTGATATCAAACGATTGTTGAGGACTACAGTCGGGCCATGGGAATTGAGCGCCTGATCGACGAAACCATCGATACGTGGTCGGCCGAGCGACCCGATCTCGCGTTCGCGGCAATGTCTACGTCGCTCAAGATTGGCGCCTTGGTGCGTGAGGTCAGCGACGAGATCAGTGCTCGTATCGCCACCCTCGGAATCAACGTCGGCGAGTTCGATGTGTTGGCCACGTTGCGCCGGCGTGGCCGTGGCGCAGTGCTCACCCCCAAAGAGATCGCTGCGGCAGCGATGGTGTCGCCGAGTGGCCTCACTCATCGCTTGGTGCGCCTCGAGAACATGGAACTCATCGTCAGAACCGCTGACCCAGCCGATCGTCGCAGCGCGCTCATCCGCATCTCGCCGAAGGGCAAGCGGGTCGTCGATAAGGCCATTGGGATCGTTGTCGAAACGGAAGGTCGAATGTTCGGTGCACTGCTCGCCAGCGAGCACAAGGCACTCGATCGCATACTCGACCGCTTGATCACGCATGTCGACAGTGGAGCCGCCGTCGAAACACCACTTTGCTGCTAACACCTGTTTGGTTATTGTTCACTGCATTGCTCGCCAACTTCTGAGGCACCCGAGAGGCCACCGATGACCATCATCCACACCAGTCCGCTGCCCGACGTCGATATCCCGGCGACAACCATCACCGCTCATGTGCTTCGCCACGCCGCAACGAACCCTGATCTCGTGGCAATCCGAGATATTTCTGGAGCCACCTCGTACACGTTTGCCGAGCTCAGTAAGGCGATTCATTCGCTAGCCGGCGGGCTGCAAGCTCGCGGCTTCGGTATCGATTCGGTGCTTGGGCTGATGGCGCCGAACCTGCCCGAATATGCCGTGGTGTTTCATGGTGCTGCAGTAGCCGGCGGCGCTGTCACCACCATCAACCCCACCTACGGCGCCGACGAAGTTCGCTTTCAACTCAACGACGCAGGTGCCACCATTCTCGTCACGGTGCCCGCCTTTCTTGAGACCGCAATTGCCGCCGCCAAAGGCACCGCAGTCACTGAGGTAGTCGTCATCGGCGAGGGCGCGGGCGCTACTCCGCTCAGTGATCTGTTCGGTGATCCCATCGAGCAAGTGCCTGTCGACGTTGCGACGCACACGATTGTGCTTCCGTACTCGTCGGGCACTACGGGGCTTCCCAAGGGTGTCATGCTCACGCACTACAACCTGGTCGCGAACATCGAGCAGTGCTCGGTCACCATGCAGTTCGCATCCGATGACGTTGCTTTGGCGGCGCTCCCGTTCTTCCACATCTACGGCATGCAAGTGCTGATGAACCAACTGCTGGCCAACGCCGTCACCGCTATCACGATGCCGCGCTTCGATCTTGTCGAGGCGCTCGGCGCCGTGCAGAACCTGAAGATCACTCGCTTCTTTGCGGTGCCGCCGATGATTCTCGGTCTCGCAAAATCTCCTGTGGTCGATGACTTCGATCTGTCATCGCTCACTCAGGTCTTCTCGGGGGCTGCCCCACTTGGCGCCGACATCGCTGCCGAGGCAGCGGCGCGCATCGGCTGCGAGATCGTGCAGGGTTACGGCATGACCGAACTCAGCCCGGTGAGCCACGCCACCCCCGAGGGTCAGTATCGCCCCGGTACTAGCGGCGTTACGTTGCCAAACACCGAGTGCCGCATCGTCGATCCCGAGACTGGCCAAGACCTCGGCGTGGGCGAGCGCGGCGAGCTGTGGGTTCGCGGTCCGCAGGTGATGCAGGGTTATCTCAACAATCCTTCGGCCACGGCCGAGACCATCGATGGCGAGGGATGGTTGCACACGGGCGACGTAGCAATCATCGACGAACACCATCACATGAGCATCGTCGATCGCCTCAAAGAACTCATCAAGTACAAGGGTTTTCAGGTTCCACCTGCCGAGCTCGAGGCCTTGATTATCACCCATCCAAAGGTTGCCGACGTTGCAGTCATTGGTGTTCCCGACGACGAAGCAGGCGAACTGCCCAAGGCCTTCGTGGTGCCTCGCCCGGGCGAGACCATCACACTCGAAGAAATCCAAGCGCTCGTGAAAGAGCATCTGGTGAGC
>SESD01000605.1_pt1 | contig 22177 bp, 20 predicted proteins | sample 3171411 | NCBI WGS metagenome assembly SESD01 (sample SAMN06051880, study PRJNA518727) | freshwater metagenome | biome: subpolar coniferous forest; feature: holomictic lake; material: water; isolation source: holomictic Lake 442, 16.5 m depth | place: Canada: near Kenora, Ontario | collected...
CGGCTTCGGTGCCTGGATCGAGGTTGGACGTCGCTTCGTCGAGCACCAACACAGCGGGATCAACAAGCGCTGCTCGGGCCAACGCAACCAGCTGACGTTCGCCTGCAGACAGACGAGATCCGCGCTCGCGTACCTCGGTGTCGAGCCCCTCGGGGAACGCAAGGAAATGATCGAGCACACCAATGCTGGCGAGCGACGCTGTGATCTCGTCGTCGGTGGCCGAGGGCCGCGCAATGCTGAGGTTGTCGCGAATGGTGCCGCTGAACAAGAAGCCCTCTTGAGGCACCACAACGACCCGCTCACGCAACGACCGCAAGGTGGCCGAACGCAGGTCGATGCCGCCAAACGAAACGGTGCCCGCGCTTGGGTCGTAGAGACGCGACATCAGCTTCGCGAGCGTGCTCTTGCCGGCGCCCGTTGGGCCCACCAAGGCCAACCGCTCGCCGATACCAACGGTGATCGTCACGTTGTTGAGCACGGGGCGCGACGGCACGTATTCGAAACTCACATCGCTGACCACAACCTCGCCAACGGTTGGTAACTCAACTGCATCGGCGATCTCGCTGACCTCGGGGTGCGTGTCGAGAATCCCAAACAACTTTTGTAGCGCCGCGCCAGAAGACTGCACGGTGTTATACAGCTGCGACAACTGCTGCACCGGATCGAACAAGCTGCCGAGAAGCAACACGAACGCGGTGACAACACCCACACTGACCGAGCCACGATGCACAAGCCATCCGCCAACGCCAATCATCGAGGCAGTGGCGAGAATGCCGCAGAACTCAACGAGACCGAAGTACCACATTGAGATCTTGATGCTGTCCATATGGCTGGTGTACAGCGCCTCGTTCGTTTCGTGAAAGCGCCGCGATTGTTCGTCTTCGCGGGCGAATGCCTGGATGACACGAACGCCGCTGATGCCCTCTTGCAGCGCGCTGAGGTTGTTACCGATTCGCTCGCGCACCGCCAGATAGGCGGTATTCGAATCACGCTGGAAACGGATAGAGGCGAGCACGATGATAGGGAACACCACCATCGCCAGCAGCGTGAGTTCCCAGCTGAGAATGAACAGCAACACCAGCGCCATCAATACCATCAGGCCGGCCGACACAAACTGCAACAGGCCCCACTGGATGAGCTCGCCCATCGATTCGATATCGGCGGTCATGCGCGAAACAAGCACACCGGTTTTCTCACGGTCGAAGAACGACAGACCTTGGCGTTGCAGATGATCGAAGACCCGCACACGAAGGTCGCGAAGAAAACCCTCGCCAGCTCGGTTGATATAGATGAACTGCAGTCGGGCAATGAAATACGCAGCAATCGTGGTGGCGATATAGGCCGCAACAGCAACGTTGAGAGAGTGCCCGTTCTTCTTGACGAGGCCTTCGTCGATGCCGAACTTCACGATCACTGGCCCGGCCAGCGTTGTGGCAGTCCAGAACGTGACCAGCACAAGCGCTGCTCTCGTAGTGCGTCGATATGGCAACGCCAGATCCCACGAACGGCGGATCACTTTCTTGACCGTGTCGCGGTCGAGCATGTCGTCTTTGGAAACTGCGTTCATGGACCACACGGCTACTCGCCCCCGATTGGTTCAGCGTCGAGATCGAGATCGGCCTCGGCTTCGGCCTCGGCATACGAGGCCAGCACTTCGCGATAACGAGCGTTGCTCGAAATGAGTTGATCGTGAGTTCCTTGGGCGGCAACGCAACCGCCGTCGAGCAACAACACGTTGTCGGCCAGCGCAATGGTGCCCGGGCGATGAGCGATCACGATGGTGGTTCGGTTGCGCATCACGGTGGCCATTGCATCGCGAATCTCATGTTCCTTCGATGGGTCGACGGCCGACGTGGCGTCGTCGAGGATAAGCACGCGCGGGTCGGCGAGCACGGCGCGGGCGATAGCGATGCGTTGACGCTGGCCGCCGCTGAGCGAGAAGCCGCGCTCGCCCAAAATGGTGTCGTACCCCTCGGGCAGATGATCGATGAACTCGTCGGCACCGGCCAGGCGAGCAGCGCTCACGATGCGTTCCATCGAGGCATGCGGATCGGAGAAGGCAATGTTTGCGGCAACGGTGTCGTGGAACAGCAGGGTGTCTTCGAACACAACACCAACCGCGTGACGTAGTTCGTTGAGCTCGATCGAGCGAAGGTCGCAACCATCGAGCTCGATGCTGCCGGCTTGCACATCGTAGAAACGCAGCAGCAAGCGGGTGATGGTGGACTTGCCCGTACCGGTGGCGCCAACGACGGCAACTGACGATCCCGCTGGAATCGACACATCGAAGCCGTCGAGCACTGGCCTGTCGGCGTCGTAACCGAATCGCACATTGCGAAGCTCGAGGGCGCCGAGCTGACCGGCTTGCGGCAACGCAACAGGTTGGGCCGGGCTCACCACAGCCGACTCGGTAGCGAGCACCTGCTGCACCCGTTGCAGCGCTATCGCAGCACGCTGTCCGGTGGCCAGTGTCATACCGATGGTGCGCATGGGCCAGATGAGCAGCATCACGCTTGAGTTGAACTCGACCAGTTGGCCGATGGTCATGTCGCCGTTGAGCACCCGATGGCCGCCGATTGCCAATACGCCAATCAGGCCAAGCGATGGCAACACATCGATTGCGGGCAGGAAACGACTGCGGATCTTGGCGGCCTCGAGCGAGACGGCCCTGATCTGATCGGCTTCGCTGAGCAACTTGCGCGCCTGCACACCTTCGGCACCAAAGCCTTTGACAACGCGAACTCCCGAGATGGATTCTTCGACCACCGTGGCCAGCGCTGCTTGACGGTTCTGCACCTCCATCACCGCGGGATGAATCTTGTTGCTGAATCGGCGCGCCATCAGGTTGACCAACGGCAGTGGCGCCAACGCAACAAGCGCCAGCAATGGGTCGCTCGTGAGTAGCAAAATCAGAATCGCGGCAACCTGGAACAGGTTGCTAATGGTGAGCGGAATCATCACCACGAACGCCTGCAGTTGTTGCAGATCGCTCGAGGCTCGGCTCATTAACTGACCCGTCTGGGCGTGATCGTGATACCGAACGTCGAGTCGGATGATGTGGTTGAACAACCGTTCTCGAAGCACTGTCTCGGTGCGACGACTTTCACGAAACGCCAGCCATCGCCGCCACGAAATGAAGATGCCTGCGAGCACGCCAACGGCGCCAATGATGAGCGCCCATTTCAACAGCGATTCGTTGCCGCGAATACCGCGGTCGATGGCGTTACGGATGAGGCGCGGGATGGAAACCTTGGCCGCAGCCCAGCAGATACCGACAACGACGCCAGCCGCGAGACCACGCTTTTGCTGGCCGAGCAATGAGGTGAGGAGCCGCCACGGTGTGCGCTCGGCCGCAGGCTGCGCCCCCACCTCTTCGACCACCTGCGCCACGTGTTCCCCCAATTGCTTGCGTACGCAACCAGAGTAGCGGTTGACCTCGTTGAGCAAACAGTCTGAGCAGAAGCCCCCAGCGTTGGCTCGGCCAGTTCTTGCTCACGTCGGTGCGGCACCTATCGTCCATCCATGGCTCAAATTTCCGCAGAACAAGTTCGCGACGATGTCAACACATGGCTCGACTCAGCATGGGATCCCACGATCACTGTTGCCGAGTGGTGGACTCGTCTCGCCGCAAGCGGTTACGCCTCGCCAATGTTGCCCGAATCAATGGGCGGCAAGGGCTACACCCGCGACCTTTCGATCGCCGTCAGCAACGCCATGGGCGCTCGCGGCGTGGTCGGCGCAGCGATGGGGCTTGGCTTGATGTTGGCCGCCCCCACTATCGCCGTGCACGGCTCGCCCGAGCAGCAGGGCACCTACATTCCTCGCATCCTCGATGGCACCGATGGTTGGTGTCAGTTGTTCAGCGAGCCAGGCGCCGGTTCCGACCTTGCTGGCCTCGGCTGCAAGGCCGAACTCGATGGCGACGAATACGTCATCACCGGTCAAAAGGTCTGGACCAGTGGCGGCCAGCACGCCGACTGGGGAATGCTGCTCGCACGCACGAACCCCGACGCGCCAAAGCATCAAGGCATCACCTACTTCGCGTTCCACATGCACCAGCCCGGTGTCGAGGTACGCCCCCTGCGCGAGATGACCGGCCGCGCGATGTTCAACGAGGTCTTCATCGACGAAGCCCGCGTGCCAGTGGCCAACATCATTGGTGGGCTGAACAACGGCTGGGCCGTTGCGAACACCACGTTGATGGTCGAGCGGGCAAGCCTTGGTAGCGGCAGCAGCGGTGGCCTCGGCGTGGCCCTGCCCGGCTCACTTGCCGGACACCTCAAGCGCACCGTTGGCGAGTTCGTTGTCGATCGCGCCGGTTCATCGGCGAACTCCATCGGCGGCGGCACCGTGAAACTGCTCACCGGGTTGGCCCGCCACACCGGCTGCATCAATGACCCCACGGTTCGTCAGGGACTCGCCGAACTGCACACGCTCACCGAGGTGAACAAGTTCAACATGATGCGCGCCCGCAGCGGCCAGCGCTCAACTCAAGTCGAGGGCAACCTCGCCAAGTTGCTCACCACGCACACGCTTCGTCGTGCTCGCGAAATCGGCAACCAGATCATCGGTGCGCAAGGCATGTTGTGGGGCCCCGATTCGCTGTCGGGCGGCATCGTGCAAGAACTCACCGTGTTCTCGCCCGGACCATCGATCTACGGCGGCACCGATCAGGTGCAGCGCAACATCGTGAGCGAGCGCGGCTTGGGCTTGCCCAAAGAGCCAGGCGATTTCCGCACCACGCCGTATCGCGATCTACCCAAGAACGGCTAACGCCACTTACGCGTAGGGGCGCAATGCCTCGGTGACCCGATCCTTGGGCCTACCGACTAACGCCGTTGTCGGCGTGACCACCACTGGCCGTTGCAGCAATGCTTTGTGCTTCACCAACGTGTCGATCACCTGAGCAGGCGTCTGCACATCGGCGTCACTCAGGCCCAGCTTGGCGAAGTTGGCGTCTCGACGAACGAGAGCTGTCGGAGCGTCTTCGAGCTTGGCGATGATGTCAGCCAACGTCGCTGCATCGGGCGGAGTCTTCATGTACAACACGATGTCGGCGGCGACGCCAAGGTCTTTGGCAATGCTCACGGCATTGACCGAAGAGTTTCAATTCGGGTTGTGATAGATGGTGATCTGAGCCATGCGGCAAGGCTAGGCCGTGCGTCGCTCAGCGGCCGCTTTCGTCACGACTACTTTGGAGACATGATCGTCGTTACATCCGAAGAGATCGCCAACTCACCCCGTCACGTTTTCGGCCCCGGCTGGGACAGTAAACGGATGATTGTCAAACAGCATGGCGTCGGGTTTTCGATGCACGAGACACGTGTGAGCGAGGGCGCCGAACTCACCATGCAGTACCTCAATCACGTTGAGGTGAACTACTGCATGGCTGGCGAAGGCGAGGTCACCGATGTGGCCACGGGCATCACCTATCCCCTGCGGCCGGGCACTATCTATGCGCTCGACAAGCATGATCTGCATATTGTGCGCGCCATCGCCGGCGATTTGTGGTTGGTGTGCGTCTTCTCCCCCGCGCTCGCTGGCGCCGAGACCCACACGGACGAAGGAAGCTTCGACCTCGAAGCCGACGGTCAATAGTTCGCGGGTCGCTTGTCGCTTGTCGCTTGTCGCGGCGGCGCACTGACACGCCTTCACTGTCACACCCCCTGAGTACATTGCGACGTACGGCTTCCCCCAATACGTCAATACGTCAGTCCTCAATTTGGGGGTTCGCTATGCCTGTTTCTGCTCACGGCCGTGTGCCACGCGCCCGCATTGACCCAATCGTCAATGCCCATCAAGCCATGCTCGTTTTCGAGCTCGCGATGTCGTTACCGTTGCGTCCTGAAACCTTGGTGATGTTTCTCGACGAACTGTGGCGGGGTCACGAGTTGGTGTCCGTGAACGACACAACCGATCCGTTTCACGTGGTCGATGTTGCCAACACTATGGGCGCCTACGGCGCCGCAACTGACCACACCGTGGGTCTGGTCATCGCGACGGTTCGGCCATTCGCCGACGTTCATCCCAACGACCGCGAACTGTGGCTCGAAGCGGTCGATACCGTCGAAGCGTGCGGGCTAGTTCTGGTCGATTGGCTTATCGTCGATAGCTACGGCGCCACCAGCGTGCCCGACTTGCTGGCCGATGGGTCACGCTGGTTTCAATAGGTCATCGGCCAATGTGTTGTTCGCTAACGCCCACTCGCGGCGTTGAGCGGGCGACAGCCGTAGGCCAGCGCTGCGTAGGCGGCGCAACAGCTCACGGCTGCTCACCGGCTCAGCGCCCGCGGCCACCACCACATCCCGATACTCCTCGGGTACGTCGTAGTGGTCGCCATGAAACCCACGCCTCGGTATGTCGAGACGCGCGGCGAACTCATTCAGTTCAATCACACTCGTGTCGCTCACGAGATGGCACCAACGGCGGCCCCGCCAGTGCCAAATCGGGTCGTCTACCAGAATCGTCAAGGCCTCAGCCTCGCACGCAGCCTTGGGCCACGGCCACTGCCGAAACAGCGTGGGCAACTGCTTCGGCAATGCCGGGCTCGAACGCGCCGGGAATCACTCGATCAGCGGTGGGATTCGGCACGAACGCGGCAAGCGCGGCGGCGGCGGCGAGCTTCATCGAGTCGTTGCATGTGGTTGCACGAACATCGAGTAGCCCGCGGAACACACCGGGGAATGCCAACACATTATTGATCTGGTTCGCATAGTCGCTGCGGCCCGTGGCAACCACGGCAACGTTGCTGGGCATCAGCTCGGGCATCACTTCGGGCACCGGATTCGCCATCGCAAACACGATGGCGTCGTCGGCCATGTTGACCAACCATTCGGCCTCGATGACCCCAGGGCCGCTGAGGCCCAACAACACATCGGCACCCTTGAGCGCCTCGGCCACACCACCAGTGCGGCCTTCGCGGTTGCCGTTGTCCACAAACCACTGCTTCGACGGCACCAGTTTGTCGCCGCGGCCCTCGTGCAGAATGCCGGTGCGGTCGACACCGATGATGTTGGCCACACCCACGAGGTGCAGCAACTTCGCGCACGCAACACCGGCTGCCCCAGTACCGACCACTGTCACCGTCAGGTCTGACAGCGACTTGCCCACCACTTTGGCCGCATTTTGCACGGCGGCCAGAACCACGATTGCGGTTCCGTGCTGGTCGTCGTGAAACACAGGAATATCGAGCTCAGCCTGCAGGCGCTCTTCGATCTCGAAACATGCTGGAGCAGCGATGTCCTCGAGGTTGATGCCACCAAACGTGGGCGCAATGGCCCGCGCTACGGCAATGATCTCCTCGACCGTTTTGGCATTGATGCAGATGGGGTACGCATCGACACCACCGAACTGCTTGAACAACACGGCCTTGCCCTCCATCACGGGCATTGCCGCTTCGGGGCCGATGTTGCCGAGACCGAGCACCGCGGTGCCGTCAGACAACACGGCGACAGCGTTGGAGCGACCCGTGTGCGTCCACACCTTCGACACATCTTCGGCAATTGCTGTAGAGACGCGCCCCACGCCTGGGGTGTAGGCCATTGCGAGCTCGTCGGCGTTGGTCACGCTGACGCGAGAGGTCACCTCGATTTTGCCGCCCAGGTGCAGATCGAACGTGGCGTCGGTGATGGCAACCACGCGCACCCCGGGCGAGGTGGCCAGTGCGGCGCGCACGGCCTGCTGATGCTCAACACCTGAGCACGCAACCACGAAGCGTCGAGCGCCATCGGCCAACGTGCTCATTGAACGGATGTCGCCACCGCACGCTGCGATAGCTCGTACTGCGCCAGCGATGTCGGCAGCGTCGTCGGCTGCCGCCTCGATGTTGAGTGCGTACCCAGCCGAGGGCTTGGTGAGGCGCTTTGAAGATGATGCGTCGTTCGACATGGCTTTCCTTCGAGGAGAAGCCGGTTCAGCTGCGACACTCGCAACCGGACCGGCTGGAGTGGAGCTAACGAGTGTGCTCTGTTAAGAGCGGCTGACCCGTGTGCCCCACCCGCAGCTAATAGCTACCGGTACGGCTACGGGTACGCGTGGCGCCGCTACAGCAATGGCTGCTGCGATTGCAGCAAGCAGGGCGTAGGCGGAGACGATCACGAAGTTGACTCTAGAGGAATGATCGCGATCTGCCAAGTGCTAACTGGCATTTCATTTCGGCGTAGGCCTGATGACCCAGCGCGCGCCACACTCAAACTCAGTGAGCGCACCCGCACGACGAGCCGCAGCCGCCGCCACCCGATGGTGCCGCGCTGGCTGGCGCAGGCGACGAACCAGCAGCACCAACACTGGCAAACACCGACAGCAGGCGCACCGAATTGAGGTGACCGCTTGGGCATGTGGCGGGGTCGCTTGACTCGGCCATTGCGCGGCGCAGTTCGAAGGTGTCTTCGCAGGTACGGCAGCGGTATTCGTAAAGAGGCATCGCCGACACAGTAGCCGTATGTAGGCATGACGCAGAGATGCGTGCTTGACTAAACACCTATGAGTCAGGTTCAAACGATGCCCGGTAAGACCGTCCCCGATCTGCAGGAGGTACTGCAGACGGGCGAGCCGGTGATGGCTCACATCGTGAAGACCGAACCCGGCGAATCAGCTGTGGCCAAAGTGCTCGAGGCGCGCATCTACGGAACCCCCGTCGAGGCGCTGTGCGGCTACGTATGGGTGCCTTCACGCGACCCCAAGCAGTTGCCGGTGTGCCAAAAGTGCAAAGAGGTCTACGAGATCTACCGGGCGTTTAACGATGGCCTGCACGACCAACCCGGCGAGTAACGCTTGTCCTGCGCTCGGTGTGCTCTGCTAGAGCCATGATCATCGTCGCTGGCACCATCTATATCCCGGCAGAGCTGCGAGACGCTGCGCTCGCTGCGTCGGTCGCGCTGCAAGCTGCCACCCGCGACGACGAACCAGGTTGCATTGCCTACGTGTTTGCCGCCGACCCCGTTGCCCCCGACCGCATCTCGGTCTACGAACGATGGGAATCGGCCGAAACGCTCGAGGCGCACTTTCTGCACGCCAACTACATCGACATGCGCACACTGCTCGGGGCGCATGGCATCACCGGCGCGAAAGTGGCCAAGTACCGCATCGATGCGCAAGGGCCGGTGTATAACGCGTCGGGCGTCGCCACCGCAGTGTTCGAATGAGCGACGCTGACATCAACGACATCAACGACATCAACGACATCGGCGCGCTGAGAATCCGCGAGGCAGTGCGCGGGCTCGTGGTCGACAGCGAAGGTCGCGTCTTGCTCGTTCGTTTCGAGTTTCCGGCCGGCACACGTTGGGCCCTGCCCGGCGGCGGCCTCGATGCAGGCGAAACTCATCACGACGCCCTACGCCGAGAACTCGCCGAAGAAGTGGGACTACATGACGCACTCATCGGCGCGCATCTGTGGAACCGACTGCACATTGTGGCGTTCATGAGCGGAGAGTTCGATGGCCAACGTGAACAGATCTACGAAGTAGACGTTCCGGCCGGCTTTGATCCGCAGCCACAGTTCAGCTGGGAACAGCTCAACGCCGAGTTCGTGTTCGAGTTGCGCTGGTGGACGCTGACCGAACTGAAGCAGGCCCGAGTAGACACCGCGCCTCGCGATCTGGTGCGGTTGCTACACAACTACCTCACCATGGGTCCCCCGCCGCAGCCGATCGACGTAGAGCCCTAAGCCTCGACGAAACAACATCCATCAGCGGAAATCGCGGCTCGGGCTGGCATGCACCGCTGGCATGCTCAAGGCCGTGATGTGTTCGGCCACGACGTTGATGACTCCCTCGTGACGCTCGAGACGGCCGCGCACAAACAGCGCCGACGCCTCGCGGGCCACGCGCCGATACCGCGCCCAGCAGCCCTTTGAGCACACGATGTTGATGAGCCCGGTTTCGTCTTCGAGGTTCATGAACGTGGTGCCTTGCGCCGTCATCGGCCGTTGTCGATGGGTGACCAAGCCAGCCACCAACACCTTGCTCTGCGGCTCGCACTGCCACAACCCCGCAGAGGTAACCACCCCAAGCGTCGAGAGACGCGACCGGATGAACTGGGTTGGGTGACCGTTTGGGGCGATGCCTGTTGCCCACAGATCGGCCACTGCAACCTCTACTGGTTCCATGCCTGCCAGACGTGGCGCCTGCGCGCCGGTGACGATGCCCTCAAGGCGGTTGGGGCGCGACTGCGCTACTGCCCCAACGCTCCACAACGCCTCGCGGCGATCGAGACCAAAGCATTCGGTGAACGCCCCACCAGTAGCGAGTGCTTCGAGTTGGGCGAGATCGAGTGACGGCACGCGACGAGCGAGGTCTTCGATGTGAGTGAACGGCCCGTGTTCGATGCGCTCGGTTTCGATGAGCGCGGCCAACGACGAGCCGATGCCGCGCACCGAGCCGATGCCCAAACGCACAGCCTGCCCCGAACACGACGCAGCATCGGGCTGCAATGTGGCCGCCGCCAACGACGTATTGATGTCGGGTGTATGCGTGATGACCCCGTGACGTGTGGCGTCTTGCACCAGCGAATGCGGCGACCAGAAACCCATAGGTTGCGCGTTGAGCAACGCTGCACAAAACGCAGCCGGCTCATGGAACTTGATCCAGGCCGACGCGTAGACCAAGTAGGCAAACGACACCGAGTGCGACTCGGGGAATCCGTAGTTGGCAAAGGCCGACATCTTCACAAAGATCTCGTCGGCGACATCGCCGGTGATGCCGCGCTCGGCCATGCCCTCGAACAATCGCTCGCGCAGTTTTTGCATGCGCGCCTGCGAACGTTTTGAGCCCATCGCCTGACGAAGTTGGTCGGCTTCGCTGGGAGTGAAGCCAGCGACATCGATGGCCATCTGCATCAGCTGTTCTTGAAACAACGGCACGCCAAGGGTTTTGCCCAAGCTGTTTTCGAGCAGCGGATGCAAATAGGTAACCGGCTCTTGGCCATTGCGGCGCCGGATGTAGGGATGCACCGACCCACCCTGAATAGGACCGGGGCGGATGAGTGCAACCTCGACAACGATGTCGTAAAAGCGTCGCGGCTTGAGCCGCGGCAACGTAGCCATTTGGGCCCGGCTCTCGATCTGGAAGACACCCACAGTGTCGGCCCGACAGAGCATGCTGTACACATCGTCTTCTTGCGGGATGGTGGCCAGATCGATCTCGTATCCCTGATGCTCGCGGATGAGATCGACCGCGTAATGCAAGGCGCTGAGCATGCCCAAACCCAGCAGATCGAACTTCACGAGCCCCGCCGCAGCGCAATCGTCTTTGTCCCATTGCAACACACTGCGGTTCTCCATGCGACCCCACTCGACTGGGCACACCTCGATGATGGGGCGATCGCAAATGACCATGCCGCCCGAATGGATACCGAGATGACGCGGCGCATCTTCGACTTCGGCGGCAAGCTCGAGCACCGCTGCGGGAATGTTCTGGTCGGGCAAAGCAGCCGTGGCAGCAACCCCACCCCAACCATCGACCTGTTTGCTCCATGCGTCTTGCTGACCCGGCGCGTATCCCAATGCCTTGGCCATATCGCGTACGGCCGAACGGGCTCGATAGGTGATGACGTTGGCAACCTGCGCAGCGTGGTGGCGGCCGTGGCGTTGATACACGTATTGGATGACCTCTTCGCGACGGTTGCTTTCGATATCGATGTCGATGTCGGGCGGGCCATCGCGCTCGGGTGACAAAAACCGTTCGAACAACAAGCCCAACGCAACGGCATCGGCCTTGGTGATACCCAGCGCGTAACACGCCGCGCTGTTGGCCGCACTGCCCCGACCTTGGCAATAGATGTTGGCCCGCTCGCAGAACTGCACGATGTCCCAGACCACCAAGAAGTAGCCCGCAAAATTGAGGGACTCGATGACCGAAAGCTCGTGGTCGATGGTGCGCCACGCCCGCGCCCTCACCGAAAGATCTTCGCCCGCCTGTGGCCGCTCGCCGTATCGACGGCGCGCCCCCGCCTCGACCAACACACGCAGATATTGCATCTCGGTGAGTTGCTCGCCCTGCGCCCCACGCGGGCATGGGAACGGCGGCAGATTGGGTGCCACCAGCGACAGATCGAAGGCCCCGGCGCGCCCAATGGCTGCCGCTGTTTCGACAACACCCGGATAGCGAGCAAAGCGCCGCGCTTGTTCGGCGCCACTGCGCACATGAGCTGTAGCGCCAGCAGGCAACCACGGGTTCATCTCTTCGAGACTGCGCCGGGCACGCACCGCCCACAGCGCCGTGGCCAAGCGCCGATGCTGCGGCGTTGCGTAGTGCACATCGTTGGTCGCAATGCATGCCAGATCGTGACGAGCAGCAAGCTCGGCAAGCGCATCGTTGCGCGCCGAGTCGAGCGGGTCGCCGTGATCCCACAGCTCGACAACCACACGTTCACGGCCGAACAACGCAATCAGTTGCTGCAGCTCGCGCGCCGCCGCAGCCGGGCCCTCGCGCACCAACGCTGCCGGCACCACACCATGGCGACAGCCAGTGAGCACCCACCAATGGTCGCGGCCGACCTCGGCTAATTGAGCCAACTCGAACTGCGGGGCCCCCTTTTCGCCAGCAAGTTGGCCAAGGCTCACGGCCCGAGCCAGGCGCGCGTAACCAGCGGGGCCATCGGCCAACAACACCACGTGTTCACCGGGCGGATCGGGTAAGCCTGGCTCAAACCGGGTCATGCCCAGTGTGAGCTCGGCCCCAAACAAGGTGGGTAACCCAACAGCGCGGGCCGCCTCGGCGAAGCGCACCACGCCATACAGCCCGTTTTGATCAGTGAGTGCCAGCGCTTCGAGACCAAGCCGAGCGGCTTCTTCGGCCAACTGCTCTGGGTGCGATGCGCCGCTGAGAAATGAGAAGTTCGATTGGCAATGCAGCTCGGCGTAGGGCACGGTGCGAGCACCGCCGGCGTTGTCGACACGTTGGGCCAGCGGTTCGAGCGGTTCGAACGGTTGGCGTTTGCGGGTAAGCGCCGGGCCATCGCCACCTGCATTGGCACTCGAGCTGCCGGGCGCGCGACCATCGGGCCGCCGGACTCGGTCGGATAACGCTTGCTCAAGTTCACGCCACGGCATCGCCGGGTTGTCGAACCCCATAGGATTTGCCAGTGTATCGAACACACGTTCGTATTGCTAGGGGCAACCTTGGTTGATCATGATTCGGGATCGAAGCGCGGCCGAAGCAAACGCAGCGCACCAACAAGACCTTCGTCGGCGATTGCAATGGCTTCTGCCCAACCGAACCAACGCGCATCGGGGCTCTCACCCTCTGGCGGGGCTGGGTCAGCGTCGGGTCCGAACACGAGATATCGCACATCGAGGTGGGTATGACCACGCGGCCCAGGGTGCACATCGATGTGCACCAATTCGGGGCCAGTAGCCGGATGCCACACCTCAAGGCCAGTTTCCTCACGAGCCTCACGCAACGCACCATCGCTGGGTGATTCGCCGGTCTCGATATGACCGCCAGGCTGCAGCCACAGGCCGAGTCGCTTATGCAGATGCAACACCACGCCGCGGCTGCCGACCACGATGGCCGACGCAGTGACGTGCACCGGATCGGCGTCTTCACTGAACGGATGCTCGAGCAGATCGAGATGTTCGACAAACGCGAGCAACGAACGCACTTCACGCTGGTCGACGCCGACGCGGGCAAGTACAGCGTTGCGGATGTCGTTGCACATGTCGATGGGTGTCACGGTAGCGACAAGCGGTACCTGAGACCAGTCGTAGGGCCAAACGCGAAGGTCGGGATGACAAAGGTCCCGAAGTAACTCTGCGCTGCGCTGGTGGACTGACTATGCCTCCCGAACAAAGGAGTGGCGATGCGAACAGGGAAGCAAGGCGAACGGCACATCGAGTTGGTGCGACCCGCAACTCCCCACCGGGGAGCAGCCCGCAAGGCGCTGCGCTACCTGATCGCTTTCGCTGCACTGCTCGCTTTGATCTTCGCCGCAGGCACGCTTCGTCCCACCGTGGTGCCGCCAGCGGCTGTCACTGTTGAGCCTCACGTCGTCACCATCACCGCAGTGCCAACCACCACCACGGTGGCCACCACCGCCACCACCGCCACCACCGTGACCGTCGCCACGCCCGAAACCATCGGCATCACCGACGGGCTGCCAACTGCGCTGCTCGCAGCTCCGGTGCACGTACAGGTGCTGGCGGGTAAGGCTCAATGGTTGGCCGACGACGCACTCGGCGTCGCCACTGATGGCGACACCCGCATCTTGGCCGGCAAAGTTCTCTACGCGATCGGCGACAACCACGCTTGGCAGCTTGTGGCCTACGTAACCGGCGCCGAAGGCTCCACCGCCAAGCCCGAATGCGTGTTCATCGACCAGCCACTCGCCGGAGATACACCTCGAGTGACCGCTGGCGAGCCAGTCATCATCAGCAAGCAACCGATTCTCATCTGCGAGGGCGTCGAAGGACACTCCGGTGGGATCTTCAGGGCCACCCTCGACATCGAGGGCACGGCTACCGGCGAGATCACGGTGAAGGTGGATCTCATCCCATGACGCTGATTCGGAAATCTTCTCCAGTTATGCCCGATTGGCGTCGATACATCTGTGGCCCGCAAGAGGGCCAATCAAGAGATACGCGAACACGTATCTGCAGAGCGGCAGGAACCATCATGCGCACATTTGATACTCCCAGCGCCGGGCGTCGGCGCTTTCATCACCTAGTTGTTGTCTTCGCAACAGTGCTCGCAGCGTCGGTGGTCGCAACGCACCCCGCCAGCGCTCACAAAGGCGAGGACCGAAGCCGACAGACCGAGGACTCACGCGACGAGGACTCGCACGACAGCACTCGAGCGCTTCACCTCACGGTTGAGCCGGCGTCGTTGATCATCAGCGAGCCAATGCTCGTGCCGCCTCCTACCGGTAACGAATCGCTAGCGGTTCAAGGAGCTGGTGCCGGTGAGTCGTTGAGCGTGTGGGTCCCACCGGGAACGGCTCAATGGTCGGCGAGCGCGAACGTCTCAAGCCCCGTTGCGGGCAGAACCCGAATTCTCAGCGGCACCGTGCTCTACGCCCTCGGCGACAACAAGCCGTGGCGCCTCGTAGCCCACATCAGCGGAGCCGAGGATGCCCGAGTTCAACCGAGCTGCGAGTCGACCTACACACAAACTCCGGGCACGCCGCTCTCGGCGATCGCCGGCAGATCGGTAACGATCGGCCACAAGGCTGTTGTCGTCTGCTCTGGCGTCTCGGGCAACTCTTCTGGACTCTTCACGGTGGCCCTCGATGTCGTTGGCAAGGTCAGCGGCAACGTGTCGATCACCGTTGAGCTCACTCACTGAGCACCACAAGCAGCCTTCACTAAAGCCTTCACTAAAGGTTTCGGCAAGGTCGCTTCAGCCACGGCCGATTGGCGTCGATACATCAATGCCCGGTTACAGGGCGGCGACTCGATGCGCAATGTGCATCCCCAACGCGGCGGAAACCCCATGGCTGAACTCACTCGTCTCCGAGCACGATCTGCTTTTCGGCGACGACTCATTGTGGCCACAACAACTGTCGTGGCTGCCTCGATTGTCTTCACCTATCCGGCCAGCGCAAACAATGCTGGCAAGCCACGAACGCTGACCGCTGCGGCAAGCGGCCTCGGCACCGCATTCGCCGGCAGTGGCTTACACATCACTGTTGAGCCAACGTCGCTGTCGCTGCTCTCGCCCAACCCAGCACCATCGCCGCCACGCCCCACTGCGCCGCTGCGCACTACAGAGCAGGGGTCTGGTGCCCAATCAGCTTCGATAGGAATGCCCGTGCACGTGCGGGTGCTGCCCGGAAAAGCTCAATGGCTCGTCGACACATCCCCTGGAGCCGCGGCGCCCGGCAATACTCGAATCCTCGCCGGAACAGTGCTCTACGCCGTCGGAGACAACCGATCGTGGAAGCTGGTGGCACACGTCAGCGGCATCGACGGCGGGGTTGTGATCCCCGCGTGCGTGTCCACGGATACACCTCTCGAAGGCGACCTGCAGCGCGCAATTTCGGGCGACACCGTGACCGCCGATGGTCAAGGGATCGTGGTTTGTGAGGGCATGCAGGGCCAATCCGGCGGTGTCTTTTCTGTGTCGCTCGACGTGGAAGGCCGCGTCACCGGCGACATCGCCATCACGGTGGAACTGGTTCTCTAAACCGTTCAGTTTGGGACTTTGGTCCCGAGCCACGCGTGCATTTGGCCCGGCTCTGCTGAGCACTTCCTGCCTAGCGTTACAGGTGGTTAAAGGAGTGTGCGATGAGGTATCGAGCAGCTCTACATGGCGTGGGTTCAGCGCGCCGATCTGCGGTCGCGTTTCAAGCACCCAGAAGCGTCTTCAAGATTTTCTTCGGATTTTGTCAAGAAAGCTTCTTTAGTCCCGACGAGTTCGCGCCGATAGATCTTTGTCCAACCAGTCGGCGAGCAAGCTATGTCTGACTGGCATCTACCTCATAGGGAAGAACCTGTCATGGCTGAACCTGATGCACAACTTGCACCTCGAGTACTGATCGCTGTTGGCGATCCACTACTTCGTCGTGTTGCTTCTACCGGTCTTCGCGACCGCGGTTTCTCGGTAAGCGCAACGAACGAAGAGTCAGCAGCAATCGTGCTCGCTCGCTCGTTCACCCCCGACGTGATCTTGGTGGACTTGCTCCTCCACGGCCCCGGCGGCGGCACCTTGTTCGATGCGCTTCGCGCTTCGGCTGATTGCTACGTGGTGGGCCTTGCTCCACCAGATTCAGAAGACTCTCGCATCCGTGCGCTGCGTGCTGGCGCTGACGATGCTGTCTCGCTGCCGATCTCGGCCGACGAGCTCGCAGCCCGATGCCAGGCACTCCTTCGCCGGCCGCGTCAGCTGCACGCACGTTGGGACCCAATGGCGGCCTCGATGGTTCGCATCGGGCCACTCCAGATCGACCTTGGTCGCAAGGAGTTGCGTGTTCGCAACCACGATGTTCCTGTCACCCGCATTGAGTTCGCTCTCTTCGAGCAGCTGTGCCGCAGGCCATCAGAAGTGTGCTCACGTGTGCACTTGCTCGAGCAGGTGTGGGGCCCCAACTGGGTTGGCGACACACATGTGGTCGATGTGCACTTGTCGAACCTTCGCCGCAAGCTGCAGCAGAACGCACCCGAACTTCGGTTCATTCATACGGTGCGCGGCATTGGCTTCAGGTTGAGCAACGACTTGCTTCGTGCAGAGCGCGACCGGCGCGAAGACGATGCACTGAGTGCATCAGCCTGAGTTGAAAGAACGGCGTTACGAGTACACAGCGGTGATCCACCACTGTTGCTGCTCGACCACGACCAGCAGCGCCTCGCCGCTGCTGGTCGTGAACTGAAATCGGGCCATGCGACGATGCTGGCGGGAATCCCACCAGCGTTCGTCGATGGGCCACGGTCCGGCCCACGCCGCGATGGTCTCGGCGGGCCGACCACGCACTGAAACCGTGTGCGGCGGCGCACTGAGCACACCGCGACCGTTGACCCTGACTACGTGTCCGGCCGCATCGAACACTTCGGCTGGCACCGACTCGGCCATCACGGTTGCCGGAGATGGCGCTGGCAGGTGACCCGGCCACGGAGCCTCGACCACGGCAAGCCGTTCGGTTGGTTCGGTGACATCGGCGGCGTCGATACACACCCACGCATAGGCATCGCCAGGCTGACGCCCGCCGCGCCATGCCGGAACAAACACCTGTTGTTCCCCCACAAGGCCCGCGACACGAGCCACAGCACGAGCGGCCCATTCGTCGGCCTCGGTGCGACCTCCCCAAAACCCAAGTTGGCTGCCGTCGTCGGAGCACACCTCATCGGGAGTGAAACGCATCAACACGATGCCCCCGCTGAGTCCCCCCGGCTGCTGAATCCATCCGTCGAATTGCCAACGCACCCGTTCGACGATTGCGGCAACGCTGAGCCCATTGGGTCGATACCACAAATGCTCGCTGCGTTCGCCGTGCTCGGTTTCGGCCGTCACAGACAAACGCGTGCAGACCCTGCCGTTGGCCACCAACAGATCGTGGAGTTGCTGTGCAAGTTGCTTGGCGGCAAACACCAACGGATCAAGGAGATGCACCGGATCTTCAAATGCCTGGGTCACAAAGAGCTCAGGCGGTGGGGCCACCGCATCGGCGGCACGGTCGTCGCCGCCGCAGGCAATGCGATGCGCAAACACCCCTGGACGCCCGAACCGTGCCAACACATCGGCCGACGGTAGTGCCGCAAGGTCGCCGAGTCGGCGCACGCCAAGACGGCGAAACAAATCGATCAGATCACCAGACACATCGGCAATGTCGGCCAAGGTAGACACCGACAGCGGATCGAGAAAAGCGCGTGTGTCGTTGGGGCCGGACCCAATGATGACCGGCGCCACCACCGCAGCGTGTTGCCCCGCCGACTGCCGCGCAGCAACGCCAGCGGTGAAGCGACCATCGGCAATGCCGATACCGGTGACCACATTGGGTACGGCCTCGATGACGAGTTGCGCCACGCGTTGAGCCATGGCCAGCTCGCCACCGAAGTAGCGCGATGGGCCACGCGCCAAGAACGTGAGCGAACCCGGTTCAGTGGTTTCGAGACGCGGCACCATCTGCGCAACGCTGCGCACTGCAGCTTCGAACTCGCGACCATCGCGCGCTGGATCGTGATCGATGAGCCGCAACGACGGGCAGATCCGTTGTGCCTCGCGGCGGCGATGCCCCTGACGCACCCCCGCCGTGGCCGCAGCAGGTGTGCGGGCAACAACACGGTTCGCGTAGAGCACTGCAACTGGTTCGAGCGGCGACGCCCCTGCAGCGACCACCGACCAATCGGGGCACCACAGCACCGCCAACCGCGGCGGCGCATCGCCGTATGCAACAGGGCGCGCCGGCACCGGATTCAGCCGACCTGCTTGAGCACCACTGGCTGCAACACCACTGGCTGCAGCACCACTGGCTGCAACACCACATCGGTGGCTACATCTGACGCTGGCTCGATGCCACCATCGGCGCCGGGAAGCCACACTTCGGCGCGACGCTCGCGACCCAAGCGACGGCCACTGGCCACCAGCGTGAGTCGGCGCCGAGCAAGACGCCCCGAGCCATCGCCGAGGCCCTGCCATGTGGGCCGCTGGACACTGATATCGAGATCGCAGCTGAACTGGCCAGGGTTACCGACCACGATGAGCACAGCGCCGCGCGCCTGCAGCCGAGCCTGGAGCCGCCGAGCAGTACCGGCACGAATTTGGGGGACACCGGCGAGGGCTACAAGGTCGAACCCATCGATCAATGCCGCGACCATATTGGCCCACGCTGTCTCGCCAAGTTGAGCTGGTTCGGCGACCATGACAAGTCGCTCAAGGGCGATGCCAACTTCGCTGGCGGCGCGCAAACCGAGCCCCGGCAAGCCCGCCACGGCAAGCCACGAACCCGCCGCCGATGCGCCCACGACCGTAGCTAAGGCCACCGACATCGCTGCGGTGCCGCTACACCCAATGATGCTTCCACGCGTAAGCCCGGCATCGGGGAAGAGTGGCTTGAGCGCTGCGTGCACCGGCAACAAACGATCGCGCGCAAACGAAACAGGAGCAACGGTGGTGACCAGTTGGGCGAGTTGCTCGTGGCGAGCCTGTGATGAGCCGCGCTCCATTGGAGCAGCATATCGAACAGGTGTTCGATATGCTAGGGGTTTGTTAGGCCCCGACGGATTCGAGGATCAAGACGAACCCAGCGGCATCGGCGGCAAAATCGTTGGCACCGAGCGCCACAGCATGCTCACGTCCAGCGATCGCATGTCCGCCAAGTACCACGGGTGTGTTCGGCAGCGAATTGCGTAACACAGCCACTGTGTACGCCGTGGAGTCGAGGCGATCGGTGTTGCTCACCGATAGGCCAACGGCCACAACATCGCCCGGGGCCATGGCAGCTCGAACCAAACTCTCGGCCGGAACATCGGCACCAAGGTCGACCACATTCCACCCCGCTTGGCGAACAAGGTCGGCCAGCATGGCCACCGGCAGCGAGTGCGTTTCATGCGCCGGGGCGGCCAACACCACTGTGCCGCGAGTACGACCGCGATGAGCGAACCGGGGTCCTAAGCGGCCAATCATGCGCATTGCAATGACGGTGGCGCCATGTTCGACGGCCACATCAAGTTCGCCGCGCTCCCAACGCTGCCCGATAGCAACCATTGCTGGCGAGAGCACATTGCGATAGATCTCATCGAGGTCGGCCCCCGAGGCAAGCGCCGCTTCGATGACCCCCCAAGAACCCTGCGCATCGCCCGCCAGTAGTCGCCGTTCGAGTCGGTCGGCCCACGGGGCACGACGCCTGCGTTGGCTCGTAGATGTCGATGTGGCGTCACGCTCGGGCTCAACAACCGAGCGAGCGCGAAACGTGTCGAGAGCGCTTTGGCTCACGCGCCAGGTGCCGCCCACTTTGTACGCATCGAGAAGACCCAGGCGTACGTAGCGATACGCGGTCATGTAATGCACACCGAGTACTTCGGCTGCTTGGTGCAGCGTGAACTCGACGGCGGCCTGCGCAGGTGTTTTTGCCACCGTGTTAGTGCTCGGCCTTCCACTTAGCCAACGCCGCGCGACTGCGCTCGAGCAGATCGGCGGGTATGCGCTTGGCTGCCTCGCTGAGGCCACCACCGCTGCCGTCGCCCCCTGAGGCTGCGGGGGCATCTGGCGCGTCGGCCGCTGGCGCAAGATCTTCGAATGCCGGCGGGGTCATGCCCGGCTTCCAGTACTGGTACATATCGCGAACGATGTCGAACAGGCCATCGGACGTAAAGCCCTTGTTCAGATCGACCGTGACCATGTTCATGTAGAGATGCACACCGGCAACTTGACCGGTATCGAACAGGCGTCGAGCAAGCTCGGCTGCTGGCCGTGGCCCCTTCGCTTCGTGAGCAGATGCAAACCGCTCGTGCCCAGAACCGGTGAGATTGCGATTGAGCTCGAAGCGCACCAAACCAGCCATAGTGCTCTTGTTCTCAATGACGCCGACGAGTTGACCCATGGGTTGAGATATTACTTGGCATCGCCCATTACCTACCATCCGAACCCCGCGCCAACGCGGAAACCGTGTCCCAGCTAGATCACAAGAGCTTCGCCCAACTACGTTGGCGACATGGCAGACATCTCCCTCGAAGAGTTCAAGACACAGGCCGAGGCCTTCCTCGCCGCAAACGCTCCCCGCAAAGAAGCAGAACAAAAGTTTGTTTGGGGCCAAGGCACCGACAAAGTTGCAATGTTCGAAGAGAAGGATCGCAACGACGAAGTTGCCGACCTCCAGCGTGCCTGCGATTGGCGTGCCAAGAAGTTCGATGCCGGCTACGGCTGGATCAGCGGACCAAAGGCCTTCGGCGGAAGCGAACTACCCAACGCCTACCAGCGCGCATTCGATTCGCTCGAAAGCCAATTCCAGGTTCCGAGCCAGAGCTACTTCACCATTGGCCTCGGCATGGTTGCCCCAACCATTGCGGTGCATGCCAGCGACGTCGCCAAAGATCTCTATCTGAAGAAGATGTACCGCGGCGACATCGTTGGCTGCCAGTTGTTCAGCGAGCCAGGCGCTGGTTCAGACCTCGCCAGCCTGCAGACCAAGGCCGAGCGCGACGGCGACGTGTGGGTCATCACCGGTCAAAAGGTGTGGACCAGCGGCGCTCACTACAGCGACATCGGCGAGGTCATCGCCCGCACCGATCCAGATCTGCCCAAGCACAAGGGCCTCACCGGCTTCATCGTGAACATGCGTGATCCCGCAGTCGAAATTCGGCCGTTGCGCCAGATGACCGGCGGCGCCAGCTTCAACGAAGTGTTCTTCAACGAACTGCGCGTTCCCGACGATCACCGCCTCGGCGACTTGAACAACGGCTGGAACGTGGCACTCACCACGTTGATGAACGAGCGCGCCGCAATCGGCGCCGGTGGTGGCGGCGGCGGCATCTACACGCGAATCATCGAAATGACCCGCGCCTTTGGCCTCAGCGACGACCCAGTGACCCGCCAAATGTTGGCCGACCTACTCATCCACAACAAGGTGTCTGGTTACAACAACCAGCGCTCGATGGACAAGATCAAGGCCGGCTCACTGCCCGGTCCTGAGATGAGCATGGCCAAGCTTGCCGGCACGATGAACATGCGTCGCCTCTGCGACTTCGTCTCGCACGTACTCGGCGCGAAGATGATCGCCGACACCGGCGAATGGGGCACCTACGCGTGGAGCC
>SESD01000606.1_pt1 | contig 22122 bp, 16 predicted proteins | sample 3171411 | NCBI WGS metagenome assembly SESD01 (sample SAMN06051880, study PRJNA518727) | freshwater metagenome | biome: subpolar coniferous forest; feature: holomictic lake; material: water; isolation source: holomictic Lake 442, 16.5 m depth | place: Canada: near Kenora, Ontario | collected...
GAACCTTTAGCTTGGGTTGGTCATCTACCAACCCAACATTTATCTAAATAAAAAATTTTTTAGGAAATTTTATTTATGAACAAATTAACAATGGCAGTTTTAATGCTGTTAACTCTCGATTATTCAAATGTTGCAGTTGCGGCGAATCGCCCATTAAATAGACCGATTGTAAAACCACCGGTTGTACTGCCACCAATTGTCGTGCCGCCTGTACAACAAACAGGTAATATCATTAATTATCAACCTTCTGGCGGTACCAATTTTTCATTATTCTGGGTGAATAAAGCCAGAATACAGGGAACTGTTTTACAGGCTTTAGCATCTCTGAATAGACAGGTCAGTAGTATCGGAATAACGCCCTGTCTGGTACCGACTGATGTCAATGCGACTCCAATTAGTTGTGGTTCTGGCTTGGTTAATTTTGGTATCAACCAGCTTTTTTCGTCTAGCACGGCTATAAACCTAGGCTCGGTCCCGGTAAGGTTACCACGGGGTGTCAAAACTGTTTACGGTGCAAACTTTCTTTCACCAAAAGGCACAATTGCTGGCGATTCAACCGGAAGAACGGTTGACATTTCATTCAGTGAGCCTGTAGCAGAATTTGCTATGGAGTTTGATCCAGGTCAATCGCTTACTTCGTCCATTACTTCCGTTGATTTTTATGATGGTAATGCTCTGTTGGGTTCTTACACATTTAACAGAGGCGTTAAACAATGGGCCGGTTTACAGATTCCTGCAGGCATCCAAAATCTGACTATTGTGCCAGTCGGCGGCGATACTAATTCTCAAGCGTTTAAAACGGATATGTTTACCGTTGTGACCAAAGCGCAATTTGATCTGCTTCCTCCGCTGTAAAATTTAAATGAGTAAATCGTTGGGTTGCCGAACAGCGTGGCAGCCAGACCTACCAAAAATGTAAACATGTTGGGTTGGTGCTCTACCAATCCAATTTTAACGCCTTAAACACGATTCTTAATTTTGTTACAGTTAAAAATCGACCTGCTTTGACTCGGTATTACGAGTAAACCCGCGAAATTACTGGTCTGCAGCGATGACGCGGTATTCAAATAAAATATCCCCCCTCTAGACGTTTTTAACGTGTATCAAAAATATTACACCTCCAATCAAGCAGTTTCGGGGGTCTCCATATCTTGTGTATCAAAAATATTACACTCCACCTTTAAAAGCTCTGTTTGCTTTTTGCTCAAATCCTCCTTAGCCCTTTAAAGAAGTGAACTTGTGACAGTTGGCATTTATATTGCTTTTATTTTGTTAACTTCTGACTTTTAGCTGGATAAAAGCCAAGGTGACTTTGGTATCGTCTGGAAGAAAGCAGAGATAAACGTAAAAACATGTTAACAACCCGTTGCTGGATTTACGGTGTTGGTGGTGAAAATTTAAATTTAATTGGGGTAATAAAATGAATGCTAAAAAGAGATTACTGGCAACTGCATACCTGGAAAATAATGATGCCATTTCAACCACCGTTAAGGGTTTTGTTGGCAAGAATATCCTGCGTCGCGCTATTCAAGTGCTGTTGGCAGGTTCCGTACTTGCCAGCGGTGTGGCCGCAGCGGCATTGCAAGATCATGGTCCGTCTGATCCTAATTTAACCTGGCCCTCCTGGTATCGGGATAGCAACGGTTTGGCGATCGGTTTGTGTAAATCCACGACTGCCATGTGTTTTCCGGCTGCGCCCGATCCAACCGGTTTTGCCGGCAACATCGGTGCTGAAATGTTTTACAACATGGTTGAATTTAAAAACAAAGCGACCGGTTCGGATTTTCAGTATCATTATTTAGCCGGTCTTGAAGCCTCTTATTTGCCTGTCGGTAAACCCGTTCACGGTACTGAAGTTGTGTTTGCACGGGTGCGTATGTCTTTTAACTTTAATACTGCCGCGAAAGAGGGTACTTACACCATAACGCATCCTTTTGGCAAAGAGGTTTTTGAAAATGTAAAGGCGACCACTACAACTAATATCACGGGTGCCAAAGCGGCAATTTTCTTCACTGTGGATGTGCCGTTAGGGCCGGAGATGAATTTTGATTTGGCTCTGGGTGGTGCGATGGGGCCTTTTATAACCTGGGATAATATGCCAGCCGGTGGCTTAACAGGGCCTACCGTAGGCGAAAAGTTTGTGGGCGACCCAGCGGTTGTACATACTTTTACCGGTAGTCCGTTCGGTAACAATTTTTTGCGCATCGATGGACCGGTTAATTCTAATCTTGATGGGTTAGGCCATGATTTTATTGAAGCTTATGAGGCGAATGTTATTGGTCAGCTATGGACTGATCCGATTGCCCAAAATTTGGCTATTGACCAGGCGGTGATGAGTCGTAGTGAGAATATCAACTCTATCGATGTTTGGGCTACCTCAGCAGCCGGCCAAAAATTGATTATGACTGGAAATAATATGCCGAGTTTGCAGATGTTTCCAAATGGCGCAACGCCAGGAAAATATCATGGTCACGTGGAATATTCTGCCAATCAGGCCGTTCCAAATTCAATTAAGGTTACCAATTTCACCAGTGTTCCGGTTGTCAGTAAATCAGTGGGGCTGAAGGATTCAATTGAAATTAGTAAGGCGACTTATAACTCCAAGTCTGGCGAGGTTCTCATTGTGGCTCAATCAACGGATGAGCTTACAAATCCTACTCTGGTAGTTCAAGGGATACCTGGTGTACCCAGTGCGGCAGGTGTAATGCCGGCTGTAAGCGGGATAATGAAGCATGCAGCTTGTCCAGCCTCGGTAAATAATCCGATTGATGTTTGTTTTGCCTACATTTTGCCTGCTAAATATGAAGTTCCGGAAAGTGTGTCAGTTGCGTCTTCTGAAGCCGGTACGCATGCGGACCATTTGTTTTCCATTGTGGGTGGTCCGCAGAATCAGTCCATTGCGCCATCAGTAAACGACTTTAGCTTTACTGCAAGTTCTAGCGGCTCAACAGTGTTATCAGACATGGGTAAGACCTTGCCGCTGGATGCGCTCATTATTGATCAACCGGTCAATGGAACGGTTGCACTTGTCGGCGGAATATGGGGTTTTACGGCAAATCCAGGCTCACTGGATGGAGCGGATGGCTTTACCTATGTGAGACAAACAGCTGATCTGAATGTTTCCAAAGTAGCCACCGGTAATCTGTTATTGGCATTTAATCCTACAGCACCTATTGCCAAGGCTGATGAATATGCGCTGTCATCAAAGGCGCCGTTAACAGCCAAAAAGTTGTTTATACTGGCTAATGACAAACCGGCATCTGCCAATAAGGTTGATGTTATTAATCCTGCCACTAGTAGTGTTAAGATTGTTATACCGCCTACCAAGGGTATTTTGGTGCAAAATAGCGATGGCACTGTCACTTATACACCATCGGCGGTAGCAGCAACAACAGGCACCAAAACTGTGGATAGTTTCACTTATACGGTTAAAAACTCATCCACGCCTGCGTTGGAATCAAATCCAGTGACGGTTCAATTGGCTCAGTTTGGTGCTTTAGAAGCAGTCGGTGTTAACACTGTTAAATATACTATTGCAAGCAAAAGGTGGGTTATCAATGGCACAACTAATTGGTTTTCTCCCAATTTGGTAGCAACAACTGCAAGCTGCTGGACTGGCGCGGCTACAGTTCCTACGGCTTCAACGTTGATCGGTACGGTAGTGATTGCTGCGACTGGCGGCTTTACAATTGATTCGTTAACGGGGCCACAAGGCGTTGATAAAGGCGCAATTAAATGTGCAACATCAAACGGTGGGGTAGGTGCAGGTGTGACTGCGGCTAAATAATCGGGTATTGGTCAAAACGTCGGGTTGCCGAAAAGCGTGGCAGCCCGACGTGAGGGTGATTTCCAGCCTCAATGCAACAAAAAAACACCGTAATCCCTTTAAAAGTAGGGTGCGGTGTTTTTTTTTGTGTTGTGTGTATGGCGCTGCGATAACTTAAACTCCAAAGTTATTAGGGTTTACTCTTAATTTTTAGATAACACGATTTTTGTTCATTTAGTGTAGATAGTAATCAATTTGTAATATAACTTTCATTTGCTTCTGTTAATATCTTGAAGTTGTTCGATGAGCATAGGTGCTTTATGGAACTTAATTTTTTGGGTTAGTGATACTATCCAATAGAACAGTTTAGCGACTACCAACAAAGCCACCCGTTTACGTAATAAAAGGTAAAAGTTTGATTATGAATAATAATAACATCTATCGAACCATTTGGATTTCTGACTTGCATCTGGGCTCGACTCAATGTCAAGCTGATGTATTGCTTGATTTTTTAAAGTATAACGATAGCGAGAAACTCTATCTGGTCGGTGACATTATTGATTTTTGGTCACTGTCAAAGAAGATGTATTGGCCCAGGGATCATAACACTGTTATTCAAAAAGTCCTGCGTAAGGCCAGACATGGTACTCAGGTCATTTATGTTCCAGGCAATCATGACGAAAACGTCAGGCAATATGATGAGCATGTTTTTGGCGATATTGTGGTCAAAAATTCTGATATTCATACGACTGCCGATAACCGAAAATTCCTGGTTGTTCATGGCGATGAATACGATACGATTGCCAAGTATCACAAGTGGCTTGCAAAATTAGGCAGTGAGGGCTATGACTTTTTAATTTGGGTTAATCGCTTCCTGCGTATTATCAGGCGCTGGTTAGGCATACAGTCTAATTTTTCCCTTGCTGCGTTCGTCAAGTTTAAAGTCAAGAATGCGGTTCAGTTTATTTCCGATTATGAAGAAAGTATTGTCAGTACCTTAAAAGACCATAATCTGCAGGGTGTGATTTGCGGGCATATCCATCATGCTGAAATGAAAGAGATAGACGGTTTTTTATATATCAACACAGGGGATTTTGTGGAGAGTTGTACGGCAATAGTCGAGCATGCCAATGGAACGCTGGAACTTGTGAATTGGAATAAGACCGTTATTGCTGAGTTGGATGAAGTCGAGTAATGATGTTTTTTGAAGTGTGATCAAATAAAAAAGGCCTGAAAATTTTTCAGGCCTTTTTAAAATGAAACATTTTATAAGCAGAGGTTCAATCAATGATTGATCAAAGCCTTATTTAGCTTCAGTTGGTCCAACTGTAATAACTTTTAACGCATTGGTGCCGCCAGCTATTCCTTCCAGATCGCCCTGAGTGATAATGAATGTATCACCTTCGGCTGCAACTTTACGCATCTTGAGTTTTGCCAGGATAGCTCTGTTGACTTCAGCATGATCGGTTAGATCATGTTTGAACAGTACTGGAAAAACACCACGAAATAACGTAACTCTGCCAAGTGTTTCAGGATGTGGGCTGAACGCAAAAATTGGAATGCCGGAACTGATTCTGGACATCCACAAAGGTGTAGAGCCTGATTCGGTTAACGCAGCAATGCCATTGATTTTTGTATGATTAGCCAGATACATGGCAGACATGGCAATAGATTCATCGACACGATCAAATTGTTGATCGATACGATGAGTCGATACACGAACTACCGGTTGTTTTTCTGCTTCAATACAAACGCGATGCATCGCTTCAATGGCTTTAATCGGATATTTACCCGAAGCCGTTTCAGCAGATAACATGATCACATCGGTACCGTCATAAACCGCATTGGCAACGTCAAAAACTTCCGCACGCGTAGGAATCGGATTTTCAATCATTGACTCCATCATTTGTGTGGCGGTAATAGCAACACGATTGAGTTCTCTGGTGCGTTTAATCAACATCTTTTGCACGGCAGGCAAGTTGGCATCACCAATTTCAACGCCCAAATCGCCACGGGCAACCATCACTGCATCTGATGCCAGAATAATCTCATCCATGACATCGGGCACAATGGCTTCTGCCCGTTCAACTTTTGACACAATGCCGGCATTACAACCTGCAGCCACTAACAAACGACGTGCTTCATGAAGATCTTCAGCGCAACGTGGAAAAGAAATAGCAACATAATCGCATTTCATGACCGCAATTGTCTTAATGTCTTCCTTGTCTTTTTCAGTCAATGCCGCAGCAGAAAGACCGCCACCCATCAAATTGATACCTTTGTTGTTGGATAAGTCGCCGCCAACAATTACCGTACAGTTAACGCGCATGTTTTCAACATTGACTACATCAAGGACGATACGTCCATCGTCAAGTAGCAATCTGCTGCCGGGCCTAACTTCCAGAGCCAAAGGTTCGTAAGTAATACCCACTTGAGTATTATCACCTGCCAAAGGATCAAGATTGATGTCCAGAGCAAAATCTTGCCCTTCTTCCAACTGCACCTTGGTATCTTTAAAGCGCGCAATACGGATTTTAGGTCCTTGCAAATCAGCCAAAATGCCGACTAATCTGCCTGTTTTCAGGCTAAGTTCGCGTACTGCATTGGCTCTTTTAATGTGATCTTCAGCAGAACCATGAGAGAAGTTCATGCGAACAAAGTCAACACCTGCAGCAAACATACCTTCGAGTACGCCAGGTTTGTCAGTTGCAGGTCCCAGTGTTGCTAAAATTTTGGTTCTTCTTAACATTAGGTAGGTAATCCGTTACTTTGCGTTGACTAAAGCAATTGTCGTATCCAACATACGGTTTGAGAAACCCCATTCGTTGTCATACCACGATAAAACCTTTACAAAGCTGCCATTGATGACTTTAGTTAAAGCAGAGTCATAAACAGAAGATGCAGGGTTGTGATTAAAATCGATTGACACCAGTGGTTTGGTATTGATGTCCAGAATGCCTTTTAAAGGACCTTCTGAAGCTGTTTTCAGGATTTGATCAATTTCTTCTTTGCTAGTGTTTCTCGCTGCCTGGAAAGTTAAATCAACAACAGAAACATTGATAGTTGGTACGCGCATGGCGAAACCATCCATTTTTCCAACCAATTCAGGCAATACCAAACCAACTGCAGCTGCAGCACCGGTTTTTGTAGGAATCATTGATTGGGTCGCTGAACGGGCACGATGTAAATCGCTGTGAAAAACGTCAGTCAGAACTTGGTCATTGGTATAAGAATGAATGGTCGTCATCAAACCATGAACAACACCAACAGTGTCGAGTAAAGGTTTAACTAAGGGAGCCAAACAGTTGGTTGTGCATGAGGCATTGGAAATAACGGTATCCGTTGCTTTAAGATCAGTATGATTGACACCATAAACGATAGTTGCATCAACATCGTTGCCGCCTGGTGATGAGATAACAACTTTTTTTGCGCCGGCAGTAATATGCGCGGAGGCTTTGGCTTTACTGGCAAACAAACCGGTACATTCATGAACAACGTCAATACCCAGTTCAGCCCATGGCAGTTTTGATGGGTCTCTTTCTGAAAAGACTTTGATTTTATCGCCATTGATAACGATGTGGTCACCTTCAACAACTACTTCGAAAGGAAATTTACCATGTACTGAATCATATTGAGTCAGGTGAGCATTGGTATTGGCATCACCCAAATCATTGATAGCAACAATTTGAATTTCATTGGTGCGGCCTGATTCGTATAATGCGCGAACGATGTTACGTCCGATACGACCATAACCATTAATTGCTACTTTAATTGGCATAAATATACTCCCGATTGGTGAAATGAAAATGTATGAAAAAATAAAACCCTGAAGCCTTGGCTATTCAGGCTGATTGTAACAAGTGTGTGCTGTTTAGTCCATTGACATGGAAACATTGGACAGAGTCTGAAAGAACATAAACGCTGATTAAATATTAAATTTATCTTCTATTTTTTGTTTGTAATTTAAAAAATGGATGGTTTGCAGTTGTTCAGGTCGGTCTATACGGAAAGCGGAAAGCGGCAAGTCTATATCGGTTATATAAATAGGATAATCCATCTTGCCGTTTCTGAATTGAAGAATATATTGATAGGCGGCGTAAAAGACCTGATTACCATGATCCAGTGAAGAAAATTCATTTTCATTACAGTAAATCGAGTAAATGATACCTTTGTGACTGTCTTCTCCGGTAATGCGCAAGTTCAATTCTTTGTTCGACGCCATCGGTTTTACCTGTACCGGATTATAGGTAAACACGCCGGGCTGATTTTTTTTAATTTCGTAATACTCAAGAGTCAATAGGGATTCTATAAGGTTTCGACTAAGAATTGATTCTAAAAAAACAGCGTATTGATTGAGTAAATGTCGTGGATTTGCTTTGTTATGTTGTTGTGTATACAAACCGCCTTTTTCATCGACAATATAAATACTGATACTCGATTTGTTAACGTAATAAAAAACCTGAATCACCTTGGGTTTGTTAATCGTATAAATCAAATGGACTGGTGAATCTTCAAGTACTGACGGTTCAAAGTGTACTGAGCTGAATTGTTCTTGAGGACTGGCCAATTCATTCATGAGCATTTTTTTTGTGGTTAGTTCTTTATAGCTTAAGGTTTTGTTTATGGTTCGAAAAACATAAAAAGAGGTTCCACCGGACAAAATATAACGGATGGAGTTGTTGCGATGATGTTTCGTAAAAAGTGTAATCAGGGTTTTATAAACAGCTTCAACTCGAAAAACAATGCCTTTGGCGCGGGCTGGCGTATGACAAATAAATTTTAAGCTATTGATTGAAAGGTTTTCTTTGTTGTTGTTAATGATGTCCGTAAAACAGTTGAACAGACCCTCCAAGCCTTCATCTTGACTGGTTGTTATTTCACCCCAACTGGAAAGTGAAATCCGGTTGATAGTTTGAATAAAACACTGACGACTCATGCCGTAACTCAGGGCATCAAAACGGTCACTCATCACACACAGGTCATCATCATGGGCTATACCCATATTAAGAATGATTAGCGAGTTAAGCGGGATTTTGATGCTTTGATAAATGGATAGCGGCGGATCGCAGTTAAAATTATCAGTTAAAAAGAGGTTAATTTGCTTTAATAGTGAATAAAGCTCTTCTTTCGTTATTTTCAGCGAAGTAACGCTTAACTGAAGTTGAAGTTGTTTGTGGTAAAGCTGGTTGATAATCAGCCAGCAAAAAACTTCAAGTAAAGTTCTGCATTTTTGTATGGGCTCAATATCCCCGACAATAGGCTGTTGCTCGTTTCTCGGGTATAAAGCCCATAAGCTTTTTCCGTCGTCAAGTTGATCTTCAACGATAGACAAGGCATTTTCTTTCGAATGAACTTCAGCGCGGGTTGTGATTATTTCAATTTTGCCCGGTTTTTTCTCCAAAAATGAATGAAGTTTTCTTCCGATTAATTTAAGGTCATTATTGTGTTCATGGTCTTGGGCAATATGATCTCGGGCAAAGCCCATAATCATTCGGTAACAGTGAGTCAGTTGTTGCACGATAATTACATGCTCTGATGTGGCTTTTTCTATATTCCAGAATCGCAAGGATTTAAGACTATCAATAGTCTCTGTCGGCCAGTCCCATTGTTTGGCAATATAGTCCATATATTGTTCACGGGTAGCACGGGTTTGTGAATTCAAGGCGCTGTCAGAAGATCCTATTACTTTCAAGTAAAAGCATTGCCGGGCTAGGGCGAGACGTCCTCGGCTATGATTTTTCTGCAGATAATTTTCGACTTTTTGATAAATAAGAAAATAAGGATCAAGGTCGGCAGTCATGAAGTTTCCTTCATAGACGGCTTTTTTTATATCCTGGCTTAACCAGGCAGTCTTGGGATATTCACTGGCATAGCACTCCATCAATAGCAGTTTTAATAACGATTTGTGCGGAGAATGTAAGGCCTTATATAAATGCCAAAAAGTAGCGCTAATGAATTCCTCAGCTGGAACCTCATCAAGTCCACCAAAGTCGATAATTTCATGTTCGTGTACAAACAGATTGTCGATTAAATGTCTGACATAGCCCTTGTAATTAGCTTCTTCATGAGGAGGAACCAGCCACCACGCCGGACTTTTACCGGCAATATAAATGGCCGTTCGGTAAAATTCTTCGAGTAACAGGTAATGCTGGGTTTGTCCGCTACTTTCGGTAGAAAGCGGTGCATGCTGACCTAATTGAAATTGCTTGCTATCAATTAAAAAGAAATGCACTTCCAAGCCTAATGACGCTGCCCAAATCTCCAGTGCGGTGGCTTTTTTTTGCAATTCATCCAGGCTGGGGGCGGAAAGGTCGGATTGATGGCAAACCCAAATATCCATATCGCTGGTTTTTGAAAAGGCGATGCTGCCGACACTGCCCATCAAAAAAAGACCTTCTATGGGATAAATGTGTGATCCCAATCGGGTATAGCTAAAGTTTTTCGCCAGTTGTCGGGCAGCGTTTATGGCTCTTATGCCCGGAACATATTCGGGAATCCCTGCGGGCGTCACCGAAGAAATAAATCCCGGCAACATGGGGAAGTTGCAGTGGAACAGCAAGGGTAATAAGTCAAGAAACACTTGCTGGCGTGACTGAAGAAACTCCTGAACGCGCTGCTCACGAGATTGATTTAGGCGTTTAAAACGGTGCTTTATTGTTTGAAGATCTTGAATGCTAATATCTTCGCCGGGAGAACCTAAATGAATGTGCGGCTCAGGGTGTACTTTCATGGGTAAATGTTATTTTTATTCCGCAGTTATTGCCAGTCGAGCGGACTGAATCGCAAGTCTGACTGTATCAGGCGCAGTGCCGCCAATATGTTTTCTGGCAGCGACCGAGCCTTCCAGGGTTAAATAGTCAAAAACATCTTCAGTAATCAAACCCGAAAAATGCTGCAGCTCTGACAATGAAAGCTCCGAGAGATCCCGTTGACTTTCGACACCCAAGCGGACTGCAAGGCCCACTGCTTCGTGTGCATCACGAAAAGCCATGCCTTTGCGTACCAGATAATCGGCAAGGTCTGTTGCTGTAGCAAAACCACGTTTGGCCGAATTATACATATTGGTTTTTTTAGCTACGATATGAGGAACCATATCCGCATAAGCGCGTAAACAATTGATTAAGGTATCCGCCGTATCAAAAAGCGGTTCCTTGTCTTCCTGATTGTCTTTGTTGTAAGCCAGTGGTTGGCTTTTCATTAGCATCAGCAGCGAAACCAAGTGGCCGGTGACTCTGCCGGATTTTCCCCGTACCAATTCAGGCACATCGGGATTTTTCTTTTGCGGCATGATTGAAGAGCCTGTGCAAAAGGCATCGGGCATATCGATAAAATCAAACTGGGCACTGGACCACAAGATCAATTCTTCAGAAAAGCGCGATAAATGCATCATAATCAAACTGCCAGCAGCAGTAAATTCAATCGCAAAATCACGGTCACTGACTGAATCCAGTGAGTTAGCTGAAGGCCGGCTAAAACCCAAGAGGTCAGAAGTCATCTGACGATCAATCGGATAACTGGTGCCCGCAAGGGCAGCCGAACCCAATGGCATAATGTTGACGCGTTTTAAGCAATCTGCAAGCCGCTCTTGGTCGCGACTGAGCATTTCAAACCAAGCCATCAAATGATGACCAAAAGTAATGGGTTGTGCGACTTGCAAATGCGTAAAGCCGGGCATAATGGTGTCGCTATGTTGCTCGGCCAAATCTAAAATGGCTTTTTGCAGGCGTGTGAGCTGACCGGTAATTTGTTGGGTTTCACTGCGCAGGTAAAGACGAATATCCGTTGCTACCTGATCATTGCGGGAGCGTCCGGTATGCAGTTTTTTTCCGGCGATGCCGATCAAGTCTGTCAGACGGGCTTCAATGTTCATGTGAACATCTTCTTGCTGGATTGACCAGACAAATTTACCACTAATAATTTCCTCGCTGACCTGCGTCAGTCCCTGGAGAATGGCGTCAAGTTCCTGAGTGGTCAGAATGCCGCAAGCGCAAAGCATTTTGGCATGGGCAATGGATCCTTCAATATCTTGTTGTGCCATACGTTGATCAAAATCAACGGAAGCGGTAAATACTTCAACAAAGGCATCGGTTGCGTGGGTAAAGCGGGCGCTGGAAAGTTTGTCAGAATTAACGTTAGTCATGGTTCTTGGTTTGTATATGAAATAAATTGTACAAATTATACAGCTAAAGCTACAGCAGCGGCTAATGGCCAGGTAACTTATTATTAATAAAAGATAAATCAACCTTGGGCCGGTTAAAAAGCCTGTTTGATTATTTCTGAATCAGGAAAAATGAATCAAAGATCAATTAACCGTCATCAACTGACACAGGTTACAATAACCTAATTTATTGTTGAAAAGTTAATGGTGTTGTTTTGACTGAAAAAATTATTCGAATTGCAACGCGCAGAAGTCCATTGGCGTTGTGGCAGGCAGAGTACGTTGCAGAACGATTACAGCGAACATTTCCTGGATGCCGGACTGAATTGGTCAAAATGACCACGCAGGGTGACAAGATTCTTGATGCACCTTTAGCCAAAATTGGCGGAAAAGGGTTATTTGTCAAAGAGCTGGAGCAAGGCATGCTTGAAGGTTTGGCGGATATTGCCGTACATTCGATGAAAGATGTGCCGGTAGAATTTCCGGAGGGTTTGCATTTGGCTGCTATTTTAACCCGCGAAGATCCTACCGATGCTTTTGTCTCTAACCATTATCCTGCCTTAAACGCTGTTCCGGCCAATGCCAGAATCGGAACGTCGAGTTTGCGCAGACAATGTCAAATTATGGAGCTTTACCCGACGGCTGAAATATTGTCGCTGAGGGGCAATGTCAATACTCGCTTGTCCAAACTGGATGCCGGTGAGTATGACGCCATTATTCTCGCTTCGGCCGGTCTTAAACGCTTGGGCATGGCTGGGCGTATAACCGAATGTCTGAATACCTCAGTCAGCTTGCCTGCAATTGGCCAAGGCGCAATTGGCATAGAATGCAGGACGGATGATACGGAAATTAATGTCATGTTAAGTGGTTTGCATGATAGCGAAACCGGCCTGTGCGTGACTGCAGAAAGAGCCATGAACGCAAGATTAAATGGTGGTTGCCAGGTACCCATTGCCGGTTTTGCCGAACTTCGTGGCAGACAACTATTTATGCGCGGACTGGTTGGAAGTCCTGATGGCAGCATTGTTTATCGGACTGAACGGACCGTTGATCTGGATAACGATCCACAATCAACTAAGGGCCAGGCTGAAATGCTGGGCAAGTTGATTGCCGAAGACTTATTATTTCAAGGTGCAGATAAAATTCTGCAAGCGCTGCTGCTTGAATAAGGATTTATGCGGTAAGTATATATTGGTAACGCGACCCGAACATCAGGCGCATAAACTGTGTTGCTTAATTGAGGAGCGTAGCGGCATGGCGGTTCGGTTTCCGACTTTGGAGATTGTTTCCCGAGATAGTTTCGAGGAGGCAAGTTCCGAGCTGGCAAATCTGGACAAGTATGACTGGGTTGTTTTTATCAGTGTCAATGCAGTAAATTTTGCTCTAAACACGAATGATGGCAAAATACCTTCCACGAAATTCCCCCTGGCGTTACTTTTGCCTAGGGGAGGGTTTGCAGCAGTAGGGCAATCGACTGCGCATGCCATGGAAATGGCCGGATTGCCGGTAGATTTGATACCTGAGAAAAATTATAACAGTGAAGCGTTGTTGGCAATGCCTCAACTACAACAAGTTCAGGGACAGAATATTCTAATCGTTCGGGGAGAAGGTGGGCGAGAGCAACTGGCAGCAACTCTACGTAGCAGAGGAGCAGAGGTTAGTTATCTCGAGGTCTATAAAAGAATCATCCCCCAAATTGATAGCTCACAACTTGTTAATTTGCTTGTACAAAAGAAAATTGATGTCATTACCGTGACCAGTGCCGAAGCATTGCAAAATTTAAGTTTAATGCTGGATAATAAAAATAATAGCCTATTGTCATTAATACCATTGGTGGTAGTTAGCGATAGAATCAGGTGCATAGCTGCTGATATGGGATTTAGTCGAATTGTTGTTACGGATAGTCCGATCGATACAGCAATTCTTGAGACAGTAATTACGTGTGTGACAGGGGAAAAAGCGTGGCCGAATTGAGTGAACAACAAGAACAGCTTGCGAGTGAAAACAATAAAGCCAAGGGATCACGAGGTGGACTCTGGTTTGGTATCATTATTTTGCTGATTATTACCGGTGTCGCAGGTGCAGGCTTTTATTTTTTTTACCAATTAAGATCTCAACAGGATAATTTAGGTGGTGAAGTCAATAAAGGTGATATGCATCTTATTGAACTATCAAAACAGATTAGTGGTTATCAGGAACAGCTTGCCGCTATTCAAAACCAGTTAGCGTCCGTAGAGACCAATATTTCCGGAAAAGACGCACATTTTTCCAAAGCAGTTTCAGATTTTTCGCAGTTACACACTGAAAAACTGGAGGGCACGAAAAACGAATTAAATACCGCAATACAACAAGTACAGCGTCAATTAGGCAAAACACGTGGCGATTGGCTTATTGCCGACGCAGAATATTTATTAAGTATAGCTAATCAACGCTTGTATTTAATGGGGGATGTCAATACTACACGCGAAGCTCTGGAAGCGGCTGATCAAAGACTTAGAGAAAGTGGCGATGCGGGCGCCTTTAAGATTCGCGAACAAATAGCCAAAGATCTTAGCGCAATCGGCAATGTTGCTGTTGCCGATATAGTAGGTATGTACGCTTCGATTCAATCACTTCAAACACAGGTCGATACGCTAACTCTGTTTTTGCCTTATACGGGGAAAGTTTTAACTCCGACCAAGCCGGCTCAGAATGCCGCTACAAAAGATAATCAAAGCTTGATCGACTCTGCGCTGGGGCAATTGGAAGGCATGGTAACGATCCGGCACACTGAACACCCGATAAAGGAAATATTAACACCCGAGGAAGCCCAGTTTATTCGCGAGCAATTAAGAGTTAAGCTCGAAATGGTCAAAATCGCTCTGGTTCAGCAAAATGAATTGCTGTATCAAACAAGTTTGGCCGATGCAAAAAAATGGTCTGAAAAAAACTTTGCCCAGAACACCGAAACCAACAATTTTATTGCTGAGTTGGACAAGTTTAACGCCATTAAGATCCGTAGCCATTTCCCAGATATCAGTCTATCATTAAAAATGCTTAGAGACATTACCAAGCTAAGATTGGAAGTTGATAAGGCCATGGATACTCAAGAAAAGACCAAGCCAGAACCGGTCGTAAAACCTGTAGAACCCCCCAAACCAGACGCAACGGCAACCCCAGTCACTGAAATGCCGAAACCTGTCGAAGCAATTCCAGCTACCCAATAATCTAAAGAGTACATAATGAAAAATATAATGTATTTTTTGGGTTCCCTGTTTATCGCCATTGCATCTGCCTTTGTTGCCAATAAATTACTGGGTGGTTTTGAAAATCCGGGTTATGTATTGATCGGCATCGGCTATTGGTCGATGGAAACCTCGTTAATCATTTTTGTGATTAGCCTGATCATGGGTTTTTATGTGCTGTATATTTTCTTCCGTTTTTTAGGTTGGCTTTTAAGATTGCCGGAGCAAATGAAGAACCGGGGGAAAAATCTCAATTTTAACCGCTCCCAGGAAGCCCTGATTGCCGGTTTGGTTGACTCGGCAGAAGGTAATTGGGAAAAAGCCGAAAAAGTATTAATCAAACATGCTTCTCATAGCGGTGCGCCGTTGATTCATTATTTGACTGCAGCTAGAGCCGCCCAATCGCGTGGTGCTTTGGAAAAAAGGGATGAATATTTAAAGCAGGCTGCAGAACAATCACCGGGTTCCGATGTCGCTATCGGTTTAACCCAGGCTGAACTGCATTTATCGGAAAAACAGTTCGAGCAAGCCCTTGAAACTTTGACTCGCTTGCATACTATCGATCCTACCCATGCCAGTGTTTTAAAGTTATTACATCAAGGTTATCAACAGGCTGGTGATTGGGAAGGCATACGTAAACTAATTCCATCCTTAAACACCCACAAAGTGCTTATGGAAGCGGAAATAAAACTGCTTGAGACCGAAGCGTTCAGTAAATTGCTAAAACAGGCTGCCGGGCGTCGCAGTGTTAATGAAGTCGAGGCTTTGTGGTCAGAAATGCCTGATTTCATTAGAAATATGAAAGGCGTATCGGCAATCTATTTTGCCGCAATGATTGAGTTAGGCTCAGGCGCAAAGATTGAAGGGGCTTTGGCGAGAGCTTTGTCGACAACTTGGGATCAAACCTTGGTGGTTTTATTTGGTAATATCAAGTCAATTGATGTCGCAAGTCAGCTTGAAACCGCCGAGCAATGGCTGCCGATGCATCCAAGAGACGCGGTATTTCTGACGATTCTTGGCAAGCTAAGCATCAAATGCGGCGACGAACAAAAAGCCGAAACTTACCTTGCAAAAAGTATCTCGATCGAACCGACAGTCCCTGCTTATCAAACAATGGGTGATATGCTTTTTGCGCAAGGTGATAAAGACAAGGCTAGAGATTGTTATAAATCGGGTCTGGAGTTGGCCTCTAGTGAAATTATCAGGCACATTGATACCATATCCTGAGGGTTGATTTACTATTGATTAATGGAGTTCAAGCCTGATTTTGAACTTTTCGATTTCTATTGGTCAGTAGTTTGAAAGACTATAATTTTCGTAATTTCCGAGCTGGCATGCTGGGTTCTTTCCTAGTGATATCAAGCGGTTTTATGTTGCAAGGCAGCTCTGATGCAACGCAAAATGCCATAGCTATATTTTCCTTCAAATAGATCATAAACCGGTTTAAGCGCATTCTTTTGCTCTTCGGGTAAGTTCAAAATAGTGTCTTCTAGCTGTTTGATTTCAGCGTCGGGCAATTCAACAACGTCCTTCAAAACTAACATACCCTGCTCTAGCGATTGGGACAGATGGCTGTAAATAGTGTCATCCTTCAGCTCCCGTTGCCGGGCGATTTGATTGACGTTATATCCTAGCCTAAACAAGGCCACTGTTTCGGCCATGGTATCTGATAATCCGATTGGGCCGTTGTTAGTATCCGCGAATTCCTTAAGCACGGCCAGAAACTCATCAGCGTAAAGTTCAAGTTTACGTTCGCCGATACCCGATAATAATCCCATTTGTTGACGATTGCTTGGTTTGGCTTCCAACATTGCCATCAGGGTTGCATCATGAAAGATCACATAGGGTGGCACATCCTGGGCATCGGCAATCATTTTACGTTTGGCACGCAACGCATTCCACAACAGGGTGTCGTCAGCCTTGCTAAATTGTCGACTTTCTTTTTTACTACCTTTAACTTTTGTAGCCTGTAAATCTTTGCGCAACATCAATTGCTGTTCGCCACGCAAAATGGGTCGACAAGATTCGGTGAGTTGTAAGGCCCCGAAACGCTCAAAATCTACCGCAACCAAACCTCGCGCAACTAATTGTCGGAATACTGAGTGCCATTGCTGCTCTTCAATAGCAATGCCAATGCCGAAAGTTGACTGTTTGTCATGCGCGGCCTTAATAATACGCTCCGTGACTTTACCTCGTAAAACATCAATCAAATAGCCAACGCCATAACGCTGCTGGGTTCGATGAATACAGGACAACGCCTGCCGTGCAGCCAGCGTGCCATCCCAGGTTTTAACCGGTTCCAGGCAGGTGTCGCAATTACCACAAGGTTGTTCAAGCGCGTCGCCAAAATAAGCCAACAAACCTTGGCGGCGACAATGTACTTGTTCGCACAATGCCAACATGGCATCCAGTTTGTGATATTCGATACGTTTATGCGCTTCGTCTGCATTGGATTCCTGCAGCATTTTTCTCAGGGTGATGACATCCTGCAAACCATAGGCCATCCAGGCATTTGCGGGCAAACCGTCACGCCCAGCCCGGCCAGTTTCCTGATAATAAGCTTCAACGCTTTTAGGTAAATCCAGATGAGCGACAAAACGAACATTGGGTTTGTCAATGCCCATACCAAATGCAATGGTAGCCACAATCACCAAACCTTCTTCCATTAAAAACTGATGCTGATGTTTGTAGCGCGAATCACTATCCATTCCGGCATGATAGGGCAGGGCGTTAACGCCTTTGGTTCTAAGCCATTCTGCGGTTGCATCGACTTTTTTTCGCGACAAACAATACACAATCCCGGCGTCACCCGAATGTTCGGCACGAATAAAATCGATCAGTTGTTCGCGTGAATTTTGTTTTTGTACGATCCGGTAACGGATGTTGGGACGATCAAAGCCACTGAGAAAAAGCTGGGCTTGTTCCAGACCCAGGCGCATTTTGATTTCTTCGCGAGTTTTGTCATCGGCAGTAGCGGTCAATGCAATACGCGGTATAGCGGGGAATCTTTCATGCAGCAAAGAAAGTTGCAGATAATCTACACGGAAATCATGGCCCCATTGAGAAACGCAATGGGCTTCGTCAATCGCAAACAATGCAATTTTGATTCTTTCAAATAACGCTCCGGTCCGGGTCGAAGTTAAACGTTCAGGTGCAATGTAAAGTAAGTCCAGTTCGCCATTAAGCAATTGCTGTTCTATTTTTCGGGATTCTTCCAGCGATAACGTTGAGTTTAGAAAGGCAGCCTTTACTCCTAATTGCAGTAAAGCACTGACCTGATCCTGCATTAATGCAATCAACGGAGAAATGACAATGCCTACGCCTGGTCTTATTAGCGCTGGAATCTGGTAACACAGAGATTTACCACCGCCTGTTGGCATTAAAACCAGGGCATCATGGCCGGCTATGAGTCGCTCAATGACCTCCTGTTGCTGACCTCTGAATTTATCATAACCAAAAACAGCTTTAAGTATTTCAATGGGGTTGGTATTCATATAATTATTCATTTACTGTTTCAAATTTATTGGGCAGGCAGCACAGTCTGAGAGCATTCAGTTAAAACCGTGTGAGGAATATAACCAAGATTGAAACAATAAACGACTTTAATATTTTTTATAATTGCATCATACCTAAATTTAATGTTTATTCCCAAATAACTGAAATTTGAAATGTACAGTTATTATTCTTAGGGGGTAAGAGAAGTCTAAGGCTACAATTCATTAATTAATGAATTGTACAAAATTTACAAATAATTGCTTATGCCCTTGTCACTATTAATCTCTAAAGCAGTAAAACAGGATGCGAATCAAATTGCAGATTTGGTTAATTCTGCTTATCGAGGAGAATCCAGTAGGCAAGGTTGGACTACGGAAGCTGATTTTCTGGATGGTAGCAGGACCGATCCGGAAGAAATTATTCAGTTAATTTCTAGCAAAGACTCGATTATTCTGGTTTGCAAGGCTGAAACTGAGCTGGTTGGATCGGTGTATTTGCAAAACCAGGCGGATCAGGTTTGTCTTGGAATGTTGGCAGTAAAGCCGATATTACAGAACCAAGGTATCGGCAAGCAGTTAATGGCAGCTGCCGAACTGGTCTCACAACAAACCTGGCACGCAGGTAAAATGGTTATGGAGGTTATTCCTTACAGGCATGAGCTGATCGATTATTACGAGCGCCGTGGTTATAAGCGTACTGGCGTGAGAAAGGCATTTCCGGTAAATCCGAAGTTCTGGATGCCAATGGTTAAAGATTTGTGCCTGGAAATCCTGGAAAAAAAGTTATATATCTGATTTCGGTTTTACGCCTTGGACTTATGGGCAGGCTTTTGTTAGCAATAAAGGGTGGTTCCTAAAAAGCTATTCAGTTGGGTCATGGTATAATTAGCATCAATAAGTCTGATATTACATAAATTAAATATTATGGAACTGCATTGGTTTTGGCAGGAAGTTGGCAGTGTCGATTAATTTGCAAATACGTAGAGCTTTTAGGGGCTATGCGATTCTATATTTACTTCAAGTGATTTGATACTTATTTTGATATCAATATGATGATTCTCGTCAAGACTCCTTAATCTTCAGGCAAGTTGACGCAGATCATTTCAATAGTACAAACCGGAGAAAATACACACATGTTTACGTTACCCTCAATGTGGAATTTGGTAATATCCACAGTAGTCTTTTTAGTGGCGGCAAACTATCTTCATCGCTATCTGGAGACTCAAGGATTATCCAAGGGTATGGCGCGCGGTACGCTGGTATTTTTAATAGCCTCAATGATTTCATGGGGTTCAGGAGAGATGGTTGACTGGACGCAAGGGAAAATTGACGGAACAAAACCCGTTGAGCAAGCCCCGTTGGAATTGTCGGAATTGATGAAATTAGTTGGCCAGCTTCATGAGGCACAATTGGAAACAAAAGAATCGGGCTCAAATTAATACTTTAATGGTAACCGTCAACCTACAAATTAATTAAATAAAATGAATTGCGACAGTCAAAAAATTGAAATAGCTAAAAATTTTGCGAAAGCTCATGAAGCGCCAGTTGCTGTCTGGACGCCAGATAAGGAATATCTTTCGGAAGATGAACGTTATTTAGCTGTTTATGAAAATCTTATAATTGGAGTCTACGGCGATTGCTATGGACTTAATGCCGAGTATGATGAAGCAGGTGATTTAATCGGTGAAGCCACTGAGTTTGAAGTTGAAGTAGACCGATTTGAAGCAAAAGGGGATCGCGGTGAAATGTTCTATTTTGAAATAACGACTGAACTGACAGGCGTTGGAAAGTTTATTGAAGAACATGGACGGCAGGGCGATTGGTAAATTACTATCTACCGATAGTATCGTATTCATATATAAGTGGAAATATTAAATAGACTAATTATTTTTATAAACCATAACTATAAATAACTTGAGAACAGATTAGAATAATGAGTAGCTTACCCAATTGCCCTAAGTGTGGCTCAGAATACACTTACAATGACGGAACCATGAACATTTGTCCTGAATGTGCTCATGAATGGTCGCAAGATTTACAAGTTGACAGTGGTAGTGATGATCGTGTGATAAAAGATGCGAACGGGAATATATTGCAAGATGGAGATACTGTCACTGTTATCAAAGATCTTAAAGTTAAAGGTTCTTCTTTAGTGGTGAAAGTGGGTACTAAAGTTAGGAATATAAGACTGGTAGATGGAGATCATGATATCGATTGTAAAATTGATGGTATTGGTGCGATGAAACTCAAGTCAGAATTTGTAAAAAAGGTTTGATGGTTAATATCCTGTTTATCATATGATGGAGATTAATCCAGAATTAAAACACGATGTTATTTGTATTTTTTTATAGTGTTAGCAATTATCGATTTTAGATGTTTTTGCAAAAAGCATAAGTATTAATGATGTACGAATAGCTGTTTGTGCTTTGTTTAAGATTAGCAGCTATTAGGCTGTTCATTTGCAGTATTTACGAGTAACAAACAGTTTATTGCTTCAATGTTGCCACGATACAAGATCTTCTATAGGTTCCAGGTGAGTGTCGATGTCAATATTATCAAATAGAGTCATGATTTGCTGTTCTATATTTTCAACCAGATCATGGCCTTGCTGTACAGACCATTTTCCAGGCACGAGAATATGCACTGACATGAAACGTCGTGAACCAGCATAGCGGGTGCGCAGGGCGTGATAAGAAATATCGTCCGAGTCTGAATATTGATCGAGTATTTGAATTATGGCTGACAGATCCTCCTCGGTCAGTGCCGCATCCATCAAGCCAGAAACGGTACGCTTTATTAATTGCAGGCCTGCCCAGACAATGTTGATTGCCACCAAAATAGCGATGATGGGATCAAGAATTTCCCAGCCGTTCATACCCAATTTCTTGGCAAACGCCATGCTAGGTTCAAAATAATTAGCTGCCGTAATTAGGGCTATACCGATAAGAATGCCGACTGTTGTCCAGACATCGGTCATTAAGTGTTTACCGTCAGATTCCAGGGTAATCGATTGTTGTCGTTTGCCGACGCTAATCAGTATCTTGGCTACCACGAGGTTGATAACTGAGGCTAAAATGGAAATCGCAATCCCGATATCAAGTTGTTGTAACAGCTGTGGATTCCATAAGCGTTCCCAGGCTGTAATTCCAATACTGATAGCGGCCAGCAATATCAAAATTCCTTCGGCACCACTCGAAAAGTATTCAATTTTATCATGGCCATAAGCATGATTATCATCGGGAGGGCGCGCGGAAATGCTCAACACGATCAGCATAATTATTGCCGCTACCAAATTAATTAAAGATTCCAAGGCATCGGATAATAAACCGACAGACCCGGTAAGCAGGTAAGCGTAACTTTTTAATGCGATAGTGGCTATAGCTGCCATTATCGAAAGCCAGCCGTATTGGGTTAATGATTTTTGTGTTGTACTCATATAGTTCTTCAAGCTATTAGATTGGGATTGATTACTGTCTTCAT
>SESD01000607.1_pt1 | contig 22089 bp, 18 predicted proteins | sample 3171411 | NCBI WGS metagenome assembly SESD01 (sample SAMN06051880, study PRJNA518727) | freshwater metagenome | biome: subpolar coniferous forest; feature: holomictic lake; material: water; isolation source: holomictic Lake 442, 16.5 m depth | place: Canada: near Kenora, Ontario | collected...
TCCCGCCGACCGTCGCCTTCCACGCCACATTGCTCGTGTCCGACCATCCCAGCGGGGGCGTGGCGGACGGGTGTTGACCGGTCCCATCGCCGCGCCAGCCGGCCGGTTGCACCGCCGCCGGCGCATTGGCAGGCGATCCATTTCCCTCGGCGGCAAGACCGGCCAGCAAAATCATGCCCGTCGCGACGAGCACGGCCAACAAACGCGTTCCAGCCACGACGTTCTTAGTACGCATTGCCATGTCCAATATTCCCGGCGAGTGTGGGGCGAGAATCGGGCGACCCCAGCAGCCCCACCTGGTCTTTCGCCTGTTCCGCACACGCCAGGGAACCGCAGCAAATCGCCGCGGCCAACCAAAGACAGGTTCGTGAAATCATGGTCATCGTGTTCACTTTTTGCCAACCACGTCAAAATATTCGTCCAAGAACAGCTGCGGAAACACCGTCTCCGCAGCCAGGTGCGACTGCTGCGGACCACGCCAGTCCATCACGGTCATACCATCCACAATCCCCGTGCCTGTCACCACCGATACCTGGCCAGCACGCCAGGTGCAGATCTCCGGTTTGAAAAGGCAGACGGCGGCCAATGGATCATGAAAGGTCACGTTATGCGCATGCACCTTCCAAACCTCGGTCATGGCCGCCACCACGGCCAGCGGGCCGCCGATGGCCTTGAACCGGTCAATGCAATCAACCACCGGCATGATGCATTTGACGGTGACATCGAGTCCCACCGACCGGTGTTCCGCCACCCGCGGGCGATAGAGGATCTTCGTGGCCATCGGATCGCAACGCGCGTTCCACTCGAGCACGCACGGATCCGGGCACGGGGCACAGAAATTGAACATGCCGCACATCACCACCACGCGCTGGAGCAACGCCGGTATCTCCGGGTCCGTCGCAAACAACAGCCCGATGTTGGTCATGGGCCCGATGGCCAGGAGGGTGATCTCACCCGGGTGCTTGCGAATGGTGCGCCGCAGGAATTCGACGGCCGCGTTTGGCTCAAACTCCTGCGGATGGCGATGCGGGAACCGGGGCAGCACCTCCGCCTGCGGGCAAGCCGGCTGAACAATCACGCCCGAAGTCAGACCAACTTCCGTACCTGCCACGATCGGGATGTCCGTGCGGCCGGCCGCACGGCACACCGCGTCGGCCAGGGCCGCCCGCTCCCGCGCCATGCCACTGACCGTGGTGATGCCCAGCAGTTCGCAACGCGGTTGTTGGAGCAGGTAGCTCAAGCAAACCGCGTCGTCGATGTCGCTGCCGATGTCGGTGTCGAGGATGACGGGGATTCGGTCGTTGCTCATGGATGGCTCCAAACCTCTCGTCACTTCAGGACACAGCGTGGCTATTACCCGCCGATGCACTATTAGGTAACGGCCCATGCCATCGCCACGCCAGGCAACAGGGCGTTCCGACGTGGGCTGGAAAAGCGGGTCATGAGAAGACGCATGCAGCCATGGTGCTGAATCTGCCGACGGCCTGCAAGGCCAAACGGCCAGCAAAGGCTTACCGGAAACTATGCAGAACAACCCGCCGCAGTTCGAGCACCGGGCCGAACCTCAGGTATTCCCCCGTGGCCTCATCGCCGTTCAGGCGTCGGTCAGGCCGCCAGCGGCCCTTGACGAATTCGCCCTCGTCCACGCTGACGAATTCCGGCACCCGCCGGTCATTCGGCTTCGCCCCCCACTTCACGGTGCAGTTGGCCGCCACGATATAGTACTCCGTGTCCGACACGGCGATGACCAGTCCGCGCCCCGGCGTCGCATCCTTCTGGCCCACGCAGAAGTACACCCGCCCATCGAAGGCAATGGGTTGCGAGGCGCCGCTGCCATCGCCGAACTTGGGCAACTGCGTGCTCCAGCACACGTTCGTGCCGGCGCCATTCGGATCAGACAATCGTTCACCTCTTCCAGTCCCGAATTCGGTTTGACACTTTCGCGAGTTGTTTCCTGATTCAGACGCCTGAAACCCTTGCCACAATCGTTTTCGTCCTTGTTCGTCGTCCTCGTTCTCGAATCGGTTCCTTCGAGGACGACGGACGAGGACGATTGAGTTCCGTGTTCCCCTTGGTTGTTGGATGTTCGCCGCCACCCGTTACTCTCAACCATCCACCCTTTCCCCTCGCCCCTTGCTCCTTTCACGCGGCGGCGGTGCCGTCGATTCCCCTTCCACCAGCGTGGCCGCCAGGCAGCGCGAGGGTTGCGCGCCGCGCCGGCCGATCTTGCGCAGCAGCATGGCCACGGCTTCGCGACCCATTTCCCTTTCCGGCAGCAACATTTTTGTCATCGCCACGCCGACATCATCCTCGGCAAAGGGGGAGAACGTAGTCAGCGACAGATCCTCGGGCACACGCAACCCGCAATGCGCCACGGCTGCCAGATGAATGGGCAGCGTTGTACGCCCTGGCGAATATGTAATGATGGCCGTCGGCCGGTCCGGCGCCTTCAGAAGCATCACGGCCGCCTCGATTTTCCGTCGTACAGGCAACTGGCCGTCCTGCCGGAGCACGCGGGCCGTCAGCCCCGCCGTCGCCATGGCCTGCTCGTACCCGCGGCAGCGGTCCACCGCGCTGTAGTGCCAGTCCTGTGGCGCAGAAAGGTCGTTGTGGTAGTCCACATAGGCGATGCGGCGATGTCCGAGGCGCCACAGGTACTCGGTCAACCGGCGCGCGGCATGAAAATCGTCAATGTAGACGCAGTCGGTCTTGCGCCGTATGTTGATCCACACGGCGGGGATCCGCAGACGCTCGATCCGCGAAACCAGCGCCGGCGGAATGCGGATGGTGTAATTCACGAGCAGGCCATCGGCCATCCACTGGCGCAGGAACTTGGGCACCACGGCTTCGTCCGTCAACTGCGGGTCCGGCACGGCAGCCACGGTCATGTGCAGATCGTGTGCGCGCAGTTTCTCCTGGATGCCGTCGAGCAGGGCTTCGGGCAGGTAGCTGCGCTGCAGGTCGCTGCTCAACAGCAGCGCAATCCCGCCCGAGTGCCCGCGCCGGACGGCTTTGGCCGAAGCATTGGGCACATACCGGAGTTTCTCGGCCGCCGCCAGCACCCGGGTGCGCGTTTCGGCGCGGAGGGCGTCCTCCGAGCCGTTCAGCACACGGCAGACGGTCCGCAGCGACACGCCCGCCGCGGCCGCGACATCGCGCACCGTCGCATTGGATAGAGATTCAATCCGCACTTTGCACCGCGCTTTTTGCTGCCTACGTGGGCATGCTATCATCTTCGAGCCGCCAGAAGCAACCGCCGCTTGCAGCCTGTCCTTTGCCCTTGTTGATCCCCCTCCAACCCGTTATTGTAAGACGCTTATGGCGAGTTTTAAACCAACCATCCGGGTTGCGGTGCTGGCAGATGCCAACAGCATCTTCGAGCTGATCAAATCGCACCCCGAGGAGCTGATCTCGCGCCCGCTGAGCGACATTGTCGAGAACATCGACCGCTTCACGGTCGCCGCGCGGCGCGGCAAGGTCGTCGGCTGCGCCTCCTGGCACATCCTGCCGGAGATCGGCGAGCCGGAGCGCGCCAGCGTGGAAATCCGGTCGGTGGCGGTGCAGGACAGCCTGCGCGGCACGGGCGTGGGCACAGCCCTGGTCCGCACCATCCTCCGGCGCGTCCGGCCGCTGCGCCCGGCGCAGGTGGTGGTGCTGACCTTTGCGCCGGAATTCTTCGCCCGCCTCGGGTTCCGCACGGTGCCCAAGACCCAGCTGATGCACAAGATCTACATGGGGTGCGTGAACTGCACCAAGCACGCGAATCCGTTCACCTGCCCGGAAATCGCCATGGCGCTGGAGCTGCCGCAATGACCCCTCTGCAGCGCGTCCTCGCGGATCCCGGGAGCTACCGGTTCGACGTCGACACACTGGGCCCCGGCCTGGTGGCGTCTCCGGTGCGCAACCGCGTGTTCCTCGATGCGGGCGAGCGCTGCGTGCTGACCTCTGACGCCCGGGAACTCAGCCGGTGCGCCGGCTCCGGCGGCTGCCCCCCCTCCTTTGAGAAAGCCGGCCCGCACGGCAAAATTTTCCACGATCCCGCCTGGAGCCGCGCCGCCATCCTCACGGCCGGCGGCCTCTGCCCGGGACTCAACCACGTGATCAAGGGGCTCGTGGAGATCCTGGCCACCGACTACAGCATCCGCACAATCTACGGCATCCGCTACGGCTATCGCGGCCTGGCCGCGAGCCACGGCACCTCGCCCATCCTGCTGGACACGGACATCGTGGACACGATCCACGAGCGCGGCGGGACCATCCTGGGATCCTCGCGCGGCGAGCAGCCCGTGGCGGCCATGGTGGAAACCCTGACCCGCATGAACATCAACCTCCTCTTCTGCATCGGCGGCGACGGCACGCTGCGCGGCGCGCGCGCCATTGCGGAGGAGTGCCTGCGACGCAAGCTCGCCATCAGCGTGGTGGGCATCCCCAAGACGGTGGACAACGACCTGAACTTCATCGGCAACTCCTTCGGCTTTGCCACGGCCGTCAGCGAGACCTCGGCGATCATCCAGTCGGCGCACATGGAGGCCAAGGGCGCCCTGAACGGCATTGGCGTCGTCAAGCTCATGGGGCGAGACTCCGGCTTCCTCGCCGCCTGCGCCACGCTGGCCAATCCCGTGGTGAACTTCTGCCTGGTCCCGGAGAGCGCCTTTACGCTGGACGGCCCGGGCGGCCTGCTGGCCGCGCTGGAGCTGCGCCTGTCCGCCGGCAAGGACCACGCCGTGATCGTGGTGGCGGAGGGCGCCGGCCAGGAGCTCATCGCCGCCGAACCCGAGCGCCGCGACGCCTCCGGCAACGTGCTGAAGAAGGATATCGGGGAGCTCCTGCGGCGGGCCATCCCGGCGTATTTCGCGGCCCGCAAGGCCGAGGTCACCATCAAGTATTTCGACCCCAGCTACAGCATCCGCAGCGTGCCGGCCAAGGGAACAGATGCCATCCACTGCTACCTGCTGGCCCGCAACGCCGTGCATGCCGCCATGGCCGGCCGCACCAACTGCGTGGTGGGCAACCTGCACGGCGCGGACTACACGCTGGTGCCCATTGCGCTGGCAACCCTGGAGCGCCAGACCGTGGACCTCGACGGCGACCTCTGGAAGGCCGTGCTCGACGCCACGAGGCAGGACCGGCTGATGGGAAAGGCGGGCTGACGCCCGTAACCCAACTAATGTACACAGCAAGGACACCGAGAGCACAGAGAGGAACAGAGGCCACAGAGAAATACCTGGCTTAGGCCGGCAAGCCGGCAGCAGCCGAATAAAATCCCTCTGTGCTCTCTTTCTTTCTCTGTGCCCTCTGTGTCCTTCCACTTGGATGATTCATGCTACACGCATAACGTGTATCATGATTGGAAAGACTCTAACACCTGTCCCCCCGCCCCGCTGGAAAAGCACTCCCCATGCCCTCCACCCCCTCCACCCACCGCTGCGCCATGATCGGCATCGTCGGCCGCACGAATGTCGGCAAGTCCACGCTGGTCAACCAGCTCGTGGGCGAGAAGATCAGCATTGTCTCGCCGGTGCCGCAGACCACCCGCAACACGATCCGCGGCGTGCTCACCGACGCGCGCGGGCAGCTCGTGTTCGTGGACACCCCGGGGCTGCACAAGTCCGAGGGCACGCTCGGCTCGCTGATGAACCGCATGGCGCGCCACGCCGCCGCCAACGTGGACGCGCTGCTGGTGGTGTTCGACGGCAACCACGCGCCGGAGATCGAGGACGACGGCTGGATGCGGCGCGCCCTGTTCGCGGAGCAGCCCTGCGTGTTCTTTCTCAACAAGGCCGACCTGACCCCATCCTACGCCGCCGCCTACCGGGAGCTGTGGGAGAAGGTCCAGCTGGACAAGAAGCACACCCGCGACGTCCCCTGCCTGCGCGGCTCGGCCGAGTCGGGCGACGGGCTGAAGGAGCTGACCGAAGCCCTGTTCGGCCTGGCCACGCCAACCGAGGAGCTGCTCTTTGACGCCGACACGGTCACCGACTACCCGCGCCGCCTGGCCATTGCCGACGTGATCCGCGAGAAGCTGTTTGCCAAGATCTACGAGGAGGTGCCGCACGAGGTCGGCGTGCGCGTGGACGGGATCGAGGAAAAAGAGAAGGCGTGGCGGGTGTCGGCCACGATCATGGTCAACCGCCCGTCGCAAAAAGGGATCGTCGTGGGCCCCAAGGGGCGCACGCTGCGGTACGTGCGCCGCCTGGCAGAGCCCGAGATCGGCCGCATGTTCGGCGTGACGGTGGAGCTGGAGTTGTGGGTCAAGGTCGAAAAGGCATGGATGAAGAACTTCTGGATTTTGCGCGAAATGGGCTATGCGGGGGAGATGTGACATGGAGCTGACCAAACGCGTGGAAATCACGGCCGGGCTGGTGCTGGTCGCGCTCATTGCCGCCGGATGCCTGCTGGTCATGGCGCCGTTCACCTCCTCCATCCTCTGGGCGGCGATCATCTGCTTTGCCACCTGGCCGATGCATGTGCGCGTCGAACGCCTGTGCGGCAGCCGCCGCTCGCTGGCCGCGGCCATCATGACCACGCTGATCGTGGTGGTCACGGTGCTGCCGTTTGCGCTGGCGGCCTCGGCGCTGGACGAGACCGTCTCCGCCATCCTGGCCCGCATCCAGGGCGTCAGCACCGCGGGGCTGCCGCCCCCGCCGGACTGGATCGGCCGCATTCCACTCGCCGGCGACCACCTGCAGTCGTACTGGGCCGGCCTGGCGGCGGACAGCGAGAAGGGGCACACCTTCCTCAAGACGTTCCTGGACCAGTCCAAGTCCTGGCTGCTCCACCGCAGCATGGACTTCGGCATCGGCCTGCTGCACCTGTGCATGAGCGTGCTCATCGCCTTCTTCTTCTACCGTGACGGCGACCGCCTGGTGGACCGCGTGGCCGAGATCGGCAAGCGCGTGCTCGGCGAATACAGCCAGCACCTCGTCTCGGTCGTGGGCAGCACCATCCGCGGCGTGGTCTACGGCTTCCTCGGCACGGCGCTTGTGCAGGGCGTGCTGGCGGCGATCGGGTTCTTCATCGTCGGCGTGCCCGGCGCCCTGCTGCTGGGGCTGCTCACCTTCTTCCTGGCGCTGGTGCCGTTCGGTCCGCCGCTGGTCTGGATCCCGGTGACCGCCTGGCTGGTGGCCCACGATCAGATCGGCCTGGCGATCTTCATGGCCGTGTGGGGGATGATCGCCATCAGCGGTATCGACCATTTCCTGCGCCCCTACCTGATCAGCCGCGAGGCCCACCTCCCCTTCGTGCTGGTGTTCCTCGGCGCGCTGGGCGGAATCGTGGTCTTCGGTTTTATCGGCATCTTCCTCGGCCCGACGCTGCTCGCAGTCGGCTACGGCATCCTGCACGAATTCCTGAGCCGCCCGGGCGCGGTCGTGCAGGAGACGAAAAACCCGAACGTCCGCGAAGAATAAGACTGGCGGCACCGTACTTGTTTCCCCTGCGCTGCAGATGATATAGTCCTTGTGATTTTCACCTGATTCACATGCCAACACAGGAGAACAACATGCACAGCAACGATCGCCCCGACTTCGAGGCGCTGGCCAAGGGTGGCCGCGCGTTCCAGGCTACCGAGACCCGCCTCGTCGGCCACATCCCCACGATCGCCATCACGCCGGTGGCGGACGGCCGCACCGGCGCCTACGAGGGAAACGCCTCCAAGACGTGGCGCATGGTCGAGCGGGTGTACAACCTGATTGCCGGAAACGTCTTTCTGCCGGACGGCCGCCCGGTGCGCCTGGTGGTGGCCCCGGAGATCGTCTACGGCGCGCGCAGCGGCGCCCTGGCGCAGGCCTACTATGCCCGGCAGGGCGTGTGTGCCAACATCTGGGTCAGCCGCTCCTGGGCCTACAGCGACGAACTCATGACCGCCGCCCTCGGCGTCGGCAGCAGCGAGTGGCAGCAGGCCGCCTACGGCCTGAACCAGACCGACCGCCCCGGCGCCGTCTGGCTCAAGGCCTTCACCGCGGCCATGGACGAGAAGAACCGGCCGATCTTCGCCATCTACAGCCCGGAGATCGAGGACGAGGAGACCCGCCTGAACGACTTTGTGGCCGCGCGCATCCTGCGCTTCGCGCGCTGCGCCGCCGCCGCCGGCCAGCTCCGCGGCAAGAACTACCTCGGCATCGGCGGCGTCTCCATGGGGATCATCGGCTCCGACCTGCGCCGCAACACCCTGCAGCACTACCTCGGCATGGGCTCGGCGTCGTTCGACATGGCCGGCCTGCGCGGCCGCATCGAAACCGGCTTCTACGACCACGAGGAGCTCGAGCACGCCTTCCGGCACATGAAGAAGCGCTTCACGTTCAGCTTCGGCAAGGGGAAGCGCCCCCTGCCCCCGGACGACCTGCTGCGCGAGTGCGTGAAGATCACGCTCATCGTGCGCGACCTGATGGTGGGCAACCCGCGCCTCGCCGACCCCGCCGTCGGCCGCGCCCAGGGCTTTCGCGCCGACATTGAGCAGGCGCAGGGGTACAACGCCATTGCCGCCGGCACGCAGGGGCAGCGCCAGTGGACCGACTACTATCCCAACTTCGACCTCACGGAGTCGATCCTCTGCAGCTCCTTCGACTGGAACGGTTATCGCGCGCCCATGGTCGTGGCCACGGAGAACGACGCCAAAAACGGCATCGGCATGATCATTGCCAGCCTGCTCTCCGGCGGCGCAGCCCAGCTTTTTGCCGACATCCGCACCAACTGGACGCCGGCCAGCATCAAGCAGGCCACGGGCGTGGATGTCTCCAGGATCTGCCCGAACGGCATCATCGACAAGCGCAACTCCGGCGCCGGCGCGCTGGACTACGCCATCGACCCGTTCCAGCTGGTCTCCGGCGGGCGCAAGCTCGGCATCCAGGCACTGAATGCCGCGATCCGCGTGGACCGCAAGGCGCAGGCGGCGCTCATCGCCACGGCTGGCGCCGCCACCCGGTACATGGCCGCCAACCTGGAGTACTTCCCCGGCGACGGGCTCTCCAGCCACTACCGCACCCCGGGCGGAATCCCGCTCACCGCCTACCGCTACAACGTGGTCGGCGACCTGCTCACCTGCTCCGTGGTCGAGGGCACCACGGTGGAACTGCCGTCAAAGGTGGCGGATCAGATCAGCGCGCGCACCGACCCCACCTGGCCGGAAACGTACTGGACCCCGCGCGGCATGAGCTCGTTCGAGTACATGAGCCGCATCGGCCCCAACCACGATGCCAACTCCTTCGGCCTGATCGGCGCGGATCTGCTGACGTTCAACGCCATGCTCCGCATTCCGGTGGACATGCAGAACGTGGCCCCGGAGGATGTGTTCCGCCCCACGATGTGGGACCGGTTCGGCAGCGACGATTTCCGTGTCTGCCAGCGCCTGGGCCCATTGTACGCCTAGGAGACTGTCGGCATGGGGCGGGTCGCAACCAAAAGTCTAAGTCCGACAGTCTCCTAGCACGCAATGATCATCCAGACACACGCCTATCCGCGCGCCGCCCTGATCGGCAACCCGTCCGACGGCTATTTCGGCAAGACCATCGCCTTCACGTTCGCCGATTTCCGCGCCGAGACCGTGCTCTACGAGACGCCGGAGCTGGCCATCCTTCCCAGCCCGCGCGACGGCTCGGTCTTCGGCAGCATCCGCCACCTCCACGAGGACGTGCGGCTCTACGGCTACTACGGCGGCATCCGCCTGCTGAAAGCCACCATCAAGTCGTTCTACGACTACTGCCTCAGCCACGGCCTCCCCGTGCACGGGCGCAACTTCACCATCCGCTACAGCTCCACCATTCCCCACCTCGTGGGGCTGGCCGGATCCAGCGCCATCATCACCTCGGCCATGCGCGCGCTGCTGCAGTTCTACGGCGTGGACATCGCCAAACCGCAGCTCGCCAACCTGATCCGCGCCGTGGAGAACCGCGAGCTCGGCATCTCCGCCGGCCTGCAGGACCGCGTGGCGCAGGTCTATCAGGGCGTGGTCTACATGGATTTTGCGCAGGCGCTGTTTGAAAAGCAGGGGGCCGGCCGCTACGAGCCCATTCCCCCGGCCCTGCTCCCGCCGCTCTACATCGCCTACCGCACCGACCTGTCCGAGGGGTCGGAGGTCTTCCACAACAACATCCGCGACCGCTTCGACCGCGGCGAGCCGGACGTGCTGGAGGCCATGCGCTTCTGGGCCGGCCTCACCGACCAGGCGCGCGAGGCCATCACGCAGCGCGATGCCCGCAAGCTGGGCGAGCTGCAGAACGCCGGGTTCGACCGCCGCACCCAACTCTACCAGCTCAGCGAGGAGAACCTGCGCCTGGTCGCCACCGCGCGCGCCACCGGCGCCAGCGCAGCCTTCACCGGCTCCGGCGGCGCCATCTGCGGCGTCTGCCCGGATGACGCCACGTTCCAGCGCCTGCAGGCGGCGCTCGCGCCGCAGCAGGTCGTCGTGTTCCGGCCGCAGATTGTGTAGGGCAAATCATCCTGCATGAAAGCAAAACAACTGCCGAACCCGCGCCTGCACGGCATCGCCGCTCCGCTCCAAAACGTAAGCTCTGCCGTCACGGCCACTACCACCCGCCACCCTCCACCCGCCACCTACCCCAGGCATCCCATGATCCGCAAAGCCGTCATCCCCGCCGCCGGTTTCGGCACACGCTTTCTCCCGGCCACCAAGTCGCAGCCCAAGGAGATGCTGCCGGTGGTGGATATCCCCGTGATCCAGTATGTGGTCGAGGAGGCCGTGGCCTCCGGCATCACGGACATCCTCATGGTGATCGGCCGCGGCAAGCGCGCCATCGAGGAGCATTTTGACCGCAGCCTCGAGTTGGAGGCCGAGCTGGAGGCCAAGGGAAAGCTGCGGGAACTGGAGGCCATCCGACGCATTTCTCGCCTCGCCAGCATCCACTTCATCTGGCAGAAGCAGATGCTCGGCCTGGGCGATGCCATCCGCTGCGCGCGCCACCATGTCGGCGAGGAGCCGTTCGCCGTGCTGCTGGGCGACACCATCGTCAGCGGCAAGCCGCCGGCCACAAGGCAGCTGATGGACGTCCACCGCAAGTACGGCACCTCCGTGGTGGCGCTGGAGGAAGTCTCGCGCGACCGCGTCAGCCGCTACGGCGTGGTGTCGCCGGAGCCAATTGACGCGCGCGTCTGCCGCATCCTGGACCTCGTGGAGAAGCCCGCGCCCGAAAAGGCACCGTCGAACCTCGCCGTGGCCAGCCGCTACATCCTGACGCCCGACATCTTCGCGCTCCTCGACCAGGTCAAGCCCGGCAAAAACGGGGAGATCCAGATCACGGACGCCCTGCGCCTGCAGGCAAACAAAAGCCCGATTCACGGCTGCCGCGTGGATGCGCGCCGCCTCGACATCGGCAGCACGCTGGGCTTCATCAAGGCCAACATCCTGCTGGGGCTGGAACGCACGGACCTGCAAGGCGACCTGGCCGCCTTCCTGCTGGCAGAAGCTGAAACCATCCGCAAGGCTGCTCATCCCGGAAAAACCTGATGAAACGCAACATCCTCTGCATCGGCGCCGGCTATGTCGGCGGCCCCACCATGGCCATGCTGGCGCTGAAGTGCCCGGACCGGCGGGTCACGGTCGTGGACATCAATGCCGCGCGCATCCAGGCCTGGAACTCCGGCACGCTGCCGATCTACGAGCCCGGCCTGGACGAGGTGGTGAACGCCTGCCGCGGCCGCAACCTTTTTTTCACGACGGACATCGGGCACGGCATTGCCGAGGCGGAGATCATCTTTGTCAGCGTCAATACCCCCACCAAAACCTTCGGTCAGGGCGCCGGATGCGCCGCGGACCTGCAGTACTGGGAAAAAACCGCGCGGCTGATCCTGCAGCACGCCACGTCCGACACCATCGTGGTGGAGAAGAGCACGCTCCCGGTGCGCACCGCAGCCGCACTGTCGCGCATCCTGCACTCGGGCGAATCCGCCGTCCGCTTTGAAGTCCTTTCCAACCCCGAGTTCCTGGCCGAAGGCACGGCCATCGCCGACCTTGCCAACCCCGACCGCGTGCTCATCGGCGGTGCCGACACGCCGTCCGGACAGGCGGCCGTGGCGGAACTGGCGGAACTGTACGGCGCCTGGGTGCCGCGCGAACGCATCCTGACCACCAGCGTCTGGTCCAGCGAGCTCTCCAAGCTGGCAGCCAACGCCATGCTGGCCCAGCGCGTCAGCTCCATCAACGCGCTCTCCGCGCTCTGCGAAGCCACCGAGGCCAACGTGGCGGAAGTCGCGCACGCCATCGGCATGGACGCGCGCATCGGCCCGAAGTTCCTGCGGGCCGGCGTCGGGTTTGGCGGCTCCTGCTTCCACAAGGACATCCTCAACCTGGTCTACCTGTGCGAGACCTACGGGCTGACCGAGGTCGCGAACTACTGGCGGCAGGTGGTGCTGATCAACGACTACCAGCAGGCCCGCTTCGTGGGCGGCATGGTGCGCGCCATGTTCAACACCGTGGCGGACAAGCGCATCGCCCTGCTGGGGTTCGCGTTCAAAGCCGACACCGGCGACACGCGCGAAAGCCCGGCCATCCGCATTGCCCGGCTGCTGGTGGACGAGCACGCCCGCGTGGTGGTCAGCGACCCGCGCGCGCTCGCCAACGCCCGCACCGACCTGGCCGACCTCGGCGACCGCGTGATCTTCGAGCCCGACCCCTATGCCGCCGCCGCCGGCGCCGATGCCGTGGCGTTCCTCACCGACTGGAAGGAATACCGGGCACTGGACTTCCCGCGCCTGCTGCACAGCATGCGCCGCCCCGCCTTCCTGTTCGACGGCCGCAGCTTCCTCGACCACGAAGCCCTCTTCCGCCTGGGATTCAACGTGCAGGCCATCGGCCGCACACCGCTGTCGCACCTCTAGCAGCCGGGGTCGGACGTAACCCCGGGGAGGCACAAACCGTCTGCCGATCCGGCTGCTAGTTGAGCCACCCGCTGTCAGCGGGTGGCGAAGGCTCAATTACAGGTCCTGGGCGACAAACAAGGTCCGGTCCCAAATCCTCGCCTAAGACGGAACTTCATCCCGTTGGCGAACCACGAAACGCACGCCTGCTTGGCGTCGCGGAGCTCCGCGACGCCAAGCGGGCAACAGGCGAACGCGGCCGTGCTCCGTCGGCCGAAGTCGTCCCTGGCGAGGCCCGGCACGGGGTACGGATTGACAACCTGCGAACCGCAGATTGACGAATGTCCAGTGCCGATTCTTGAAGTCAAATCCGCATTGTCATCTCGACACCCGGCATGTCATTGCTGTATTCTATGGGCTTTCTTCGGCGTGTTGTTTGGCGTTTACACAACAGGAAAAACTCATGAGCAAACTGCTGACCGACCACGTGTTCACCTCCGAGTCCGTGTCCGAGGGGCATCCGGACAAGGTTTGCGACCAAATCTCGGACGCGATCCTCGACGCCTGCCTGGCGCAGGATGCTCATGCGCATGTGGCCTGCGAGACCCTGGCCACGGGCAACCTGGTGGTCAACGCCGGCGAGATCACCTGCAAGAACTGGAACCGCATCGACCCGCAGGCCATCGCGCGGGAAGTGGTCAGGGACATCGGCTATGTCCGGCCGGAGCTGAACTTCAGCTACGACACCTTCACCTATGTCTGCGCCCTGCACGGCCAGTCACCGGACATTGCCATGGGCGTCAACCGCACCCGGCCCGAGGACCAGGGCGCCGGCGACCAGGGGATGATGTTCGGCTATGCCACGAACGCCACCAAGGAACTCATGCCCGCGCCGATCGTGCTGTCGCACCGTCTGCTCGAGCGCCTCGCCAAGCTGCGCAAGAGCGGCGAGATCGCCTACCTGCGGCCGGACTCCAAGGCGCAGGTCAGCGTCCTCCATGAAAACGGCGTCCCGACGGCCATCACCGCCGTGGTGATTTCACACCAGACCGACGACGTGCCGCTGGCGCGCATCCGCAAGGACCTGGTGGCCGTGGCGCATGACGTGCTCGACAAGACCCGCCTGATGCGCCCCAGCACCAAGTTCTTCATCAACCCGACCGGCAAGTTCGTGCTGGGCGGGCCGCAGGCCGACTCCGGCGTCACCGGCCGCAAGATCATCGTGGACTCCTACGGCGGCGTGGGGTCGCACGGCGGCGGCGCGTTCTCCGGCAAGGACCCGTCCAAGGTTGACCGCTCAGCCGCCTACTATGCCCGCTACGCCGCCAAGAACATCGTGGCCGCCGGCCTGGCCGACAAGTGCGAAATCCAGGTCGCCTACGCCATCGGCGTGGCCCGGCCGCTCAGCATCAACGTCTCCACCTACGGCACGGCCAGAGTCGACGAGAAGAAGATCGCCAACATCCTGCTGCACAGCGACATCTTCGACTTCCGCCCGGCCATGCTGATCAAGGACCTGGGGCTGACCCAGCCCGCGGGATGGAACTATCGCCTCTCATCCAACTATGGTCACTTCGGCCGCATCGTCTTCCCGTGGGAAAAGACCAACCGCGTCGAGGCCCTGCGCGAATCCGCAGGCTTGTAAGGCTAAACGTAAAAGGACACCGAGAGCACAGAGAACAACAGAGCCCACAGAGAAATGCCTGTCCTCGGCCGGCGAGCCGGCCGCCGCAGCATGAATATCTCTCTGTGCTCTCTTTCTCTCTCTGCGGCCTCTGTGTCCTTGCATTTGTTGCTGCAGGATGCGACGTAAATGCATCGCATGTTACGTCAAAACGTTCTAAATTTCTGAACCCTGAACCCTGAACCCTGAACCCTGAACCCAAGGAATTACCATGCTCCCGTACAAGGTCAAGGATATCGGACTCGCCGAGTGGGGTCGCCGTGCCATTGAAATCGCCGAGAAGGAGATGCCCGGCCTCATGGCGACCCGCGCCAAGTACGGCCCGGACAAGCCGCTCAAGGGCGCCCGGGTCATGGGTTCCCTGCACATGACCATCGAGACGGCGGTCCTGATTGAGACGCTCGTGGAACTTGGCGCCGATGTGCGCTGGGCCAGCTGCAACATCTTCTCCACGCAGGACCACGCCGCCGCCGCCATTGCCGCGCGCGGCATCCCCGTCTTTGCGTGGAAGGGCGAAACGCTCGATGAATACTGGTGGTGCACCAAGATGGCCCTGACCTGGCCGGACGGATCCGGCCCCACGCTGATCGTGGACGACGGCGGCGATGCCACACTGGTCCTCCACCGCGGCTTCGAGGCCGAGAAGAAGCCCGCCATCCTGGATGAGCCGACGGACATCGAAGAGCTCAAGATCATCAACGCGCTCATCCGCAAGACGATCCAGGAAGAGCCGGGCTACTTCGCCGGCGTCGTCAAGCACTGGCGCGGCGTCTCCGAAGAGACCACCACCGGCGTGCACCGCCTCTACCAGATGGAGAAGGAGAAGCGCCTGCTGGTCCCGGCCATCAACGTCAACGACTCGGTCACCAAGTCCAAGTTCGACAACATCTACGGCTGCCGCGAATCGCTGGTGGACGGCATCAAGCGCGCCATGGACGTGATGATCGCAGGCAAGACCGTCATGGTCTGCGGCTTCGGCGACGTGGGCAAGGGCTCCGCCGAGGCGCTGCGCGAACACAAGGCGCAGGTCTGCGTCTCCGAGATCGACCCGATCTGCGCGCTGCAGGCCTGCATGGCCGGCTACCGCGTCTGCACGGTCGAGGACGCCCTCCCCCACGCACTGATCTACGTCACCACCACCGGCAACGCCGACATCATCACGGCCGAGCACATGTCGAAAATGCGCGACCAGGCCATCGTCTGCAACATCGGCCACTTTGACAACGAGATCCAGGTCGCGCGGCTCAAGTCCTGGCCCGGCGTCAGGCATGTCAACATCAAGCCGCAGGTGGACAAGTACATCTTTCCTGACGGCCATGCCATCTACCTGCTGGCCGAGGGGCGCCTCGTGAACCTCGGCTGCGCCACAGGCCACCCGAGCTTCGTGATGAGCAACTCCTTCACCAACCAGACCCTCGCGCAGATCGCGCTCTGGACGCAGAAGCACACCATCGGCGTCACCCGCCTCCCCAAGAAACTGGACGAGGAAGTCGCCCGGTTGCATCTGGCTCTGCTCGGCGCCAAGCTCACCCGCCTCACGCAGGCGCAGGCCGACTACATCGGCGTGCCCGTGGATGGCCCGTACAAGGCCGAGCACTACCGGTACTGAATTTCCGTTCCGGAAATTCAGGTTACGGAAGCGTCGAAAACCAGATGGGCGCGCCATTCGCGGGGTCGCCGTTGTAATTGCTGGTGATCTCTTCGCCCGGCGCGATGACGCGCAGGGCAATGAATTCGATGGCCTGCTGCGCAGGGACCAGCACAAACCGCGCGTTCGGTTCGTAGGAGTGATTGCACAACGAGCAACGGCCGAGCAGGATTGCCGCGTCCCGTTTGTGATCCCCCCAGACGAAGTAGTAATCGCCGAGTATCGTGGCGTCCAGTTGCGTGATCTGAGTTTGCGGCACGACCACCACGGGCGCCGCTTCGATCAGTTCACCGCAGGCAATGGCGCGCGTCGCGAAAACGCCACGCCCCTTAGCACCACTATCGCCAATACGGATCATCGCAACATCCTCACGGTTATTACCGCAGCCCGTAGCTCTCGCGCAGCAGCCCCTGCGGCAGCTCCTTGATGAAGCGCGAGGGCTTGCAGAAGAAGACGCCACCGTCGCGGGTGCGCCGCATTTCCGGGGCGCAGAGGCAGAGCTCGTCCCTGGCGCGCGTAACCGCCACGTAAAACAGGCGGCGCTCCTCGGCATCGTCGCCGGACTCGCCCAGCGTGCGGCTGGACGGGAACATCCCCTCGGCCACCCAGATCACGAACAGCACCGGCCACTCCAGCCCCTTGGCCTGGTGCACGGTGCTGAGGTGCATCCGCTCGGTCGCATCCTGCGCCTGGCGCTGGGTGTACTCGTGGTCCACGTTGGTGAGCAGCGCCACCTCGGAGAGGAACGCGGGCACGTCCGGGCTCTGCATGATCTGCACGGCCAGCTCCTGGATGTCGTCCGCGCGCTTGTCGGCGTTCTCGTACACCCGCTGCAGGTGGGCGTGCAGGAACTGGTCAAAAAAGCGCGCCACGATCTCGCCACCGTTGCGCGCCAGGCTCTCCGCGTGGAACGCGCCCAGCAGGCGGTCCACCACCGCCCACTCCGTGCGCGCCGACGGCTTGATCAGGGCGCAGAGCGCCGCGCGCTGGCTGGCGTCGCGGCTGTCAAACCGGCCGCCGAGCTTTTCCCAGTACCCGTCGATCGCCCGGGGCCCGACCCCGTAGAGCATCCCCAGCAGGCGCGCAAACGCCAGGCGGTCGTTCGGCTGGCAGCAGACGCGCAGGAAGGCCAGCACGTCCTTCACGTGCGCCTGCTCGAACACCCCCACGCCGGAGGTGATGGCGTAGGGGATCCCGGCGCGTGAAAGCTCCATCTGCAGCTCGATGGAGTGAAAGTGCGCCCGGTAAAGCACCGCCATCTGCCCGAGGGTGAACCCGTCCTCCACGTGCCGCCGGATGAGCTGCACCAGCGACTTGGCCTGGTCGTCGCCGTCGCGCAGGAAGAGGGCGCGCGGCCTGACGCGTGACGGGCGCGTGGCGCGCAGCGTCTTCTGGAACTGCTCGGGGTTGCCGGCAATGCAGGCGTTGGCGACCTCCAGGATTTCGGGCACGCTGCGGTAGTTGCGCTCCAGCTTGACAATGCGGCAGCCGGGGTAGCGCTTGGGAAACTCCATGATGTTGCGGAAATCCGCGCCGCGCCAGCCGTAGATCGACTGGAAATCGTCGCCCACCACCATGACGTTCTTGTGGTGTGCGCCCAGCAGGTCCACCAGCTGCGCCTGCAGCAGGTTGGTGTCCTGGTATTCGTCCACCAGGATGTGGCGGAAGCGGTACTGGTAGCTCAGGCAGACATCCTCGTGCTCGCGCAGCAGGCGCAGCCCGTTGACCAGCAGGTCGTCAAAATCCATGGCGCCGAGCTGCTCCTTGCGCTGCTCGTAGGCCTCGTGCACGCGCACGATGTCCATGGGGTCCACCTGCAGCTCATCGAGGCTCTTCTCGATCACATCCGCCACCGCCACGCAGCGGTTGGCGGCCGTGCTGAAGAGCGAGAGTAGGATGTCGCGCTTGGGAAACTCCTTGCGGTTCAGCTTCAGCGCCTTGACGCACTCGTCGATGATCGAGCGCGCATCGTCGCGGTCGAGAATGGTAAAGTCGTGCTGGAACTCCAGCCGGGGGGCATGGCGCCGCAGGAAGCGGTTGCAGACATGGTGAAAGGTTCCGCTCCAGATGCCGCCGGTCAGGCCGCTGGCCACCTCCTCGGCGCGGGTGATCATCTCGCGCGCCGCGCGGTTGGTGAAGGTCAGCAGCAGCAGGGCGTCCGGCGGAACGCCCTGCTCGGCCAGGTAGGCCACGCGATAGACCAGCGTGCGCGTCTTGCCTGTGCCGGCCGCAGCCAGCACCAGCAGCGGGCCGTCGCCGGCGGTGGCGGCGGCAAGCTGTTCGGGGTTGAGGAGTTTGTCGAAGGGGATCATGAAATGAAGGTGCTCGCGCCTTTCCGGTCAATATACACGTTATTGTGTGTATCTTGGAGCATCCAAGTGGAAGGACACCGAGGCCACAGAAAAAGAAAGAGAGCACAGAGAGAAATTCATGCTGCGGCGGCCGGCGAGCCGGCCGCGGTCAGGCTTTTCTCTGGGGTCTCTGTCTTCTCTGTGTCCTCGGTGTCCACCCCCTCGTCTACTGCCTTCGACTTATTGCGTTCTCGATCATCTGCGCTACGAAGGCCTCGAACGGCACGCCGGCCGCAGTCAGCGCCGCAGGGAGGCCGGCCAGGGGCGAGAGGTCGCAGTTGATGTTCACATCCAAAACGTACATGTTTCCCGCGACATCCATGCGCGTGTCGATGCGGGCATAATCCTGGCAGCCGCAGGCGCGCCAGGCGCGGCCGGCCAGCGCCTGCAGCCGCGCCGCCGTGGCGGCATCCACCAGGGCCGGCACGCGGCGCGGCGACACCTGCCCCGCAATGGCCCCCGGGGTCCACTTCACCGAGTAGTCGACAAAATGCGGCCGGCCGGGCGGAAACAGCGAGAAGTCGATCTCCGACACCGGCAGCGGCACGATCTCCCCGGCGCGTTCCATCACGGACAGGTTGAACTCGCGCCCCTCGATGAAGGCCTCGACCAGCGCGTGCTGGCCGCTTTGCCGATGCACCCGGACCACAGCCGCTGCCAGCTGCGTGCGCTTGTCGCGCACCAGCGAGCCGGCGTCGATCCCCTCGCTGCCGTCGGAACTGAGCGGCTTCACAAAGAGCGGCCCGTCCGGCAGCGTGGCCGGCGGCGCCTCCCCCATCGGCACCACCACGCCCGGGGGCACGCGGATGCCGTGCGCCGCGAGGCGCGCCCGGGCCAGGTCCTTGTCGAGCGTCAGCACCAGGCTGTCCGTGGCGCCGCCGGTGCAGGCGCGGCCCAGGGCGCGGCAGACAGCCGGCACGTAGTTGCCGTCGCTGGCGCCGCCATCCAGGCGCTCGACCAGATTGAAAACCACCGGCTCATCGCCTGTTGCCAGCGTGCCGGGGATCTCGGCCAGGCGGCGCACACCGGCCACGCGGTGCGGAACCTGCAGCCCGGCCAGCGCACCTGCCACATGCCTCACGGCATGCAGCACGCCCGCATCCGAGGCGCCGCAGGTCTCGCGGAACAGCGGCTCCTCGGACGGCAGGTTATGGAGGATGAGGACGGCAGGCGACATGCGGTGGATCATAACGCACGAAGCATGGCACCGGCCACTGGATTCCAGCCTAGCAGCCTGTCGGAATTAGCCTTGTATAGACACAAACCGTCTGCCGACCAGGCTGCTAGCAGCTTGTCGGATTAAGCACTGTGCCATCACAAACTTTGTGCCGACTAAGTACACGCCGTCGTAAATACGATCACGCATCGTTAGTTCGTCCTCGTCCGTCGTCCTCGTCCATCGTCCTCGAAACCCCCTCCGCCGAAAGGGTGCCCGCAGGCCGCGGTGGGGTTTTTTCGAGGACGACGGACGAGGACGAGGACGATCATACGTCACCGAACTTTCCACCGTGTGTACTAAGCTGCACTGTCACCTTCTCACGTCCCCCCTGGATATGCTATCACCCTGTACATGTCTCTGGATTCCACGCCCCCCCTGATTCTGCGGACGGAAGCCATTGCGCTGCGCGTCAACCCCTTCTCGCGGACCTCGCATGTCGTGACCTGGCTTTCGCCGGAGCACGGCCGCATTGCGACCGTGGTCAAGGGCGCCTGCCGCCCCAAGAGCGCCTTCCTTGGCCAGTACGACCTCTTCGCCACCTGCGAGCTGCTCTTCTACCGTCGCGACCACAACGGTGCACACGCCATCCGGGAGTGCTCCCCGCTCAACCCGCGCGACGAACTTCGCGACGACTGGAAGCGGGTCACCACGGCCAGCTACCTCTGCGACCTGGTCGCGCGCGTGGCGCAACCCGGCCAGGAATCGGCCGACATCTACCGGCTGCTGGCCGCAACGCTGGACAACCTGACCCGGCACCCGCCGGCCACCAGCACCATTCTGCAGTTTGAACTGGACCTGCTGCGGCACCTGGGGCTCCAGCCACACCTGGAATGCTGCCCGGCCTGCCACACAGCGGCACACCCCTGGCTGCGATTCGCCATGGAATCCGGCCGCGTCCGCTGCCCGCATACCGGGCCTGCCGCCGCCGGCGAGCAGACCGTGACCGTGCACAGGGACGCCATCGCCTACCTGCAAAATCTGGCACAGCCAGAGCCCCCGGCGCCGACTGCGCCAGATTCAGCACATCTTTCGCTTGGTTCCCGACGGTTTCTTGGTATATTCTTACGTTTTCATCTGGACACACCTCCGGCACCGCGCCGGCTGGCGTTCGATCTGCTCGAAACCGTCCCCGCGACATTCGGGGCTTTCCTGGGAGATTCACGATGATGTTGCGATCTGTGCGCACCGGCCTTCTGTTCGCCGGACTGACCCTGCTGCTGGTCTCGGGTTGCAGCCGGAAAATCAAGGAGTTCCAGCCCGGCGTGGTCTACAAGCCAACCGACACCGTCGCACGCGTGGACGGCCAGAAGATGACCTGGGACCAGGCGGAGAAGCGCGCCCGCAACTACCTGAAGGAGGAGGTCGACTCCAAGCGACTCTTCATCCCCCAGGGCGGCGAGGAAAAAGCGATGGAATTTTTCCGCCGCAAGGCGCTGACCCTGTTTGTCAACAAGACGATCATGGTCGCAGAGGCCAAACGCCGCGGCATCGCCGTGACCCCCGCTGACCGCCAGAAATTCGTGACGGAGATGGAGACGCTGCTCAAGGACCGCAACATTGCCCCGTCATTGGAGGAGTTTTTCAAGAAATCGCCGCTCGGAGAAAAGGAAACCCGCCGTGAGTTCGAGGACGGACTGCTGGTGGACAAATTCATCCAGGAGGCCGTGCGCAACAAGATCACCGTGGCCGACAAGGACCGCGAAGCGCTCGTGACCGAAATCATCGCCAAGCGCCGGGAGGCGAAGCTGAAGGCCGACGAGCTGCGTGCGCAGCTGGCAAAGAGCGGCGATTTCGCCGCCATGGTCAAGGACTGCATGAAGGGCGAGGACAAGCGCGTCGTCGGCGGCGATCTCGGCGACGTCGTGCGCGGCCGCCTCGGCGACAAGCTGGTCGAGGACGCCGTCTTCAGCCAGAAAATCAACGAAAACGGTCCGGTGCTGGATACGGTCCGCGGCTACATGCTCATCCGCGTGACCGCGCGCACCGCGGCCAAGCCGGCGGCCGGCGCCACGCCCGCCGTCCCGGAAACCGTTCGTGCCAGCTTCATCAACGTCCGGACGCTCCCCCTGCTGAAGGGCAAGGAGCTGGACCGCATGATCCAGGAGCGGAAATTCAGCAAGGACATGATGGACCTTCTGAAGTCGCTCCAGTCCAAGGCCAAGATCGAGACCATCTACAAGAACCTGTCCTTCTAAATTTCGCTGCCGCGAAATTTAGTCCGGGGGCTGCCTCGCATGAGAACCCGGGTGCGTTGTCTCGCGGCTCTGCGCGACGTCAGAAGTGGCTTCACATGCCAGCAAGTAGTCGGCCATTCTTGGCCGACCGGGTCGGGCAGGAATGCCCGACCTACTGAACCGGTTAATGACGCCGTGTTTAG
>SESD01000608.1_pt1 | contig 22066 bp, 22 predicted proteins | sample 3171411 | NCBI WGS metagenome assembly SESD01 (sample SAMN06051880, study PRJNA518727) | freshwater metagenome | biome: subpolar coniferous forest; feature: holomictic lake; material: water; isolation source: holomictic Lake 442, 16.5 m depth | place: Canada: near Kenora, Ontario | collected...
ATTTCGTTTCGAAATGGCAGTGACCAATCCGTGGTAGTCCACGCCTCGGTCGAAACCTCCAACGAGGAGCGAGACCGGTTGGTCGCCACAAATTCGAAGAGCGGCAATGACCGGCAAGGGACTGGTCGCTAAACCATCATCAATGAAGGTAATGCCGTGGCGCCTGCACACCACGCTGAATCGCCCAGGCAAAGGTGAGTAGGCCACGTGATTTTGTTCAACGTCTGCTCGTATTTTCTCTGAAGTCTGTCTAGAAACTTGAGCTACAACAGCCACCGCGAGACTGACATTTCTGGCGTTGTGCTCTCCCAAGAGGCCCAGAGACGAAGCGAGTTCAATTTCAGCAGGACCTGAAATGCGTACATGCCCACCAAAGTCAGAAACTCTTTCGGTAAGTTCTGAAGACTTCGCGAGAATGGTCGTGTGGTCACCCTCGGCGTGGGTGAGCGAGAGCTTGTCTCGCTGATAATTCTCCCGAGATCCGTGCCAGTCAAGGTGGTCTTCGCCGAGAGAAGTGATGGCAATGATCGAAGGCGCGTCGAGAATGTCGCATGCTTGGAAACTCGAGACTTCGAGCACTATTATTTGATCCTTCAGAACGACGCCGGGATCATAAGGAGCCACGCCAATATTGCCGGCGCTCACTGCGGGAATACCGATGGTGCCGAGCATGAAGGTAATAAGAGAGGTGGTCGTGCTTTTCCCCTTGGTCCCCGTCACCGCAATCACTCGTGATCGGTCCGTTCCGGCGAGCCACACCGCGAGGGCCGAGGTGACATTCACTCCTGCGTGACGCAGCTGTTCGACATCATCTCGATACTTCGAGATACCGGGGCTCTTGAGTACCACCTGACAGCTCGCGAGAGCCTCCAGCCCACCCTCGGTGGTCACGAGGACGTCGAGGTCATCTAAGCGAGCGTCATCAACCAGAACGGGCGTGACACCGACCGCGAGCAGGGCTCGCTGGGCGGCGCGGCCTTCTATCCCGAGGCCCCAAATGCCGACTCGCTGTCCGGCGAGATCAGAAAATCCACGTGGCCGGGACACGGCTGGCTCCTTGGGTGGTCAAGGCATCATCGAGAGTGGGGTGGCGGGGAAGATGATGGGCAATTTCAGCCAGCGCGGGGACGTCTGACCATTCCGACATGGTGGCCACCACCCGCAGAGCCACTCCGCATTCGTCAGGGTCGCCGACACATTCGAAAGGCTTCTTCTCGTGGCCGAGTCCTACCAGGGTGCGTAGCGAACCCACCAGTTGGGGATCGCTCAAGGGCTCACATCCTAAAAATTCACGGAGAGACGAACGTTCAATGAAGGGTGCGAGCACCAGCGCAATGAAGAGACACTTGTCGCATACCCCGCACCAATGTGAAGCCCGGTTCGAAACTTCTTGCGCGAAGGCCTTGTTGCACGAACGAAAACTTTCGTGATACTGCCCGAGCGCGGCGAAGCGCTGGGCGACCCATAACTCGCTGCGATCACGCAGGGCACTGGCCACTACGAATTCCGCGCCGATTCTCTCGGCCACGGCGTCGGCAATGAGTAGCTCGGCAACGTCCGACTTGCTCCATTGGTGATTCACCGACCCACCCTCGTGCACCACATTGGGGACAGAGGCTGAGTGCTCGTTACTCATCACCACTCCACCACAACCCTCCGCGACCGCGGCAATTACCGCCAACAAGGTCACCATGGCGGTGACGGGGACGTGGCCGTTGAAAACTTTCTCGTCCTTTTTGAGAATTTCGGGATCGAGTTGCCGCGTGGCTCGGGCCACGCCACGACCGGTCACGGCCGCAGCCGCCTCGAGGGGAGCGAAGCTCCCACTGGCGGGGCTCACCACGAAGAGTCGTTGATCGATATTTGCGGGAAGGGACTCCACGGTCACAATGGAGTCGATCCCTCCACCAAACGGGGTGAGGACTTTGGTGGGGTCGAGGTGGGGGTGGGCATGAGAGCCGGAGGTTCCACCGGTGTAGAGAACATCACGGAGATCGAGCTGGTTGCGAAAGGCGAATTCTCCGAGACCATCGACCACGGCCGCTTCCATGAGGGCCCGCGCCGCGGGGCCGACCTGGTGGTCTCCAAAATCAATGACGTACGCGGCTCCGGCCTTGTAATAGGAGAGTCCGGCCAGAAGGAACCAGAGTTCGGCCAGCAGCCGGCCAGCTGCGGTATCGAGGGAACCGTCAAGGGAAAAAATGATTTCCTCGCGGAATCGCCGCCCGTCAAGTTCGTAGTGCCCGACCATGCGGTCGGCGCTGATTTCCAGTTCGCGGTAGGAGAAGAGGTCGGCGCGCTTCGGCATTAGTGAACCACTCCCATAGTGGTACTCAGCCTAGGTCCAGCGTGCCGCGAGAGCGAAGCGACCACATGGCCGTAGTGCCCGGTCGGAAAAAAAGCTTTCTCCCCCGTCGGTGACCTGGGCGCTCATCGTCACTCGCCCTTCAGGCACTCCCGCCTCCGTCACGATGGCCAGCGTGGCGCGGCGAAGATCCAGTCGCCAGCGATCACCGATATCGGGAGTGGCGCACGCGCGAAAGAGGACCTGGGCGTCAATGACGTCGGGTCCGACTTGGTAGGCCTCACCGGAAATGGAAGGACCCACGGCCACTAACAGTCGTTCGGGGTTCCCGAGTTCTCGAATAGCGGACTCCACAATCCCCGCGGCTAAACCCTTCCAACCGGCGTGCACCAGGACTGCTCGTTGTTCGACGGGATCAATCACGATGAGGGGAACGCAGTCGGCCACCAAGATGGCCGCTGCCGGTCCACCTTTAGTAATAAGGAGAGCGTCGGCTTGGTCACTGGCATCAGTTGCGGCGGCCAGCAGAATCCGCGATCCGTGCACTTGTCGGACGATGCAGAGCTCCTCCGCCCCCAAGGCCGCAGCCACGCGGCTCCGGTTTTCGTGAACTTTCTCTGCGTCGTCGCCGACGTGAAGACCCAAATTGAGCGAGTCGTAGGGGCCGGAGCTGACCCCGCCGAGGCGTTCGGTCACAATCACGTCCAGACCCGGAACGGTGAGCTCATCAAAGACGTACACCCCGAGAGATCCTCGACTCTGGTGTCGCAGGGGGCTGGTCGGTGGCACGGCGTATCGTATCCAATGTGGCGGACCTTTTATCTCAGTGTCTCTTTCCTCCTGCGGGGAGTCTGGTTAACCTCGCGGTGTCGGGCGGTCCCGACTCGGTGGGAATGACCCTGCTGGCCGTGGAAGCCGGACTCATTCCCCACCTCCACCACGTGGATCATCACGTGCGGCCCCGCAGTGGCCAGGACGCCGAATTGGTCCGGCACTTAGCCGCCGATTTGTCTCTGGCCTGCACCGTTCATGATGTCGTTCTCGACGGGGAGGGGAACTTTGAATCCCGGGCCCGCGCCGCTCGTCGTGGCGTCCTGCCCCCCGACGCCCTGACCGGTCACACCATGGATGATCTGGCCGAAACCCAACTCTTGAACTTGATGCGGGGAGCCGGACTGGCAGGTCTGTCACCCATGGTGGGAGATCCCACCAAACCCCTTCTTCGGGTGCGCCGATCGGAGCTTCGTGCCTACGTCGAAGCCAGTGGTCGTCCCTTCGCCCACGATGAGTCCAACGACGACCTGGCACTCAAACGCAACGCCGTGCGGGCGCAACTAGTTCCCGTTTTAAACGAGCTGGCCGACCGCGACGTGGTGCCGATTCTGGCCCGCCAAGCCGCACTGATGGCGGGAGAGCGTCAGTGGTTAGAAGAAGTGGCGTCCCCGGACGCGGCATTCGGTCTCGGCGAGTTGAACTGCCGTGAACTGGCCACCTGGCCGGTGGCGCGGCTGCGGGCGTGGTTGCGACCACATTTGACCACCGCCGATATGGGCGACGGCACCCACCCACCCACGGCGGCCGAGGTGGAACGGGTCATCGAAGTGATCCGGGGCGAGTGCCAGGCCACCGAACTTTCCGGTGGTCGACGGCTCTCTCGACACGAGCAATTTCTGAAACTGGGCTAAAGCCCACCCACTACGCTGGGTGCCAATGACCGACCACCGCGACGACGAAATTCCGCAGTGGGCCGCCCACGAATTGGGCCGAGTCATCATTTCGCCACAGGAACTTCACGCCCGCGTCGCGCAGCTCGGAGCTGAAATTACTCGTGACTACGCCGGTCGACCACCCCTCTTAATCGGAGTACTCAAGGGCGCCATGGTCTTTATGAGTGATCTCATGAAGACCATCGAACTCCCCGTGGATATTGACTTCATGGCCGTGTCCTCCTACGGAGCGGCTACGAAGTCCTCGGGAGTGGTGCGCATCGTCAAGGACCTTGACGCCGAGATCGCCGGACGCCACGTCATCGTGGTGGAAGACATCGTGGATTCGGGACTCACCTTGAACTATCTGCGTCAGTATCTCGGAGCTCGCAGTCCGGCGTCACTGGAAGTTTGCGCGTTGTTGTTTAAAGAAGGCGAGCAACGCGTCGAGCAAACCATTCGCTACACCGGCTTTCGCATTCAACCTGATTTCGTCGTGGGTTACGGCCTCGACGTTAACGAACGACTGCGTAACTTGGACGGCATTTACGAATTCACGGGTACCCCGTGATCGACCAGCCCCGCGCCGCCGCGGCCATCCGCGAACTCTTGGCCGCTATTGGCGAAGACGTGAACCGCGACGGCTTGCTCGACACTCCGCGTCGCGTGGCCGACATGTACGAAGAACTCTTCGGGGGTATGGACGAGGACCCGGGTCGGCACTTGCAAGTGACGTTCGAGCAAGGTCACGACGAAATGATTCTGGTGCGCGACATCCCCTTTACCTCGCTCTGCGAGCATCACCTGGTGCCCTTCATGGGCCACGCCCACGTGGCCTACCTCCCGGGCGACAGCGGTCGCATTACCGGACTTTCCAAAATGGCTCGCTTGGTCGAGGGCTACGCCCGTCGCTTGCAAGTCCAAGAGCGCATGACCACCCAAATCGTGGACGCCATGGAGCGCGAGCTCCAGCCGCGCGGTTCCATCGTGGTGATTGAAGCGGAACACTTTTGCATGAGCATGCGCGGAGTGAAGAAGGCCGGTTCCACCACGGTGACCTCCGCGGTGCGCGGTACATTCCGTACCGACCCCGCCTCGCGCGCCGAAGTTCTCAACTTTATTCATCAACGGCGGGGCGCATGAACGCTGGTCCATCGGTGATGGGCATCATCAACGTGACCTCGGATTCATTTTTCCCCGCGTCGCGGGTCGCTTCCATTGAAGAAGCGCTCACCACCGGGATGGCGATGTTCGCAGCGGGAGTCGACATCGTGGACGTGGGCGGCGAGTCCACTCGTCCGGGTGCCGATGACGTGTCGGAATCAGAAGAACTCGCCCGAGTTGTTCCCGTCGTTCAGGCCCTATCGGCCTTCGGACCCGTTTCCATTGACACCCAAAAAGAAGCCGTCGCTCGTGCCGCAGTGGCTGTGGGGGCGACCGTGATAAATGACGTCTCGGCTACTTTGGCGGAAGTTGCCGGAGAATTGGGCGTTGGTTACGTCGGCATGCACCGCCAAGGTGACGCACGCACCATGCAAGTAAACCCCACCTATACCGACGTGGTGGCGGAGGTTTCCGCCTTCCTCGATCACCTCGCCCTTCGGGCCAGGTCGGCGGGAGTGACGAAGCTCTGGTTGGATCCGGGTATTGGCTTTGGCAAGACCACCCAACACAACGTGTCGCTGTTGGCGGCCACGAGCGAACTGCGCGAGATGGCCGATCGCCACGGTGCGGGACTGCTCATCGGCACCAGTCGCAAGCGCTTCCTCAGTGACCTCTCGGGAAGTGGTCTGCCAGTGGAAGAGCGTTATGAAGCATCTTTAGCCGCAAACGCCTTCGCGATGATGGAAGGCGCGACTATGGTTCGTGTGCACGACGTGACGGCTGCCGTGGCATTGCGTGAATTATTGGAACGACCGGCCGAGGAGGTCATCGCGTGAGGGGTAAGTGGGCAGCGGGCATCGAGCCACGTAATTTCACCTGGGTGTTCCGCGAGCGGCTGGCCGTTTCCGAACGTCCCGGCGGCTCCACGCTGGTCCACCGCAAGGTACGCCGCGACGAAGAACTCCTGTGGCTGAAGCACCAGGGCTTTACCCGCATTATTTCCATTCTCCCTGCGATGGCCAACCTCTCCTCCTATACCGAGCACGGTCTCAAGGCCAGTCACTACGCCCTGCGTCAAGGCCCCGAGCAGCACCAAGTCCTCCTCGCGTGTTACGAAGATCTCCACAAGGCCCTCACGGGCACGGACGTGGTGCTGTTGCACGGCGACGAAGTCAGCGACCGACTGGTCGGCGTCATCGCCGGCTACCTCATTTTCTCGGGACGGTGCACCTCGACCACACAGGCCATCACCATGACGGAGCGACTCTTTCGGCGTTCTATCGGTCCCGACGGCCGTGCTCTGCTGAACGACCTCGGTGGTGAGGCCTAAGTGGACGTCGTCGAGATTCGCGATCTGCGCGTCAGCGCCATCGTGGGCCTGTTGCCCGAAGAACGTGATCGCGAACAGCCACTGAGTTTTGATATTGACTTCACTCGTCCCTTCGCCGCCGCGGCGACGAGCGACGACGTGCGTCACACCACCAACTACGCCACGGTCATCACTTTGACCTCGCGCCTCACGGTGGAGGGCAAGTTCCTGCTGCTCGAAACCCTGGTGAGCCGGGTGGCGGAGAAGATTCTGGCCCTCGACGGCGAGATTACCGAAGTGATGGTGCGCGTGCGCAAGCTGCGTCCACCGGTTCCCCAAGACGTGGGCACCGTCGGAGTGAGCACTCGCGTCACTCGCGGGTAATGGCTCTCGCCTACTTTTCCCTCGGTTCCAATCTTGGTGACCGCGAAGCCTTCTTGCGACTCGGACTGACTTTTCTTTCTGATCACGAAAACCTCCGGGTCTCTTCGGTGTACGAAACCGAACCGGTTGGGGGAGTGAGCCAAGATGATTTTTGGAACGTGGTGGCCGAAGTGGAGACCACGGCTACTCCCGGGGAACTTCTGGCGCGCTGCCGCGCCGCCGAAGCTGCCGCCGAGCGGGTGCGTGATGTCCGTTGGGGTCCGCGGACCCTCGACGTCGACCTCTTGTTGCTGGGGGACTACGAGTCCGATGATCCCGAGCTGACCGTGCCGCATCCTCGCATGTGGGAGCGGCGTTTTGTCCTGGCCCCTCTGGCGGAATTGCGTCCTGACTTGGTGTCGGAAGAAGTTCTCGCACTGGCGAGCGGTGACGTGCGCGTGATAACTACACTCAACTAAGCAGCATCTAGTACGACCGGTACCCGCCAGGGACCGGAACCGAAAGAAGGCACCGTGAATATCAGCATCGTGGGGCGTGGTCGCGCCGGCACCTCTTTTGAACTCGCCCTCCGGGCTGCGGGTCACTCGGTACGCATCTTCGCCCACGACCACCTGTCCACCGTGACCCCCTGCGACCTCATTCTCCTCTGCGTGCCCGACGACCACGTGGCCGAAGTGGCCCGCAACCTGCCCGCCGACGACCAAGCAGTCGTCGCACACATCGCTGGCTCGCGCACTCTGGAAGTCTTGGGCGATCACCCTCGCGTGGGATCGCTACATCCCTTGGTGGCCCTTTCCTCACCCGAGATTGGCGCTCGTCGTCTCCAGGGAGCCACCTACAGCGTGGCGGGCGACCCTTTGCTGTTCGAAGTAGTCGAATCGCTCGGTGGCGTGGCCATCAGAATTGATGACGCCCACCGTGCGGGCTATCACGCGGCCGCCTGCGTGGCCGCGAATCACTTGGTGGCTCTCATGGGTCACGTCGGCACTCTGGCCGACAAGGTCGGGATGAAGCTCGACGACTTTCTTCCCCTGGCCTTCAGCGCTCTGGAAGACGTGCGTGAGCGTGGACCCGTGGCCGCGCTCACGGGTCCAGCGTCGCGTGGGGATCTCAGCACTATTGATGCGCACTTGGCGGCGATCCCGGAATCCGAGCGCGCTACCTACGTGGCCCTGGTGAACGCTGCCTTGTCGCTGGCGGAACAACAGCGCATATCTACTCACAAGTAAATGGAAGTAGTGAGTGATCTCGCCGGTTGGCGAGAGAGATGTAACGACGCGCGCCGCCGCGAACTCTGTATCGGGCTGGTGCCCACCATGGGGGCCCTGCACGCGGGACATCGCAGTTTGATGGCGGCGGCGCGGGCCCAGTGTGACTTCGTCGTGGTCTCGATTTTCGTCAACCCCCTGCAGTTCACTGACGCCCGTGACCTCGAGAATTACCCTCAGACCTTGGAAGCCGATCTGGCTCTCTGTGAGGCCGCGGGAGTGGACGTGGTGGTGACCCCACGTCGAGAGGAGATGTGGCCCGTGGGCCACGCCACCCTCACCCTGGACGGGGAACTCACGCGCATGCTTGAAGGGCGTGATCGGCCGGGCCATTTCGACGGGGTGGCCACGGTGGTGGACAAGCTCTTTGATCTCACCGGCCCCTGCTGCGCCTTCTTTGGGGAGAAGGACTTTCAACAATTAGCCGTCGTGCGTCAGTTAATCGCCGCGCACGAGCTGCCAGTCACTCTGGTGGGATGTCCTATCGTGCGCGAGTCCGACGGTCTGGCATTGTCGAGTCGCAACGTCCGGCTCAGCGCGGAAGGTCGACGCAGGGCCCTCTCGCTTTCCGTGGCGCTGCGCCTGGCCGCGAGCACAACCTTCGACACGGTGGGTGAATTACGTCACGCACTCGCGGAAGTGATGAGTTCGGCGGGAGTAGTGGTTCACTACGTCAGTGTGGTGAACGAGGAGCCCTGGAGTGAGGTTCCCGATTTTGCCGTGCCATTCGGGAGAGTATTGATAGCGGGAACCGTGGATGGGGTCCGCGTGATTGATAATGGACCGTTGGGAATGAAGGGGAGAACGAGTGCTGCTCGCAATTGATGTTGGAAACACCGAGACGGTCATCGGACTCTTCGGCGACCCTCCCTCGAGTGCTGAGGGGGCGGGCTTCGCTCGTGCCGACGGAGAACACGGACTCGCCTATCACTGGCGATTGTCGACTTCGGCGGAGAGAACCCCCGACGAACACGCCATGAACCTGAGCCAGTTACTCGAGCTCGAAGGACTTTCCCTGCGGGGCACGGTGACCGGCATCGCCATTTCTTCGTCCGTGCCCGCCGTGAATACCCAACTGCGTCGCATGTGTGCTCGTTGGTTTAACGACATTCCCCTGACCGTCATGGGGCCCGGTACCAAGTCGGGCATGTCGATTTTGGTGGACAACCCTCGCGACGTGGGTTCGGACCGCATTGCCGACTCGGTGGGGGCCTACGACCTCTACGGCGGTCCTTGCATCGTGGTAGACCTCGGCACTGCCACCACCGTCGAAGTGATTTCTAAGGACGGGGAGTACCTCGGTGGATCGATCAGCCCGGGCGTGGCCATTTCGCTCGAAGCCCTCTACTCCCACGCCGCGGCGCTGCGTTCAGTGGAACTGGTCACGCCTCGGTCGGTGATCGGCAAGACCACCGCGGAATCGATTCAAAGCGGCGTACTCTTCGGCTTTGCCGCCCAAGTGGACGGCCTCTGCGAACGAGTACGCCAAGAGCTCGGACCCGCTCCGGTGATCGCCACCGGCGGACTGGCCGGGCTCATTGCTCCGTATTCCACGACCATCGAACACGTGGAGCCTTGGCTTACTCTCCACGGACTGCGTATCGTTCATGAGCGAAACCACTCGGGAGCCCCTTCGTGACCACGCCGTATTCTTTTGCTCATAACGCCTACGCCGGCGACTTGCAGTCCACGTACGCCGCCCTGACGGATGGCGAAGAGTCGGGCGTCGTCGTCAACGTGGCCGGGCGCATTATGTTGATGCGCGAACAGGGCAAGTTGGCCTTCGCCACCCTGCGTGATTCCACCGGGGAGATTCAACTCTTCGCCCTCTCCGCGGTGGCCGCGGATTTTGAGAACTTCACGAAGTTGCACCTCGGTGACTGGGTGGGGGTCACCGGACAAGTAGTGCGCACCAAGCGTGGCGAACTGAGCGTCAAAGTCGAAAGTTTCGTGCGCTTGGCCGAAGCTCTGAATAATTTCGGTGACAAGTGGGCTGGCATTTCGGACTTTGACCTTCGTTATCGTCACCGCGAAGCGGACTTGGTGGCGAACCCCGCCTCACGTGACGCTCTGGCCAAGCGCAGTGACGTCATTCGGGTGATTCGCCAGTACCTCTGGGGCATGAACTTCAAAGAAGTCGAAACACCGATGCTGAACGCCATCGCCACCGGGGCCGCTGCTCGCCCCTTCACCACGCACCACAACGCGCTCGACGCAAAGTTTTTTTTGCGCATCGCGCCGGAACTATGGCTGAAGCGTTTGGTAGTCGGTGGATTCGAACGCGTCTTCGAAATTGGTCGGGTGTTCCGCAACGAAGGCATTAGTCCGCGACACAATCCCGAATTCACCATGATGGAGCTCTACAGCGCCTATTGGGATTACGAGGACATGATGGTTCTGGTCGAGAATATGGTGGAGAAAATCGCCGTAGAGATTCTGGGCACCACCGAGATCACCTACCAAGGTCGCGAAATTTCGTTGAAGGCCCCGTGGCCCCGCCGCACCATGGCGGAGTTGGCCAGTGAGGCCGTGGGCGAAGAAGTTTCCGTGCACACGGACCGCGAGCACCTCGCATCGCTGCTGCGTGAACGTGGCGTGGAAGTTCACGCCAGTTGGGGTGCCGGGCGCTGCTTGTCGGAGCTCTTCGAAGAGACCTGCGAAGCCAACCTCTGGGATCCCATCTACGTCACCGAGCATCCGGTCGAGATATCGCCGCTCTCGCGGCAGTCACGGCGTGACCCCGAGGTGACCGAACGCTTCGAGTCCTACTGCGTGGGACGCGAACTATCGAATGGCTTCTCCGAACTCATTGACCCCGTCGAGCAACGTCGCCGCTTCGAAGACCAGGCACGACTCGCTGCGGCCGGTGATGATGAGGCCATGGCCATTGACGAGGATTACATCAAGGCCCTCGAGTGGGGACTGCCTCCCACGGCCGGACTGGGAATTGGCATCGACCGCTTAGTCATGTTGTTAACCGACTCGTCGAATATCAAGGAAGTCATCGCCTTCCCGACGCTGAAGCCGCTGGGCAAATAAACCGCAGAACCCCCTGCGGGTGTTGTCCGTTTGTCGCTTCCATTACACCTCTGGGCGCGGGTACTACGAGCAATGCCGTAGTTGTGAGTGGTTAACTTTCGATCAGTAATCGGATCAAAAGTCCGCGGCGTCCGATGGGGGTCGTCGAGCTCGTCAAAATTTAATACGTGGGAAGATCGTCGAGCAGATCGGCGATGATGACGCCAAAGCCCTTGGCCAAGTCGGGTTCGCCGAGCGACTGCAGATTTTCGAGGGCTTCGGTGGCGTAACGGTGAGCGATCGTGAGGGTCTCGGTAATAGCCCCACTGGCCACCACTAACTGGCGAGCGTGTTCGCGCTCCTGGTCGGTGAGCGGCTTACCCAAGAGAGATCGCAACTCGTCGCCGATGTCGGGGTGGCGCAGAGCGATCAGGGTGGGCAGGTTGTAAATGCCTTCTTGGAGATCTTGCCCGGCGGGCTTGCCGAGTTGACCGTCGGTGGCGATGAAGTCCATGACGTCGTCGCGGAGTTGGTACACCACACCGAAGTGGCGTCCGTAACGGGTAAGGGTTTCGACATCGGCAGCAGAACGACCAGCGGTGAGTGCACCCACGCGGCAACTCGAGGCCATGAGTGAAGCCGTCTTCCCGTCGATGGCTTCGTAATAGTCGGCCTCGCTGCGATCTACCGAATAGGCGGTTTTGACTTCCGACACTTGACCACGCGTCAGCAGGGCGAGCGTGTCGGCCAAGAGGGCCGCGATTTCGACACCCAAAGAAGCGGCGATGCTCGCCGAACGTGCCATGAGGTAGTCACCCGCGACGATGGCGATCAAGTTGCCGTAGCGAGCGTTCACGCTGTCCACGTTGCGACGAATATCGGCTTCGTCCATCACGTCGTCGTGATAGAGCGAGGCCAAGTGCATGAGCTCGAGACAGATTCCTCCGAGCAGATCTTCTTTTGAAGCTTCGCGCTGCCCCGCCGTGGCGGAGGCGAGGGCGAGGAGTGGGCGGATGCGCTTGCCACCGGCATAAATAAGGTGGGTGGTGACGCTGTCGAGATACTCGTCACCGATGATGACCGAATCCGCCAGGAGGCCTTCGAATCGGACGAGATCTGACTCGAGCAAGGGAAGCGTAAGCCGCTGGAGGGGGTTCACAACCACCACCTTAGAAGTTCATTCTTTAGGGGCGTTCGAGGCCGACATTCGGGCACGAAATTGCCACGGCTGATTGGGAAATTCTTCACGTGGGCCGCGAGTTTCACTGTCACAGACCTCCGTTAGTCTGTAGTCACTAACTGGGAGGTTGGAATGTTCGAACGTTTTACCGACCGTGCCCGCAGGGTATTGGTACTAGCGCAAGAAGAAGCCCGTGATCTCAATCACTCCTTCATTGGTACGGAACACATCCTTTTAGGCTTGATTCGCGAGGGCGAAGGCGTAGCCGCCAAGGCTCTGGACTCATTGGGCGTCACCTTCGAGGCCGTCCGCGAGAAGGTCGAAGAAGCGATTGGCTCCAACGGAAACCCCACCCCGGGATCACCTCCCTTCACGCCCCGCGCCAAGAAGGTTCTCGAGCTCTCACTGCGCGAAGCGCTGCAGCTCGGTCACTCCTACATCGGCACCGAGCACATGTTGCTCGGTCTCGTGCGCGAGGGTGACGGTGTCGCCGCCCAAGTTTTGATTCAACTCGGAGCCGACTTGGCCCGTGTGCGCCAGCAGGTCATTCAGATGATGTCGGGCCAGCCCGGCAAGGATCAGGGGTCTGCCGCACCCAGCTCGTCGAAGAGCGACGGTGAGTCCTCCAGCGGTTCGGCCGTGCTCGACCAGTTCGGTCGTAACCTCACCCAACTCGCTCGAGACGGAAAACTCGACCCCTTGGTGGGGCGCGAGAAGGAAATCGAGCGCGTCATGCAGGTGCTTTCGCGTCGTTCGAAGAACAACCCCGTTCTCATCGGTGAGCCCGGAGTTGGCAAGACCGCCATCGTCGAAGGATTGGCACAGCGCATCGTCGCGCACCAGGTTCCCTCCACTTTGGCCGACAAGCAGATCTACACCCTCGACCTCGGTGCCTTGGTGGCCGGTAGTCGTTACCGCGGTGATTTCGAGGAGCGCTTGAAGAAAGTTCTCAAGGAAATTCGCACCCGTGGCGACATCATCTTGTTCATCGACGAAATCCACACCCTGGTGGGTGCCGGAGCCGCCGAAGGTGCCATTGACGCCGCTTCCATCTTGAAGCCCATGCTGGCTCGTGGCGAACTCCAGACCGTGGGAGCTACTACGACGGACGAGTACCGCAAATACATCGAAAAGGACGCCGCGTTGGAGCGTCGTTTTCAGCCGGTCAAGGTGGACCAGCCGTCGGTGGCCATGACCATTGAGATTCTCAAGGGACTACGCGAGGTCTACGAAGAGTTCCACGCCGTCACCATCACCGATCAGGCCTTGGTAGCGGCAGCCAACATGGCCGATCGCTACATCGCCGACAGATTCTTGCCGGACAAGGCCATCGACTTAATCGACGAAGCCGGAAGCCGTCTGCGTATTCGTCGCATGGACGCTCCGCCCGCGCAGAAGAAGATCGAAGAAGAAGTCGCTCGTCTGCGCGCCGACAAAGAGTCCGCCCTCGAAAAAGGCGCTCTCGAGCAGGCCAAGGCTCTTGAAGAGCAAGAGCGAGAGGCGCAGTCACGTCTCGACGAGGTCGACGCCAGCGTTAAGGCGGCCGGCGGCCAGACTTTCGACATCGTGGACGAAGACACCATCGCCGAAGTGCTGGCGGCCTGGACCGGTATTCCGGTCTACCGCATCAGCGAAGAGGAAACCTCCAAGTTGCTGCGGATGGAAGAAGAACTCCACAAGCGCATCGTGGGTCAAGAAGAAGCGGTCACCGCCCTGTCACGCGCGATTCGTCGCACCCGTGCCGGTCTGAAGGACCCCAAGCGCCCCGGTGGATCGTTCATCTTCCTCGGCCCCACCGGAGTCGGTAAGACCGAACTGGCGAAGACCTTGGCCGAGTTTCTCTTCGACGACCAAGACGCACTCATTCAGCTCGACATGTCCGAGTACATGGAAAAGCACACCGTCAGTCGTCTCGTGGGTGCACCCCCGGGATATGTCGGTTACGACGAAGGTGGTCAGCTCACCGAAGCCGTTCGTCGCAAGCCCTTCTCCGTGGTGCTTTTCGACGAAGTGGAAAAGGCGCACCCCGACGTGTTCAACACCTTGTTGCAGATTCTGGAAGATGGTCGTTTGACTGACTCCCAGGGTCGCGTGGTCGACTTCAAGAACACCATTTTGATCATGACCTCGAACCTGGGAACCGCCGACCTTCGTCGGGCGTCCATTGGTTTCGCGAAGGATGGCGAAGCAGCTACCCACGAGAAGATGAAGGTCAAGGTCCACGCGGCTTTGAAGGCGCACTTCCGTCCGGAGTTCTTGAACCGTATCGACGACGTGATTGTCTTCCACGAGCTCACCAAGCCCGAAGTCATCGAAATCGCCGACCTGTTCATTACTCGTCTACGCGACCAACTGACGCTGCAGGGCTTGGGCCTCGAGCTCTCCGCCTCGGCGCAGAGCTTCATTGCGGACAAGGGGTACGACCCCGAGTTGGGTGCGCGCCCACTGCGTCGCGCCATCCAGCAATACATCGAGGACACCCTGAGCGAGAAGTTGCTCTTCAAGGAATTCACGACCGGTCAGACCATTGTGGTGGACACCACCGATGGTCCCGACGGCACCGTGTTGACCTTCGAGGCTGTTGATGGACTCCCGCCCACGGTGGATCTCGAAGACTCTGCTCCGAGCGCCTAAGTCAGCTATCAGGGCGCTTCGCGCCCCAAATATCGGTTATGGAAAGTTCCGCGGAAAAGTGCGGTACAATAGATGACCCCCTAGCCCCTACGGGCCCCTTGAGGAGTTCTCGCATTTATGACCGCTGCCCGCAAATACAAGAAGGGTGACCGCTTGGTCTACCCCCACCATGGTGCCTGCACCGTCGAAAAGATTGAGAAAAAAGAAGCTTTCGGCACCAAGCAGGACTATCTGAAGCTCAAAGTCGCCTACACCGACCTGGTGCTCATGGTTCCGGTAGCCAAGATTGAAGAAGTGGGCCTGCGCGAAGTGATTAACGACGAGGAAGTCGAAGAAGTATTCGCCGTTCTCCGCAAGAAAGAAGCGCGTATGCCGACCAACTGGTCGCGCCGTTTCAAGAACCACTCGGAGAAGCTCCGTAGTGGTGACATCTACCAAGTCGCCGAAGTCGTGCGGAACTTGTCGATTCGTGACAAGGACAAAGGACTCAGCGCTGGTGAGAAGCGCATGCTGACGCGCGCCCGTCAGATCTTGGTCTCAGAGCTCACCTTCGCTCTGAACGTGGATGAGAAGGCCGCCGAAGAGAAGCTCGCTTCGGCGCTGCCCTAAGCATGTCGGTGACCGCGGTCGTGGTGGCCGCTGGTCGAGCGGAACGTTTCGGTTCGCTCAAACAATTCTTGACTCTCGGCAACGAGACCGTCGTTCGTCACAGCGTCGCCCGCGCGCGCAGCGTGGCTGACCGTGTGGTTGTGGTGGTCCCCGCGGACTACGAAGGTGACGGTGAAGGTGCGGACGTGGTTTGTATCGGGGGCGCCACCCGGTCGGCTTCCGTGCGTTCGGGTCTCTCCCAGATTGGTGACGCCGACATCGTGGTGATCCACGACGCCGCACGTCCTTTTGCCAGCCCCACGCTCTTTTCACGCGTGGTGAGCGCCGTGGAATCGGGCGCGGACGCCGCTATTCCGGGCATCGCCGTCGTGGACACTCTCAAGCGCGTCGCCTCGTCGCTCCCGTCATTTTCCCTCGGAACGGTGGAGCGCGACGAGCTGGTGGCCGTGCAAACCCCTCAGGCTTTTCGCACCGCGACTTTGGTGGCGGCCCACGCTCACGACGCGGAGGCCACGGATGACGCCGCGTTGGTCGAGCGCGCCGGTGGTCGGGTCACTATCGTCGAAGGTGAAGTCAGCAATCGCAAGATCACTACCCGTGACGATTACGAATGGGCGATCTGGTTCGAGGGGAGTCGGTCGTGAGAATTGGTCAAGGTATCGACATCCACCGCTGGAGTGACGACCCCCGCCGTACTCTGCGGCTCGGGACGGTGGAGATTTCTCACTCACCAGGACTCGACGGACACTCGGATGCCGACGCGGTGACCCACGCTCTCTGCGACGCGCTGCTCAGTGCCGTCAATCTCGGCACCATTGGCCAACACTTTCCCGACACGGATGAGACGTGGCGCGGAGCGAACTCCGCCGATCTCCTGACACGGGTGCTGGCTTTAGTGGCCGCCGCCGGATTCGTTACCGAGTCCGCCACTGTGACCGTGGTGGCCGAACGGCCACGGCTGGCTCCGTATTTCGAATCGATGAGTGCGGCTCTCAGCACGCTCGTCGGCGCGCCCGTTTCCCTCTCGGCCACCACGGCCGAGGGATTGGGTTCGCTCGGCAGCGGCGAGGGTCTCGCCGCGGTAGCAGTAGCTCTCGTGAAGGAGAAATAATGAGTCCCCGCCCCCCCGCCCCCCGTTCGTCTGGTTCCTCTCGCCCCGGTGGGGCCGCCCGTTCGACACGTCCTCCTCGTCCGGCGGGTGCACGCACTCGCCCGGAACACCGCGCCGCGCCCGAAGGCCTCGGTGGCGACCAGGTCGAAGGGCGTCAAGCCGTCTTGGAGCTTCTGGCCGCCAATCGTCGCACGACGCGCAAGATTCTTATTGCCGAAGCTCAGGAGTCCGCCGACATTTTGGACAAAATCGAGAACTACGCCCGTGGGCGTCGCATTCCCGTGGAGTTCGTGTCCTGGGCACGTTTGGACAAGGAAGCGCGCACCGAAGGCCACCAGGGCGTCATGGCCTTGGCCCACAAGCTGCCCTCGGTGGCTCTCGATGACGTGATGACGGGAACCGATCCCTTCTTGCTGGTCTGCGACGGCGTGACCGATCCTCGCAACCTGGGAGCGATGTTGCGCAGCGCCGACGGCGCGGGGGTCAGCGGCATCGTGTTGCCGCGTCACCGCACCGCGCGCATTACTCCCGCCGTGACCAAGACGGCGGTGGGGGCCATTGAGTACTTAACCTTCGCCGAAGTCGGCGGAGTGCCGAGCGCCATTGATCGTTTGAACAAGGCCGGATTCTTGACCGTGGGCCTGGCGGGAGAATCCAAGATGTCGCTGTACGACCTCGACCTCGCCAGCACGCCCATTGCGCTGGTGGTCGGTGGCGAACAAGACGGGCTATCGGCACTCACGCGCAAGCGTTGTGGCGCGGTGGTCTCGATTCCGCAGCTGGGAAAAATTTCTTCCCTGAACGCCGGAGTGGCGTCGTCGATAGCGATGTTCGAAGCTGCACGTCAACGCAAACTCCGTTAGTCCTTCGCTTGGCTCCAGTCAGCACCGAGCGCTTCGGTGCAGGCCGGACAGCGCGTGGCCGATCGACTAATTTCCGTGGTGCAGGCGATACACGGCGCGGTAGTGGGCGTCGATTCTTGGCCCGTGCGACGGCGCAGGGCGTTGAGTGGTTTGACGACGAAGAAGAAGAGCACCAGAGCCACGATGAACATCGAGATGATGGCGTTGATGAACAAGCCGTAGTGGAATTGGCTTCCCCTTATCGAGAAAAAGAGTCCGGCGAAGTCCTTCTCACCGAACACCGCTCCGATGATCGGGGTCATGAGCCCGGTCACGATGGAGTTAACCACTGCGTTAAAGGCAGCACCAATGGCCACACCAATGGCCAAATCGACGGCGTTGGCTTTGAGGGCGAAACTGCGGAACTCTTGCAGGGTCGTTTTGGCCCCGTCCACGTTGACTTTAGTTCGCCACTTCATCATTGTCTCTTTCGCCAGTGCTTGCTAAGTGAATTGTAGGTTCCTTGGTCGCGAAAGGTCCGTATGGGAGACGTAGCGACAAAGTCCTAACCTAGAAGGATGCCTGCGCCGACGTTCTCGAATAGTTTTCTCTGGAGCGTCGCCCACGCCGAAGCCCCCGAGGTTGTCACCTCGGCGTGGATCGACGAACAATTGCGCGAAACCTACGAGCGTTGCGAGATTCGTCCGGGCCTTTTGGAATCCGTCGCCGGCATCATCGAGCGCCGTTGGTGGCCCAAGGAGATGACCTTCGACGAGGCCGCCGCCCTCGCCGGTCAACGGGCCATTAACGCCGCCGGTATCGCCGCCAAGGACATCGACATGTTGATCTCCACCTCGGTCTGCAAGCACCACCTCGAACCCAGCGTGGCCTGCGCGGTGCACTACCGCCTCGGACTATCGACCTCGGCCGTGAACTTTGACCTCGGCAACGCCTGCTTGGGCTTCGTGAACGCCATGGACATCGCCGCCATGGCCATTGAGACCGGGCGTGCGCGGACGGTGTTGATTGTTGACGGTGAAGGCAGCCGCTTTACCCAAGAAGCCACGATTGATCGTCTGCGCCGCAACAGCACCACGGTGACCGACGTGTTTGATCAATTTGCTTCCCTGACGTTGGGCTCCGGCGCCGCCGCCGTGGTCATGGGTGGGCCGCGATTGGGCGCGCACCAATATCTCGGGGGCATCGCTCGGGCGGCCACCGCTAATCACGATCTCTGCGTGGGCGACCTCGACACCATGCGCACCGACACCGCCGTGCTCTTGCTGCAAGGACTTACCTTGGCCAAAGAAGCATTCGCGGCGGCCTTGGACCTCGGCTGGGAGTGGACCAACTGCGACCGTTACGTCATGCATCAGGTATCCAAGGTGCACACCAGCCGGCTCTGCGAAGAATTAGGGGTTCCTCTCAACCTCGTTCCTTTGACCTACCCGCACTTCGGCAACATGGGTCCAGCCGCCGTCCCCTACACCTTGTCGACGATCGCCGATCGGATTTCCGAAGGCGAGCGGGTTGTGCTCATGGGCATTGGTTCGGGCCTGAACTGCGCGGCCGCCGAACTTCGTTGGTAGGACGCGTGTCGCGGCCCACGGCGCCGAGCCCCGCTCAACTCACTTCCTGGGGACTGCGACCGGAGTGGTCGCGCGTCGTTACCTTTCCCAGCGCTGATGGGGCTCCGGTCACCTGGCACCTTCTCGACACCGGTGAGCCCATGGCCCCCAGTCGTGGCACCGTCGTCTGCGTACACGGCAATCCCACCTGGGGATATTTGTGGAAGAACGTCCTGACCACTTTGTCGTCGCAGTGGCGTGTGATTGCGGTGGACCAAACGGGTATGGGTTACTCCGAACGTGGTCGACCACGCCGCCTCGGCGAACGCATTGACGATCTCGTGAACTTCTGTCGACAAGAAGTCAGCGGGAATCTTGTTCTCGCGGCGCACGACTGGGGTGGCGCGGTGGCGGTGGGGGCCATGGGTCAACTCGACGTGGACGCGCTGGCACTTTCCAACACGGCCGTATCGAAGCCGGAGCACGTCGCCGTTCCGCCGTTGATCGCCTTCTCGCGAAGTCTTTCCAGCGTCGTGTGCCAACTCACCCCCGGATTCGTGTGGGGCGCCGCCGCCATGACTAATCGACAACACCGTGCGGCCTTGCGAGCGCCGTATCGGGGGAGTCGCCGTCGACGCGCAGTGCGAGACTTCGTGGCCGATATTCCCGTGCGTTCGTCGGATCCTTCCTTCATGAGTTTGGCGGGTGTGGCGACGGTTTTCGATACTTCTCGCGTGCCGACGGTTTTGCTCTGGGGTGGTCGCGACCTGGTGTTTCATCACCGTTTCCTCAGTGATCTTCGTCGTCGTCGCCCCGAGGCTCGCGTGGAACGCCTGGAGAATGCGGCACATTTAGCCCCCCTCGATGACGCCTGGGCCGTCAGGTTCGAAGAGTGGCTCAATTCTGATAACTCCACCAGCGAAGCAAGCTCACCAGGAGCGTCGCTCCTTCAGCCCGTCATTGACCGTGCCGGCGATGAGTCGTCGGTCTACGTCGGCCCCGACGGCACCGTGAGTTGGCGTGAACTCGCGCTGCGCTCGGCGCGCGCTGCGGGCGCGCTGCGCAGCGCGAAAATTCGCCCCGGTGACCGCGTGGCGGTGTTGACGCCGCCCTCCGCTGATCTACTGGTGACGGCCGTGGCTATCTGGCACTGTGGGGCCATCCCCGTGGTGGCCGATGCTTCGGGAGGTCTGCGCCAATTACGTCGACTACTGCGGGCCAGCGGATGCTGCGCGGTGGTGGGAACTCGCCGCACCCTCGCGGCGAATTACGTGGGTCGCTTGACCAAGGCCCCCGTGCGTTTCTCGATGACGCAATTGGATCGCGGGGTTCCTTCGAACGAGGAAATCGCATCGACGTCCGGTTCGGACGTGGTGGCCATTGTGCACACCTCGGGTGCGACGGGTCCGGCCAAAGCCGTGCGCTACACCCACGACGCCCTCGTCGCCCAACGGTCCGCCGTTCAGGGTCTGGTGCAACTCGGCGATCACGAAGCCTTCACCACTTCCTTCGCCGCCTTCGTCCTCTTGGCTCCCGTGTTGGGAGTGAGCTGCGTGCGTCCGGACATTGATATTGACAAACCTTCTACCTTGGGCTTCGACGAACTCCTCGCCACCACGACATTGGCGAGCGTGCGAGCGGCCTGGCTGTCACCCGCCGCCGCTGAGCGTCTGGTCGCGACGGCGCAGGGTCGAAAACTGCCCGTGGACCGCGTGTTGCTGGCCGGAGCTCCTATAAGTGCGGAACTCGCGAATGCGGTGAGCTCCGTAGTGAGCGGAGAGGTGCTGGCCCCCTACGGCATGACCGAATGTCTTCCCATCACCGACGGCACGTCACCTACCGTGGTCGGCCCGCGTGGAGGAACGTCCACCGGCCGCGTGCTGCCGGGTGTCCAACTACGTATTGCCTCGCTCCTCGATGACGGTGACCTCACCGCGAGTGGAGAGTGGGGCGAAATCTGGGTCGCGGCTCCCTGGATGAGCGATGGCTACGACGGACGTGATCTGTCGCTCGCGGGAAGTTTTGTGCGGGTCGACGGAGTTCGTTTCCACCGCACGGGAGACGTGGGCTACCTCGATGGCGGCCTCCTCTTCCATCTGGGTCGGCGAGCCCACGTCATTGCCACCGCGCACGGTGCGGTGGCCTCGGTGGAAGTGGAAGGTCCCGTGGCGGCGGCGCTCGGGCGACGGGTAGCGGCGGTAGCGGTCGGCCCCATCGGGGCCCAGGTGATCTGCGTGGTGGTGGAAGGCGCATCGCTGGGTGTGGCGGACGTGGCGATGACCAACGCGGTTCGCCACGCGAGCGCCCGGAGCATCGCTGCGGTCGTCACCTCACCTCTGCCCGTAGATCACCGCCACCAATCAAAAATTGACCGGACGCGCTTGTCACGTTCGGTCAGCGACTTTCTCGCGGGTCGCTGACGTGAAGGTTCTGGTGACGGGGGCCACTAGTTTGCTGGGACGTCACGTGGCGGAGCAATTACTCGCACGTGGTGACGAGGTCACGTGCTTTCAACGTCACCCCAGCGCCGTGGAAAGTGCCGAAGTGCTCGGGGATATTCGCGATGCGGACCAGGTCACTGCGGTGATGAAGGGTCACGACGCGGTGATTCATCTCGCCGCGCTGGTGGCCCCTCGGCCCCGTTACGACCAGGCCTACGCCGTCAACGTCACCGGAACCATCAATGTCGCTCTCGCCGCTCGGTCTGCGGGGCGCATGGTTTACGTATCCAGTCCGTCGGTGGCTTTCGCCCACGCCCCCGTCGTGGGCGTGGGGGCACTACCACCGACGTACACCGGTCGTGACGTGTACACCCGCACCAAGGCCCTGGCGGAAATTGCGGCCCTCGAGAGTGGCGTCGGCGCCACCGTGGTGGTGCGCCCCCACTTGGTCTGGGGACCCGGCGATACGCAGCTACTCGGTCGCGTGGCCGAACGAGCGCGGGCGGGTCGGCTGGTGTTGCCGGATGGGGGACGAGCGCTGGTGGATACCACCTACGTCAGCGACGCGGCGGCGTCCCTAGTGTCGG
>SESD01000609.1_pt1 | contig 22041 bp, 23 predicted proteins | sample 3171411 | NCBI WGS metagenome assembly SESD01 (sample SAMN06051880, study PRJNA518727) | freshwater metagenome | biome: subpolar coniferous forest; feature: holomictic lake; material: water; isolation source: holomictic Lake 442, 16.5 m depth | place: Canada: near Kenora, Ontario | collected...
GTTCGAAATCAGGACCTACACTTGCAAGCCGGGCAAGCGCGACGAGTGGGTCAAGTGGGCAGAGGAAAAAGTCATCCCTTTCCAGATTGCCAAGGGCGTGGTGGTGGTCGGCAGTTTTGTCTCCAGCGACGACCCGGATGTTTACGTCTGGATCCGCCGCTTCAGCGACCAGGCCGACAAGGACCATTTGTACAAGGCGGTGTATGAAGACCCGGTGTGGAAAAGCGACATCGGCCCGCGTAACGCCGAATTGCTGTTCCGAGAAAAAGCTGTCGTCACCAACCTCACACCGACGCCACACTCCGTAATCAGATAGCAGTCGCGCAAGCGACTCACGAACCTCCCCTCTCCCCCTGCGGGAGAGGGGGCCGTCGATATACGGCGCTGTTTGTCCCGGTTACGTACACACAGGATCTCTCCATGCCGCGCATTTTCCTCACCCATTCACCCGAAGCCCTCGCCAGTTATTACGGTGAGCGCGCGCTTGCCGGCCTCAGGGCGGTGGCCGAGGTGCGTCTGAACAACGCCGGGCACGAACTCACCATGCCCGAGCTGATAGAAGCGGCAAAGGGCTGCGAATTGATCGTGTCCTACCGCCAGACGCCGGGCGAGGCGGAACTGTTTGCCAACAGTCCCGACCTGGTGGCCTTTTTGCGCTGTGCCATCGACATTCGCAACGTCAACGTCCCGGCCGCAAGCGCCGCGGGCATCCTGGTCACACAGGCGAGCGCCGGCTTTATCGCCTCGGTCGCCGAGTGGTCGGTGGGGGCAATGATAGACCTCGGGCGCCACCTCACGGCGATGGCCGTGTCTTATCACGCCGGCAAGGTGCCCGTCTCCCCGATGGGAAGGCAGCTCAAGGGTGCGACCCTGGGTGTGATGGGCTACGGCGCCATCGGCCGCTACCTTGCCGACCTTGGCGCGGCCCTGGGCATGACGGTGCTGGTGTCCGATCCCCATGTCACATTGGCCAAAGTTCCGGCCGGCGCGATCGCGCAGGTGGAACTGCCAGAGTTGCTGGCGCGCGCCGACTACGTGGTGTGCCTGGTGGTCGCCAATGAACAGACCGAGAACCTGGTGAACGCCGCCGCTTTTGCGCAAATGAAACGCGGCGCGTTTTTTCTCAATCCCTCGCGCGGCAACCTTGTTGATGAAGCGGCACTACTCGCCGCGCTCGACTCGGGCCATATTGGCGGCTGCGCCATGGACGTCGGCCGCGCACCGGACCAGATGCCCACACCCGCGCTGGCAAAGCACCCCAAGGTCATCGCCACGCCGCATTCGGGCGGTCTTACGCCAGAAGCCATCGAGCACCAGGCGCTGGAGACCGTGGCGCAGGCGGCACAAATCGTAAAAGGCATTGCGCCCAAGGGATCGGTCAACGCCGACAAGGCGACGCGACTGGCACGCCTGCGCGGCTGAATCCCGGGCCTTGGCCTAGGGAAATCCGAGCGTGGGGTAAATGTAACGATCTAAAAGATGCGCACAATAACCTCCGTCATTCCGGGACCGCGTAGCGGGACCCGGAATCCATGGGGTTCGTGGCTCTGACACAAATCCAACCCCATGGAATCCCGCTCTGGTCCCCGGAGCGGGATTCGCGGGAATGACGGAAGCTGTTGTCTATTTTTAGAGCATCTGCAGCGGCTGCGACGCCGTGGGCGGCGGGATCAGGCGGTCGAGTTCTGCCAGTTGTTCCGGGTTCAACGTGATCTCGAGCGCCCCCATGTTTTCCTTCAGCCGCTCGCGCCGGCCGGTCTTGGGGATGACGATGACGTCGTCCTTTGCAAGCAGCCAGGATAGCGCGGCTTGTGCCGGCGTCATGCCATGGCGTTTCGCAAATGCAGCCAGGCCGCTGTTGCGCAACAGGCGCGCCTGCTCTATGGGTGAATAAGCCATCAGCGGCACGCGGCGCTGGCGCAGCCACGGCAGCAAGTCGAATTCGATGCCGCGGCGCGTGAGGTTGTAGAGCAACTGGTTGGTGGTGATGGCCTCACCGCCGGGTGCGGACCAGAGCTCACGCAGGTCGGCAAGGTCGAGGTTGCTCACGCCGTAGTGGCGGATCTTGCCGGCCTCCTGCAAGGCCTGGAATGCCGCCATGGTCTCGGCCAGCGGCACATCGCCGCGCCAGTGCAGCAGGTACAAGTCGATGCGGTCGGTGGCGAGGCGCTTGAGGCTGCGCTCGCAGGCCGCGGCCACGCCTTTTTTCGAGGCGTTGTGCGGATAGACCTTGCTGACGATAAAGGCCTCGTCGCGCCGCCCGGCAATGGCTTCGGCGATCAGTTGCTCGGAACGGCCGTCGCCGTACATTTCGGCGGTGTCGATAAGCGTCGCGCCCAGGTCGAGGCCGAGGCGCAGCGTGGCGATTTCCTCGGCGCGCGTGGCACGGCTGTCGCCGATGTTCCAGGTGCCCTGGCCGAAGGCCGGGATGCGTTCCCCGGAGGGAAGTAGGACGGTTTTCATCCGAAATTCGCGAATGGAGCGGGCGTTTCTATGTCAGAGGGGTAGTGACGACGCGTCAGTCTAACCCGCGCTCAATGCCATCCATCGCGCGTCGGCGAGCACGACCGAGGTTTCGAGTTGTCGTTGCGGAATGGACCAGTACTCTCGCAGCAGCGCATCTTTTTGCGCCTCGGGCAGCACGGTGAACCCGTGGCGCCGATAAAACGCGATGGCCCATGACGCGGCCGCCCAGGTACCGATGAGTACGGGCTTGTCCGAGAGGCTTTGCACATGGCGCAGCAAGGCGCTGCCTACGCCTGTTCGTTGCATCTGCGGGGCGACGTAGGCGTGGCGTACCAGCACAACGTCTCCTTTGTCCTGCATGCCCATCAGTCCGGACAGTCGTCCGCCGTCTTCGGCGACCCAGAACTGGATGCCGTCGGCGATCTCCCGCGCGAGTTCGTCTGCCGGCATGTAAGGAACATGCCATCGATCCGGAGGAATCACGCTCTCATAAGCCCAGGCGGCGTCGTTGATGACCGGCAACATCGCCGCAGCATCGTCTTGCTGGAACTTTCTAATGCGCATACCCGGTTCGTCGGTGGCGGGCGGCGGGCGCAGAGCCTGGGCCCTTGCCTCCGCTCTAATCCGGCGTGTTACTCGGGAATGATGCCGAGGATGTAAATCGCTTCGAGGGCCTTGCTCGGCGTGCCGAAGCGGGCAAACCAGCGGCCGAAGATTTCGCCGATTTCGCCGCTGCCGTAGATCTGCGACAGGCCGGTGTTGACCGCGAGGCGCATGCCGGCGTCGCCGCGCGGCAGTGCGATGCCGTAGGGCTCAAACGAAAGCTCGTCGGCGAGCATCACCATGTTCTTCGGGTCCTTGGCTTTCAACGAGGCGCCGACCAGCAGCAGTTTGTCGCTGGCAAAGACATCGGCCTTGCCGTCCTCGAACGCGGCAAAAGCCTCGTCGCGCGATTTCATCGGCACCACGGTGGCGCTGATGTTGCGGCGCTTCAGTTGCTCGTTGACCGCGCGCTCGTTGGTGGTGCCGCCGACGACGGCAATCTTCTTGCCCGACATGTCCGACAGCGAACGCAGGCCGCCATCGTTCTTGGCCAGCAGGCCGGTGGTCTCGAGGAAAATGTAGTTGGAAAAATCCACCTGCTTCATGCGCGAGAGGGTGACCGTGCTCGAGCTGCACTCCATGTCGGCCGTGCCCTTGGACACGGCGTCAAAGCGCGTCTGCGTGGTGACAGGCACCCACTTGATCTGCAGTGGGGACACATTGATCTGGCGCTCGATGGAATTGACCACGCGCTTGCAAATGTCGATGGAATAACCCGTCGGCGGCTTGTTGTCCTCGGTGAAGGAGAACGGAATGGCGTCGGCGCGGTAGGCGACGGCGATGGTCTTGGTCGAGGCGATCTTTTTCAGGCGGCCGTCGAGGGACTGGGCTTGTACGGCGCCGGCGGCAAACAGCAGCGTGATTGCGAGTGCGATGATGCGAAACATGGAATCTCCCTTGGATTTATCTGGCAGCCGGGCAGGATAACGGCTTTTTGTGACGGTAGCAATCGCGCCAAGTAACCCGTCTCACCCGGGCATAACCCAGTGTCGATTCCACACTACTTCCCACAAGTGGCCGTCCGGATCCTGAATGTAACTACGCCGCCTGCAACAGGAACTCAACCTTCACCGCTTCAAATGGAAATACGACACCACCTTGTTCTGTACGATCAAGAACGCCGGCATTCAGGAGTGCCGTCACATCGCCGTGTACGGCCTTGACGTCACGGCCTACCAGCCGGGCCGCTTCGCGGATGGATACCGGGCCGGCGCCACAAAGGACTTTGAGCAATTCCCAGCGTTTGGCCGTCAATACCTGCCAAAGCAGTTCGGGGCTGGCGAAACTGATGCGAGCGGACTTTTGCGCTTTCCCGGTTTTCCAGGCCTGCGCGAAATCCGCCATTGAATCGGCGGGGGCGCGTACGTCAAGCGTCACGGTTTTCATTGTTCCACCTCGCTATGTCTTGTTGAAAATCAATGATCAGTTGTTCTGGTGTGGTGAATTTGTAGCGGCTTTCCTTGCCGCCAAAGTGTCGATGGTCGCCTTTGCCAACCTCGTTGTCGTAGCGAAGGACGCACTCGTTATTCACAACGTACGCCAGCCGGTACTTGAACCGGTGACCGGAACCGGCAACCGCCCTGGATACCTGCCACAGCGCCAACTCGGCAAATGTTTTTGCAGAGTATGTAATCCGGGTGCGGACGAGCGCGACAGCCTTCATGTTGGAGATAATGCCAACATGTTCTGGCGTTGTCAATTACTCCAACGGTGATGTATTCGCGCGCAGATTCTGACTCTCATGGTCTTCTAGTGACCGCCTGCTTGCGGCGTGGAACCGGCGGCAATAGGCTGGGAACGCCCTGTTGGCAAGGCTTTCCAGCCATCACCCTGAAAATGCGCGGCCTTAAATGATGCCGCGCTCCGGGTAGGGCGAGTTACTGCTGACGCGCGCATAGCCCAGGCGGGTAAGGTCCAGCGTCTCGAAACGCCCATGCACGATGAGCTCGGCAATCGCGCGGCCGGCCGCCGGCGCGTGCATCATGCCGTGGCCGGAAAAGCCGCCGGCGATAAAAAAATTCTGCAGAGGACTGCGGCCGATGATGGGGTTGCCATCCAGTTCGCATTGCTCGTACAGCCCCGACCAGGTGCGCAGGCAGCGGCAGGCCTCAAGGACGGGGGGCTCGCCCGCAACAAGGCCCCGCGGTGTTTGCTTGCTGTTTCTACTGGATGGCCAGCCGACCTTCGCGCACGACTCGCGCCCACTTGTCCACCTCGCTTTTAAAAAACACGGTGAACTGCTCCGGGGTGCCGACGAAGGGTTCGGCCCCAAGTTGTTCCATCCGCGCCTTTACGTCCGGCGATTCAACCGCCTTGACGACGGCGGCGTTGAGTTTCGACACCACATCCTTTGGCGTTGCCGCGGGAGCAAACAAGCCGAACCAGGCGGTAAATTCGTAGCCGGCGACCCCGGCCTCGACCAGGGTGGGCAGTTCTGGCGCAGCAGGCGAACGGGTTGCCCCGGTCACGGCCAGGGCGCGCACCCGGCCCTGCCTGACCTGCCCGATTGCGGAAGGCATCAAATCGAACATCAGGTCAACCTGGCCGGCGATCACGGCCGGCAGGGCCTGGCCCGCGCTTTTGTAGGGGATGTGCAGCATGTCCACCCCGGCGATGACCTTGAAAAGTTCAACGGCAAGATGGTTTGAAGTGCCGTTGCCGGATGACGCGAACGTCAATTTTCCCGGGTTGGCCTTGGCAAAGCTCACCAGTTCGGGGATGTTCTTGATGGGCAATGCGTTGTTGACGATGACGATATTCTGGTTGGCTGTAACCGGGGCGACCGCGGCGAGGTCCTTCACCGGGTCAAACGGCATTTTCATCAAGCTGACGTTGCTTGCCAGGCTGATTGCCGTAAACAACACGGTATAGCCGTCGGCGCGGGAGTTGCGCGCGACGATTTCGGCGCCGATGTTGCCGCCGGCGCCGGGGCGGCTTTCGAGGATGACGGGCTGGCCCAGGATCTCCGACATTTTTTGCGCGAGCACGCGGCCGAGGATTTCGCCGGTGCCGCCCAGGGCGTAGGGCAGGATCATCGTGATCGGTTTGTTCGGGAAGGCCTGTGCAGCGGCGCCGGCGGAGAAAGCGAGCGCGAGTAGCAGCGTTGCAATACGGATGCCGTGTCTCATGTGTTCCTCCTTTTGTTGTCGCGGTCCAATTGCTCTTTTTTGAACAATGAGGCGGGCAATCTTGGCGCGAGTGAAGTGTAGACGCGTTTCAGTTGCAAGGCATGTGCCGGCCGCAGCCATGCATGCGTTTGACGCCGCTGAGTCTACCTGATATCTTTATTGCGAGAATAGTTTCTTACAAAGTGAGAATATGGCAACGCGTGCCCGATCCGCCGGTTCCGGCCAGAAGGAAATCAAATCTCTAGGCAAGGCGATTGAAATCCTGTTCGCATTTACGCGCGAGCGGCCGTCGCTCACGGTCGAACAGATTTCCCGCGAGCTGGGTTTTCCGCAAAGTACCACCTACCGCCTGATTGCGACCCTGCGGGACAAAGGTGTCGTGCGGCAAAAGCCAGGTACCGACAGCTATATGCTGGGCGCACGCCTGCTGCAGTTTGGCGACATCATCCGGCTGTCGCTGGATTTACGGCACACCGCCCTGCCGTTCATGCAACAGGCGGTTCGCGGTTCGCGCGAAACGGTGGTCCTGGTGGTGCCGACCGACAATCAGGCGACCTACCTCGAAATGATCGAAAGTCCCGAGCCGATGCGAGTGATTCCGGGCGACGGCATGAGCTTCCCGCTCCATTGCGGCGCGACTCGTCGCACCCTGCTGGCGCACATGGGGGCCGACTTCCAGGAACGCTACCTGCGCGGCAGCATGTTGCGTTACACCACGGGAACCATTGTCGACAAGGCGGCGCTGCGCGAGGACCTCGCCCAAATCGTGCGGCGCGGCTATGCCATCGGCAACCAGGAGATATACGCCGGTGCGCGTAGTCTTGCCGCGCCGGTGCGCGATGCCGCCGACCAGGTTGTCGCAAGTGTCGGCATCGTCGGCCCGGCACAACGGCTGACCGACGCGCGCCTGCAAAAACTGCTGCCCTGCCTGCTCGAGTGCGCCGAGGGCATTTCCCGGGCACTGGGCGCCAGTTCGCGGATTGCCGCGCGCACGCGCAGCACTGTCGCGCCAAAGTTGGCGGCATGACGCTGCGCTCGCCCACGCCCTTCGACGCGGCGTCGCTGCTGGCGGTCAGCGCGCGTCGCTGGCACGACAAGATCGCCATCTCAAGCGGTGGCATCGACACCACCTACGGCGGCTTGCTCGAGCGCGTTGGCCGGCTCGCCTCCGGCCTGCGCTCGCTCGGCACCAAGCCCGGCGATCGCGTCGTGCTGCTCCTGCCCAACGGCACCCGCTTCATCGAAAGCTGGTGGGCGGTCATCTCCACCGGCGCCGTGGTGGTGCCGGTCAATCCACGCTGCGTCTACGAAGAATTGCAGTACTTTGTCGAAAACTCCGCTGCACAATGCATCATTACCGACGCCGCGCACCTGGAAACCGTGGAAAAGCTTTGCGCGCAGCCGGCCATGAACGGCATCACGCTGGTCTGCGTCGATTCGCCGCGGCCAGGCGCGCAAAACTACGAAGACCTCATCGGCGTGAGCCGCGCCGCGGCGTCGCATGTGCCGCAGGACCTGTCCGAGCCTTGTGCAATCTATTACACCTCGGGCACCACCGGCCAGTCAAAAGGGGTGATGCGCTCCCACCTGAGTGTCGCCTGGGGGCTCGCCATGATCGCCCAGCGCATGTCGCGCGACGAGGTGCTGCTCGGGCGTGCGCCAATGGCCCACGCCGGCGGCTCGCTCACCGGCCCCTTTGCGGTGCTTGCGGCCGGCGGTACCCTGGTCATCCCCTCGAACACGGAGCCCGAAGCGCTGCTCGAACTGGTCCAGCGTCACCGTGTCACGCGCTTTTACGTGCATCCCGTGCTCGCCGCAAACGCCTTGTTTGCCGCGCTCGATCGCGGCAGCTACAAGCTCGATTCCCTGCGCCTCATTCAATGGACCGCCGGAGCGCTGCCCGAGGCGATTCGTGCCGAAATATTCAGGCGCTTTCCCGGCCTGCCGCTCGAGGTCACCTACGGCATGACCGAAGTGAGCAATATCGCCAGCTACGAGTGCACCGCGACGGGGGCCAAGCCGGCCAATTGCGTCGGCCACGCCTGGCCGGGCAGCGAAATCGGCATCTTCTCCCCCTCGGGAGAACAAATTCCGCCAGGCGGCGGCGAGGGCGAGATCGGGGTCCGCTCGCCAACCGGGATGAGCGGCTACTGGAACGCGCCGGAACTGACGGCCACTGTAACGCGGGACGGTTGGGTGCACACCGGTGACCTCGGCCGCATGGACGAGGACGGCGCGCTGTTCCTCACCGGCAGGATCAAGGACGCAATCAACAGTGCCGGCATGATTGTGCACGCAGCCGAGGTCGAGCACGCCATTGCTTCGCACGCCGACGTGCTCGATAACGCGGTATTCGGGCTGCCGCACCCGCGCTGGGAGGAGGCGGTGACCGCCGTGGTGGTGCTGCGCGGAACATCAAAGCTTACCGAGGCGCAATTGATCGAGCATTGCCGCGGGCACCTGTCGAATTACAAGCTGCCGAAGCGGGTTATTTTTGTCCCCGAATTGCCGCGCAATGCGTCCAACAAGGTTGACAAGCGTGCGCTGGGTGCACGCTACAGCCAAACGCAGGATTGATCCGCCTTATACGCAATTGAAAGAAGAGGAGAAGAGCCATGTCTTTGCCAGAGAGCGTCACCAGCAGGAAAATCTACATTCGCGCCGAAGAGCTGCCGGCCGAGGTCAAGGAATACATGATCAAGATGCTCACGGTGCAGATCCAGTCGGAGTACTCGGACGCACCGGACCGGTCCGGCTCGGTGTGTCCCACGGTAGAGGACAAAAGCTGGCTCGACCTGCAGATCGCCGACGAAAAAAACCACGGCCTGGGCGTCTCGAACATGCTCCGAGACATGGGCGAAGATCCCATGCCTTACATCAAGGAGGCGGAGAGCTCGGTGGTCGTGGGCGGCCGCAAGCTCGATTTTTTTCGCATGCGCATGGAGGACTGGGTCGAGCGCAGCATGACGAGAGTGCTGGCCGAGCGCACCGGCGGCATCCAGTCGATCGCCGGCCTCGGCGCCAGCTACGTGCCCCTGGCCGTCTGGCACGCAAAAAACTACGTCGATGAAGCGCTCGGCCACGCCCTTCAGGGCAATGTCTACGCCAAACGCCTCATTGACGAGGGCCGGCGCGACGAGTGCGTGCGCGCCATCGAGAAGTTCTACCCGACCTGCCTCGACATTTTCGGCGGTGTCAATACGCCCAACGAGGCGCGTTACCGCGAGCTTGGGATAAAGACGCTCTCCAACAACCAGTCGCGCCTGCTGTGGATCAAGTCGCTCGAGCGCGACCTCAATGAAATGGGGTTGGAGATTCCGGCGGCACGCTGGAAAGGCGGCCGCCGTGAATACCCCGAGGAAAGCATGGAGGGTACCGGCCTGTACCTCGTGCCGGCCGACGTGCCGGCCGAAGTGCGGCCGGCGCTGCAGCGCGTGCTGCGCGGCTGGGTGCAAAGCAAGTACGCGCGGCAGAACGAAATGGCGGTGTTCGCCGCGCCCACGCCGGAGGAAAAGCTTGCCGTCGGCATCCAGTATCGGGAGGACCGCCGCTGGGGGCTGGAGGCGGCGCAGATGCTTCGCGCGCTCGGGGTCGACCCCAACCCGGTTGCCGACGAAGCGGAGCGTACGCGCGAGGGCGGCCGCCACAAGGTCGACTTCCTCAAGCAGGCCATGCCGCCAAGCTGGGAGGAAATCTGCATCCATCAACTCGTTGCCGCGCGCGCGTCGCAGGCGGCTTCGCTCGCCACCTTCGGGTCCTGCCTGATACCGCTTGCCGTATGGTCGGGCCGCCACTACGAGGCGCAGGATTCGCTTGCCAAGACATGGCTTGCGCGCGCGCAAGGCATTGACCGTGGCCTGGTGCGAAAGTTGGGGCAGCCCGTCCTCGATCAGTGCTTCCCCTACGCGCTTGACCTGTTCGGCGGCGACGACACGGCCAACGAACTGGAATACTGCAATACGGGTGTAAAGACGGCGGCGAACCGCCAGGTCCGCGGCATCTTCGTCGACATGCTTGGGCGCGACATGGCGTCGCTGGGCATGGCCATGCCCGACGCCGGTCGCGGCGTGCGCGCCAGTTACCGGCGCACCTAGCCGCACCGCCCGCGGACAAGACTGTGGAATATAAATACTACTGGGAAGATTTTCAGCCGGGGATGGTGAGCGAAGCCGGCGGGTACCTCGTCACCGAGGAGGAAATCCTCGAATTCGCGCGCAAGTATGATCCGCAACCCTTTCACGTCGATGCGGTCGTGGCGGCAGGTTCGCAGTACGGCGGGTTGATTGCCAGCGGATGGATGACGGCAAGCATCTGCATGCGCCTTGCATGTGATGCCGTTCTGCTCGAGTCGGCGGGCATGGGATCGCCGGGGCTCGACGAGTTGCGCTGGACCAAGCCGGTGCGCGCCGGAGACGTGCTCAGCCTCAAGCGCGTCGTGCTCGAGACGCGCGCGTCCAAGAGTCGGCCGGAGATGGGATCCGTGCGCTCGCGCTCGGAGATCTACAATCAGCGCGGCGAACTGGTGATGCACATCACCAATACTGCGTTTATTCGCCGGCGCAATCCGGGCGCCGCCCCGGGTGCGAACGCTTAAATGATGCCGCGCTCCGGGTAGGGCGAGTTGCTGCTGACGCGCGCATAGCCCAGGCGCGTGAGGTCCAGCGTCTCGAAACGCCCGTGCACTATCAACTCGGCGATGGCGCGGCCGGCGGCAGGCGCGTGCATCATGCCGTGGCCGGAAAAGCCGCCGGCAATCAACAAGTTTGGCAAGGGACTGCGGCCGATGATCGGGTTGCCATCCAGTTCGCACTGTTCATACAGTCCCGACCAGGTGCGCAGGCAGCGGCAGGCCTCAAATGCGGGAAAGCGATGCGCCAGCGCCGGCCACACCACGTTCTCGAAATAATCGTGGTCGACGTCAAAGTTGTAGCCGCGCGTCTGGTCGGAGTTGACCAGACCGCCCGAGTAGCCGCGGCCCTCGGGCCGGAAGGCGAGGCGTTGCAAGTCCTTGACGTAGGGCAGCGGCTCGATCTTGTTCAGCGTTTCGAAAAAATGCTCAAAGCGGCGCAGCGGCTCGATGGGCAGCGGGATGCCGGCCATGGCACAGACCTCCCTCGCCCAGGGGCCGGCGGCGTTGACCACGTTGTCGGCGGTGAGCGTCGCACCCGAGGCAAGACGCACTGCGCGCACCGCAGCGGCATCGTGATCGAGCGCGACGACCCTGTCCTGGATGTATTCCACGCCGAGCGAGCGCGCCTTGCGCCGGAAGCCCTGCAACAGGCCGTTCGGGTCGCACCAGCCGTCCTCGGGCGTGTGCACGCCGGCGGCAAGGTCATCGACGTTCATCGACGGAAAGCGCGCCTTCAGTCCGGCCTGGTCCAGCCAGTCGGCCTTCACCCCGGCGGCGACCTGCAAGGCGTGGTTCTCGCGCAGCATGCCGGCGGCGTGTTCGGGCACGATGAACAAATAGCCGCCCTCGTGCCAGTCCACGTGTGCCGGCTCGCCGTTCACCGCCATGGTGTCGGCAAAGCCCTTGATAAAGGGAATGCTGAAATTGGACATGGCGATGTTCTCCGGGCAGGAGAACTGCCGTCTTGCGCCGCCCGAAGCGCGCGGCGTCGAGGCGAATTCGTAAGTCGGATCGGGTTCGATCACCGCCACCGCGCAAGCGGGCGCGAGGGACTTGAGGAAATAGGCGACGCTTGAACCGGTCGCCGCACCGCCAATAATGATGACGTCGTGGTGTTTGCTCATCCTGTGCGTTCCCTGGTCACCGCCCGACCGCAGACTTCAATCCAGCAGCCTGCTCAGGGACGTTTGGATTTTGTCGGGCTCGCGCGATACTTCGCGGCGGGCTCGCGCACCAACCGCACTTGCAGCTTGCAGCCCAGCGCGGCGGCATAGCGGCGCAGCGTGGTGAGGGAAGGCGAGTGTTTGGCATCAGCCGACTCAAGCCGCGCTACAGCCGACTGCGTGGTGCCGATGCGCTCGGCCACCTCGGCCTGGGTGAGGCCGGCTGCGGCGCGCGCCTTGAGCACCTCGTCGAGGAAGGCAAACTCTTCCGCCAGGCGGTCGTACTCGCGCTTTACCCCCGGGCGCCGGAGGGCTTTGGCCTTGAATGCATCAAGCGTCTTGCTCATGATTTGCTTCCTTCATGCGCCGTATGGCGATTTTCAATTCCCGTGCGGGCGTCTTGTCCGATTTTTTCACGAACTGGTGCAGCATGATGATTCGCCGGCCGCTCAGCGTGCAATAGAACACGCGGGCAATGCCTTCGGCCGCCTTCAATCTCAATTCAAACAGGCCAGCCCCCATCGCCCGGCTGTGTGGCATGCCCAGATCGGGACCGTAACTCTCCATGCGTTCGGCAAAGCGGACAAAGCGGGCGAGGAAGCCGGCAGGCATATCGCGGATTTCCTGTTCGAGCGCAGGCGTGTGGAAGGCGATTTCCCAATCCATCCGGCAGATTATAGCGGATACGCTATATCAATTCAAGCTGGTTTCGTGGTGGGAATCGACAAGGTCGAATTTAAATCCTACTTCGCCCTTATTATTTAACGCTCGACCCGGTGGCGGCGCCGCCGATGATGTTGACATCGTGTTAATTCTGCATGACAGGATGACGCGGGGTGGCCGCGGATGTGGGGTGCAAATGTGCGTGCATTGGTGCCGGATCAATCCTGCCCGACAAAAATCAGCCTCGCCGTGTCAAAGCCCAAGGCCGCGGCTTTTGCCACCAGGCGGTCTTTTGTTTCCTTGTTCATTTGCGGGGAGCGCGCCAGTATCCACAGGTAAGAGAGGTCGGGGCCGGACACGACTGCGTACTGGTAATTGTCCTGATCAAGTTCAAACACGATGTAGGACCCGTAAAAGGGGCCGAAAAAAGACACTTTCAGGTGGCCCTGGTCTGCCGGGCCGACGAAATAGGCTTTGCCCTCGGCGTCCTTCCATTTGTTCTCCTGAGCGAGAAAGCCGCGGTTGACCACTTTCACGCCGCCATCCTCGCGCAGGCTGTAGTCGGCCGTCACCCGCGTCATGCCGCGTTCAAACGAATGGTCGAGGCGCGCGATCTCGTACCACTGGCCGAGGTATTGTTCGAGTTTGAAATTGCCAACCGGCTTGACGTTTTCCGGTATGCCAACGCATGCGGAAAGTAAAACAGCCAATGCGACTATTGGCCATCGACTGGACAGCCGCGCCAGGCGTGAATGGCACTTAGTTGGGGAAGTTTTCGTCATTCCGGGGCCGCGTAGCGGAACCCGGAATCCATGGGGTTCGTCGATTTGAATAGAACCAACCCCATGGATCCCCGCTTTCGCGGGGATGACGACAATGGGGGCGCAAACAAGTGCCGTTTGCATCCGGTGTGCCTTTGCGGGCATCACCAGTAACGCATCGCGTTGCGGTACAGCTTGCCCAGGTCGCCCTCGCTGACCTCGCGCGGTGCGTTGGTGAGCAGGCGTTGCTGTGCCCAAGCGCCCTTGGTGAGGGCGGCGACATCGGCCTCGCCGTAGCCCACGCCGGCCACGCCGTTGGGAATGGCGGTGGCTTTCATCATCTTGATGAGTTGCGCCGATACGATTTCCGCGGCGTCTTCATTGCCCGCGCCTTTGACATCGGCGCCGAGGCAGGCGGCACCGTGGATGTGGCGCTCGGGGCAGGCGCTGGCGGTGAAGCGGAACACCGCGGGCGCGTTGACGATGACACTCATACCGTGCGGCACCATGGGTTCGTCTTGCGGGTAGCCGTCGGGCCGGAAGTCGCGCACCAGTCCGGCCACCGAGTAAGCCATGCCGTGGGGCACATGGCAGCCGGCGTTGCCAAAGGCGATGCCGGCGAGGGTGGCGGCATACATCATGTTATCGCGCGCCTCGTGATCGCTGGCGTCATTGACGGCGCGCTCGAGGTATTGGCCCAGCAGCTTGAGCGAGGCTTCGCAGCCGATGTCGCTCCACGGGTTGGCACCCTGGCTCATCGGCCGTGCCGCCGGCTTGCCCGGCGCGGCGCGCTGCGTGTAAGGCCGTGCGGTATAGGACTCGAGCGCGTGCGACAACACATCAAAACCACTGGCGGCAACGACGTTCTTGGGCAGTGAGTAAGTGGTGGCCGGGTCGATCAGTGCCATTGAGGGTTTCAGGCGCTTGGAGGCGATGCCCGTCTTTACCTGCAGTGAGAGCAAATCAAAAATGCTGATGCCGGTGCATTCCGAGCCGGTGCCGCAGGTGGTGGGGCAGGCGATGTGCGGTTTCAACGGGCCGGGCACCGCCTTGCCCGCGCCTATGGGCGCGTTGACGTAATCGAGAAAAGGCGCCGGATGCGTGGCATACAGGTTGGCCGCCTTGCAGGTGTCTATGACCGATCCGCCGCCGACCGAGACATAGCCGTCGAATTTGCCTTCGCTGGCGAACTTTGCCGCCGCAAGAAAGGACTGGTCGGTCGGCTCGACCTTGACCTCGTCGTAGATCACCACGTCAATGCCGGCCGTCTTGAGTGCGTCGCGCACCTGGGTGACATAGGGCAGGCTGCTCAGTTTCTTGTCGGTGAACAGCGCTACGCGCGTCATGCCCAGTGACCTGGCGTGTTCGCCCGCCTCCTTGAGCACACCATGGCCAAAAGTGATGCTGGAAATGTCGACGGCAAAGGCACTCTCCCTGCCTTCGGTCTGGACGTAGTAGTTGTGGCAACAGGACATGGTGCTTGCTCCTTGACCGGATTATTTTGTCATTCCGAGGCCGAAGGCAGAGGAATCTGCTGTCGGCTCTTTTTGCCATTGGCGAACAAAAGCAGATTCCTCGTTTTACTCGGAATGACAATACCTGCAATGGTTGGATATTAGCAGCAGGCGATTTGATACACTGCGACGACCCCTCACCCCAGCCCTCTCCCCGCAAGCGGGGCGAGGGAGCGGTGCCCTCCATTTTGCCGGTATTGGATTGATTCCGTGTCTGCCGTTTTATCCGAAGCCCCAGTTTCCACCGAAGCACTAGCAGCCGACTTGCGTATGGCCATTACCGGGGAAGTGCGTTTTGACCGTGCCATGCGCGCGGTGTATTCGGCCGACGCCTCGAACTACCGCCAGGTACCCATAGGCGTGGTGTTGCCGCGCTCGGTGGCCGACATCGAAGCGGCGGTGGCGGTGTGCAACAAGCACGGCGTGCCCCTGCTCGCGCGCGGCGGCGGGACCTCGCAAAACGGCCAGAGCGTGAACGTTGCCGTGATCATCGACTGCTCGAAGTACCTCAATCGCGTGCTGTCCGTGGATGAGACCGCGCGCACCGCACTGGTCGAGCCCGGAGCGGTCTGCGACGCGCTGCGCGACGCCGCCGAGGTGCACCAGCTCACCTTCGGTCCCGACCCGGCGACGCACAGCCGTTGCACCCTGGGCGGGATGATAGGCAACAACTCCTGTGGCGCGCACTCGGTGATGGCCGGCAAAACGGCCGAGAACATCGAAGCGCTGGAGGTGCTCACCTACGACGGCGCGCGTTTCTGGGTCGGCCCCACCGACGAGGCGGAGTTCGCGCGCATTGTCGCTGCGGGCGGAAGGCAGGCGGAGATATACACCCGGCTCAAGGCCCTGGCGGATAAATACGGCGAATTGATTCGCACGCGCTTTCCGAAAATTAAACGCCGCGTGTCCGGATACGGTCTCGACCAGTTGCTGCCGGAGAACGGTTTCAACATTGCGCGCGCCCTAGTCGGGACGGAAGGGACTTGCGCGTTGACGCTGCAGGCGAAGACGCTGCTCGTAAAAAGCCCGCAGCATCGCGTCATCCTGGTGTTGGGCTATCGCGACATTTACCTTGCCGGCGATGCGGTGCCGGAAATCCTGCCCTTTGGGCCGATTGCCACCGAGGGCCTCGACCTTGGCATCATCGGCGGACTCAAGCGCCGCGGCCTCAAGCTCGATGACATTGCGCTTTTGCCCAAGGGCGACGCCTGGATCATGGTCGAGTTCGGCGGCGACTCGCCCGAAGACGCGACTCGCCAGGCGCGGGCACTTGCGGAGCATTACAAGGGTAGCGCTGATGTGTCTAGCTGGCTCATCACCGACAAGGCGATGCAGGCGCGCATCTGGAACATACGCGAGACCGGCGCCTCGGCCACTGCGCTGGCGATTGACGGCGACCGTCCCGACCCGGTGTGCGGCTGGGAGGACGCGGCGGTCGATCCCCTGCGCCTTGGTGATTACCTGCGCGAATTCCAGGCCCTCGTCGATCGCACCGGTTACACCACTTCGCTGTACGGCCACTTTGGCGACGGCTGCATTCACGCGCGCATCAATTTTGATTTACGCAGCCTAGACGGACTGAAAATCTGGCGCGGTTTCTTGCAGGCGGCGGCCGAGCTGGTGGTCAAATACGGCGGCTCGCTCTCGGGCGAGCACGGCGACGGCCAGGCCAAGGCCGAGTTCCTGCCGGTGATGTACGGATCCGAGCTGATGCAGGCGTTGGTCGAATTCAAGTCCATCTGGGACCCGCTGGGAAAAATGAATCCGGGCAAGGTGGTCGATTCGGCCGGCGGGAAAGTGTTTCGCGCCGACCAAAACCTGCGCCAGGGCCCGGATTACCAGCCGGTGACCCTCGCCACGCGCATGACCTTCCTGTCGCGCGAGGGCGAGGGATTTACGCGCGAGGTGGAGCGTTGCGTCGGCATGGGCAAGTGCCGGGCTGCAGAGGGCGGCAGCATGTGCCCGAGCTACCGGGTCACCGGCGAAGAACGCTACTCCACGCGCGGCCGCTCACGACTCCTCGCGGAAATGCTGCGCGGCGAAGTGATCACCAACCAGTGGCAAAGCGATGAAGTGCGCGAAGCCCTCGACCTGTGCCTCGCCTGCAAGGGCTGCAAAAGCGACTGCCCGACACATACCGACATGGCTTCTTACAAGGCCGAATTTTTGTCGCATTACCATGAAACGAAAGCCCGACCTAGGCAGGCGTATTTCATGGGCATGATCGGCCAGTGGGCACCGCTGGCGAGTGCCCTGCCTTGGGTGGCGAATTTTTTCACCCAGACGCCGGGACTGGCGTCGCTGTCCAAGCTGATCGCCGGCGTTGCGCAGCAGCGCAGCCTGCCGCGCTTTGCTGCCAAGAGTTTTCGCGGCGAAGTTGCGGCGCGTGCTTTAAAACGCGAGGGCCGGCCGGTGATGTTGTGGGCCGACACCTTTACCAACACCATGCACCCGGAAATCGGTATGGCCGCCCTGGACGTGCTCGAGGCGGCGGGCTGCGCGGTAAGCCTGCCTCAGGCGGGGTTGTGCTGCGGGCGGCCGCTGTATGACTTTGGCTTTCTCGACAAGGCCAGGTCGCAGTTGGCGCAAATTCTTGACGCCTTGGCACCGCAAATCGAGGCCGGCGTGCCGCTGGTGGGGCTTGAGCCTTCGTGCATTGCGGTGTTTCGTGACGAACTGCTCAAACTCTTCCCCGATGACGCACGCGCGAAAAAGCTCGCCGCCAACACCTTCATGCTGGCCGAGTACCTGGAAAAAATCGCTTACGCGCCGCCGCAACTCAAGGGCAGGGCTCTCGTTCACGGACACTGCCACCAGAAGGCGGTGATGGGTATGGGCGCCGAAACCAGCCTGCTGAAAAAAATGGGCCTCGAAGTGTCCTCGCCCGACACCGGTTGCTGCGGCATGGCCGGTTCATTCGGCTTTAATCCCGCCCACCATGCCCTGTCGATCAAGGCGGCAGAACAAGGCATTTTTCCGGCGGTGCGCGCGGCCGGTGAAGGCACGCTGGTTGTCGCCAACGGTTTTTCCTGCCGCGAGCAGGTGGGGCAGGGCCTGGGTGTCAGGTCGCTGCATATCGCCGAAGTGCTGCAAAAAGCCTTGAACGAAAATGCCGGCGCGCATGGATAGCATCCTCGCCCTGCCCTGGTGGGGCATTGCCTGGGTGGCGGCGGTGATGCTGCTTGCCGGCTTTGCCCACGGCGCCATCGGTTTCGGCTTTCCGCTGGTCGCCACGCCCATGCTGACCCTGGTGCTCGATATCAAGACGACGATTCTTGTTTTGCTGGTTCCGTCGATGGTTATGACGCTGATCAGCGTGTTTCGCGGCGGCAACTTGCGCGACGGCGTGGCGCGCTTCTGGTTCATGCCCATCACGCTGGTCATAGGCTCCTACATCGGCACGCGCATACTGATAGGCGCCAATCCGGCGCACTTTGTGCTGCTGTTGGCGGTCTGCCTGCTGGTATTTCTCAATCTCGATCGCCTGGGCAAACTCGAGTACCGCAGTGTCAAGGACAACCCGCGCTTCTGGGGCGTGCTTACAGGCCTGGTCGCCGGTTTGTTCGAGGCGACGGCCAACGTGTCAGGCCCGCCCCTGCTGATGTATTTCATCATGCTGGGCCTCGGGCCCTCGACGCTGGTGCAACTGCTCAACTTCAGCTTCATCGGCGGCAAGGCGACGCAGATCATTACCTGGTCGATGTCGGGGGGCATAGGCCTTGTATACTGGGTGTCGACGCTGCCCCTGGCCGTGCTCGCCGTGGTGACCCTGCTAATGGGGCAGCGCGTGCGCAGCCGGATCGATGCCGCGAGCTACATGGCCTGGTTGCGTAAATTCCTTTGGGCGATGGTGGTCTTGTTGTTGCTGCAATACGCCTGGAGTCAGTGGGGGACGGCATGATGGGTATCCTGGCGAGGATTTTTTCCCTGGCAGCGTTGTGTGCGCTGCCGCCGCCTTTTGTGCCGTCGGCCGTGGCGCAGGCGCAGCTTGTGCCCCCGTCGCTGTTTGCCGCGGCGGGGCGAGACGACGTCGCCGCAGTGACGCGCCTGCTCAAGGACAAACGCCTGGCCAATGCGCGCAATGCGCAGGGCGAGCCGCTGCTTTATGTCGCGGCTGAACGCGGCAACGCCGAACTGGTGCAGGCGGTGATCGCCGCCGGCGCAGACGTCAACGGCCGCACCGACAGCGGTGAGACGGCCTTGCACGCCGTCGGCATGCAGGGCAGCGCCGCGGTGGCATCGCTGCTGCTGGATAAGGGCGCCAATCCGGAACTGGCCAACAGCGGCGGCGAGCGCGCGCTCTTTTGGGCGGCGGCCACCGGCACGCTGGAGGTGGTGACGCTGCTTATCGACAAGGGCGTTGCGCTCAACGTGCAGGACGCGCGCGGCAACACCGCGCTGCACGGCGCGGCCGACGGCGGCCACCTCGAGGTGGTGGTGTTGCTGCTGTCGAAAAAAGCTAACGCCCTGGTGCGCAACCGCGACGGCCTGCTGCCGGTGGAGATCGCGCGTTCACGGGGCTTCAAGGACATCGAGGCGGCGCTGCTGAAATAGGCGATGCAGACGAACCCTGGCATGAAACGGCATCACACCCCGAGACCGTGCCGCTGCTGCAGCGCAAGGAATCGCCATTCCTGATATCGCATTTTCTGGGGGTGGTTTGAAGTCCAATAAATAGGGGAAATGTGATGGTTTGCAGCGGCAGGTTTTCGTGCGCTTGCCACGGGGGGCGCGTTGATGTTGGCCGGTTTGGCCGCGGTCGGTAGCGCCAGCGCCGCGGACGAAATGATCGCCTTCGGCAAGCAGACCGGGCAGATCAATCTGGGCTTGTATCGCCATAAGATGTACACTAAAGCGTTGGGATCGGAATCGGTGATCGGCGGTGCGACGCTGCACGGCATTAGTGGCGAAAAGTCTCTCGGGCTCGACCAGACCATGAGTGCCGCGCTTCTGGATGGATTCTGGCGCTTTTGCCGACCGTCACCGCGTGTACGCCGCTTACTACAGGCTTAATCGCGATGCCACCAAGGCGCCGAACAGCAATATCGATCGGGTCAATATTCCCTCGCGCGGGACCACCGACACCATACTGCCGGCAGCAAGGTGAGTGTCAGCGGCAGTTCAAAGTGGGATCTATATGTGCTGGGTTATGGCTATTCGTTTTACAAGACAGAAAGCGTGGAAATCGCCGGTGTGCTTGGATTGAACGCCGCCAGACGGAAATCCACCCTCACGGACACGCTTGATACCGCCGCCAACGGCACTTCCCCCCGGTCCACTGTCAGCACCAATGTATGTGTTGAACGTCACCGGCTCACGACAACCCTTGTGGAATGGTAATGCGTACCGAACCCCCCAAGCCCGGCCCCAAGGCGCAGCTCGACACGCTGCTGCTCAAACTCCCCGGCGTCAGTGCGCGCAAAATCAACGGCCTTGACGCCTATTTTGTCGCCGACAAGATGTTTGCCTGCATCAGCGGGGAGGGAATTGGTCTGCGCCTGCCGGCGGCCACCGCGACCGAACTGCATTTTTCGCGCGACAACATCGTGCCCTTCCAGCCCGGCGGCGTGGCCAGCACGCGCGAATGGATACAGATCAACCGCGCCGACGCGGCCGATTACGCCAAGGACCTTGAGCTGTTCCAGACCTCGCTTGATTTCGTCAAGGCCGGACGGCGCTAGGTCGCTTGGGCTCGCGCAGACCCGATACCGGTCAAGTGGATCCGCCGCGAAGTGACTGGCTGGAAAGCCGCACCAGACGGGCGTTTCCAGCCGATTCAATATGGGGCAATCATTTTTTCGATATTGCCCCGGCCAACAGCAGCAGTGCCCCCAGCGCCACGGTGCCGCCCGCCGCCAGGAGCGGCATGTCAAAACCACGGCCCCCGCCGGCGATGAGGCCTGCCGCCAGCGGCCCGAGAATCTGGCCCAGGCCGAAGGCCGCGGTGAGCTGACCTATGACCTTGCCGCTGCTCTGCGGTGCAATGCGCGCGGCAAGATTGATGGCGAGCACGGTGATGCCGACAAAGGTGCCGCCAAAGGTGATGGCCGCCACCAGGGCTGCGGCGAGGCTGTCCGAGAATACCGGCAGCACGATGCCCGCAGCCTGGATGAGATGGGCGGCGATCAATGCTTTTAGCGGGCCGGTTTTCTTGAGTACCGCGCTCCACAGCATGGCCGAGGGCGCGGCGGTCAGGCCGACAGCGACCCAGGCGTATTCGGCGAATGCCTCCAGGCCCGGCGTACCCTTGATGATGGCGACGAGGAAGGTGCCGCTGACGATATAGCCCAGTCCTTCGAGGAAATAGGCGATCACCAGCAGTTGCATCGGAAAGGCCAGCGGCTTGACCGCAACAGCCGCGTCAATTTTTGTTGCGTGGGATGTGGCGAGCGATTTTGGCCTGGGAACGGTCCAGCACAGCGGCAACAGCGCGATGCTGAACACCGCGAGCACGGTCCAGCCGCCGCGCCAGCCCAGATAATCGCCCGCCTGCGCCAGCAGCAGGCCGGAAAAGGCGATGCCAAGGCCGACGCCGCAAAAATGCACGCCCATGCGTGTCTCCTGCCCGACCGACTGCAGCGACTGCATCACCAGGGTTCCGGCCAGGACAAATGCACCGGCGCTGGCGAGGCCGGCGACCAGACGCAGCGCGATCCAGGCCGGGGCCGATTCGGTCCAGGCCATGGCCGCGGTGGTGACGATGCTGGCAAGCAGGCTGATGCGCAGCAGGCCGCGCCTGTCCAGGCTTGCCGGCAGGACGGTGGTGGCAAGGGCGCCGAGAAAATAACCGAGGTAGTTGGCCGCGGCGACCAATCCCGCCAGTTCGTTGCCAAAACCCACGGCGCGCTGCATCGCCGGCAACAGCGGTGTGTAGGCGAAGCGGCCTATGCCCATGGCGATGATGAGGCAGCAGACGCCGGCGAGCAGCGCGCGGCCTTGTGTTGCGCGCGCTTTCACAGTTTCAAGACGTCTTGAGGATGGCCGCCGCGAGCAGCGCCCAGGCGACGATCCAGGCGGCGCCGCCGACGGGCGTGATCGCGCCCAGCCAGCGCGTGCCGGTGAGCGCGAGCAGGTAGAGGCTGCCCGAGAACAGCACGATGCCCGCGGCCATCA
>SESD01000610.1_pt1 | contig 22039 bp, 13 predicted proteins | sample 3171411 | NCBI WGS metagenome assembly SESD01 (sample SAMN06051880, study PRJNA518727) | freshwater metagenome | biome: subpolar coniferous forest; feature: holomictic lake; material: water; isolation source: holomictic Lake 442, 16.5 m depth | place: Canada: near Kenora, Ontario | collected...
TTGACCGCACCCTGTTTCGGCTTGTATAAATAACGATTGAAAAACGCGCTGTTTTGGAGTCTACTATGCGTATGGCTAAAGCAAAAACCTGGGTTTTGACAGATGTCTCCACCGGCACCTGGATCGACAAGATCCAGCTGACGGCCAAGCAGCTTGGCATCACGGGCGCGTCGGGCGTCTCGGTGAAGAAACGCACGCTGCATGGGGGGGTATCCGACGGCGTGGACGTGGTCGAGATTTGCAACGGCCCGTTCACGTTCACGATCGTGCCAACCCGCGGCATGGGGTTCTGGCGCGGCACCTACAAGGGGCTTCCGGTGGGTTGGAAATCACCGGTTAGCGGACCGGTCAACCCGAAATTCGTCAACCTGTCGGACCGTGGCGGGCTGGGGTGGCTGACCGGTTTTGACGAGTGTGTGGTCCGGTGCGGCCTGGAATCCAACGGTGCGCCGGGCAAGGACCTCATACCGAACAACAATGGCAAGCCGGTCGAGATGGACCTGAACTTGCATGGCCGGATTGCGAATCTGCCAGCTCACTACGTGGCGCTACAGGTGGTTCCCGGTGATCCGGCCGAGATCTGCCTGGTGGGGATCGTGGATGAGGTCATGATGTTTGGTCAGCAGTTCCGGCTTACCACGCGCATCTCGACACACGTGGGGTCCGACACCATCACCCTGGCGGACGAGATCACCAACTGCAAGAGCGTGGAAGCGGAGATGGAGCTTCTCTACCATGCAAATTTTGGCGCCCCCTTCCTGGAACAGGGGGCGCGGCTGGTCCTGCCGTTTACGGATGTCGTGCCCCGCGATGCCCGTGCCGCAGAGGATCTGCGCACGTGGGAGACCTATCGCGGCCCCATATCCGGTTATGTGGAGCAGTGTTACTTCCTGACGCCCAAGGGCGATGCCAGGGGGAATTCCCTGGCGCTCTTGCGCAACGCGCCCGGCGACCGGGGTGTGGCAGTGCGGTTCCGCGTCTCCGAACTCCCCTGCTTTACCCAGTGGAAGTGCTGCGGTGCAGAAAGCGATGGGTACGTCACAGGTCTGGAGCCTGGCACCAACTTCCCCAATCCGCGCCAGATTGAGCGCCAGCATCAACGTACGGTCCGGATGGCGCCCGGCGCCAGGTATACGGCCACGCTGGCCATACAGGTCTGTGACACAGCGGCATCCGTACGTGCGAGGGAGGCGGAAATCGCCCGGATTCAAGGTGGTGTGCACCCGAAGCTGCCGATCCGGCGCGAAAAGTAAGTGTCGCCGCATAACGCTGCCGTGCTGTGTACCGGAGAGGTCTCTTTTCCGCAAGGGGTGCATACGGATAAGCGCAGCTGCTAGGAACCTGTCGGACTTAGCCTTCTCGCAATGTTTTTTATGGTTGCCCGGCGCCTCAGAATATCGCATGATTCGATCCCTTATACGTATAGGGTTTACCGTTGGCACATGATTTGCTTCTGTTCTTCCGGCCAGATCAGGCGTCTGGCCGGATCAATCGTTTCAGGCAAGAGAATGCGATGAAGAAGCAAGCAGTCATATCGGCGTTTACCAGGGTGGCTCTAGCCCTGGTCCTGCTGGGTTTGGCTTCGTTCGGCCGCGCCGATGAAGTCACGCTTTCTGCTGAAGATTACAAGAAACTCGACACCTTTGAGGGCATGCTGCTGGCCAAGGCCGACGTAATCTTTGCCGAGGCTTGCAAAGACGCGCCACTCAAATTTCGTGTCGCGGCGCCTGCGTATGAGAGCTTTGCCCTGCAATTCCCCAAGTCCGTGGCTGTGCCGTACGCGCTGTTGAGGCAGGGGCGGTCCATGCAACTGGACAAGAAGCGTTTCGAGGCGATCAAGGTTTATACGCAGGTGCTCGACTATTATCCGAACGTGCTGCAGTATGCTGGCGCCGCTCTCTGTTACATCGGGGACTGTCATTTTGACAACGGCAATGTCAAGGAGGCCATGAAGGCCTGGGCGGAGATGGCCAAGGATGCCGACTACCGGAAGCATGTGCTGGCTGCCGGGGCGATCAACCATCTGGCCGACAACCTCGTCGCCCAGGACAAGTGGTCGGACGCGGTGTTTTATTACGAGCAGATCTGCACCGATTTCCGGAACAGCAACCGGCCGGCTGCCGGGTACGCGATCACGAAGCTCCGTTTCTACTATGTGCGGGTGAAGCCGGATGTTACCAAGCTGCGCGCACTGTACGATAAGATCGCTGGCTTTGACGACCGGCCCATCTCCCCCGATGATGTTGATTTCTGGAAGAATGTGATCGCATCTGTCGGCGCGCACGGCGGGTTTGACGATAAGACGCAGAAGGCCGAGCGTAACAGCTACTATGGCTACTGGGCTAAGTCCATGGAAGGCAAGCACTTGAAGTGGGACGACTTCCAGATTACCATTGCCAACTACCGTCTGCGCGAGGAAGAGGACCGCAAGAAGTGGTACGACCGGTTGGACAAACAATATAAGGACAACTGGAAGATGGGGGATTACGACCGCACGATGAAGTGGATGGTCCTGTATCTGGAGCACCTGCCGAAACTGCAGGAGTACTACAATAAGCTGGGATTCGACAAGATGCAGAACAGCCAGATCATCGAGCTGATCAAGATTCTCTACAGCACCTCCGGGGACGCGGCCGCCAAAACGTATCCGATCGGTCGCGGCACGATTCCCCGGCTCAAGCCCGGCACGCCGGATTCCGTTCGCGAGGGGTTGGCGAGAAGCATCTGGCTGAAAGACGGGGATGCGGTCGAGATGCTGTGCAAGGGGATGCAGGATCTGGATCTTGCCAAGTGGACGCTGATGAATTTCTACGTGGAAGCATTTAAAATCGATAAAGCGCTGGCCTTGGCCGACGAGCTGGTCAAGTCGCCGGGGTATGCCAAAAAGACCTATCTGGTTCGCGCCAATATCTATCGCGGGAAGAAAATGTATAACGAGGCCATTGGCGACCTCATGATGTATGATCAGCCGCCGGGCACGTTTTATTCCATTGCGGAATGCTACATGGAATGGGGCAAGCCATCGATGGCCATCACGCAGTTGAGCGAAATCGAGTCGTTTTTCGCGGGGGAGGCACCGGAGGCGTGTCTGCGAATCGCCTATGTGCACCGTGCCACCAGCCAGCAGAAATTGTATATTGCGGGTTTGCGCTCGGTACTCAAGAAGTATAAGAGCAGTCCCCAGTCCAGCACAGCACATCAATTGCTGCAGCAGATGGGTGTGGATCCAGGAGGAGGCGAAAATGCACAATGAACGCATGTTGGAGCGAAGCGTGCAGACGGGTTTTCCCCAATCTGCAGATCGTCTGTGGCCACGACGGCGTCGCGGCAGCCGGATGTCCGGCTGGGCCTGTCTGGCGCTGGCCGGGCTATCGCTGCTGCTGGCGCAGCCTGCGCAGGCTGCACGTGAGGTCAAGACGGATGACGGCAAGGGCGCGGGCGACATCGAGGCCCGGCGTTTGTTTGACAAGGCCACGGACCTGCTTACGGCAGGTGACAGCGAGCGCGGCCTGAAGATGTTCGAGACGATCATCGAGCAGTATCCGGCCAGCAAGACACGTTTCTCCGCCTATCTGTCGCTGGGGCGTTATTACGCCAGCACGCACGAGGAGACCAAGGCGATCGGCTACCTGAACAACCTCAAGCAGCTGGAGACGGCGGCCGGTGTGGTGGCGGTCTCGGAGCGCGAGGTTTTCCTGGAGGGGATGTACCTGCTGAGCACGGCCTATTTCCAGATTCGGAACTATGGCGCTGCGTTTCCGATCTTGCGCAAAATCACGACCGGCTACGCCAACACGGCCTGGGCCAACCAAGCCTACTATTACATTGGCTTGTGTCATTTCATGCAGCAGAACTGGAGCAAGGCCATTGAGGCGCTGAACATGGTCGGCACGTTTGTGGATGTCGATGACCCCAATACCGCGCTGGTGGAGGCGGGACGGCGCCTGTACATCAAGGTGAACGACAACGACCTCTCCGTGCTGACCAAGCTGGGCCGGCGGACGTTTGTCGACGTGGAGACGACGCACGGCGACCGCGAGAAAGTGGAGTGCTTGCCGCTCAGCGCGGACAACACCCTGCTGATCGGATCCATCGCCTCCGAGGTGGCCACGCCCAAGACCAACAATAACGTGCTGGAAGTCTATGGCGGCGACGAGATCACGGTGCGCTATACGGACGTCACCACCAAGGATGGTGCGGCTAACGTACCGCGCGAGCGGAAGGTCAAGGTGGTTTCAACCGGCGGCGTGAAGTTCACGCAGGGCAATTATGAGGCGCAGGCTGTGGTGGCCTTCCTGGGGCAACCCCTGTTTATTTCCGTTTTCGATGCAGATCTGGACACCAGCGATGCCGCGGAGACCGTATCGGTCAAGGTCATCGCGCGGTACAAGGAGAAAGCCACGGAAGAGACTGTGCCGGGGGCCGGCATCGACGTGGGCAAGGCGCTGGAGGAGAACACCGCCAAGCAGTACCGGATCCGCGACGAGGTGATCGTGCGGCTGCGCGAGACCGGCAATGCGCCGGTGCACACCGGGCGCTTCCTGGGCAGCCTCGTGACGCAGGAAGAGACGCTGGAGGCGCCAGCCAATACATCCGATGACGTGCTGTCATGTAAGGTGGATGACGAGATCATCGTCACCTATACCGACGAGCTGCACATCTTCGGCGCCACGCCCCGCATTTCGCAGTCGACCATGCGCATGGCCGGCCAGATCGACAATCATCCCGTTGCCATTCAGGACATCGTGACCGATCCGGTCGTGAAGGCGCGCAAGAGCCTGGTTGAATCCTCCGCCTATCTGGAACTGGCGCGGATCTTCAAGAGCGTGGGGCTAATGGCGGGCGCCAAGCTGAAAGCTGCGGAGGGGCTGGATCGCACGGATGCAATCATTCGTACAAAGGATCAGATTCCGAGCGAACTGCGCCAGCAGGCCATTAAGATCAAGTGGGAGCTGCAGATTGCTGAAGACAACCTGGGCGGCGCCATTGCCACCTGCGGGCTGTTCAACCAGCTCTTTCCGGATTCGCCGATGGTGGATGAGGCTTTGATGGGCATTGCCCGCATCCGGCTGGAGAACAAGAACTATGCCGAAGCCATTTCCGTGCTGCAGCAAATCCTGGCGCTGCCGAAATCGCAGGTAAAGGCGGAGGCTCAGTTCCTGATCGCCGAGAGCACGGAGACGATGGGCTTCGAGGCCGTGACCGGGAACTCACAGGAGCAGCGCGATTCCGCCATGCTGCAGGTTAAGGAGCGGGCCGTGGCGCAGTACAAGATGTGTGCAGACAGGTACCCGGAGAGCGAATTTGCCGGGCGGGCGCTGGCCAAGATGATTGACTTTCAGATCGAGACAAAAAACTACCCCCAGGCCAACGAACTGCTGGTGCAGATCTTCCAGGATTATCCGGACGCGGCCTTTTTGGACGGCATGCTGCTGAAGTGGGTGCTGCTTTCGTACAGCTCCGGCGATTACGCCAAGGCACGCGACAAGTGCACGCAGTTGCTCTTTGAGTATCCCGGCAGTGCGTATGCCGAAAAAGCACGTCAGGTGCTGCCTAAGATTGAGGAAAAGCTAAAGGGCGGGTCGGGCGGGTCGGGTACTGCTGGTGCGGCGGGTGCGGGAGCAGGAGGGGATAAATAATGAAGTACGATAATCGATTTCTGACGGGCGCCATGCGCGGCGTGGCACTGGTGATACTTTCCGCAGCGGTGCAGACTTTGGCCGCGCCTGCCACCAACTCGGCCGATGCGCGCCTGCTGGCGTTTCAGACCGAGGTGGAAAGACTGCAGCGCGACTCCTCCATGACCTCGCAAGAGGCGGTGGAGTCCCTGCTTACCCAGAGCTTTGAACTGGGTCGGCCGCAGGCGGCTGCGGCGATTGCCAAAAGCTACCTGGCGAAGCATCGCGATCCGTCCCTGACGCTGCTGGTGAAGGCGGCACAGGCGGCGGAATGGTCCGGCGATCTGCGCACAGCCGTGGGCCGGTACAAGCAGGCGCTGAAGTTTGCGCCGAACGCACCTACGGCGGCGGATACGACCTGGCGGCTCTTTCGTTTGCAGGTGTATGATCTGGGCACCCCGGATGATGCTTTCCGGCAGATGACCGAAATGGGCGATGCGGCCCGCTCATCCCCGGCATTGAAGCGTTTTGATAGCTGGTATTTGAGCCAGGCCATGGGGCGCAAGGACTCGCTGGCCGCCACCCGGCGCCTGGCGGCGATCCTGTCTGACCAGATGCCGCTGGATCTCGAACGTCAGGCCTACTGGGATGTGCTCGATGCGCTGATGCGTGATCTCGCCAACGTGCGGCCGGAACTGTATCCTGCGCTGCCGGAATGCCGGCGCATCAGCGAAAGCGGCCTGATCCGCGGCAACGATGCCTGGAGCAAGCGCTTTGCCTTCCTGACCGCCAACCTGTCTTTTGCCGCGGGCTCCGCGGGCAAGGATGCGGCGGCGCAAGCGCGTGAATTCGACATGGTCGCGCGCGCGGCGCGCGCCTACATCGATGCTGCACCCACGGCCGCTGCCGTGCGTGAAATCGGCTTCGCGTTCAGCGGCGGGTGGGATCGCTACGACGCCGCGCAGATGGCCAAGTGCGGCGAGATCAAGTCAGCCGTCTTTGCCTATGCGTTCGGCAAGCTCGACAATGCGCAGCGCGACGCCATCCTGCTGGCCAGCGTGCTGAACTGGGATGCCGCCTCGCGGATCCCCACCCTGGCTACGCGCGACCAGTTTGCGCGGCTGGCCGCGGCCAACGCGGACTATTTCCGTCAGTCGCCGGCCACCAGCCGCATCCCGATGCTCGGCAACAACACCAATGTGGCGGATTACAAGGCCCTGGCGCCGATGCTGCAAGGCATTCCCAATGCCGATGCGCTGGTGCTGGCGGCGCTGGGCTCCAGTGACGATCTGGTCGGATGCTGGCGGCGCGTGGTTCAGGACAGCTGGTTCTTCAGTTCCTTTGACGAAGTCTCCCGCACGCTGGATCTCGTGTGGCCGCGCTATCAGAGCTTTCCGCGGCCGGAGGGACGGTTGACCGACGACAAGGCGGAACGCGCCCTGGCGAAATTTGGAGTCGAGGGGCTGGCGCGCACGCCGCATCTTCTCTTTGACATCAGCCTGGCGCGGGCGTCCGTGCTGGCAGCCTGGCGGTACAGCGGCGCCAACGACCTGGATAAATCCAAGGTGGCGGCCGCTCTGCATGCTCTGGACTGGATGCCCTTCTCCGAGAAGGAGCGCAACGAAATCTATGGTCAGGCCATTGCCGAATTCCGGGCGTGGACAGAAGCGGTGCGCAGCCAGCAGAAGACCTTGCAGAGTCTGGTGGATGGCACCACGCGCGAACTTGCCGCTGCCACGAAGGCGCGCGAAGAGGAAGCCAAGAAGCCGATCCCCGCCCTGGCGCCTCTGGACCAGCGTCTGGCCGCCTGTACCACGAAACTGGCCGAACAGAAGGCGGAGCTGGCCAAGCAGGATGCGGCGGTCAGCCAGTTCTCGCCCCTGGAAGAGCAGTTTCGTCAGGTCAAGGATGCGAAGATTTCCGACCTCAGCAAGGCGCCGGATGATTTATGCCGGCACCTGGCCCGCGCCATGGTGGCGGTCCGCGAGAAGAACAAGGACGCCTTCCAGGAGGCGGCCCGCGCCCTCTACCCGCTGGCGCGCGACTATGAGGCCAAGAAGATCCCCTACGGCCGCGCCGCGCTGCGCTACGTGCTTAAGAACCGGTTCGAGTTGTTTGATACGCTGGATTTCCAGTGCGAGGTGGTTGCAGATCAGCTCACGCGGGGAACACCCGGGAGCGGCAACCGGCTGCTGGGCGAGGCGATGGGCATGCTAGGGGAGAACCGGGGATGGACCAAGGAGCAATCCCTGAAGGTCAATGCCGTGCTGGCCAAGGGCGTGCGCGACCTGCTGGCGCGCAAACAGTTTGACGGCACGGTGTTCCAGTGGTTTCTGGATACGCGCCGCGGGCAGGGGTGGAGCGAGACTGACCGCGATCAGGACATTCTGGAGACGCTGATCAAGCAGCCGGAGTTGCTGGCCGGCCAAACCGACCGCGTGATCTATCTCATGAATGGCATCTGGACCCACTTTCCCAAGCTGGTGGATAAATATCCGCTGCGGGCGTGGTTTGAAGATGCGTTTGCCGACGAGATTCGCAAGCGCAAATTTGTGGACAAGAATTATTACCTGATTGGCGGCGCGGATACCAAGGGCTCTGCGATCCAGGCGATGGCCGAGGTGTTTGCGGCGTACGACCGGCTGCCGTTCGGCTACGACGGTGGCACGCAGGTCTGGGCGGATCGCACGGCGTTCTGGGATTTTCACAATAAGGCCATGGGCGGGCTGCCGGCCTCGCGTGATACCATGCTGACGCAGATTGAGTCCAATTACGGCAAGACGCGGTTCGACTACTATGCCAATGGCAATGCGCGGCTGTCGACGCTGTCCCTGGACAGCAAGGAGCGCAAGCGCTACTTCGACCTGCTGAATGCCTGGGTGGAAGCACGCGAGCGCGAGCCGGTTAAGGCCCTGTCGGCCAGCATTGGGCCGGTCATCTCGGCTTATAATGACCGGGCGCATCCCGAGCGGCGCGAACTGTCGGCGGCAGAGCAGGATGTGCTGATGCGCCTGTTCCAGCTTGCGCCCGAGTGGAACTGGCAGGAGTTCAATACGTTTGACCGCATCCTGCACGACGCCCTGTTTGCCTCCAAGCGCTACAAGGATATGTTCGCTCTGGCACCGCATTTGTGGGGCCTGGCGCGAGCGTCGACGGTTGACGGCGACAGCATTCGCGCCCGCATGGTGGACACGACGGTCAAGCTGGCCGACTCCGGGCTGGCCGATCTGGCGGCAACCTACGCGGCGTGCGGGCTCGAAATCATGGGCAACGGGCTCAAGGAGAACCAGCGCACCTCGCTCATGGCCATCAAGTCCAAGGCGCTGTCCGGCGTGCTGGCCACTGTGGCGGTGCCGCGCTCGGACCGCCGGTTCCCGCTCTTCCAGGCGCAGGCAAACTTCCAGATCGGCAGAACCGAGGACGCCTGGCAGGCGTGCCTGGAGCATCATGAGCTGTTCATCGATTCCTACCGCGAGCTCGATCCGGAGTTCAGTATCTGGATCATCAACAAGCTGACCGAAGTTGGCAATTATGCTGACGCCGAGAAATATACCGGCCTGATGATGCAATGGGTGGACCAGGCGCCGCAAAGCTTTGCCCTGGCAGACCGGGTGCGACTGGTGCTGGCCTTTGCCAACATCCCCTTCCAGCGCCAGGAGTACCCCAAGGCCAAGGCCATTTGCGAGCAGATTATCGCCAATAAGGAATACGAGGATGTGCTGGAGCGCTACGATGCGGACATGCAGATCGCCGAGATTGACCGGCTGACCAAGAAGTACGACGCAGCCATCGAGCGGCTGACCAACCTGCTGCAGAAGAAGCAGGATATCTACGTCCAGACCGAAGGCAACTACCATCTGGCGCTGGTGAAGCTGGACAAGGATGAGTATCCGGAGGCGAAAGAGAGCGTGGAAAAGGTGCTCGCCATTTCGCCGGCGCATATCAATGCGCAGATTCTGCTGGGCAAGATTCATCTGAAACTGAAGAAACTGATCGAGGCAACCTACATCCCGCTCGGACAGGCCGCCAACCAGCGCGTGATTGTTCCCGGCCGAGTTCTCCGGATCACCCTTTCGGATAAAAACCTGGCCGTCGTCGGCCGGGCATCCTCCATCGAGATTCGGGTTTGGTCGGCTTCCGGCGACGAAGAGACCTTTGCACTGCTTCCATTTGGCGACACCAAGACCAAGTTCGAGGGCTCGATTATGACGGCCCTGGCGCCAATGGCGAGGAACGACAAGGTGCTGCAGGTGCTGGGCGGTGACACGGTGTACTTCGACTACTCCGAGTCCTTCAAGAAAGCCAACAAGATTGTCGGTGATGCGCCAGTCGGCATCCGCGTGGTCTCGGACAGCGAGTTGTATATCAGCTCGGGCAAGGTCGTGTCCAGGGAGGAGAGCGAGCAACAGAACATGGACCGGTTGATCCGTGAACGCCTGCAGCTCGATGCCGCCGCCGCAGGCAAAAAGGCTCCGACCGTGGCGCTCAACGCGATCCGTGCCAGTGATGAAGTCAAGCCCGGCAACAAGATCAACATCCGGGTAATCGACCCGGGTTCATCCACGACGACCAACCGCAACCGGATCTATGTGAAGGCCGTGGCCTCGAGCGGGGACCGCATCAACCGGGTGGAGTTGGTTGAGACCGCGCCCTATAGCTCCATCTTTGAGGGGTCCATTCCCACGGTGGCCGCGCCGGCCATGGCCATGGCTCTGGACACGGACGAAGGCAAGGAGCCCGGCTTTGCCATTACCACAGCAGACTATCCGCCCTGGCAGGCCATGCCGGACAACCGCCCGCCGAAGTGGTTCGGCGTGGACATGAATACCCGCAACACCCTGGGCTCGATGAAGATCGACGCGGACGTGTCGGGGCGCCACCTGCGGAAATTCCTGCTCCAGAGTTCGATGAATGGAACGGACTTCGTCTCCGTGGGCGCCTGGCCCGAGAACCTACCGACCTGGCAGGGCGCCATGCGGATGGAAGTTGCGCGCTACCGGCCTTCCGGGTATACGCAGGTCAATGATTCGCTGGGACTTTTGCGGAATTATCGTGATTTCTTGGACATTGGTTACATCTCGGCGGAATGCAGCAAGGTTGCCTTGGCGCCCAAGAGCTTTGAGGTGGACTGGGAGCCGGCCTCCGGCATGGACGGACTGGCGGACCGGCTGCAAATTGAACGGGATGGCGCAGGGGGCTGGTTCATCGGTCGCCTGCAGGGTACGTTCTACCAGCCCATGCGTCAGCGGCTCATTTTCCGCGTGGCCGGGCCTGACCCGCTGAACCCGCCGGCCAATTGCATCTTTGTGCTGGATAATGAGGACAGCGACAAGGGCAAGTTACAGGGTAAGGCCTCGAATGTGCGTTCGGTGAGCAAGGGCATGCACAAGGTGGAGGTCTACTTCGCCGGCATGCGCAAGACCGGACTGCGCTTCTGGATCGAGGTGGCGGATATCAAGAGCCGCACCGGCTTCACCCGCTGTTCGCCGGATATGTTCGCGCCGCCCACCAATCTGCCGCCGCGTGAACTGGCCCAGGCTCTTCAGGCGGTCACCTTCCGGCCGGCGGCCATCACAAACTCGGCCAACGGCGGCGTGTTCACCGTGGGGTTCCAGCCCAATACCCAGGCGCGAGCGGTTCGCCTGTGGATGCTGGATTACGAGGGTGACGCGCCCGCCATTCAGAAGCTGCATCTCACGGCCGCCGACGGCCGGAAGATTCTCCCTTCCGTAGAGGATGTTGTGAAGCTCCGGGAGAACAATCAGCTCGAGATCATTCCCGGTGACAAGATCACCCTCTCCTATGAAAACCAGCATGCCTTGAACAAGGAGCGGCAGTTTAACGAAGCGTTCATGAAGGTGACGTATTACAACGCCTCGGTTAATGCCTGTTTCGTCGAGTCGGTGGAAGAAAAAGACGGCACGCGTCGGCCACAATATATCTCGATGCGCCGGTTCACCATGGGTGACACGGTCAACGTGTTTGTGAACGACCCCGATAGCGACACCAACGACGAATGCAATGTGGTCACGTTCAATGTGCGCGTCGGCAAGGACGGCCAGGCAAAGACCTTCCAGGCGTTGGAAACTGCGCCGCATTCCGGTGTCTTCCTGGGCAAGGTCTTCCCGGTGGCGGGTGAGCCGCAGCGCCCGGCGGAAATACATATGGAGCCGTACGATGACCTGCAGTTCTCGTACCTGGATGTCGAAAACACCGACCCCGGCATTCCGTGGGAACGCAGCGGCATGGTCGAGCAGGCAGTCTATGTGGAGCCCGAGTTTCGCATCAGCTACGCCACATCGAGTCCGCTGCAGGGCGGCGGTGGCATCGCGTCCGCAGGTCGAACGGATGCCGGCAAGAAGAGTGATGAGGTCTTCCCGGTGCGCTACGGCATTGACTCGGGGCTGCTGGAGCCGGACATCGCAGCCGACACGAATACCTTGGAGGATGTGCCGGTATTCTCGAACGTAACCACGACCGTACTGGGGTGCGCGATTGCGGGGCGGGTGACCTGGCCGACCATCGCCCTGTCGCCGAATAGCCGCACGACCATGTATGCGCAGACCGCCTCTGGCCGGAAAAAGTACGGCAAACCACTGGAGGGAGATTTTGATCTCAATGTGCCGGGAACGATCCGTATTGATGGCGGGCCGGGGGATGTTGGCAACGTGACGCCTCCGACGGGGTATGCCGGCGGCAGTTCGGCCAAAAAGCTCAAGATTGCGGAATGGGACCTGAGCGAAAGCGTATTAGACCTCGGCCGGTTCGCTCTCAGCGTGCCGTTGGCACTGGGCGACGTGCCAGAGTCTTCCTTTGCCGTGGAAAAACCGGGTACGGTTCGCGCGCCGCCTGCGCCAGGTGAGCTGGACTGGTCCAGTATCCTGGCTGTGAACGCGGGCGACACCGTCTACCTGGGCTTCAGCTACAAGGATAGTCTGGGCACCAACCACTGGCTGACCGGTGAGTCCACGCTGACCAGCGATGCGTTCTTCGACATCATGGACCGCAAGTACACGGAGTTCGTGACCAACCGGAACGTCGGCGAGTATGTCTACCTGCGCGTCGTGGATCAGGGGCTGGACCGGCCGGAGTTTGTCACCAACGCCGTCCACCTGCAGGTCACAACCTCATCCGGTCTGAAGCAGACGCTTCCGCTGTACGTGGTGGGCCGTCATACCGGCATCTACAAAGGCAACGCCAAGTTTGCTTATTCGGAAGACAACACCATCTCCAACCAGACGGAAGCCGTGCGCGTGAATTACGGCGACACGGTGACCTTCAGCTACTGTTCACAGGTGACCTCGCAGACGATTTCGCGTACGGTCTACATCTTCAAGGGCGAGAACGGCAACGTGGTTTCGTTTACCAAGCGGTTCAAGGACCAGTCCATCGCGGTGCAGACCCAGTTTACGCTGGCTGAGTCGTACTTCGAGATGGCCAAGAAACATCGCGAACTTTCGCAGCCGGAGGTGGCGCGCCGCGAGATCGCGCAGGGCAAGAAGCTGCTGGAAGAGGCTGTCCGCGACTACCCGGCCAGCGACATCCGTGCGCAGGCCGACTTCCTCCTGGCCAACCTGTCGATCGAATATGCCATGCAGGTCAAGGACGACCAGCAGAAGCTGAAGCATTACCTCGATGCGATCACGCGATTCACGGACATTGTGGGCAACTTCCCCGACGGGCCCTACGCACCCAAGTCGCAGTTCCGTAAGGCGCTGACGTATGAGAAGATGGGCCGGATTGACGAGGCCTGCGAAGAATACGTCAAGCTGGCCTATCGCTATCCGGACCACGAGCTGGTGGCGGAAACCATTGCGCGACTCGGGCAGTACTTCCTGGGCAAGGGCAAGGCCATTGAGGGCGAGTTCAATACAGAGAGCGACCCGGTGAAGAAGGAGAAGCTGCGGCTGAAGTCCGTCGAGATGTACAAGACGGCCGCCCAGGTGTTCGGCCGGCTGAGTCCGCGATTCCCGGATCACCAGCTCGCGGCCAAGACCTCCGTGCTTTCCGGCCAGTGCTGGATGCGCGCCAAGGAACCGGATCAGGCCATCAAGGTCTTCACCAAGGCGGTGGATGCCAAGAAGGGCTCGAACGAGCTTCTGGCTGAGGCCATGTACTGGTGCGGTGATGCCTACCTGAGGCGTAAAAAAAGCGAGAACGACAGCGTGAATGCCTATCGCATGTGGAAGCGACTGACGTGGGATTATCCCGAAACCACCTGGGCCAAGTACGCACGTGGCCGTTTGAGCGAGCCTGAAATGGCGAAACAGGACAAAACGGAATAATCGGATGCTCCAGCTTCGCGACAGAGTAGAGAGTTTGCTGATTCGCCTGGCACCTGCCGTCGGGTTTGCCCGGCGGCAGCTTGCCCGCTTGGTGCCTCTGCTTGAGGTGGTCTTGCGGCTGCTGGCGCGTGCGTTGCTCGTGGCCGGGAAAGGTTGGCAACGGCTGCGGATCCATGCAGGACCCCTTGTAAGGAAAGCCTGGCAATGGCTGCGGATCCATGCGGGACCCTTTGTGAAGAAATGCTGGCAATGGCTGGTCCGCATTTTTTGGATCTGCATGCATTGGTGGCTGCAGACAAATAGGACGCAGCGCCTGGTTGCGACTGTCAGCGAAGGCCGGGCGTTTGCGGTGCTCGTCGGCACGGGCACGACCGTGGATACGGGCAGGTGGTTTTTACGCGGGCGTGTGAGCGTCGGCGTACTGGGCGACGAATTGCTGCTGCTGGCCCCGGGCCGGCGGCCGTTTGTGGTGCGGGCGAAGCGGCCGGAGGTGTCCGACAGCCTGTATAATGCCGTGACAGGCGAATTGGTGCTGTCCCCGGCGGCCGGGTTACCACAGCGTACGGTACGCATATCGCCGGTGGATGGCTATGCGATTCTGCGATGGGTGCAGGACGGGAAAACAGAGTAGAAGGAGAAGAGTCATGCTCGAGAGACTGATTACTGGCGGATTCCTGATGATTCCGCTGATGATGTGCAGTGTGATCATGCTGGCGGTGCTGATTGAGCGCGGCCTGGCGTTCCATCGGAATGCGAAACTCGATATCCGTACCATGCGCGCCAAGGTGCTGACGCTGCTGGGTGAAGGGCGCATTGCGGACGCCATGATTGTCTGTACCAGTACGCCGGGCCCCGTGGCCGCGGTGATGCTCGTCGGCTTGCAGGCGTACCAGCGGCTGCTCGACGCTGGCGCATCCCCCGAAAGCCTTCGCAACATGATGCAGAAATCCATGGATGACTACACGCCGCATGCCATTCATGTCTGTGAGTTGCGGCTGAACTGGCTGGCCACCATCAGTAACGTGGCCCCGTTGTTCGGCATGACCGGCACGGTGACGGGCATGATCCGGTCGTTCGGCTCGCTGTCGAACGCCGGCTCGCTGGACGCCGGCGCGGTCGGCGCCGGTATCTCCGAGGCGCTGGTCGCGACGGCCACGGGCCTGATCATCGCGCTGGCCTCGCTGATTCCATACAACGCGTTCATGAACCGCGTCGAAAAACTCAACCTGGAGGTCGGTGAAGCGGCCTCGGAGCTGGTTGAGTACGCCTGCCTGTATCAGGAAAGAATCAACAAGTAGAAGCTGCTGTCATGGTCAAGCGCCCCAAGAAGAAACTGCTCACGCAGGACGCCATTCCGACCACTTCGCTGGCGGACATGATGTTCCTGCTGCTGATTTTCTTTATCATGACAACCACGCTTGCCCGTGTCACCGGATTTGTCACGGACATGCCGAAAGGCTCGACAACCCAGAACCCGCAGGCCGAAAAGAACATCACGATGGGGATCAGCAGCGGACAGATCACGATTGATGACAAGAAGATGACGGCCGAGGAGGCCTCGGCCTACCTGAAGGGGTTGCATCTGGAAAAGCGCAGCGATGAAGCCCGGGTGGTGATCCTTTCTTCAACCGGCAAAGAGAATTACGAGTTCTTCTTCCAAGCCATGGCCATGATTCAGGCGGCTGGTGGGATTGTGGCCATTGAGACAGGGGATGGAAAATGAAGACTCGCCCCAAGCATGAGCTGCCCATTGTCCCCACGGCCAACCTGGTGGATATTGCCATCCTGCTGATCATCTTCTACATGGCGTGCAGCAACTTTGTGGCGCAGCAGGGCGCTACGATCAAGCTGCCGCAGTCGGCAGACATTGACAAGCTTAGCGAGCCGCTGGTGCTGGTTGCGATTGATGAGACCGGTGCCATCCGGGTGCAGGGCAAGCCGGTCGCCACACCCGCGGAAGTGCAGGGCATCATCGCGTCGCTGGTGCAGTCGCAGACGGTCGATGAAAAGCGCCGGGTCATGGTGCGGTGCGATTCCGGTGTGCTGCAAACGGTGTTTGCTCCGGTGCTGGATGCAATTGTCGAGGGTGGCGGGATCATAACCGCCGTGGGAGAGAAGCCGCCCGCCAAGTAGTGCTGGCGACGGCAGAAGAAACGAAGGAGAGGAGTTTTCTTATGGGTACACAGGCAAACAGGGCAGACGAACAACAATCACCGCGCAAACTGCTGGCCGCCTTCACCGGCGGAAGCATTGTATTCTGGATTTTGGCCGCCGCGCTGATCCATGCGGTGTTCATCGGTTCCCTGTCGGTCGGGTACATCCGCGACACGTGGATTGATCCGGAGGGCGCCCGGCTGCGCAAGGCCGCGCTCGAGGAGGCCGTCAAGGAGCGCAAGGCAATCGAAGATGCCAGACGGATACGGCAGCAGAAAGCTGCATATTCCAATGCGCTGCTGCAGGCGATCGCGGCTTCCAATGCCGCCAGTTCCAACGCCAATGCCAGCGCCAGCGGCGGCACCAACGCCACAGCGGGGCTCCCCGGGGTTCCGGAAGGACGCGAGAATTCGGCGGTCGTCAAGCGCGTCACCGAAAAGGCCGCGACGAATGAAATCCCACAGGTGCCGGATCTGGGTATTACCGTAGAGGACACCGCCCCCAAGCATTAAGTTTGCCGAACGGGAAGTCATGGGTATGACTGTCTGCCAAATACAGCGTCCGAAGCGGGCCGCCTTCTCGGTCTGGACCCTGCTGCTGAGCGTTCCGCTCGGCTTGCTGGCATCCGGACTGGTGTATGGCGCGGCGCGCTTGCCGGGCATGGTGTTCAGTCTGACGACCCGGTATCCCACCCTGCGCATTCCATTTGTCGAGGAGGGGGTCTTTAGCCTCGCAGACATGGTCTCCTGGTGCGGTTTGGCTGTGGCGGTCGTTTGCCTGGTGGCGGGCATTGTGGGTTTTGTGCGTCGGCCATGGGCGCTGCGGGTTGTACGCGCGGCCTACATGGCCTGCTGGATCCTCGTCGGGTTGTATATGTATGGCGCGTTCTGCGCCAGCGCGGTTCCACTGGCACGCAACATTACCGTGGCCGGTGTCACGCCCTCGTCCAATACGCAGTTCTACCTGCGACTGGAGCTGATGTGGCCGGCGATGACGGTGGCCGCGTTCCTGGCCTTGCTGTACCTGTTGTCCTGGCGCCGCGCCGCCATCGCGGTTTACAAGCAGGTTAAAAAGGAAGAGCTGCCGCCAGCCTCCGGCGACCTGTTTATCGAGAACATCCGCACCAACGGCAAGGATCCGCCCTTTCGCAAGGGGATGTGGCAGAGCGTGACGACGCACCTGATGGTGATCGTGGTGATTCCGTGGCTGCTTGACCAGGGCGGCTGTGTAAACCCGTACCGCGTGCCCAAGGGGAGCGGCACGCCGGATGTGAATGTGACGAAGCTCGCGGTTAAAGTGCTCCAGAAGAAGAAGAAGAAGCCCAAAAAGAAGATCATGGTCAATTCGCGGGCTGCGATCTCCTTTTACGTGCCGGACCTGGATGACTCGAAGATTGCGAGTGAGGTCGATAGTGAGTCCATGGCGACGTATGTGGCGGATCCGAGCCGCTTTATGTCGCGCCTGGGCACAGGCAAAGCAGGCAAGCTGGGCGCGGGCGGCGGCAAGACGGGCGGCTGGCCGGATGGCATGGAGAACTCGTGCGTGCGGTTTATTCGCATGGAATACGACGGGCCAGGCTGGGATGATGGCATGGATGTCATGTCGCGCGCCGACCTGAACTTCCTGAACACCTTTAAAGAGCTCACGGGATTCAATGTTGCAACCAAGGCCGAGAGCCATCGGATCCGGCTGCTCAGCAAATATCCGAAGGGCTACGCGCCGCCGTTTGTTTATATGACCGGCACCGGCGAAATTGGCGTGAACTCCCGCGACATCAAGATCATGCGCGAGTATCTGCTGGGCGGCGGCTTGTTGTTTGCCAGTGCGGCCAGTCCGCAGTGGGGGCAGAGCTTCAAGGGGTTCATCGGGCAGGTCTTCCCGGGCCAGGGGATGCTGATTATTGCGGATGATGACCCGCTGTTTCAGGTGCCGTACGCCTTCCCGAATGGCGCGCCTCCGCTCTGGCATCATTGCGGCACGCGTGTGCTGGGCATCAAGCATAATGACCGATGGGTGGTCTATTTCCACCCTGGCGACGTCCATGATGCCTGGAAGAATGGACATTCCGGTATGGACCCTGTGCTGGCGGAAGATGCCACGCGCATCGGCATCAACGTGGTGTATTACGCCTTCACCCATTACCTCGAAATGACACGGAAATATCGATAATGATTTCGAGACTCATATTGTGTTTCGGCTGGTGGGGCATTTTTTCCGTCCTGTTCTGGAGCGCGGCGGTTTATGCCTGCGTGTTGAGCGTGCGATGCGAACGGCGATATCGGCGCTTCACCCTGGCGTTGATCCTGGCGGTGTTGGGCTTTCTGCTCGCGATGACCCAGAGCGTCTGGCAGCAGTCCATTGAAATGGACAAGGCGGATGAGTTGGCCGCATCGGCAGCGGCGAATAAAGAAGTCCGCCTGGCGGAGGAGAAAGCCAAAATCGAGGCCGGTGGCGGACTCGTGCGCTTTGCCGAGGATGCGCCCGGCGAGTCGGTCTCGACAACCATCATGACGGTTGACGAGCTCAAAGGACGTGTTGTGAACCCGCCGACCAATGGCGCGGCTGCGAGCAGTAATACCGTTTCGTCAACACCCGTGGATGCCGCACCCGCAACCACCACGGGCGATCCGGCAATCTCTGGTGCTCCCGGCATGTCGACCGTCAACCTGGAAACGGAAGGCACCAATATGCCGGGCTGGATGGCAGAAGGCAAGAAGGCACGTGTCAGCAGCAACAAGCTGGACAAAGCGAACGCGGATGTGGCAAAAAAGGCGGAGAAGGTGAAGGATGCACGGGTGTTTGCCGTTAAGTTTCTGAAGCTCGCCGACTACCAGCTATCCAAAATTGAGGCCAACATCAACCGCCTTCTGGCCAGACTGGTCCTGCTGGTCGTGCTGATCCTGCTGGTCGGCGATTACCTGTTCCGCTTCAACCATCCGACGGACGGCTACCTGCCGCTGCCGCTGGCACCTACTTGGCTGACACACTTCTCCCATGGCGAGCCGCGGATCTATTGGCCCGGGGCCAACGAGGAACAGTTGCGGCTGTTGCGCGACGACATTGTGCGGCGTGGCCAAACCTTCCTTTATGTGGGGGATCGCCTGACAGACGGGATACCGGTGTTCCATCGAATCCGTCTCGGCAAACACCTGCCACCAATCTGGCCGCTGCGGGTCATCGTCTGGGGCCGCGACCACGTGCCAGCCGATGCAGAGTTTACGCTGGATGCTGTCTGGTTCAACCGCTACGCCATGTGCGTGCCGGCCAAGGACGCGGGCAACCTGCTCGCGCCGCTGCTGGAGATGCTTGCCATGCGCGCCAGTGTGCATGCGACCGCGCAGTGCCTGCCGCACATCATCTGGGACAGCAACCAGCCCATGGACGCGGCTGTCCTGGCGCGCCTGGGACGGCTCTGCGACCGCACAGGCCTGCGCCTGATCATGATCAACCGGCATTCCGGACAGACGCCAGAAGGTTTCTTCACCATGCCTCCCGGGGCCGAACCACGGCCTGGACTTCAGGTCCGGCCATCCCTGCTTTCCCGCATCCTTGCGCATCAAGCGTCTGCCCGAACGTAGCCTGCTGTGCCCGTGACGGGTATGTTTGTTTGAAGCAGGCTTGGTTGCATGATTTCTCAAAACGGGAGGTCATGACCCATGAAGGTTTGCGAAAACGTACGCTCCTGTCGCGGCGTCTGGGTGCTCTGGCCCAGTCTGTTTTGTGCTTCGCTCGGCATGCTGTCTGCTGGGCTGTTATACGTCGCAGCGCGCCTGCCGGGCATCGTGGATGCATGGGTCATGGCGCACCCGGTACTGCGCGCACCGTTCCTCAAGGACGACATCTTCACCCTGATGGGCGTGGTCTCGCGCTGCGGCCTAATGGTTGCAGCCATCTGTTTTGCGGCCAGTCTCGCGGGGTTTGTGCGCCGGACATGGGCACTGAGGCTGGTGCGCGCAGCCTGCCTGGCAGGCTGGATGTTGATCGGTTTATACGCGTATGCCGTGTATTGCGCCACGGCTGTCCTGCTGGCGCGCAACATCACGGTTGGCCACCTTACGCCCACGGCGCACGCGCTGTTTTTTCTGCGGTTCGACCTGCTCTGGCCCGCTGTTGGCGTGGCGGGGGTTCTGGCGCTGCTGTATCTGTTATCCTGGCGGCGTGTGGCGATCGCGGTATACAGCGGCGAGGATCAGCGCGAGATGGCGCCCGCCGCAGGCGATCTGCTTTTGGAAAATCTGCGCACGAACGGCCGGGACCCGCCTTTTCGCAAAGGGCTGTGCACAAGCGTAACCTCGCACGTGCTAGTGCTGGTGGTTTTGCCATGGCTGCTCAACCTGCGGGGCTGCATGCCACCCTACTTACGTCCCTCGGGGCGCGGCACGCCCAACGTGAATGCGCAACCGCCCAGGGTCCAAATTAACAATCGGAAGCCGCCGATCAAGCGGCACCTCGTCGATCTGTACAGCCCGATCGCCATCTTGCAGCCGACCCTGGACGATTCCCGGCTTTCGAGCGATGTGGAGATTGAGTCCCGGGTAACCTATACGGCCGATCCCAATCGAATTTTCTCCCCCCTGGGTACGGGCAGGGCCGGCCGGACAGGCGCGGGTAATGGCTCGCAGGGGGGGTGGCCGGACGGAGTGAAGAACGGCAGCGTCCGCTTGATCCGCATGCAATATGACGGGGCTGGCTGGGATGATGGCATGGATGCGGTATCGCGCGCCGACCTCAACTTCCTCGATGCCTTCCACAAATTAACAGGCCTCCCGGTTGGCTCCCGGCCGGAAAGTCATTCGATCAGCCAGTTGCACAGATACCCGAAAGGAGACGCGCCGCCCTTGGTGTATATGACTGGCAGCGGGGACATTCATGTGTCGGCCGGTGATTGCCGGATCATGCGCGACTATCTGCTTGATGGCGGCCTGCTTTTCGCCAGTGCGGCCAGTTTGCAGTGGCACCGCAGCTTCCAGTCTTTTATTCAACAGGTCTTTCCTGGCCAGAACCTGCTGGACATCTCATCCGACGATCCGATCTTCCGGTTCCCGTACAGTTTTCCGAATGGCGCACCCTCGCTCTGGCATCACGGCGGTGTGCGTGCACTGGGGATCAAGCATAACGACCGCTGGGTGGTTTTCTACCATCCCGGCGATATTCACGACGCCTGGAAAACAGGGGCCTCTGGCATGGATTCAAAGCTGTCGGACGACGCCACAAAAGTCGGCATCAACGTCATCTATTACGCCTTCACCCATTATCAGGAAAAGACGCGGGGACTCCGGTAGGCGGGAGCATGGTGCGCGCTGTACAGCGGGACCTGCGGGACCGCTGTTTGGCCGGCAGGAGACGCCTTGGATCAGTGGGTGCGCAGCCCCCGATAGCAGAAGGAACCTATTTGGACGCATCGTCCGATGGGAACCTTACTTTCCGGGTCTACACCGGCAAACTTGGCGTCGGAGGAAAGACGCCGACCGGTGCCATATGGGCCAGTGTTTATAAATACATCGACAAGGAAACCGTGCAAGCGGGCAAAGGCGACACTCGCATGACGATGCGACTCTCGGAACGCCTCTGAAGTGACGTTCGATGAGAAGGTGGAGAAGTTGAACATGTCCCAGCACCTGGGAGTTGACAAAATCGAATCCATCTTTGCCGTCCATTATGAGACCATGGATCAAGATAAAGGACACAAGAAGATATCCTTGATTAAGGAGCGAAAGACTTTGGAGAAGATTAAGTCTGGACTCGATGGACTATCCTCTCAGGGGACGGTCAGCAAATTGTGGCGTGCTGACGTACCGACAGTCAGGGTTTTCATTCTCTGCGAGACCGGAAAGTATGCGGTCATGGACATCGTGAATCATAGAATAGCGAGAGTCGGCGGTAACGGATCTCCCAACCAAATAAAATCCGCGCCATCCGCGCTATCCGTAGCTAAAGAGAATCTCCCATGCCTGCTGGTGAACCATTGTTTGTGGCTCTTGA
>SESD01000615.1_pt1 | contig 21972 bp, 19 predicted proteins | sample 3171411 | NCBI WGS metagenome assembly SESD01 (sample SAMN06051880, study PRJNA518727) | freshwater metagenome | biome: subpolar coniferous forest; feature: holomictic lake; material: water; isolation source: holomictic Lake 442, 16.5 m depth | place: Canada: near Kenora, Ontario | collected...
CCTCGGGGTGGTGGGCATCGCCAGCTACGTGGGGGCCGGGCTCCAGGACATGGTGAGCGGGTGGCTCATCGGGCGGGGCCAGCTGACCGGCGCCAGTCAGGCCTACGACTTCTCCCGGGTGCGGGTCTTCTGGCTGACGGCTGCCGTGGCGGGGGTGGCTCTGACCGTCCTGGCCCAGTGGATGCACCGACGAGCGAACCTGACGCAGGCAGGGGCCGAAGGATCCTGAGGGGTCCCTGTGGGATCATGGCTGATGCCCGAACCTCACCCCGATGCGCCCAGGAAGACCCGACCCGGGACGGCCTGCGGCACGGACTGCCAGGGACACTGCCCGACCTGCCAGGCCGAGGCACTGAAGGCACCGGATGTACTCCCTGAAACAGCTTCACAAGAGCTTTTTATTCAATCATCTACTACTGAAACTTCGACTCATCAACGCCCCAGCACCCGCCGGTAGAGGGCTTCGTACTGATCCACGATGGGCCCCTCGGCGAAGGTATCCAGGGCCCGCTCCCGGGCAGAGACCCCCATCCGCTGGCGCAGGTCGTCGTCCTTCAGCAACCGCAGGGCGGACTGGGCCATGGCCTCGGTGTCGCCCATGGTCTCGAGGTAGCCATCCACGCCGTGGCGGACCACCTCCGGCAGGCCCCCCACCCTGCTGGCGATGACGGGCACCCGGTGGCCCATGGCTTCGAGGGCGGCCAGCCCGAAGCTTTCGGTGGCGCTGGGCAGCAGGAACAGGTCCGAGCAGGCCAGCACGGTGCCGATGTCCAGCTGCTTGCCCGTGAAGCGCACCTCTTTATCAAGGCCTCGCTCCCGACAATAGGCCTCGGCCTCCACGCGATCGGGTCCATCCCCCACCATGACCAGGCGCGCCGGCACCTCGGCGCGGACCCGCTCAAACACCTTGATGACATCCATCACCCGCTTCACCGGGCGGAAGTTGGAGATGTGGGTCAGGACAAAGGCGGCCTTGGGAGCCAGCCAGGCGCGGCAATCGGGGCGCTCGGGCCCGGGTGGTTCCACAAAGTTGCCGATGACGTCGATTTCCCGATCCACCCCGAAGGTGCGGATGGTCTCCTCTCGCAGGTAGTCGGAGACGGCCGTGACGCCGTCGCTCTCCCGGATGGCCATCTTCACCATGGGCAAATAGCTGGGATCGCTGCCCACCACCGTGATGTCCGTGCCGTGGAGGGTGGTCACCACCTTCAGGTGGGGGAGGGCCATGCGGGCCAGCAGGGCTGCCATGGCGTGGGGGATGGCATAGTGGGCGTGCATGATGTCCAAACCATGGTGCTCGGCCACATCGGCCATCTTGGAGCCCAGGGCGATGGAGTAGGGGGCGTCCTCGAAGAGGGGGTAGGGCGAAGCCCGGACCTCGTGGAAGCTGAGGCGGTCCTCAAAGCCCACCAGGCGGGGCGGAAGGCTGGGGCTGAGGATGTGGACCTCATGGCCCCGCACCGCCAGGGCCTTGCCCACCTCGGTGGCCACGACGCCCGAGCCGCCGAAGGTGCTGTAGCAGGAAATTCCGATCCGCATGTGAAAGCCTCACTCCCCGCTATGATGAACGGATTCCACGGATCCTGCCCATGCCCCTTCTCTTTCGCATCGCTCACTACGCTCTGACGGTCTTGAGTTGGATGCTCATCGCCACCGCACTCATCTCCTGGTTTCCAGTGGATCCGCGCAACAAGTGGGTCCGCGCCCTGCACGCCATTACCGAACCTGTGCTCCACCCCATTCGAGCCATCATCCCGCCCATCGGGGGAATCAGCCTCGACATCTTCGTTGCGCTGGCGCTGCTTTGGCTGGTTCAGAGGGTTCTGGAACAGGCCATGTATTCCTGACCGGAGGCGCCATGAAGTACACGCCACTCGACATCCAGCGCCGGGAGTTTGACAAGGCCTTCCGGGGCCTCGAGGAAGCCGAGGTGCGGACCTTCCTCCACGAGGTGGCCGGCGAGTGGGAGGAAGTCCTGGCGGAGAACCAGAAGCTCAAGGAGGAAGTGCTCGACAGCCGCGAACGCCTGCGCCAGTACCAGGACCAGGACCGCATCTTCCGCGAGACCCTCCTGCAGGCCCAGCGCACCCGCGAGGATGTGCTGGAGGGCGCCCACCGGGAGCGGGACCTGCTCATCCGGGAAGGCCAGTTCCGGGCGGAAGAGGTGATGCGGGAGGCCCAGGAGCAGGTGGTGGGCCTGGAGGTGCACCTGCGGGCCCTGAAGCGGGAGCGGCTCACCTTCCTGCGGGAGCTGGACACCCTCATGGAGCGCACCCGCCGGCACCTGCAGGAGGAGGCTCCGGACGTCTATCTGGCCGCCCCCCCGACCCTCCGCCTCGACGCCCTGGACCCCCTGCCCGACGACGGCTCCGGGGACTGAGCTGCCAACTTTTTTTGCTTTTTGGCTACAGATACAAAACAGGAGCCCGGCAAGCCGGGCTCCTGTTTTGTATTCAGCTGGCGCTAGAAGTTGTAGCGGACGGACGCGCCCAGCAGGCTGATCTTGGCATTGATGGTGCCGTTCAGGCTGCCCCGGGTGGCACTGATGTCGTAGGGGCTGGTGCCGGGGGAGAGCATGACCTTGCCAGCACCCACCCGCAGGTACGTGTAGCCCACGTCCAGGGTCACCTTCTTGGACATGATGTAGGAGGCACCGAGAGAGCCCCACAGGCGGTCGTTGTCAGGGATGCGGGGGGTGCGGTGGGCATCATCCACGGCGCTCTTGTCAAAAGCTGCGCCCATGCGGAGGGTCCACTTATCGCTGGCCTTCCAGGCGGTGCCCACGGACAGGAAGGTGCTGTCCTGCCAGCTCTCGTCCGTGATGGAGTCCGGCGCACCGGAGTCGAACTTCACGCGCAGCTCGCGGAAGCGGGACCAGGTGGTGCGCGCCACTTCCCACTGGACGGAGATGTCAGGGGCGACCTGCCAGTCGATGCCGACGGAGGCCGTGGCGGGGAGGTTCAGGTCAGCGGAGCCCCCGCCATTTTTGAGTCCAGCAGCGTTGAGGGCCGCCAGGTCCGTGGAGGGGATGGTGGTGGGGTAAACGAAGGTGGCGTCGCCCTTGAGGTTCATGTGCATGGCGGCGGCATAGGCCAGGCCAATGCGGAGGTCAGGGATCTGGTAGGTGGCGCCGGCCTTCCAGCCGTAGCCCCAGCCGCTGCCCTTGAGGCCGGCGGTGCCATCCCAGGCACCAGGCGTGGCGTAGCCAGGGGTGCCAAGCACGGCGCTGGGAGCGCCCATGGCGATGGTGGCCACGGGGCTGTTCTGCAGGGTGCTGGGGGAGGGCGAGACGGTGGAGAGGCCCGCAGCGGCGAGGGCGCCGCCGACCTTGAGGGCCAGGGCGGTGCCGAAGTCCACGCCGTTGGAGAGCTCGGCGTCAGCCTTGCGCAACACGAAGGCGACACCCAGAGTCCAGCCGTGATCCATGCGGAAGGCGATGCTGGGGGCAACGTCGATGGTCTTGAGGTCGGACTTCAATCCGTGGTAGCGGCCGATCCAGTTGGCGTCGTACTCCGTGGTGAGGCCGAAGGGCACATTCACGGAGAGGCCGACCTTCACATCCTTGGAGAGGCTGTACGCGATGTTGAACTCAGGCAGTGCCGCCGGCACGGCCGCGTTGCTGGTGCCTGCAGCGCCGGAGATGGGGCTCAGGTTGGCACCCGTGACCGGGGCAGAGAAGAAACCCAGGCCCTGGAGCACTGGGGTGCGGTTGGCCGAGGCACCGTTGAACTTGGCGCTGATGCCCACATAGGTGGCGCCGAAGGAGAAGGTCGTGCCTTCGTACTGGGTCAGGACCGCAGGGTTGAAGAAGAGGGCGCTGATGTCATTGCCCCCGGCGCTGATGCCGGCAAAGGCGTTGCCCAGCGCACTTGGGCTCTGTTCCCTGAGTTGGAAGCCCGCCGCCTGGGCCTGGGGGGCGAGGGCAGCAGCGGCGACCAAGGTCAGCGCAGTGAAGGTGAGGCGTGAACGATGGCTCATAAGCGCATGGCTCCTGTCCCGGGATCCCGGGGTGAGTGGCTGTCTCCAGCCAATTCCGTAAAGAGGAAGATGGACCACGATACCAAAACAGGCGACATGTGCAACCATCCCCTGCAAAACCGATTAATTTCATACCCTGCCTAGGTCGCCGATGTCCACCGCGGGAGCAGTGCAGTCTGGAGGTCCAGACCCGAGGCCAGCTCCTGAACCAGGGCCGAGCCCACCACGGGGGTGGCTCCCAGGGCTCGGATCGCAGCCAGGCTCTCGGCATCCGAAAGCCCGAAGCCCACAGCCAGCGGTCTCGCTCCGAGTGTCTGCAGATCGGCCACCCGGCGGGCCACGGGGGACAGATCGGTCCCCTGCCCCGTGCCGGTGACACCAAGGCGGGCCACCACATAGGCGAAGCGCTGGGCGAAGGGCGCTTCCGGCCCAGGATCGGGACGGTCCGCGAGGATCCCCCGGGCCCGCTCCAGGGTGGTGGTGGGCGTCAGCAGGGGCACCATGGGGTAGCCCGCCGCCCGGAGGTCCGCCTCGAAGGTGGGCTCCTCGCCATAGGGCAGGTCCACCACCAGCAGGGCCTTCACCGGGGTGGGAGCCAGCAGCCGCACCAGGGCCTCAGTGCCGATCTGGAGGAGCGGGTTCACATAGGTGAAGAGGATGAGGTCGGGACTGTCCGTGAGGCCAGCCAATGACTCCAGCACCCGGCGCGGCGTGGCCCCCCGCTGGATGGCCCGGTGCGCCGCGGCCTGGAGCACCGGCCCGTCGGCGATGGGATCGGAGTGGGGCAGGCCCAGCTCCATGGCCTCGAGGCCCAGGGCCCGGGCGGCGGACAGAATGCCGGGCAGGGCCTCCAGGGAGGGGTCACCGGCCATGATGAAGGGCAGCAACGGGTTCATGGGCGTCCTTGGGGTGGTCATGCCGAAACTCCGGTGCGGGCCTGGTAGGTGGAGAGGTCCTTGTCGCCGCGTCCGCTGAGGCCCAGCAGGACGCTGGTGACGCCCTCCCGGGCCAGGGCCGGCAGGACCGCCAGGGCGTGGCTGCTCTCCAGGGCCGGCAGGATGCCCTCGGCCTCGCAGAGCAGGCGGGCGCCCTCCAGGGCTTCCTGGTCGGAGGCCCGCCGGACTTCTACATGGCCGTCCAGGATCAACGCCGCCAGCTCGGGTCCCAGGGCCGGGTAGTCCAGGCCTGCACTGATGCTCGCCGTCTCCGCCGTGTGGCCGTGGTCATCTTGCAGAAGCAGGGTGCGACAACCATGCAGGACGCCCATGCGCCCTCCATCCAAGCGGGCGGCGTGCTCACCCAGGCCCGCGCCGTGGCCCCCGGCTTCCACCGCGATCCGGCGCAGCGGATCCTGTAGGAAGGGCACCAGCAAACCCAGGCCGTTGCTGCCGCCGCCGGCGCAGGCCAGCACCACCTCCGGCAGCGCCCCGCACTGCTCCAGGGCCTGGGCCCGGGCTTCTTCGCCAATGACGGTCTGGAAGGTGCGCACCAGGGTCGGGAAGGGATGCGGCCCCAGCGCCGAGCCCAGGATGTAGTGGGCCTTGTTGCAGTTGCCAGCCCAAGCGCGCAGGGCCTCATTCACGGCCTCCTTGAGGGTGCCCTGCCCCGCTTCAACAGGTTCGACCTTGGCGCCGAAGAGGCGCATGCGAGCGACATTCGGGGCCTGCCGGGCCATGTCCGTCACGCCCATGTAGACCGTGCAGGACAGCCCCAAGCGAGCGCAGGCTGCGGCGGTGGCGACGCCGTGCTGGCCGGCCCCGGTCTCGGCGATGATCTCGGTCTTGCCCATGCGCCGGGCCAGTAGGGCCTGGGCCAAGGCGTTGTTGATCTTGTGGGCCCCGGTGTGGGTGAGGTCCTCCCGCTTGAGGTGCAGGCTGCGTAGGCCCAGGGCCGCGGCTAGGCGAGGCGCCGGGGTAAGGGGCGTGGGCCGACCGACGAAGTGGCGCAGCTCCGCCTTCAGCTCGCCCTGGAAGGCCGGGTCGTGGACCGCCGCGACGAAGGCCGCCTCCAGATCCAGGAGGGGCTGGAGCAAGGTCTCTGGGGCATAACAACCCCCCAGGCCCTGAAGGCCGAAGCGGGAGGGGAGGGTAAAGCCAGAGGTCATGGCGACTCCAGTCCGTGCACGCAGTGAATGAAGGCTGCGACTTTCAAAGGATCCTTGCGGCCGCGGGCGGCCTCCAGGCGGCTGGCGGCATCGGCCCCCGCCAGCTGGGTACGGGTCCCCACCGGAAGGGCCGCCAGCCGAGCCACCAGGGTGTCCCCATCGAGCCCGCCCGCCAGCAGGAAGGCGCCGGGAGGCGGGAAGCCCATGGCGTGGGCCTGACCCGAGCCGCCGGGTACGCCGGTGGCGGCGGGGCTGGGTTCCCACAGGTAGAGGTCGGCGGCGATGGACGCCTGGCCCGGCTCGTCTGCCCAGGGCAGCAGGACGAACAGTCCCGCCGCCCGCAGCAGCTGCACACCGGCCTCCCGTGCCGCCGCAGGGAGGTGCGGCTGCACCTTGCGAAAGCCATGGCGGCGGGCCTCGGCGAGGATCGTCGCGGCGTCGTCAGCCACCATCACCAGCACGGCCCGATCCAGGAAGGGCACGGCCACACCCAGGTCCGCGCAGTGGCGGGGGCTGGGTGGGTGGCAGACGAAGCCCAGCAAGTCCGCGCCCTGCCCTGCGGCGTGGGCCACATCGTCCGGGTGCGTGAGGCCGCAGACCTTGGCCAGGAGGGTCACAGGGCCCCCGGGCGGAGGCCCGCCAGGATGCGGGTCAGGAAGTCGGCGGGGTCGGCGCTGCGCATGAGGGCTTCGCCGATGAGCACCGCGTCGAAGCCGGCGCGGAGGGCGGCCTGGGCGTCCTCGGGGGTGGCCAGACCGGACTCCCGGATGAGCACCGCATCGGGGAAGGCCTCCCGCAGGGGCGCCGCGGTGGGCAGGCCCAGGGTGAAGGTGGAGAGGTCCCGGGCGTTGATGCCCACCAGGCGCGCCCCGCTGGCTTGGGCGAACCCGGCCTCGGTGAGGTCGTGGAGCTCCACCAGGGGCTCCAGACCCCGGGCGCGGGCCGCATCCGCGAACGCCGCGGTGTGCCCCTTCAGCACCCGGGCGATGAGCAGGACCGCCTGGGCTCCGGCCATGGCGGCTTCGTCCAGCTGCGCTTCTGAGAGCACGAAGCCCTTGTAGAGACAGGGCACCCCCAACCCGGTGGCCAGGGTCAAGTCTCGGGCCGAGCCCCGGAACAGGGCGGGCTCCGTGAGGATCGAGAAGGCGGAGGCACCGCCGTGGCGGTAGGCCTCCAGCTGGGGCAGCAGCGGGGTGCCTGCCGCAAAGGGACCGAGGCTGGGGGAGGCCTGCTTATACTCGGCGATGATGGCGCCACCCCGGCCGGCCGCATCCCGGCGCAGGGCCGCCTCGAAGGGGGTTGCGCCGCTTGCGGTACGAGGCGAAGCCGCTGCCGGCAGCAGCGGGATGCGCGCCAGCTCAGACACCAGCACCCGCTGGAGATGCGAGGTGGCGGGCAGGCCCGTGCCGACCACCAGCGCCGCAGGGTCCGGAAGCACGGCCATCAGCGGGCCTCCCCGGGGGCAGGCAGGGGCAGCGGGAAGCCCTGGCTGAGGACCTCGCGGCACTCGCGGTAGGTCTCGGCCAGTCCCTCCAGGCCGAGGCTCCGGTGGAGATGACAGCCCAGGGCCGCCTGGAGCGCCACCGCATCCGCCACCGCGGGCCGGAAGTCCGCATGACTGACGCCGCCGAAGAGGCCCTTGGCCACGGCCAGGGCCTCGGCCCGGTCCGCTACCCGCAGGGCATGGCGGGTCGGCGGGGCAATGCCCAGCTCCCGGGGGACCAACACCTGGGGCGGCGCCAGCCGACCTTCGATCACCGCTACCAGCGTGGTCGGGCCTTCGATGGAGGCCTCGTCCAGCCCCTTCCCTTCCGCATCCTTGCCGTGCACCACGAAGGCCCGGCGCAGTCCCGGGCGCTGGGCCAGGGCCCCCGCCATGGGTGCCAGCATCTCTTCCCGGGCCACGCCCAGCAGCTGCAGGGGCGGGCGGCCGGGGTTCAGGAGGGGCCCCAGCTGGTTGAAGATCGTGGGGATGCCCAGGCGCCGGCGGATCTCCCGCAGGCGGCCCAGGAGGGGGTGGTAGGCCGGGGCGAAGAGGAAGGCGAAGCCCCGGTTGCGCAGGTCCGCCGCCAGGTCTGCCGCCGGCCGGGCCAGGTCGTAGCCCAGGGCCTCCAGCAGGTCCGCACTGCCGCAGAGGCTGGTGGCAGCGCGGTTCCCGTGCTTCACGATGGGCACGCCCATGTGGGCCAGCAGCAGGGCCGCCAGGGTGCTGAGGTTGGCCGTGGAGGAGCCATCCCCGCCGGTGCCACAGGTATCGAGGGCTCCTTCCGGAACCCCGGCGAAGGGCACGGCGACCTCGGATAGGGCCTCCGCAAAGGCCGCCAGCTCATGGGCCTCAGGCACCCGCTGGGCCAGCAGGGCCAGGCAGGCGCCCACCAGCAGGGCATCGGTGTCCTGGTCGATGAAGATCTTCATCAGCTCGGAGGCGGTGGCCTCCGGCAGGGGGCGGATGGGGTTGTGGGTGGTCAGCAGGGTCATGGCTGGGCGTCCTTGGCGAGGCGGAGGAAGTTGGCAAGCATGGCGGGGCCGTCAGGGGTGAGGATGCTCTCGGGATGGAACTGCACGCCCCAACGGGGCAGGCTGCGATGCACCATGGCCATCACCTCGCCACCGGTGCTGCGGCCGGTGATCCGCCAGCAGGGGGGCAGCGTGTCCGCATCGGCGATGAGGCTGTGGTAGCGGCCCACGGGCAGGCCCGGGGGGAGGCCCCGGAAGAGGCCCGTGCCGTCATGGTCCAGGGGGGTCGCCTCGCCATGGAGGGGCTCCCGGGCCCGCACCACCTTGCCCCCGGAGGCGGCGGCGAGGGCCTGGTGGCCCAGGCAGACACCCAGCATGGGCACCGCCCACTCGGACGCGCCCAGGGCCATGTGGGCCGGGCTCTCCGTGGGATGGCCGGGACCGGGCGAGAGCACCACCGCCAGCGGGGCCAGAGCCATGGCTTCCGCCAGGGTGATGGCATCGTGGCGCACCACCCGCACGGGCGTGCCCAGGGTCTCGAAGGCCTGGACCAGGTTGTAGGTGAAGGAGTCGAGGGCGTCGATCAGCAGGATCATCGGGCGGCTCCGGGGAGACGCACGCCCAGGGCCTGGGCGATGGCGCCGAGCTTGTGCAGGGTTTCGAAGAACTCGGAGGTGGGGTTGGAGGCGCGGACCACCCCGGCACCGGCCTGGATGTGGGCAGCGCCACCGGTGTAGACAGCGGTGCGCAGAATCAGTGCCGTGTCCAGCACCCCGTCCGCTCCCAGGCGCAGCAGCACGCCGCCATAGGGGCCGCGCTCCTCCCCTTCCATCTCGGCGATGCGCTGGCAGGCCCGTAGCTTGGGGGCGCCGCTCACCGTACCGGCGGGGAAGGCCGCCTCTAGCACATCCAAGGCATCCACCCCGGGCTTGAGCACGGCCTTCACGGTGGTGGTCAGGTGCAACACATGGCTGGTGCGCTGGAGGGCCAGGGGCAGCTCCACGCGCACCCCGCCCGGCACGGCCACCCGGCCCAGGTCATTGCGCGCCAGGTCCACCAGCATCTGGTGCTCGGCCAGCTCCTTGGGGTCCCGCTTAAGGGCCTGGAAGCGCTCCGCATCCTCCTCGGCGCTGGCGCCCCGGGGCACGGTCCCAGCGATGGGCAGGGTCTCGGCCTCATTGCCGTTGACCCGCACCAGCATCTCCGGCGAGGCCCCCACCAGGGCGAAGTCCTCCCACTCCAGAAGGAAGCCATAGGGGCTGGGATTGAGGCGGCGGAGGCGGCGGTAGGCCTCCAGGGGCGTGGGCGGATCCTCGATGCGGAAGCGCTGGCTGGGCACCAGCTGATAGACATCGCCGTCGAGGATCAGCTCCTGGGCCTGTCGGACGGTGGCCTCAAAGGTTTCCTGGGTGATCTGGGGGAGGGCGGCGGGCCGGGCCTCGGAGGGGCCGGGATCCCCCACCCCCGCCAGGAGCAGGGCCCGCAGCTTGCGCAGCCGAGCGTAGCCCCGTTCGGGGTCCGCATCCAGGGTCTGCAGCTCCGCCACCTGGTGCAGGTTGTCGAAGACCAGGGCGGTGTCGAAGCGGCGGACCCACAGCCCCGGTAGGCCCAGGCTGTTCTTGGCGGGCAGGCGCAGGGTGGGCTCGGCGGCGCCCATGGCCTCGAAGCCCAGGTACCCGGCGCAGCCCACGCCCACGGGGAGCGGTTCGCGGCGGGCTGGCAGGGCGGCGCCCGGATCGTGGAGGGTGTCCATGGGGGGCGGTCCCGCCAGCTCCCGCAGGGCGGGCACCCACCCGGTGGCGGGGGCCTCCAGGCGGCACTGGGCTTCGCCTTCGAGCAGGACGAAGCTGTGGCGGCCGACCCGCTCCCCCTGGTCACAGGACTCCAGCAGGAGGCTCGCGCCGGCCGGGCGCAGGGCCAGATAGGCCGCCAGAGGTGTCAGCAGGTCCGCGGGGAGCGGGTGGCGAATCAGGTGCAGGGCGTCGGAGGTCATGGGGTATCCAGATACAAAAAAGCCCGACCGTGGGGTCGGGCTTGGAAGGTCCAGGGGGGCGATGGCCGCTAGGCCGCGCGCAGGGAGCCGTCCAAGCCGACACGCCACCGCCAAGCCCCGACTTGGGGGCCCCGGCAGGGGGTCAGGGAGAGCAGCGCCATGCCTTCGATGAAAGCCTGAGGGGCCGGTTCCTGTCAAGTGAGGGGCGGGGAAGTGTGGTTTGATGGGACATCGCTTTTTTGGACGACCCATGGATCCCGAGGCCCGCCCCACCAGCATCCACACGGAGGACCCCCTGGCGCCCCGCGCGCCCTGGTCCTTTCTCCGGGCTGCCCTGACGGGGGGCTTCGGTCGCTGGGGCTGGGGCCTGATGCTGGGCTGGGTCCTGGTGGTCACGGGCCCGGCGCTGGGCTGGGCCGGCCACCTCCGCAAGGCCGCGGGCTGGAGCGCCCTGCCCTCCCACTGGGGGGAGCAGCTGAGCGCCCGGGACATCTGGGAGCTCTGGCAAAACGGGGGCATCCAGCACCGGCTGACCAACTCTCCGACCGTCCACCTCCTCGGCATGGGCCTCATCATCGTGCTGTGGTGCGGGTGGCGCCTCCAGGCCGAGACCGCTGGCACCCGCGCCACCCTGGGCCCCTGGCTGCTGGGGGCTTTGGACACGCTGCTCATCGGCGTCCTGCCCCTGGGCCTGGTGGCCTGGGGCCTGGACGCCAGCCTCGCCTGGCTGGGTCGCCTCGGCATCACCGGCCTGGGCTGGACGGCCTTCATCGGCCGCCCTCTGGTGTGGATGGCCTTCATCGCCGCGTTGAATATCCAGTGGTGGCTCTGCCGCCTGGGCTGGACCGAGGGCCTGCACGCCGGCTGGCGCCGCCACCTGAAGGACGCCTTCCTGACCCTCTGGTCCCACCCCGTCCAGTGGGGTGCCGTGGCCCTGGGCGGTGCGGCGGGCCGCGCCATTCCTCCGTTCCTGGTGCTCCTCCTGGCCTGGCGCATGGGCGGTGGCACTTCCCTGAGAGTCTGGACCTTCCTTCTCCTTCAGGTGCTGGTCACCCTGCTGAACGGCTGGATCATGGGCTGGCTGCTGCGCGCGGCCGCCCTCTACTGGCGGCACGATCGCACCGTGCGGGGCGCCCGCACCACCTTCGAGGAAGTTGCTGATGAAGCCTAGGTCCGCCCCCTTCCTGCTCGCCGCCCTCCTGGTCGTCCTGCCTCTCGGGGCCCAGGCTACCGTCAAGGCCGAGGTCATCCCCATTGGTCCCCTCATCGCCGAGGATGCCGCCATCCAGAAGGTCATCGCCCCTCTGGCTGAGGAGATCAAGGCCAGCTTCGGGCAGCCCCTGGTGAACGCCCCCCAGGGCGTCTTCAGAGGCCGCCGAGGCGAGGAGAACCTGCTGGGCTACTGGGTCGCCGATGTCATGCGCCAAGCCGCCCAGGGGGCCATCGGCGCGCCGGTGCGCTTCGCCATCACCAACTCCGGGGGCCTGCGCTCCAACCTACGAGCGGGCCAGCTGAAGGTGGGTGACATCTTCGAGCTGATGCCCTTCGAGAACGAGCTGGTGGTGGTGGAACTGACCGGCGCCGAGGTCATCCAGGTGGTCCGCGAGGGCCTGCTCCGCCGAGGCGGCGAGCCCTCCTCCGGGGTGCTGGTGAAGGTGGAAGGAACAGCCGAGAAGGCCGTCCTCACGGTCACCTGGGAGGACGGTAAGCCCATCGATCCCGCTGCCATGGTCCGGGTGGCCACCTCCGACTACCTCTATGCCGGCGGCGACTCCATCCCCACCCTGAAGAAGGGGCGGAAGGCCGTTACCACCGGCATCACCCTGCGCCAGATGCTGCTGGACGAGTGCGCTGCCCTGGCCAAGGCCCGCAAGGACCTGCTGCCCCCGCCGGCCGGCCGCTTCACCGTGCCCGTGCCCGTCCTGGAAGCCATCCGCGACAAGAAGCTGACCACGCTCTAGGGAGCTGACCATGGAACGCCGCACCTTCCTAGCCTCCCTCGCCGCCGCCTCTGCTGCCGGCAGCCTGCCCCTGCGGGCCGAGGCACCGTCCGCCGGGGGCCGCATCACGCTGCTCCACACCAACGACACGCACTCCCGCATCGAGCCCTTCGGCCCCGGCAACGGCGCCATCAGCGGCCTCGGGGGCGTGGCTCGCCGGGCCACCCTGGTGAAGCAGCTGCGGGGCCAGCTGGGGCCGGTGCTCCTGCTGGACGCCGGGGACACCTTCCAGGGCACCCCCTACTTCAACCGCTACAAGGGCCGCCTCGACTACCAGCTCATGCGCATGGTGGGCTACGACGCCGGGACCCTGGGCAACCACGACTTCGACAATGGCGTGGGCCTGCTGCTGGAGGCCATGGTTGCCATGGAGACCCTGCAGCACGCCAATCCGGCCTTCCCCTTCGTGAACTGCAACTTCGACTTCAAGGGCGCCCCAGAGCTGGCCAAGCGGGTCCGGCCCTACATCGTTCGCGAGTTTCCGGGGGTGCGGGTGGGCATAACCGGGGTCGGAGTGGCCTTTGCCGGCCTCGTGGACCCCAAGAACCACACGGGCATTACTTGGAAAGACCCCTACGAGAGCCTGAAGCCCGTGGTGAAGCGCCTCCGGGAGGTGGAAAAGGTCGACCTGGTGGTGTTGCTGTCCCATCTGGGCCACAACAACCAGGGCAGCTCCGCCCCCTGCGACCTGCTGCTACCCGCTGAGGTCGCGGGCATCGATGCCATCATCGGCGGCCACAGCCACACCTTCCTGGATAAGCCGGTCCGCCTGCCCCAGGCCAAGGGGGAGACTCTGGTGTTCCAGGTGGGCTTCGGCGGCGTGAACCTGGGCCGCATGGACTTCGCCGTAACCAAGGGGGCCGTTCGGGCGGCCTCCGGAGCGGCCATGCCAGTGGCGGGTTGACCCACCGGAAGTGACGGAAGTTTCAAATCCCCTCTAGGCCACGAAAGCCGCTTGCCGCAAGGCTTTTGCTGTGGGAGCCTACCTAAGAATCCCCATCGCCGGACCCCCGGGTACCTCCCTGGTGCCGAGGGCCCTGGGTGGGACCGGAACCTCACAAGGAGAACCCATGACCACCCAGAAGATCATCTGGACCGAGATCGACGAAGCGCCCGCACTGGCGACCTACTCTCTCCTGCCCATCATCCAGGGCTTCACGGAGGGCACCGGCATCTCAGTGGAGACCTCGGACATCTCCCTGGCGGGCCGCATCCTCGCCAACTTCCCAGACCAGCTCACCGAGGCCCAGAAGATCCCCGATAACCTCGGCGCCATGGGTGCCCTGGCCCTGACCCCCGCAGCCAACATCATCAAGCTCCCCAACATCAGCGCCTCCATCCCCCAGCTCATCGCCGCCATCAAGGAGCTGCAGAGCCAGGGCTTCAACCTGCCGGACTACCCCGAGCAGCCCAAGGACGAGGCCGAGAAGGCCATCCAGGGCCGCTACGCCAAGTGCCTGGGCAGCGCCGTGAACCCCGTCCTGCGCGAGGGCAACTCGGACCGCCGGGCGCCTCTGTCTGTGAAGAACTTCGCCAAGAAGCACCCCCACCGCATGGGTGCCTGGGCGCCCGAGTCCAAGTCCCGCGTGGCCCACATGACCGCCGGTGACTTCTACGGCAGCGAGACGTCCACCACCGTGGCCAAGGCCACCAACGTGCGCATCGAGTTCGTGGGTGCTGACGGGGCCGTGAAGGTCCTCAAGGCCAAGACCGCCATCTCCGACGGCGAGATCATCGACAGCTCCGTCATGAGCGCCAAGGCCCTGCGTGCCTTCTACGCCGAGCAGATCGACGCCGCCAAGCAGGAGGGCCTGCTGCTCTCCCTGCACCTCAAGGCCACCATGATGAAGATCTCCGATCCCGTCATGTTCGGCCACGCGGTGTCCGTGTTCTACAAGGATGTCTTCGCCAAGCACGCCGCCGTCATCAAGAGCCTGGGCGTGAACCTCAGCAACGGCCTGGGCGACCTCTACGCCAAGATCCAGACCCTGCCCGAGGCCCAGCGCACCGAGATCGAGGCCGACATCCAGGCCGTGTACCCGACCCGCCCGGCCCTGGCCATGGTGGACTCCGACAAGGGCATCACCAACCTGCACGTGCCCAACGACATCATCGTGGACGCCTCCATGCCTGTGGTGGTGCGCGACTCCGGCCGCATGTGGGGTGCCGACGGCAAGCTGCATGACACCCTGGCCATGATCCCGGACCGCTGCTACGCCACGATGTACAAGACCATCATCGAGGACTGCCAGCAGCACGGCGCCTTCAACCCCGCCACCATCGGCAGCGTGCCCAACGTCGGCCTCATGGCCCAGAAGGCCGAAGAGTACGGCTCCCACGACAAGACCTTCATCGCCACCGAGCCGGGCCTCATCCGCGTGGTGGATGAAGCCGGTGCCACCCTGCTCCAGCAGAAGGTCGAGGTCGATGACATCTTCCGCATGTGCCAGGCCAAGGACGCTCCCATCCAGGACTGGGTGAAGCTGGCCGTCAGCCGTGCCCGCATCACCGGCGCCCCTGCCCTCTTCTGGCTGGACACCGGCCGGGCCCACGACGCCCAGGTCATCGCCAAGGTGCAGACCTACCTGAAGCAGCACGACACCACGGGCCTCGACATCCGCATCCTGCACCCGGTGGAAGCCATGAAGGTCTCCGTGGCCCGCATCCGCGAGGGCAAGGACACCATCTCCGTCACCGGCAACGTCCTGCGCGACTACCTCACGGACCTGTTCCCCATCATCGAGCTGGGCACCAGCGCCAAGATGCTCTCCATCGTGCCCCTGCTGGGCGGTGGCGGCCTCTTCGAGACCGGCGCCGGCGGCTCCGCCCCCAAGCACGTCCAGCAGTTCCAGAAAGAGGGCTACCTCCGGTGGGATTCCCTGGGCGAGTTCAGTGCCTTCTGCGCCTCCCTCGAGCACGTGGCCAACGCCTTCAAGAACGCCAAGGCGCAGGTGCTGGCCGAGACCCTGGACGTGGCCATCGCCAAGTTCCTGGACAACGACAAGTCCCCCGCCCGCAAGGTGGGCCAGATCGACAACCGCGGCAGCCACTTCTACCTGGCTCTCTACTGGGCCCAGGCCCTGGCCGCCCAGACCAAGGACGCCGTGCTCCAGGCCCGCTTCGCCAAGGTCGCCCAGGAGCTGGGTGCCAACGAGGCGAAGATCAACGAAGAGCTCATCGGCGCCCAGGGCAAGCCCGTGGACATGGGTGGCTACTACCACCCCGACCACGCCAAGACCAGCGCCGCCATGCGCCCCAGCGCGACCCTGAACGCCATCGTCAACGCATTGATGTAGCTAGTTGCTTTTCCGGGACGCCAGTCCCGGATTATGAGAATCGGCCCGCTTTGGCGGGCCGATTCTCATGTGGGAAAGGCGTTTAAGGCTTGGCCGGCCACGCAATCTTGACCTTCCGGTGCTGAGCCACACAGTCCCTGAGATACAGATTGATGAGGCTCTGATAAGGAACCCCGGCCTCCATCGCCATGTCCTTGAAGTAGAGGACGACCTCCTCGGAGAGGCGCATGGTGACTGGTTTCTTCAGCTTCGAGGCATAGGGGTTCTTGCGGGCCTTCATGGTCGAGAAATCGTATTCGGCTCTCATGGGTGGTCACCTCCATAGAAGTCACTCTCGTGTCTGGTGGCTCTGCGTGCAGAGATGATCCGGACGAGGTCGTCTTTCCCCCGTTCGCAGTGGCAAACGACCAGGACCCGGGCCCGGGCACTCATGCCGAGCAGGATGAAACGGTTCTCTGAGGCGGAGTGGTCCTCGTCGTAGAACTGAACGGCAAACTCATCGTAGAAAACAGACTGGGCATCCTCGAAGGAGATCCCGTGCTTCTTCAGATTGGCGGTGGCCTTGGGTGGGTCCCATTCGAACTGAACCATACATACAGTGTATTGCTCCGTAAGTAGCCGTCAAGGTTGCCCCCGCCCCCAGTGCCATCCATGCTGGACAGATGCGCCGCCTGAAGGATCCCGCCGTTCACCGCCTCCGGGAGAAGGCTTCGGTCTTTCTGACGGAGCTGCACCCGGCCCGGGATGCGGGGGAGCGGGCGGCGGTCCTGGCCCTGCTGCGGAAGCGGGACTTCGACGCCACCCACCACTGCAGCGCCTGGCGCGAGGGCGTGCCCGTCACCGCTCAGGGCACCGATGATGACGGCGAGCCCTCGGGCACAGCAGGAAGGCCCATGCTGGCGGTGCTGGAGGGCGCCCAGGTCACGGACCTCATTGCCGTCTGCATCCGCTGGTACGGCGGTACGAAGCTGGGCACCGGTGGGCTGGTGCGGGCCTACACCGAAGGCGTCCAGGGTGCCCTGGCCGTGGCCGATGAAGCCGGGTTCTGGGAGGAGGTTCGCATCCTGCGCACCGGGGCGCTCCGGGTGCCCGCCAGCCAGGCCCACCTGCCCTTCGCCCTCCTGGGGGCTTTCCCTGCCGCAGAGCCCCTGGAACAGACCTTCGTCAGTGCCGACGCCATCCTGCGCTTCCAGTGCCCCCCCGACCTCGCCCCCGCCCTGGACCACGCCTGGCAGGAGCGCAGCCGAGGCGGCAGCATCACTTGGGATTGATGCAGGTCTGCACGGGGAGAGGGGGGATGAGCACCGGTTAAGGATGGGCTCACCTGAATCCGTGAGGTCAGGGCTCTGGCTCTAGGCTCAAGAGAAGCAAAATCAGTAGTCATGGTGCAGCGGCCCTATTGCGAAGATTCACAGCACCTGTGAAAACGCCATTCACCCCAGGCCAAGGCTTTTGATGGAATTCCGGAGCGTACCCTGGCCGAAGGGTTTGGGGAGCAGGGTAACCCCAGGATGAGCCGAGGCCAGGGTCAGTGCGGTCTGGTCGATTCGACCCGTGGCGAGCAGGACGGGCACCTTTGGGCGCAAGGCACGCAGGTGCGGCAGGGTGCCAGCCCCACCCAGTCCCGGCATGTTCATGTCCAGGATGACCAGGTCCACCAGGAGTCCCGCCTCCAGCTTCGCCAGGGCCTCCTCGCCGCTGGATACCGTCATGACCCCGTGGCCAAGGGCCTCCAGGACCATCTGGATGGAGCTCTGGATCAGTTCGTCGTCGTCCACCAGCAGGACACTGAGGCTGGTCCCACTGGTTTCCAGCGGTGCGGGCGCAACCTCCTCCGGTACGGTCTGCTTTGAGGCCCTCTCGCAGGCGGGGAAGCGCAGGAGCACCCGGGTTCCGTGGCCTGGCTCGCTGTCGAGCTGGATCTGGCCCCGGTGCGCCAGGACCGTGCTGTGGACGATCGAGAGTCCCAGGCCCGTTCCCTTGCCCTGCTCCTTGGTGGTGAAGAAGGGCTCCATGGCCTTTGCCAGGACCTCCGCAGGCATGCCGCATCCGGTGTCCTCCACCAAGAGCTCGATCCACTGCTCATCTGCGTTGCGGGTCCGGAACCTGAGGCTGCCTGTGTCGGGCATGGCATCCAGGGCGTTGAGGGAGAGGTTCAGCAGCAGGTGGGCCAGGGCGCTGGCATCCCCACGCATGGGGTGCAGATCTGCGGCCAGGTCCATCTCGAGCCGGATCCGGGTCTCGGTGGTGCGCTCCAGGAGCATCACCTGGTCCTGAACCAGCGTGTTCAGGTCCAGTTCCTTGTCTTCCGCCAGGCTCTGGCGGGCGAAGCCCAGCAGCCTCCGGATCATGCTCCCGCCTCGCTCACAGGCCCTGGTGATGAGCTCGAAGGCCCGGTAGGCGGAACTGCCGGGGTCCTGGATCTCCACATGGACCGAGGCCAGCCCGAGGATGGCCCCCAGCACATTGTTCATGTCGTGGGCCACGCCGCTGGCCAGGGCGCCCAGGCCCTGCATCTTCTGGAGCTGGTTCAGCTGGGCCTCCTGGCGCTGACGCTCGGTGATGTCGGTGATGAAGCCGTGCCAAAGCACGGACCCGTCGTCCTCACGTTGGGGTTGGGCATTCCCCAAGAGGGTCCGAACGGTTCCATCCTCGAAACGGACCCGGTACTTGCAGACCCATGGCTCAAGGGTCAGGGCGGATTCCTGGATGGTGGCCGACACCAGGGCCAGGTCCTCCGGGTGTAGCACTGAAAAGACCCGAGAGGCATCCTTGGCGACCTCCTCCGGGCTCACTCGGTAGATGTCGCGGATGGCCTCGCTGGCGTAGGGGAAGCAGGAGCTGCCGTCGGGCCGCAGCCGGTACTGATAGATCACACCAGGTACCGAGGCGGCGATCTTCCTGAGCCGCTCCAGAGACTCGAACTGAACGGCTTCGGACTCCTTTCGTGCAGAGATGTCGGCATGGGTACCGAACATCAGGAGGGGCCTGCCGTCCCCGGTGCGGCTGAGGAGGCGGCCCCGGTCGTGCATCCAGACCCAGTGGCCGTCCTTGTGCTTCATGCGGCATTCGTAGTCGTAGTAGGGAAGTTCGCCTGCGAAGTGCCGCAGCAGCAGGTCTTCAGACCCCTTCAGGTCGTCGGGGTGGCACAGGGCCTCCCAGGTCTTGATGCTGATGGGAGCAAGGTCGGCGAGGGTGTGGCCCAGGAACTCCGCCCAGGTCTCGTTAAAGACAGTCTCGCCGGTCTGGACATTCCATTCCCAGGTGCCGACATGGGTGCCTTCGAGGATGCCCTCCATGCGCTGGTTCGCCTCCTCCAGCGCCGTCTCCGACTGGACCCGGTCCGTGAGATCGATGCAGCTGCCGATGTAGCCCAGGAAGGCACCATTGAAGTCGAAGCGAGGCAGGCCATTGTCCAGGAGCCAGCGATACTCGCCCGCCGCATTGCGGAGCCGGTATTCCATGCGGAAGGGCTGCCTCCGGTCGAAGTGGCTGGTGTAGATGTCCAGGCAGCGCTGCAAATCGTCCGGATGGACCACTTCGGCCCAGCCGTTGCCCGCGTCCTGCTCGGGGGTGCGGCCAGTGAAGTCCAGCCAGGTCTGGTTGAAGTAGGTGCAGAGCTGGTCCTGGTCCGATAGCCAGATAAGCACCGGGGCCTGATCGGCCATGAGGCGGAACCGGGCCTCGCTCTCCAGCAGCTGGTCCTTGGACCGCTGGCGGACGAGGACACCGCCGACCAGCAGGGCAGCCCGCTCCAGGCTTTCCGTCTCCCAGGCCAGCTCCCGCCGTGGGCTGTCAGAGAAGAAGGCCAGGATGCCCAGCACTTCGTCCGGAGCACCGGGGATTGGTAGGGACCAGCAGCTCCTCAGGCCCAGCGAACTCCCCAGGGGCCGGAGGGGTAGGAAGAGGGGGTCCAGATTGATGTCCGCCGCCAGATGCGGCTTGCTGATTAGGGCCTCGGCGGCCTCCGGGGCCAGGCTGGGGCTAAGGGCCATGCTCTCGAAGGTCTTGCGGGCGCTCAGGGACAGGCTTGGCGCGGCCAGAATGCGGAAGTGACACCGGTCGTCTTGCAGCGCCAGGACGGCGCCGCTCAGGCCCGGCAGCAGCGCTTCATACCGGCCCAGGAGGTGCTCGAGTCGTTCCTCCAGAGGGTGGTCGCCCAGGAGGAAGGCCATCAGGGACTGTTCGAGCTGGTTCTGAAACTCCTGGCGCTTGCGGGCATCAATGTCAGTCAGTACGACGCGCATCACAGGCTGGCAGTCATCGTCTTGGGCGGCTGTGGCCACGAGCTGGACCCAGACGGCGCTCTGCAAGATGACGCGGCCCTGGCAGTGCTGCTGCACCAGGCGCAGCTCGCAGCCCTGGGTCCCGCCCTGCTCCAGCAGCCGCTTTCGGAGCAGGTAGAAGGTGTCCTGGTCCTCGGGGAGGATGAACCGGCTGAATGGCTGGTGTATCAGGGCTGCCCGGGGTAGGCCCAGGAGATCGGTGGTAGCCATGTTGGCTTCCTGGAGCAGACCCTTCCCGCTCACTGTGCAGTAGCCCACTGGGGCCAGCTCGAAGTGCTCGAAGTACCGTGACCGGGAGGCTTCCAGGTCCCGCTGGGCCCTGCGTAACTCCTCGTTCTGGAGTTCCAGCTCGATCTGGTGAACCTCCAGTTCGTGGAGCAGCGCCTGGGTGGCTGCGAGCGACATGGGCTGTGCTGCCTCAGGCGATGCAGCGGCATGGCCCCCCATTATTGCTTCGGCCTGTTTTCGGAGGTCGGTGCCCTCGTCAGAGAATTCGCCAGGAACAGCCATGATGACCCTCTCATCGGTTGGGCGGCGCCACAGGTAAAGTCCATTCATCCGTGGTGGCGGATCATGGATTTCCCATGGTTCATCTAGGAAGGCAACTTCAAGGAATTAAAAAAATCTTCCATCAGGCTAGGGATTTTGCCCAAAAGAGGCTAGTAAGTGATTTCTATTAGTTTGTGATTTAATTTTAATAACGTTAAATATTCCTTTATTAGCGTGTGATGGTTTTTTTAAATGAGTGTTTTCCCAGATGAAAGTGGGTGTTTCCCCCCATTGGCCTAAACTGAGCCGAAGGTGTAGCCAGAACCTGAATTGGCAAGATTCAACCGACAGGAAAGCATTTTAACCCTAACCATGTCTGCAATAGATCCGTATCCTATTTGTCGTCCAAGCACACGGCGGCTACGGGGTGGACGACATGGTCGGAATCCAGGTTCGAGCATCGGATGGACTAGCACTGACGGGGGTGGGAGGCATCGCCCTGCTGGGCAACCTGCTGGAGCGGCACACGGACTTCCGGTCCTCCTTCACGGATGCCTTCACCAAGAGGCGTGACGGCATCCCCTGGGGTGACGTCCTGCTGACCTATGTGGCCTCCCTGGCCACCGGCAAGAGCGACTTTGAGGCCATTCGGCCTTGGCACGGGAAGACCTGGGTGGGCAAGGCGCTGCGCATCTCGACGGTGGCCTCGCCGGAAACCGTGCGGCAGCACCTTGACAACCTGGCTGATGGCCACAGCCATGAGGCCCTGGAAATTGCGGGCCAGGCCAGCCTGGACCTCCTTGCCAGGGCCAACGCCCCCTTCACTAGGTGTACCTCCGGCCATGTGCCTCTGGATGTGGATACGACCCCGCAGGAGAACGGGAAGACCCGAAAAGAGGGTGTGTCGCGCACCTATATGCCCGGCGTGGATGGCTTCTGCCCCATTTTCGCCTTCGCCGGGATGGAAGGCTGGTGCATCAACGAAGCGTTCCGTCCTGGCAAGCAGCACAGTCAGAAGGGATCACCCAACTTTCTGCGCACCTCGATTCGCCGTCTGAAGTCGTTGGGCATCGAGGGAATCCTCACCCGAATGGATGCTGCCTTCGATGCATCCGAGAACTATGTCCTGCTGCGGGAGGAGGGTTCGGACTTCCTCATCAAAGGCAACCTGGCTCATCTGCATTGGGATGGGTGGCAAACGGAGGCCCAGGCGCTACCCAAGCAAGCCTGGAAGCGGATCAGGAGGAACCGCCGCATGGCCTACCTCAGTCGCTCCGAGCCCCGCAACTTCGACGGGCAGGAAATTCAGGTGCGCCGGATCCTGAAAGTCACCAAGCGCCTGGGGTGGGAGTTGAAGGATGTGCCCGCA
>SESD01000616.1_pt1 | contig 21944 bp, 17 predicted proteins | sample 3171411 | NCBI WGS metagenome assembly SESD01 (sample SAMN06051880, study PRJNA518727) | freshwater metagenome | biome: subpolar coniferous forest; feature: holomictic lake; material: water; isolation source: holomictic Lake 442, 16.5 m depth | place: Canada: near Kenora, Ontario | collected...
AAATCTGTTGCTGCGCGCGCCGGGCGGGACGCCATGACCTCGGCTTTGAAACGCTCTTTGAGAAGGCCGTAATAGGCCTGATTCTCGGCACCGGTCCACCACTGGGCGTATTGGTTTCGATCCTGTTTTGCGGCGGCTTCAGCAGGTGCCGGACGCTCTACGATTTTGTTTACCCTCACCACGGCGTAACCCTGGGCACCCAGATCCACGCCGGCAAACACCGGCAAGGCTGTAGTGTCGACATGCAACGCTGCACCCAGAACCGACGCCGGCAGGGTTTGCGGTTGATCACGCGACACGACAACCGCTGCCGGCATGCTGGCCGATGCAGGTGCCGCTTTCCAAGCCGCCAGTTTTTCCATGCCTTCTTTTTTTGCCAGCTCAGTGGCACGGGCCGCAACGACCCGTTCGCGTACCACACCGCGCACGTCGGCAAACGGCAAGGTTCTGGCGGCACCATATTTAGCAATGCGGCCTGCTGCCAGTTGGTTGGGGGCAGTTTCAATAGCTTCAGTGTTGCGCTTCTTTTCAACCGCGTCAGCGCCAAATATTGCGGCCAGAAATTTTGCACTGGCCAACGGTCCGGTCCCACCCGGTGCCGGCTTGCGCGTCAGATTGTTGGCGGTGCGGATATCAAGTTTGAGCTTGTCGGCAATTGACTTCAGATTGTCGGACTGCTCATAAACACCGTTGGTAAAGGTCTCCGCTGTTTCGGCAAACTTGCGCTGGGCTTGTTGCGTCTTCAGGTCGGCCTCGATAGAAGCGCGCAACTCCTCAAAGCTGCGCTGCTTGGGTGACTTGATGTCTGTGAGTTTGATGATGTGGTAGCCGAAATCAGATTCCACCACCTCACTGATGTCACCTTTTTTCATCGCAAAGGCTGCGTCTTCAAACGGTTTGACCATGGCACCCCGAGCGAAGAATTCAAGATCGCCGCCGTTGGCAGCCGAGCCTGTATCCTGCGAGTTCTTCTTGGCAAGGTCGGAAAAACTTTCAGGGGACTTTCGCGCTGCCAGCAACAACTCATTGGCTCGTGCCTTGGCCTTCTGGCGCTCGGCGGCCGGGGCATCCTTGGCTGCATTAATGAGGATGTGACTTGCGCGTCGTTCCTCTTTGCCGCTGAGGCGAGCCACGTTTTGATCGTAATAGGACCTGAGGTCGGCCTCATTGATGGAGATACTCTTTTTGACTGACTCCAGGTCGAGCACCAGATATTCAATATTGGCCTGCTCGGGTGCCTGAAACATTGACTGATTGGCCTTGTAAAACGCATCCAGTTCAGCATCCGTTGGATTGATCCTGGAAGCGTAATCAGATGTATTGAAATTGACAACCTGCACTTCACGTCTTTCAAAAAATGCAGTTAGGGAGACATCAGCAACCGCCGCCGCAGAAAACCCGCTGGCCACTACGCCGGCCTCAACCTGGCGAACCGAGAGGTCACGACGTACCCGTGCTTCCAGTCCTTCTGGCGTCAGGCCCTGGCTGGCAGCCAGTTGCCGGTAGCGGTCCATGTCCAGCTTGCCGTCAGGTAGTCGCAAAGATGCAATAGTTGGGTTCTCCTGCAGGTCTCGTGCCAGGCGTGCATCACTGGTCGTCAACTTGAACTTATCAGCCGCCTGACCCAACACCCGCTCACGTACCAGTCGCTCCAAGGTGGCATAACGGGCCTCGGGTGCATCCAGCAACTTGGCATCCAGATTAGGCATCGATGCCCGCATACGATCAGATTCCGATTTGTGTGCCGAATCCCATTCGGCCTGGCTGATGTCATAACCTCCCACGCGAGCCACGGCCTCGCCCTTTTCACGCATACGGTTGTAACCGTCAATGCCAAACAGCACAAAAGACGGAATGATCAGCAAGAACATCACAAACATCATGATCTTCGTATGCTTGCGGACAAAATCAAACATGCACAAATTCTCCAGTAGAAAACAAAAAAAGGCGAACAAGCTGTTCGCCTTTGCCAGAGTGGTGGGTGCTGACGGGCTCGAACCGCCGACCTACGCCTTGTAAGGGCGCCGCTCTACCAACTGAGCTAAGCACCCCACCTTAACCGGCTGTCAGTTCAAGTGATCTTTTAAGGCTTTGCCGGCACGGAACTTCGGCACCTTGGCTGCCTTGATTTTAATCGCAGCGCCGGTGCGGGGGTTGCGGCCGACGCGGGCGGCACGTTTGGCGACGGCAAACGTACCAAACCCGACCAGCGAAACAGAGCCGCTTTTTTTCAAAGTGCTCTTGACGGCGCCAATGATGGACTCCAGCGCCCGCGCAGCGGCCGCCTTGGAAATGTCGGCGCTTGTTGCGATGTGTTCAATCAGTTCGGTTTTATTCACAAAGAACCTTTCGTATGGATACAGTGTTTATTGAATTGTTTCTGGAAAATCTTGTGCCTGACCAACTTCATGAAATATGTTTCCCGGACTGAATCCGGGTCAGTTCAGCATGGGGTTTTTACGTCAGTGCGGACGAGGATTCTAGTCGCTTTTCAAGGACTCACCAGTGTTTGGGCGAGGATTTTGGAACTGAATGGGTAATAGTTCACACCCAGGCATTTCAGGTACATCAAAGGGCCCCGGCAATGGCCCGCCCAACGTCCGTCGTAGTAGCGGTTCCGCTCAAGTCCGGCGTTCGCGGCGCACCGCTTTGGGGCTCAAGCACGTTTTCTATGGCCGTCAAAATGGCATCGTGCGCATTTTTATGCCCCAGAAATTCCAGCATCATGGCGCCACACCAAATCTGACCAATGGGATTGGCGATGCCCAGGCCGGCGATATCCGGAGCGGAGCCATGGACTGGTTCAAACAGGGATGGAAACTTGCGCTCGGGGTTCAGATTGGCGCTGGGTGCAATGCCAATCGTGCCGGTGCAGGCCGGCCCCAGATCGCTCAGGATATCGCCGAACAGGTTGCTGGCCACCACCACATCAAAAAAATCAGGACGTTGTACGAAATGCGCTGTCAGGATGTCGATATGAAATTTGTCGAGCCTTACAGCGGGATAGTTCTTCGCCATCTCAACCACACGTTCGTCCCAATAAGGCATGGTGATGGCGATGCCGTTTGATTTGGTGGCACTGGTCAAATGTTTTTTTGGACGCGACTGGGCCAACTCAAAAGCAAACTTCAAAACACGGTCAACACCAATGCGGGACATCACAGTTTCCTGCATCACGATTTCACGTTCGGTGCCCTGGTACATGCGCCCTCCTATGCTGGAGTATTCGCCCTCTGTGTTTTCGCGCACGATGTACATGTCGATTTCACCCGGCTCGCGGCGACTGCCGTCACGCCGCACCACCGGCGCAATAATGCCCGGCATCAGGCGCGCCGGTCGAAGGTTGACATATTGATCAAACTCGCGCCGAAACAACAGCAGAGAACCCCACAGTGAGACGTGGTCAGGTATTTTTTCAGGCCAACCGACCGCACCAAAATAAATGGCATCGTGGCCACCAATTTGCTCCTTCCAGTTATCCGGCAGCATTTTCCCGTGCTTCTCGAAATAGTCCCAACTGGAAAAATCAAAGTAATCAAACTGCAGGTCAATGGCAAACTTGCCAGCCGCCGCCTGCATCACGCGGATTCCTTCGGGCATGACCTCTTTGCCAATGCCGTCGCCAGCGATGACTGCAATTCTCTTCTTACTCATGTTGAATTCCCATTGAAGCGATTACTTAAACCTTTGCCAACGCGAATGGCTGTGAACGTCAAGTCACGCGAGTCTGGCGAACCACCATCGAGACGCCTGCAGCGGTCAGCAAGATGCCTGCAATAGTGAGAGCGGTGATGGGCTCTGAAAACAACAGCCACGCCAATACCGCGGTTGTCGGTGGCACCAGATACATCAAACTGGTAACCGACGCCGCTGCACCGCGTTGAATCAGCAGGTACAAGAGCGAGCTGCCACCCAACGTCAAGGCCAATACCGACCAGGCCATGGCACCCGCCAGTTCAGCATTCCAGCGCATCGGTTCCGACTCAAGAAACATCAAGGGCAGCGTCACCATCATGGCGGCACCGAGCTGCACCACGTTGGCCGTTCGAACGTCACAAGCTGCCACGAAGCGCTTTTGGTAAAGGGTTCCGATGGTTATGCTGATCAGTGCCGCAACAGCCAACAACATATTCGGCCAGTTGGCCTCGCCGCCCTGCCCAAATTTGTGCCACACCACCAGCACCAAACCGACAAAACCCAGCACCAACCCGACCCATTGCCGTGTCACAATTTTTCCGCCGGTGGCCGACAGCCACAACGCGGTCAGCACTGGTTGCAGGCCAACGATCAGGGCCGAAAGACCTGACCCCATACCGCCCTTCACTGCCGCCCAGACACCTCCTAAATAAATGGCATGCATCAACACGCCGGTCACTGCGAGGTGCAACCACTGGGCGCTGGTACGCGGCCAGGCCACGTGAGCCAGTGCTACCCATGGCAAAAAACACAGGATAGACAAGGCATAGCGCAGGACCAGAAACTTCATCGGAGGAGCGTGCGGCATGCCAAACCGGGCGACAATGAAACCGGTGCTCCAGATCAGTACGAACAGCGCTGGCATAGCCTTGACCATGAAGCGATGATCAGGCGCCGTCACTTTACCCGTGCCCGAATTTCAGGCAGCGCCTTTTGCAGGTAGTACACCATGGACCAGACCGTCATCAAGGCGGCAATCCAGATCAGCCAGACACCCCAAAGGTGCGTATTGATGACTCCCAGCAACAAGCCATCAAACAGCAAAAACGGGATCGCCACCATTTGCACCACAGTTTTCAGCTTGCCCACCAGGTGCACCGCCACGCTCTTGGAGGCGCCAATCTGAGCCATCCATTCACGCAGTGCAGAAATTGCAATTTCCCGGCCAATGATGATGAGTGCGACAAAAACATCGGCACGTCCCAGATGCACCAGAACCAGAACGCAGGCACAGACCAGAAACTTGTCGGCCACCGGGTCCAGAAAGGCGCCAAAGGAAGACACCTGATTGAGCTTGCGTGCCAGATACCCATCCAGCCAGTCGGTGGCAGCGAACACGACAAACATCACCGTGGCAACCAGGTTTCGAGTTGCCGGCTCGATCGGCAGATAGAACACACCGACGATCAAAGGGATCGCAACAATGCGGGCCCAGGTCATGATGGTCGGAATGGTGAAGAACATGATCTCATTGTGGCACGGCTCAATGGCGGCCTGGCGGCTCGCGATCAGTGCAGAGCGCGGTAGATTTCTTCCGCCAGTTCGTGCGAGATGCCTTCCACGCTCGCGATATCTTCGACACCGGCCAGCGCCACACCCCGGACTCCGCCAAAGCGCTGCAGCAATTTGGCACGCCGCTTGGGCCCAATACCTGGAATTTCCTCCAGCTTGCCGCCATCCACGCGAACCTTGGCCCTTTGAGCTCGCATGCCGGTGATGGCAAAGCGGTGCGCCTCATCCCGGATCTGCGCCACCAGCATCAGTGCCGCTGAGTCCTTGCCCAAATAGACCTTCTCCCGCCCATCGGCAAACACCAATTCCTCAAGTCCCACCTTGCGCGCCTCGCCTTTCTCGACGCCGACGATCAACGACAGATCCAGTGCGAGTTGCTCAAACACTTCGCGCGCCATGGACACCTGGCCTTTGCCGCCATCGACCAGCACCAAGTCGGGCAAGTAGCCAGTTCCGGCGGGTGTCAGACCGGTCTTTTGCGCTTCCTGCAAGGTTTCGGCCAATTTGCCATAACGACGCATCAACACCTGCCGCATGGCGGCGTAATCGTCACCCGGTGTAATGCCGTCAATGCCGTAGCGGCGGTACTCAGCGTTTTGCATCTTGTGATGATGAAACACCACACAGGAGGCTTGGGTGGCCTCGCCAGCGGTATGCGAAATATCAAAGCACTCGACACGAAAGTGTTCCAAATTTTCCGGCGCCAGGTCCAGCGCATCGACCAGTGCCCGGGTGCGTGCCTGTTGCGAGCCTTCTTCCGATAGCAGGCGTGTCAACTGCAGTGCGGCATTGGTTTGCGCCATCTCCAGCCAGAGACGACGTTGTTCACGTGGCTGGTGCACCGCAGTGACTTTGACGCCGGACTGAATCGAGAGCGCCTTGAGCAAGCCTTTGTCCACCGGCTGACTCACAACCAGGGAAGGCGGCACCGGCACGTTCAGGTAATGTTGTGCAACAAACGCCTCCAGCACCTGCGCCTCAACCGAAGGAACTGGTTGCGCGGCCTGCGGGTCGTCGTGTTCGCCGTGGTGGATGCCGGCAGCGTCTTCCACGTGCACCGGAAAGTAGGGCCGATCCCCCAGATGGCGTCCACCGCGCACCATCGCCAAATTGACACAGGCACGCCCGCCCTGCACTTTGACGGCCAGAATATCCACATCACGGTCCGACACGTTATCCACCGATTGCTGATGCAGCACGTTTGAAAGTGCAGCGACCTGGTTGCGCAGTTCGGCCGCCTGCTCAAACTCCAGCGCTTGCGCGTGCGCCATCATGCGGGCTTCCAGCACATCCATCACTTGACGCGCATCGCCGCGCAAAAAGCGCTCGGCATTGATCACATCCTGCGCGTAATCTGGCGCAGAAATATGCCCAACGCAGGGCGCCGAACATCTCTTGATCTGGTATAGCAGACAGGGCCGGGTGCGGTTATTGAATACCGGGTCCTCGCAGGTGCGCAAGCGAAACACCTTCTGCATCAACAAGATCGCCTCTTTCACCGCCAGGGCGCTGGGGTAAGGTCCAAAATAGCGATGCTTCTTTTCAACCGCCCCCCGGTAGTAGGAGACTCTGGAAAAAGCCGAACCCGAGCGCAGATCCGGATGGACGGCAGGCGCCGCGCCCGTCATCTTCAGGTACGGATAACTTTTGTCGTCCCGAAACAGGATGTTGTACTTCGGGTTCAGTGTCTTGATGAGGTTGTTCTCCAGCAGCAGCGCCTCGGCTTCGGAACGCACCACGGTGGTTTCCATGCGCGCAATCTTGCTCACCATATGCCCGATGCGCGTACCTCCGTGATTTTTCTGGAAGTAGCTCGATACACGCTTTTTCAGGTTGATGGCCTTACCGACATAGAGCACTGCACCCGAGGCGTCGAAATAGCGGTAGACACCGGGCAAAGTCGGCAGATTGGCGACGTCGCTTAACAGTTGCTCAGGATGCGTCGGCGACAAGGTCGGCGCAGCTGGCTTGGGCGGACTGGAATCAGGCAAAACTGGCATAGGAACGTATTGTGGACAATCTAGAGGGTGAAAACAGGAAACCTTTGGGACATCTTTTGCACTGTCATCGATAACTACGGCGACATCGGTGTCTGCTGGCGCTTGAGCGCGGACCTGGCTGCGCGCGGTGAACGGGTTCGCCTTTGGGTGGACGATGCCAGCGCCCTGCGCTGGATGACTCCCGACGGCGCCCCAGGTGTGCAGGTTATGGCATGGACGCAATCCACTGAATTCGGGAATTTGACGCCGGGAGATATTCTCGTCGAAGCCTTCGGTTGTCACGTTGCTCCCGAGTTCTTGGCTGCCTTTGCCTCTGGCAAAAAGGCTGGTCTCCAAACTGGCAAATGGATCAACCTGGAATACCTGAGCGCCGAAGGCTTTGTAGAACGCTGCCACGGCCTGCCCTCACCGGTCATGACTGGGCCCGCCGTCGGCTTGACGAAGCATTTTTTTTACCCCGGCTTTACTGCCGGGACCGGCGGACTGCTGCGAGAACCCGATCTGGCGCAGCGACAGTCGCGCTTTGACAGGGTCGCCTGGTTGCAGCGGTTGGGCATCGAATTTCATGACGAACGACTGATTTCACTGTTTTGCTACGAACCGGCGACACTGGGCGAACTGCTAAATCAATTGGCCGCAGAGCACCAGCCGACCCACCTGCTGGTCACAAGCGGGCGAGCAGCGGCGGCCGTCAAATCCATTGTTGCGAGTCGCGCGCAATCTGATCCAGCGTGGAACCTGCATGCGAAGCTGTCGTTTTCATTTCTTCCGGCGCTCAGCCAAGTCGATTTTGACCATCTGCTATGGGCCTGTGACCTGAATTTTGTGCGTGGCGAGGATTCGCTGGTGCGCGCGTTGTGGGCCAAAAAACCGTTCGTCTGGCAAATTTACCCGCAAAGTGATGATGCCCATTTAGCCAAGCTCGACGCTTTTCTGCAACTGCTGAATGCACCACCCTCACTGCGGGAATTTCATCAAGTCTGGAACGGAGCTAGCGACAGCGTTTTGCCCCCACTGGAACTGGCCCCCTGGCAGCAAGGGGTTGGCCAATTGCACAATCAACTAATGAAGCAGCACGATCTTGTGACACAGATCATTCGATTTGTACTAAAAAACCATTAAAATTCAACACTTTACGAAATTTGACTGGATTCGCATCCAGACCATGCCGCCCTTACCGCCTAGCTGGCGGCCAACCTTCACTCAATCGCTATGAAAACCGCTCAAGAAATTCGCGCCGGCAATGTCATCATGCACGGCAAGGACCCGATGGTCGTACTCAAAACAGAATACAGCCGTGGTGGCCGCAACTCTGCCACCGTGCGCATGAAACTCAAAAGCCTGATCGCCAACTTCGGCACCGAAGTGGTGTTCAAGGCCGACGACAAGATGGATCAGGTCATTCTGGACAAGAAGGATTGCACCTATTCCTACTTTGCCGAGCCCATGTATATCTGCATGGACTCCGAGTACAACCAGTATGAGGTTGAGGCAGAAAACATGGGCGACTCGCTGAACTACCTCGAAGACGGTATGTCGCTCGAAGTCGTTTTCTATGACGACAAGGCGATCTCGGTTGAAATGCCGACCAGCGTGATACGTGAGATCACCTGGACCGAACCAGCTGTCAAGGGTGATACCTCCGGCAAAGTGCTCAAGCCGGCCAAAATTTCCACCGGCTTTGATCTGGGAGTGCCGATTTTTGTAGCGCAGGGCGACAAGGTCGAAATCGATACCCGCACCGGCGAATACAGAAAACGCGTGTAACCCGGGCCGTGCAATATCGCTCGGTCGCACGCCCGAACATAAAAAAGGCTTTTTTAAAGCCTTTTTTTGCTTTGTTCACTGAGCTGACAGATGCCCAAGAGGTCACTTGTTTTTTGTCACAATCAGCAGCACGATGACAACTGCCATTCAATTGGAATTTTCACCCACTGGAGGACAACTATGGCTGACATGACGACGGTTCAAAAAGACAAGCTGATGAACAACCTGCGCGAGGTCATTGCCGATGCGGAAGCATTGCTGCGAATGACCGCCGATCAAGCCGGCGAAGGTGCGGCTGATATACGCAGCCGTGTGCAAACCAGAATGAATCAAGCCAAGGATGATCTGCTGCACCTGCAAGATGCGGCAGTGGCCAAGGCCAAAGCGGCCGGACACGCCACCGATGAATTCGTCCACGAGAACCCGTGGCAATCCATCGGCATTGCAGCCGGTGTCGGTCTGGTGCTGGGTCTGCTGGTCAGCCGCCGCTAGGCTGATCTGCTGCGTATGAGCAGTTCGGTTCCCAAGGGCGGCCTGTTCGCTTCCCTGCAGCGATTGTTGGCGACAGCGCTGGAAATTGCGCAGGTCCGACTCGAGCTGCTGGGCACTGAAGTAGAGATAGAAAAGCGTCGTCTTTTTGACGGACTGATCTGGGCAACGGTTGCGCTGCTGTTTCTCGGGGTCGGTCTTTTCTTGCTGTGCGGTTTTGTCGTGCTGCTTTTTTGGGACGGTCATCGACTGGCTGCAACGGGCTTGCTGACCCTGCTGTTTCTTACCGGCGGCCTGCTGCTGATTCGCTTGGCGCGGCAACGCTTGCGCAGTCCGACTGGCATGTTCAATGCCAGCGTGACGGAGCTGAGTCGGGATCAGGCCGAACTTCAGGCTTCAGCGCACCATGACACACCCTGATCTTTTGCTGCGCCAACAACAGTTGCTGCTGCGCAGCGCGCAGCTACGCGTCAGTCTGGCAGAGCAGACCGGGGTTTTCAGGCGCCCCATGGCAATAGCTGACCAGCTACGCAGCGGGCTGCAATGGCTTTACCGCCATCCTGGCTGGCCACTGGTCGGCTTGCTGGTTGTGATTGCTTTGCGGCCGCGCCGCGCGGTTGTCTGGAGTGCAAGATTGTGGTGGGCTTGGCGAACTTACCGTCAGACGCGAAGCTGGGTGGCAACACTGCCCCTGCAAAGAAATTCACCCTGATGCTGATGGCATTGGGGTGACATCATCAACAGGACGTCTCAAGATTTACCTTTTTTCCCCAGGCGGGACTCGGTGCCCTTGATCAGCCGGCCAATGTTCAGGCTATGCCGATAGATTAAAAGTAGCGACATGATGCACAACGACAGCAGCACAGCCTTGCTCAGGTACCAGGCGGTGCCATCACCAAAGACGTAATAAGCCGGCGCAAACACAGCGGCGGTCAGCGATGCCAGGGACGAGTAGCGAAAAAAGTAAGCCATGATCAACCAGGTGGCGCCGGCTGCCAGACCCAAAATCCAGCTGAAGCCCAGCAGCACGCCACATGCCGTGGCCACCCCTTTGCCACCCACGAACTTGAAAAAAACGGGATACAGATGCCCGACAAAAGCGGCCAGCCCGACCATCGCCATGGTGCCGTCCTCCAGCCCGTAAGGCTTGCCATACCATCTGACCAGCATCACCGGCAACCAGCCCTTGGCCGCGTCCAGCAACAGCGTGATGACGGCCGCCGCCTTGCTGCCAGAACGCAGCACATTGGTGGCGCCCGGGTTTTTGCTGCCAAACGTGCGCGGATCATTCAATCCCATGACACGGCTGACAATGACCGCAAACGAAAGCGAACCGGTAAGGTAACCCAGTATCGTTGCCATCAAAGGGAAAAAAGATTGCACTGAATCCAAGTTGCTTCTCCTGCTACCGCGCCCGCTAAAGCGGGAACTTGTTGCGTCTATTCTGCCAGCCCCGCCCAATGCTACCCGGTTGGTCAATCCTCCAGCGCACATCGCACCGTCTTGGCCGCCAGCAAGGTCAGACACAATTGCGGATCGAGCCCCACCAGATAACCGCGCCGCCCTCCATTGATGAGTATTGCTGGCAGGTCCAGAATGGATGCTTCGATAAAGACCGGCATAAGCTTGCGTGTGCCGAACGGTGAGGTGCCGCCGACCAGATAGCCGCTGTGCCGATTTGCCACCTCTGGCAAGCAGGGCTCCACTGATTTGGCGCCAATCTGGCGCGCCAGATTTTTGGTTGAAACCTTTCGGTTGCCATGCATCAGCACCACCAACGGTTTGGCGTCCTGATCCTGCATGATGAGTGTCTTGATGACGACAAAAGGATCAAAACCCAGCACTTCGGCACTGTGCAGCGCGCCCCCATGTTCCAGGTATTCGTAGCTGTGCTCGGTAAAAGCTACCTTATGGGCTTTGAGCAACTGAGTCGCCGGCGTAACACTGACGTGTTTGGACATGGTGGTCGCGCGTCGGTTCACAAGGTCGGGTCGCGTATCTCCCAGCGGATGGCGTCAATTTCTTTCAGCAGTTCGGGCGACAGTGTGGTGCCCCAAGCGTCCAGATCTTCGTCCAGTTGGGCCACCGTGGTAACGCCAATGATGGTGCTGGCGACCTGCCATTTGGTGTAGCAAAAAGCCAAAGCAAGCTGCGTCGGCGTCATGCCATGTTGGCGCGCCAACGCGTTGTAACGGCGGGCCGCAACCAGCGCGTCGGGACGGCCCCAACGCTGCTTGCGGGTGGACTCAAACAGTGTGATGCGGGCTTTTGCCGGGGCACCCGGTCCGGTCAACCCGGATGCGTCGTATTTTCCGGTCAAAAGTCCGAATGCCAGGGGTGAATAAGCCAGCAACGACACGCCCAGGCGGTGCATCGTTTCGTCCAGTGCATTTTCGACGGTGCGGTTCAACAGGCTATAGCCATTTTGAACAGTGGCGATACGCGGCAAACCATGCTGCTCTGCCAGGCGAACGAATTCATGCACGCCGTAAGGGGTTTCATTGGACAAACCAACGGCACGCACCTTGCCAGCCTGTACCAGTTTACCCAGCGCTTCCAGCTGTGCATGAATCGAGGTGACAGGCCCGTCCTTGGCCGGATCGAAGTACACCATACCAAAGGCGGGCACATGCCGCACCGGCCAGTGAATCTGGTAGAGGTCAATCACATCGGTTTGTAGTCGCTTGAGACTACCTTCGCAGGCAGCCACCATGTCGGCGCCGGTCAAATCCCCTTTGCCACCGCGAATCCAGGGCATGCCGCGCGCCGGGCCGGCCACTTTGCTGGCGATCACCAGTTTTTGCCGTGCCGCCGGGTTCTTCGCCAGCCAGTTGCCGATGATGATTTCCGTGGCGTTGAAAGTTTCGGCACGTGGCGGTACCGCATACATCTCAGCCGTGTCGATGAAATTCACGCCGCGCGCCAGTGATCGGTCCAAGATGGTATGGGCGGTCGGTTCATCAACCTGCTCGCCAAATGTCATGGTGCCGAGGCAAATGGGAGTAACGTGCAGATCGCTCTGGCCGAGCTGTAGGGTTTTCATGGTCATGAGGAGTTTTCGAGATTTTCAAAAAGCATGCAGTTTACGGTTTCTCATGCTGCCACGCTTCAACCGGCCAGTAGTCTGGCGCGCTCCTCTTCCATCAGGCGCAACAAGCGTCGCTGAACCTTGCCGGTGGTGGTCATGGGCAAGGCATCGATGAACTCAATCTCCTTGGGGTATTCGTAAGGTGCCAGCTTGCCTTTGACATGGGCCTGCAGTTGCGCCACAAGTTTTTGGTCGAAGTCAGCCCTGGACGCTGTATCTGTCGGGCGACTGGCTACAAAATCGGGTGCCAGAACGACGTAAGCTTTGACCAGCGCACCACGCGCACGATCCGGCTTGGGCACCACTGCGACATTGGCCACCGCCGGATGTTTGACCAGGCAGTTCTCGATTTCGCCAGGCCCAATGCGGTAACCTGCCGCCTTGAAGACATCGTCGGAACGACCCTGGTACCAGAGATAACCGTCTTCATCACGCGTTGCCAGGTCGCCGGTGCGACACCAGTCACCGGTGAATTTATCGCGCGTGGCCACCTCGTTTTTCCAGTAACCCAGAAAGAAAATCGGGTCGGGTTGGCCATGCACATCAAAACGGTTCAGAGCCACATCGCCGGGCACACCCACAGGACACTCCTGTCCGGCGTCATCGATCACCGCCACGCGGTGACCCGGATAACCCTTGCCCATGCTGCCCGGCTTTGGCGGCCACTGCACGGCACAATTTCCGACGATGTAGTTGATTTCAGTCTGGCCAAACATCTCGTTTACGGTCACGCCAAGTTGTTGCTGGCAATACTCGAACACGGCGTCACCCACCGCCTCTCCTGCGCTCATGATGGCCTGCAATTTCAACTCGAAATGCTGGCGCACCGTCCGGTCGGTCCCTGGATAAGCCTTCATCATGGCCTTGAGTGCAGTTGGAAACAGAAATGTATGGGTGACCTTAAATCGCGCCATCAAGTCCAGCGCCATGGGTGGGCTGAATCGGCCGTTAAAGGCCACGATGGGGCGACCAAAATAAAGCGTTGGCAGCAAGGCATCCATCAGGCCGCCGGTCCAGGCCCAATCGGCCGGAGACCAGAACACGGCACTGGATAACGCGTTGTCCTGGCCGTCAAAACCAAACCAGTTTTGACTGCAAACAAAACCGGTGAGGTTGCCGATCAGCGCCCGGTGCGGGATGAGAGCGCCTTTTGGATTGCCGGTGGTACCGCTGGTGTAGATCAGCACGGCCGGGTCATCGGCGTCGGTCGTTACCGCCACAAACTCGGCCGTTTCTTGCGCCATCGCACCGGCGCAATCGCAGTCTGCCAGCAGCGCGGCACTGCCAACCCCCAGCACGCAGCGCAACAGCGGGCAGGTGTGGCGTACTGACAATACATTGCTGATCGAACTTTCATCGCAGATCGCCAGCACGGTATCGCTGTCGTGCAAGCGGTATTCAAGCGCGTCTGGGCCAAACAGCATCGACAGCGGCATCGCTACGGCACCCATTTGCAGCACGGCCATGTAGGCAACGGCGGTCTCAAAGCGTTGCGGCATCACGATGGCGACGCGGTCTCCCCGCCGCACGCCGCGCTTTGCCAGCACGCTGGACAAGCGGCTGGCCTCTTGTTGCAGCTCGAAATAGCTATGCACAGCCGTGCCACCGTCGGCGACCATTGCATGGATTGCGACTCTGTCTGAGGCATCCGGCCGTTCTGCCCAACGCCGGCAGCAAACCTGCGCGATATTGAATTTCTCCGGCACCCGCCACTCAAAGCCGGCGTGCAGTTGCGCATAATTGTCCGGCCCCGACTGCAGTGGTTTGTCGCTGTTCTGACTGACGATCACGATAAGCCTCCGTATGATGGGACAAATGTACCAAGTCAAAAGAGTTTCGCGTAGCGAGTTTGTCCCGATACGCAATCTGCAATACCACGTGCGGGTGTGGGGCGAACCGGCGGCCGACAAGGCGCCACTGGTGATGCTGCATGGCTGGATGGATGTGGCGGCCAGCTATCAGTTTATGGTGGACGCACTCAGCCACGACCATTACGTCATTGCCCCGGATTGGCGTGGCTATGGGCAGACTGCCTCGGGAGGTGCCGACAACTTCTGGTTTCCGGACTACCTAGCCGATCTCGATTTTTTGCTGGATCATTACGTGCCTGCGCGGCAGGTCAACCTGCTCGGCCACAGCATGGGTGGCAATGTGGCCATGTTGTACGCCGGCGTGCGTCCTGAGCGCATCCGCCGCTTGATCAATCTGGAGGGCTTCGGCCTGCCGGTCACCCAACCCGACGAAGCACCGAGGCGCTTTGCCAGGTGGATGGATGAACTTAAAGGTCTGCATCGGGGTGACCTCCATCTGAAGTCTTATGACTCAGCAGACGGCGTCGCGCGTCGCCTCATGAAGACCAACCCGCGCCTGGGTGCCGACAAGGCCAATTGGCTGGCACAGCACTGGGCCCACGAAACCGCTGAAGGCAAGTGGCACATTCTGGGCAACCCGGCGCACAAGGTGGCCAGTGCGCAACTCTACCGGGTGGACGAGGTGCTGGAAATATACCGGCGCATCACCCTGCCGGTGCTGGCCGTCGAGGCCGCCAACAGCAGCCTGGAATTGTGGTGGAAGGGCAAGTTCACGCTGGCGCAGTATCACGAGCGGCTCAAGTCCGTGCCGCAAGTCGAAATCGCCCGCGTCGAGGATGCCGGGCACATGATGCATCACGATCAACCGCAAGTGCTCGCTGCGCTGATAGAGCGCTTTATTGATTGAGCATTTGTCAAGAGATGTAGCAGCGGCCGACGACGACCGCTGGCGCGTGAGAAAATGGCGCAACACCGGATCAGACTGCGGCTGCCCAGCAACCCGCTTTGACCCCGACATTTCAATCAAAGGACACGCATCATGGAAGCAGAACGCATCAACCTCATCGGCACCCAACTCTCCAGCCTGACTGCGCGCACGCTCGATTTACGGGGGTATCTTTGACTATCCTGCTAAATCCGAACGACTGAGAACCGTCAACGCATCGCTCGAAGACCCGACGGTCTGGAACGACCCCAAGCGCGCTCAGGAATTGGGCCGCGAGAAAAAAGCACTCGATGGCGTGGTCGTCACACTCGACAACCTAACCAACGAACTGTCCGACAACAGCGAGCTTTTTGAGATGTCCAAGGCCGATGGCGACGCCGCCGGTTTGCACACCATTGAAACCGAGACCGCCAAGCTGGCCGCCATCGTCGAAGGGTTGGAGTTCCGCCGCATGTTCAACAACCCGGCCGACCCGATGAATGCCTTCGTCGACATTCAGGCGGGCGCCGGCGGCACCGAGGCCTGCGATTGGGCCAGCATGCTGTTGCGCCAGTACCTGCGTTATGCCGAGCGCAAAGGCTTCAAGACCACGATTGAAGACGAGTCTGCCGGTGACACCGCCGGCATCAAAGGCGCCACCATCAAGGTGGAAGGTGAATATGCCTTTGGCCTGCTACGCACCGAAACCGGGGTGCACCGGTTGGTGCGCAAATCACCGTTTGATTCATCAGGCGGTCGCCACACTTCATTTGCTTCGGTGTTTGTCTACCCTGAGGTGGATGACTCGATCGAGATCGATATCAACCCGTCCGACGTTCGGGTGGACACCTTTCGCGCCAGTGGCGCCGGTGGCCAGCACATCAACAAGACCGACTCGGCGGTGCGACTGACGCACATCCCGACCGGTATCGTGGTGCAGTGCCAGGACGGCCGCAGTCAACACGGCAACCGCGACGTCGCCTGGAAGCGCCTGCGCTCCCGCTTGTACGACTTCGAGATGCGCAAGCGCCAGGCCGAGCAACAAAAACTGGAAGACTCCAAGACCGATGTCGGTTGGGGACATCAGATCCGCTCTTATGTGCTGGACAACAGCCGCATCAAAGACCTGCGCACTAACTACGAAACCTCCGCGACGCAGAAAGTGCTGGACGGTGATTTGGATCAGTTCATTGAGGCGTCGTTAAAACAGGGCGTGTGATGGAAGCCTGGGCCCTGATTTTCGATAGGGACGGCACCTGATTACCAGCGTGCGGGATTGCTTTGACTGGATAAATTCGAATTTTTTGGAGAATATACATGTTGCAACTTACTGAGGCCAATGGCCCAGCCACCGTGATCCGGCGTGCCGACTACACCCCGCCGGCGTTCTGGATCGACAGCGTCAACTTAACGTTTGATCTGGACCCGGTCAAAACTCGTGTACTGAACAAAATGACGCTGCGCCGCAATGTCAGTGTTGCGCCACAGCCGTTGAAGCTGGTAGGCGAAGAACTCAACCTGGCGCGCGTGCTGGTCAACGGCCAGGGCGCTTCATTCAAGATGGATGGTAGCCAGCTTGTCCTGGACAACCTGCCGGATGAGGGTTCATTTGAGCTCGAAATTTTTACCACCTGCGCACCCAGCAAGAACACCAAGTTGATGGGCTTGTATGTCAGCAACGAATCCTTCTTTACGCAGTGTGAAGCCGAGGGTTTCCGGCGCATCACTTATTTTCTGGATCGCCCCGATGTCATGGCCAGCTACAGCGTGACGCTGCGGGCCGACAAGCAAAAATACCCGGTGCTGCTGTCCAACGGCAACCTGGTCGACTCGGGCGCGCTGGAGGGCGTTGGCAACGAAGGCCGTCACTTTGCCACCTGGGTTGATCCGCACAAAAAACCGTCCTACCTGTTTGCGCTGGTGGCCGGCCAGTTGGTATGCCGCGAACAGCGCATTACCTCGCGCACCGGCAGTGATCATTTGCTGCAGGTCTATGTGCGTCCCGGTGATCTGGACAAAACCGAACACGCCATGAATTCGCTGATGGCATCGGTGATTTGGGACGAGGCCCGTTTTGGTCTGGCACTCGATCTGGAGCGCTTCATGATTGTTGCGACCAGCGACTTCAATATGGGTGCCATGGAGAACAAGGGACTCAACATCTTCAACACAAAGTTTGTACTGGCAAGCCAGAACACAGCCACCGATAGCGACTATTCCAGCATCGAGAGGGTGGTCGGACACGAGTATTTCCACAACTGGACCGGCAACCGCATCACTTGCCGGGACTGGTTCCAGCTAAGCCTGAAAGAAGGCCTGACCGTCTTTCGTGACCAGGAGTTTTCACAGGACTTGTGCAGCGCGGTGTCCGCCCGTGCCGTCAAACGCATCGCTGATGTGCGCTTGCTGCGCACGGCCCAGTTTGCGGAGGACGCCGGCCCGATGGCGCATCCGGTGCGGCCCGACAGCTACATCGAGATCAACAACTTCTACACCGTTACCGTCTACGAGAAAGGCGCTGAGCTGGTGCGCATGATGCAGACGCTGGTCGGTCGCGAAGGCTTTGCCAAAGGCATGACGCTGTACTTTGCGCGTCATGATGGCCAGGCCGTGACCTGTGATGATTTCGCTCAGTGCATCGCTGACGCGAACCCTGACTCAGCACTGGCCCGGCTGCTACTACAGTTCAAGCGCTGGTACAGCCAGGCCGGTACGCCCCACCTGTCCGGAGTTGGGATTTACGATGCTTCAGCACGCAGCTATACGCTCAGTTTCAGTCAAAGTTGCAACGCTACGCCCGGTCAACCAGTTAAAGAGCCCTTTGTAATTCCGGTCAGTCTGGGACTGGTCGGTCGCAGCGGCGCTGCCCTGCCCTTGCAGTTGCAGGGCAGCAATGAACCGTGCGTTGGCGACCACTTGCTTGTGATGAGAGATCAGCTTGAATCCACTACTTTCATCAATGTCGACGAGGAACCAGTGCCGTCCATCCTGCGCGGCTTTAGCGCCCCGGTGGTGCTTGATTTTGATTACACCGACGCGCAATTGCTAACACTGCTGGCCTTTGACCCCGACCCCTTCAACCGCTGGGAAGCCGGACAACGACTGGCATTGCGAAGCGCAATCAAGGCCGTCCAGGACACCTCACCCGTACCTGCGACAGGCTTGCTTGATGCCGCCTACATCGATGCCATGCGCAGCGTCCTGCGTCATCCAACACTGGATGCCGCATTCAAGGAACTGGTGCTCACCCTGCCATCAGAGATTTACATCGCCGAGCAACTCGACGCCGTGGATCCGCAACGCATTCATGCCGCGCGCGAAGCGATGCGAGCGCAATTGGCAGCCGCACTGTTCGAAGACTGGCAGTGGGCCTTTGAAGCTCATCGCGAGAACGGCAACTATCAACCGGATCCCCTATCAGCCGGCCGCCGCGCCCTGTCTGGCATGGCCCTGGGACAGCTATGCCTTAGTGCGCAAGACAGTGTTTGGCCGGGCAAGGCCTACCAGCGCGTCAAGGATGCCGGCAACATGACCGACCGAAGCAACGCATTGAGTGCTCTGCTGGCCTGTGGCCACGAGTTCGGGAGCGCGGCATTGGCGCACTTTTACCGCCAGTTTAAAAACGATGATCTGGTGCTCGACAAATGGTTTGCATTGCAAGCCGGCGCTTGCGACCGGGGCGGTCAGGTGCTGGCGACGGTGCGCCAGTTGATGACCCACCCGGACTTCAGCATCCGCAATCCGAACCGGGCGCGCAGCGTCATCTTCAGCTATTGCAACGGCAACCCCGGCGCTTTCCATCGCGCCGACGCAGCAGGATACGTATTCTGGAGTGAACGCGTGATGGAGCTCGACGCCATCAACCCGCAGGTGGCTGCCAGACTGGCGCGCGCACTGGACCGCTGGAAAGTATGGGTGCAGCCCTACCGCAGCGCAGCCCGTGAAGCGCTGGCCCGCGTCGCCGCCAAAACCGACTTGAGCAACGACGTGCGCGAAGTGGTCAGCCGCGCACTGGCCGACTGATTAGCGCGGGCTATAATCCGCCGCTGACAAGCCGGTGTAGCTCAGTCGGTAGAGCAGCTCATTCGTAATGAGAAGGTCGGGTGTTCGATTCATCTCTCCGGCACCAATGGATATAAGGGTTTGCTGTTAGTAACTTGGCAGCAAACCTTCTTTTTCTTTGGGCCAGACCTGCCCACAACCTGATTTATCAAGCCCGCGCCGCGCGTAGCCTTAAAGAGAACTCCTGCAAGGCCGCAATGCCGCTCGCCTCCGCGCTGTGGCACCAAGCCTGCAGTTCGGCCGCCAGTTGCTCACGGGTATGCGAGCGGTTGAGCCAAAGCTGGCGCAACTCTTCACGCATCAGCACCATTTTGTCCAGCACCGGCGATGCGGCGCGGGCCAGCGCCAATTTGGCAAGCGCGGCCGCCGGCACTCTCTCTGCATCGCGGTGCAGCCAGCGCCGGGCAACTTTAATGACAGACGCATCAGCGCTGCGTGATTTCATGGCCTGAAGCTCATCCTTGAATGCGCGCCGCATGTCCTTGGCATAGGAAGCCATGATTTCATAACGGTTGGAGATCAGCGCTTCCAGTGTCTTTTCGTCCGCCACTGGACGCACATCGCCAAAAGCCAGCTTTGGCGGCGTCTTCTTGACCGTAGCCAATCCGACTTTTCGCATCAGACTGATGTACATCCAGCCAATGTCGAATTCATACGGTTTGACAGACAGCTTGGCAGATGTCGGGTAAGTGTGATGGTTGTTGTGCAGTTCTTCTCCGGCAATGATGACACCCCAAGGCGAAATATTGGTGCTGGCATCGGGCGCTTCAAAATTGCGATAACCCCAATAATGTCCGGCGCCATTGATGATGCCGGCTGCCATGATGGGAGTCCAGGCCATTTGCACAGCCCATACCGTCAAACCCGCAGCACCAAACAATACCAAATCAATCAGCAGCAGCAAACTCACTCCCTGCCATGAAAACCGGGTATACAGATTGCGCTCGAGCCAGTCACTGGGTGTGCCGTGTCCAAAGCGGGTCATGGTTTCCTTGTTCCTGGCCTCAGCCCGATACAACTCATAGCCTTGCAACAACACGGTTTTGATGCCATACACATGCGGGCTGTGCGGGTCCTCCGCCTGCTCGCACTTGGCATGGTGTTTGCGGTGAACGGATGTCCACTCTTTGGTTACCTGGCCGGTGGTTAACCAGAGCCAGAAGCGGAAAAAGTGCGAAGCAACGGGATGCAAATCCAGTGCGCGGTGCGCCTGATGGCGGTGCAGGAAAACCGTCACACTGATCATGGTGACATGCGTCACAAGCAGTGTGAACAGCACGATTTGCCACCAGGCCAACTGCCAGACTCCATACGACAGCCAATCAAGCAGGACGCTCGATGGCGCCCAATCAGATGTCAACATATTTGGGCTTCTCTCTTCAAGTTGCAAGTTAAATCAGACTTTTTGCCAGACAGCGGCAAAAAATCCATCGGTCTGGTGACGATGTGGCCACAGTCGCAGAAAGCGTCGTCCATTTTCACCGCCACTGCACAAACTCACTGCGCCCACTACCTTCAAGCCGTCCAGGACGTCTGCCACATCCAGCGCAGTAAAGTCCTTGTTCGCCTCAGAGAAGGCCAGCGCAATGGCTTCGTTTTCGTGCACCAGCATGCTGCAGGTCGCATACACCAGGCGCCCACCGGATTTGAGAAGTCGGGCCGCACTTTGCAGGATGGCAGCCTGCGTCACAGCCAATTCCTGCACCAATTGCAGGTTCTGCCTCCATTTGAGGTCCGGGTTGCGCCGCAAAGTTCCCAAACCCGAACACGGGGCATCTACCAAAACTCTATCAATCTTGCCTGACAGGCGCTTGACGCGATCGTCGCGCTCATGGGCGATGGCGGCCGGATGCACGTTGGACAATCCACTGCGCGCCAGGCGCGGCTTCAAGGCATCCAGTCGGTGGGCCGAGGTATCAAAAGCGTACAGCCGTCCCGTGCTGCGCATGCCCGCGCCAATAGCCAGCGTCTTGCCACCGGCACCTGCGCAAAAATCGACCACCATCTCACCGCGCTTGGCGTCCAGCAGCATGGCCAACAATTGCGAGCCCTCGTCCTGCACCTCAAACGCACCACGCACGAACGAATCGAGCTTGTTCAAGGTTGGCTTGCCAGCAATGCGCAGACCCCACGGTGAATAAGGTGTGGGCAGCGCCTTGATACCGGCCTGCGCCAGCTCTTTCTGCACGTCAGCGCGCTTGCTGGTGAGGGCATTGACACGCAGGTCCAACCCGGCACCCAGGTTCAGACTCTCGGCCAGCGGCCAGAACTCAGCCCCCAACTGGTCTTTGAGCGGCTGTACCAGCCACTCTGGCAGGTTGTGCCGATGGCGTTCCATCAAATCGGCCACATTGATCTTTTCGCATTGATCGAGCCAGTTTTTTTCCTGTTCGCTCAAGGCGCTGCGCAAATAATCACCGGGGCCGTAAAAACCCAGAATCGCCAACCGCCGCTCTTTGGGTCCACTTCCAGAAGGCGCGCAATGATCAAACAGCAGCTTCTTGCGCAAAACGCAATAGACCGTGCCAGACAACGTGGCGCGTTCACGGGGCCCCAGGCCCCGGTTGTCACGGAAAAATTTAGCAACAATGGCG
>SESD01000621.1_pt1 | contig 21811 bp, 15 predicted proteins | sample 3171411 | NCBI WGS metagenome assembly SESD01 (sample SAMN06051880, study PRJNA518727) | freshwater metagenome | biome: subpolar coniferous forest; feature: holomictic lake; material: water; isolation source: holomictic Lake 442, 16.5 m depth | place: Canada: near Kenora, Ontario | collected...
CTATATAGATGTGCATTAAGGAATGCTAGTGTTATAAGCCCTAGATTCCTCGGAAAACATAAGTCTTTGAATGTTAAAGACGATGCCAAGCAACGGCTAATTTTACGCGGTGCTTGCTTAATGTACAAAATTTTCTCGTTTAATCGCTTGGCAACTACAAAACAACGCCCCGCCAAGGCAGACCTTACAGACCTGATTCGGCACACATAAAAATTTACTTTTTTAGTCGTCCGGTATCATGCGCCTCAGCAAGCACCCGAACTTCGAGGGGGCTATTGGTATCGATATGGATATCCCGTTGCGGAAAGGCAATGACTATACCCTGCTCGGTCATCGTTTTGTAAATCATGTAACGCAGGTCACTAGCGATAGTTTTCCAAGATACCTCGGGCTTGATTTCAACCCAAACATACAAGCCAAAAAGTAAGGCATCGCTACCGAAATCTTCAAATAATACCTGAGGAGCGGGATTGGCGAGCGTCAAGCCATGTTGCTCCGCAATATCAAGCAGCAGATCGGTGGCCTTTTTAACTGGTGAACCATAAGCAATGCCGACATTAACCACGATACGAACAGATCGGCTACTCAACGTCCAGTTGGTCACGTTCTGCTCGATAAAGGTGCTATTAGGAATCACCGTTTCAATGCCGTTTCCATCGATAATATGCGAACTCCGCACCCCAATATCCAAAACGCGACCACGAATACCACCCACTTCAACTACATCACCCGGCATGAACGGACGTTCAAACAACAACATAAGCCCGCTGATCAGGTTCTTGAGCATATTTTGCATCCCAAATCCTACCCCGATAGCCAGCGCACCCCCCATAAAGGCAAATATCGTTAAGGGAATCCTGACCACCAGCATGCTCAATACCACCAGGAGCAAGACCTCAATAAACAATATCCAGCGCCAGGCAATCCGGGCAAGACTTGCATCCATACCCAATCGGGTCACTGCCATGCCTTCGATTATACGAGCCAAGCGAACAGCAACCCAGTAACCAACAACCAGAATAGCTAAAGCTGTCACGACTTTATCGACAGTTATGCTGCGTTTGCCACTGATTGGTTGTCCATCAACGACTAGGGTGTCCTCCGCAGCGAAGAGCTCGAACGCCCAAATCTGTGACGCAAAGTCGCGAGTTTCCAGCCATGCTTCCGTCAGATAATCGGAAAATGACTTAACCCGAAAACGCTCGTCCAGTTCCTGCTTGCAGCGCCCCAGCAAGTTTTCTGTTGCTTCAATTGCCCCCAGCAAGCGCGACCATAAAACCACCTGTTCAAGATCAAGATTTCTTAGCTCATCCCTTATGGTGTCTGGACCGGTCAGTGTAGAATCCAGTTCTTCAACAGACTGACTGGTAATGTGTGTCAATACACGATGACGCTGCTGATTGACATAATCGTGAACCGCTTTCAAAATCCCCTGATTCTGGATAATCTTGCCATAAACGTCGCCGGCTTTTTCACGGTCAGTCACCTTGGCGTATGCCCAGCGATAATTCCATATATCTCCCTGCATTTGCAGGTAAACCATTATCCTGTTAAGCACTTGCAATTTAATGTCGGCAGTATTACGCTGCGCTTCGCGTACCTGATCAATCTGTCCGGGTTTTGTAGATTCCGGTTGAGGTGTTTTAGCCGTGGGGCTTGAGGCTGACCTTTTCTGTTGATCTACATTACTTCCAATATCGAGCGCTGCAGCCCCGAGCTTAAGCTCGGCAATGATTTGTCGGCTTTCACTTTCGATATTTTCCTGTACCTGATCAATGTCTTGCTGAGTCAATTCTATACGCTCTGATAACACACTCAGTTGTTTGTTGGCTAGTTGCAGTTTTGCCTGAGTTTCCAGTAATTCTTCATGTACTGCCTGTCTTTCAATCTGAAATCCCAAGGCACGCGCCAAATCCATCTGATTTTGTAATATCAGTAGATCACGATTCCTGCCCAGACTGGCTTGCTGAGTAGGTGATTTTTTAGCCTGTTCTACCGCCTCGTCAGCCTGTCTTAGCTTTACTGTGGAGTTCTCGACAATGTTTATTATCTGTATGTCCACTTGGTCAAGCGTTAATAGCCAGGACTTAAGTTCATCTATCCGGCTACCGAGTCTGGTAATAGTTGCTTTCAGCTCATCTGCCCTGAGAAATGGATGGGAAGACGACTCACTAAATCCAGACCAGTTTGCAGTCTGATATTCCAGCTCAAGACGCTGCTGATGAAGGATCTGCAAGCTCGCCAAACGAGCAAGTTGTCCTTTATAGATAAATACAAGCTGCTTGAGATTTAAGCGTCGAGCAAAGATATCTTCGTCTTCGGGCAATCTGGAGGTAGATGATCCAGAAATAACTTCCGGCGGCATGAGAGCCAGTTGATCACTGGTTGCGGCAAGTTTATTATTAATATCTTCAATAAGCGCTGCCGAATCAATCACGGCAGGTGCTGAAACCCGCTTACCGGTTGATTGTTGTAATATCCCGTTGAGCAATGTGGAAGTCGGCGTAGCCGAAACAGAAACAGGGGATAGCATCAGTAACCATAAAAGACTTAATAAAACCCGATTGATCTTAAAACAGTTCGGTTTAATATCAAGGCAACCGCTAAGAATGCGGTGATTTTTTAGTGTGTCATGCATTATTAATCACCTCTCATGATATAAAAGCGGTACTGATGAGATTATTGCGCCAAATCAAGGTTGATCAAGCCTTGCCTGACAAACATAAAAATTGGCTTGAAAATTAACAAAAATAATAAATTATTAGCACGGATCATCAATACTTGATACGTTGCTTTTTTGCCTTTTATTTCATTCAAACAATTTATGAACTTTATTTTTATAATAGAAATGCCACTAAAGCCCTTCTCCCCAGCGGTACTGCCAGGCAATTCCGACCAAGTCGAAGTTGCTGCCAGTTCGTGAGGAAACGCCGGTATTGCCGTAAAGTTTGATGGAATGCTGCCGGGTAATGGGAAGCGCCAGCGTAGCGCCAACTCGCCAATTCTGTTGCAGGTTATCTGCCATTTTGTTGTCCATAGTGGTGCGTCCACCCGTATAATAATTGGCATCTAGAGCCCCCCAAATACCAGGGGTAAAATTGTAAATCAAATGTCCTTGCAGGTTATACATTGGCTGCTGTGCCAAAGTCTGCCCCTGAAACGGCTGATTATTATCAGTAAAAACAAACACGCCAGCGGCAGCCTCGGCGGTAAGAGACCCCCACGCCTTGGATGCACCAATCTCGGGTTTAATGGACCAGCGATTGGTGCCGATATTTACCAATTTCTGTGGATCGTATTGCCCACCCGGCGCGGTTACGGCAAGACTAACACCGACAATCGTGTCCTGCTTATAGTTGGCAAAATCTTTCATCGACATCGCCGGAGCTCCAAAAAGATTGACATATAAACGAACCATGGGATCTGCAAAACCAACAACATCTCTTTCCCTTTGTTGTCCCAACACCTCCGCTTGACCGGATAACCAAGCCTCCGGGAGAATAATATCAACCTTGCCGGATTTCCCCCATAAGTCCAGTGAACGGATATAAGCAAAGACAGAACTTTGAGTTTCCAACTTGGCGTTGTTAATGGGCAGCGTCGGTGCAAACGCTACATTGCCTTTCATATAAGAGTATCCCGCAAGAAGAAAGTTAATGCCGGTGGGTATATTGGAATACGATCTGGGTTCTATATCCGCCTTACTCACCGGCGATATCAACACGCCTATAATCACCAGCAATGACAGCCTGAAGAATCGAAAGGCAACCAGTTCGACAAAGCGATACAACATGCCTACAATTCCGGTTATTGCCTACTATCCAGAACGCGCCCTGTCTGCGCAAAAGCATTGCAATTATCCGGATCTCGACACATTGTTTCATAAACCGCCTGTTTGCCGCACCCCCTGACGCCGATAGTATATTCAGTCCATTCATAACCACCTCCGCCGCCCATGCCAACCCCCAAACCGTTTATGTAAGTGACTTTCTGGGAAAGCACCGTACCGGTCGCCTGTGGGCAATTTAGCTCAAATTGCCCTCTGGTGAGTGCGGTTTTTAGCGCTGAGGGGGAATTCTGCGCGAGAAATTGGGCCTCTGTCGCACAGGCACTGATAAGCAATGGTAGCAACAGCGCAGCCAAGCCGATCCGCATAGGACGACTGATGCCAAACCGCGTTTGCATTTGATTGTTAACGATATAGAGTATGTCTAAATTTTTCATGATTTTTCTCCACGTTTATGTAAGCCGCCAGTTTCAATATTCATCATCTGACGGTGATTAACAACTACCCTGTAACGGTACTTCCCCTATTTTTTTCACTTAACTCAAAACAGAACTGTCAGGTTTAACTCCGACTCCCATTGCTACAACGTGTAAATAATGCAAATACTTGTTTTAATCCACCCGCTTAACCACAAGCGGTTTCCAGCGCTCATTAAGCACGTCGTCCTTGGGCCGCATCCTGAAACTGCCAGCAAAGCGGTTAAAAGAATTGGTTATTTGATAACCCGCCAGGTCATACATCGGCATCAACAATATTAACCTGATAAATACCATTTACAGAGTTTGTTTCACCGCATTTTATCGATTTAACTTATTGATAATTTTATTATTTATCTCTACAAACTATTTCCCGATTAAAGAAAGCGCTTTGTGAAGTGGGCCGCTCGAAACCTTGATGGTTCCATCCAGTGGGTTATTTAATTCCAGGATAAGATAAATGGCACCCGACACCGATAGGGCGCAGATAAACAATGCCGACTTCGCTGTCAGGTTCCGGGGAGCCAACAAGCCAAATTGAGCAAACAGAACGGTGAGCCAGAATGTCAGCACCACAAGAAATATCCTCGGCAGGTTAATCTGTGACTGTTCGATTAACATCCATCGTGATTGCATCATGTCGGCGCTCACTTGCAGGGCCTGAGTTTGAAGATATTTTTGCGAGTCGTTCTGCGGCGAAAGCTCACGAATCTTGCTGTAAACGTCAGCCATTCCAGTAGCTGCTTCCAACTTCGCCAAATCAGCCCCTTGTGTGCTTTCGTCAGGCCAGATGCGTTCAATTGCTGAGGTTATCGCCTGACGCACAAGCTCCCGCGCTTCCTTCGCTTCCGACCCGTAGTTGGACAAGTAATAGTCGAGCGTGATGATTTTCGCACTTGATTGAGTCATGCCTAAGGTTGTATTATCGTAATTGCCTTTCGCCGACGTCACCAGCAGACCAATAATCAAAGCGATCAGCGTAGCCATCATGCCGGCCGACGTCATCAGAATATCCTTTGAATCTGTTTGTGTGTGATCATCAGGTAAAACCAACCGGAAGTATGAACCCAGCGTCATTCCACAAAGCATACAGACAAGAATAACGAAAGCGGTTAACGGAGCAGACATCAGTTATCCTCCTCTAATATCACTGAATAATAATTAAACACCCTTGTAAAGGTAAAACATAACTTCATTTTGTTCGCCTATTAAGTTACAAATGATGTTACACAGCGCTGTAAATCCGCTGCCAGGTTAGAGCGGCGTTGTGCTTGCTTTAAGGTATTTAATGGCGCACAGCGCTACTCTACTTGCTAAAAAGTGTCCGTTTATTTAAGTGCCTTACGAGCATTTTTCAGCATTTTAGTCATTTCTCCTCGCGCTTGTTGACCGCCCACAGAGTGTTTTACGCTACTACCAAAACCAGCAACCTGATCCGTAAATGTTCGATTTGTATAAGTAACCAGGGAGCCGTCGAGGTAAGGTAAGCAGGCAATAGTGAGCTGATTGGAGTTATAAGAATGTCCCGCATAAAATTGTCGGGAAAGAATCAACTCACCAGCATCATTACTCAACATGACCCGGTGGACAAGAATAGCCGTTGGACGACTTTCCACGTTACGATTGCGCCAGAAAAACGTCTCCTCGGCACCTGTTGGCAAAGCAGCGGGATAATTCAGCCAGACCTTATACAATTCCGGAAAATAACGGGCCAGTACTTTGCTGTTCTGCGTAGCGATTCGCAGTTCTCCGGCAGGATTGGCTTCCGTGCCATTACCGCGATCATAGGTCGCAATGCCCTTCAAGCCATTCTTTTGATAAGCCTGCCAACGTTGGAACAAAATTTTCCGATAAGCTTGTGATGCCGCATCAGGGTTGGCGGCACTTATAGCCTGTAGTGCCTGAAACTCTTCAGTCGACAGATTAAATTGGCTACCCGGCTTTGCCGCCAAAAAACTGGCGGCTTCATCGCTGCCGGCTTTGAAGGCGAAACCTTTAAAGTTATCAAGCGTTGCCTGTAAAGGAATAGCACCTTCTGCAGTGACTTCAGTATCTATTGATGCCAAGCCTTTATTCTTGATTAATCCGATCATTTTGGATGGTGTGGCCGGAAAATACATGGCAGCGCCTGCGGCCAACTCTTTTTCGTCGCCTTCTGCGACATTAAAAAAAACAACGTCTCCCTGATTTAGCTTACCCACATCGCCTTGCTGAATGCCCAGTTGTTGAATTAACGCTGTAGCATCCGGAATGCTTGCAGCAAACACCGGAAAAGTAACGCTCAATGCCAAAACGATTAGCACCTTACGCCCGACTTTTTGTTTCTTAAATAATCTAATTTTTACTGCTTTAACTTTATTAAACATGGTGTTATACCTCTATAAGAAAAATAAAACAACAAATCAATCGAGTACCTTAAGCGTACACTTCCTGGCTAATGACCCAGTGCCTTAAAGCCTGCCCAAGCAATCTCGACACCAATGCAAAGCACAAAAAAAGCGAGTATTTTTGATATTGCCAAAGCGCCTGCAGCTGAAAATCGCTTGGTCATAAATTTAAGATTTCGATAACAAATAGACACGACTACGCACATCAAGAAAATCCCAATAATTGCGGCACCTCGTTCCAGCGTTAACAGAAGCATGGATTCCTGATTTAAATGCGCACTAAAGGTCAAAACCACGGCCATTCCACCGGGGCCTACTGTCAGAGGAAAAGTAAAGGGGTAAAAAGCTTTTGGTTCAATTGACAAACCAGTATGATCCGGATCTTTTTCAGAAACCGGTTTACTGGTCTCTTTTTGATTTAACAGTTGCCAACCCATCAATGCCAAAACTATCCCTCCCGAAAACTGTACCACCGGAATGGATATTCCAAACAACTTGAGAATATAACTACCGAAAAAAAAGAAAAAAGATAAAAAAAGAAAGGAATACAGCGCTATTCTCCGTGACATTGATTTCCAGGTTTGATCGTCAACCCCTCGGGTCATGCCAAAAAGGATAAGAGCCGTTCCAATGGGATTTACCACCGGAAACAGAGCCATGAAAATCATGGGAATAATTTTTAAGGCAATCAATAAACTGATCATTTCACACCTGGCTCTATTTCTTTATTGTTTCGCAATGCTTCAACCGTTTTTAGTACTGCCAACATAAAAACTGATCTAACAGAAAGAGGGCTTTTTACCTTTGTCTGCCACGAATGGTACTGCGTTTCCGTAGCCAAAAAAAGAAATGCCTCATGTTTATCATGTGGTTACTGGTTCGTCTTTTCATGCGGTTACTTTGCTTCCCGTGCTTGGTAACGTTCGATCGCCGCACGCACATTGAACAATAGGCGATCGCGACCGAGCCGCTCCGCCAGCCCGGAATTGCGTACAACCTCAAGCACACGGGGGTTCAGACCCACCAGCCATAGCGAGGAACCGCCTTCAGTCCCACGTTTTTCGCGCTCTATCAGCATCTGTAGCGCCGAATATTCGATATCAGGTACCCGACTCATGTCCAGCGCCAACACCTGCGGCTGGTGCAGATCAACCAGCGCGCGAATCTGCTCGGCCACGTTCTGCACGTTGACAAATAAGAGGCGTCCTTCCGGGCGCACGATCAGCAGACCATCAAAGGTTTCGTCGTTGGGGTGTTCGGGCGACAACGGTCGCAACACGTCTTGTCCGGGCTTGCGACCTATGACATAGACACGCGGGTTGGTGACTTGGCTCATCAGTCCGATCAGCGATACGATAATCGCCACCACGATGCCCTGTAGCGTACCAAATATAAGCACACCGACACAAGCTACAATAGCCCATTGAAACTCCATCTTGCGCACCTTGCTAATGGCAAGAAACTCTGCAGGCTGGATCAATCCTGCTGAGTAAACGATGACCACTGCCGCGAGCGTGGCATAAGGCAGCAAGCCCAGCAACGGCGAGAGCAGCAGCATGATTGCCGCCGCAGCACCCGCCGTCACCAGCGACGCCTTCTGCGTACGACCTCCGGCAGCACGCACAACCGCCGTCTGCGTGGTGCCTCCTCCCGCTGGCATTGCGCCGAACAGTGCGCCACCCATATTAGCCGCCCCTATGGCGATCAGTTCACGATTTGCAATGATCGGCGGCTCTTCATTACCGGCAAATGCACGCGCCGCCGCGATTGATTCGGTGAAACTCATCAGCGCAATGCCGAATGCGCCCGGCAGTAATTGTTCGATTAGCTCAATATTCGGTAATGTCAGCGATGGGAATCCTTGCGGAATCAGACCGACCGTCGCGACGCCCTGTGCATCCAACCCTAAGAACCACGACGCAGCGATACTACCGCCAACGGCAACCAGAGGCGCCGGAGAATGCGGCCACAGACGTTCCATGCTGATCAACACAAGCAACGTCGCAGCGGCCACCGTCAGCGTGATTAGCGAGGTCTGGGGGAGATGATGGATGATGCTGAAAAAATCGCGGATAAAACCTTGCTTGGTAATGTGAAAACCCAGCAGTTTCGGCAACTGGTCCAGCACGATCACCAAGGCGATTCCGGTTTTGAAGCCGGTCAGGACAGGTGCAGAAATGAAGTTGGCAACAAACCCCAGACGCAGCAACGACGCCAGTATCAGCAACACACCCACCAAAGCGGTCAGGGTAGCAACGGCAGTAATCAGTTTCGCCGGATCGCTATCCGGCACCGCTAGAGCCAGTTGCGTTCCGGCCAAGATGCCCAGAGTAGTCGTGGAGCTAACACTGAGCACTCTTGATGAGCCAAGCAGTGCGTAGATAATCATCGGGATAAAGGCGGTATAAAGACCGACTGCAACGGGCAAACCGGCGACCGTTGCATAAGCCATTGCCTTGGGCAAAACTACCGCTGCGGCAGTAAGACCGGCGACCGCGTCAAAGCGAAGTGCTGCGGTGCCGGACTGACTTGCCGCTTGGGTTGTCGACTGCTGATTCATAGTGCTTGTCTCCACTTGCTGCGCAAATTTAAAGGACAATCGTTTTATTTTTCGTCTGCAATTTTAAAAAAAACATAACGCGTGACCGCATAAAAGATCGTTAAAAAGTTTAATCAAGCTACCTGTAGGAACTTTTCGGTCATAACCCGTTATGTTTAATTCGGATTAATACGGCTGATTTTTGAACCTTGCAACCCTAAACCTGCCATCAAACCTTTTTGATCAAAAATAAACGCATACACGCCGTCTTTTGCTGTCGTTGTAGTCAGTGACTTAGCTACGCCCTTGTCAACGACAACGACACTTGGACCGACACCCACTTCCCACCCTTCACTGCGATTAAGATAACTTAATGAGGCATTGTCCATAAAAAACAACGCATAACCAAAAGATTGCACACCCGCTTGCAAGCCATACGATCCGGCGATGATGTTGTAATAACCGCTTGTTCTGCCGTTCTTAAACAAGGCACCACCCGTGCCATATTGCGCACCGATCATAAAGCCTGCTTTTACAATATTTGGGAATACCAATATACCTTTGGCCCGCTTCGACAAAAGTCTGGCTTCCGGATTATTTGCATAAAGATTCTGTAGTGCAGCGTTAGAATCACGCGTAATATCTACCGAGGAATTTGCCAGCTGGCCACCCGTTGATTGACAGCCGGCGACAGCCAGAAAACTTACCATTACAAGACCTAACCATCTTTTATTTAACATATTTCACCTCTTGTTGTTTTAATTATTTATCAAATACATCTTGGTGTTTTCCATTTTCAATCAGCATTAAAAACCTGGAAATGCTTAGTCATTGCGAACCCTTGTATTGCTTTTTGGCAACACTGAAACGGTATCTTTTTATGTCGTCCTTTAGAAATTGCCCGTTATTCAATTCCCCTGAATGGTAACAATCGGCGCGGGGGACTTCTCTCCAGTATCCGCCAGCGTCATGATAATCATAAGAAAAGTAAAAATACCCTTGGATTGGTAGTCACGGTCGTCAATCCAATACCAATAATCTCGATACTTGATAGCAGCAAAAGCATCTGCCGGCAACGACTTTTCCGCATGAATCTTGATCAAAGGTGGCAGCGACAAAGCACCGTCTGAAGTTTGAATTTGCGGATAAGTCCGTCCTTCGGCAATATGCTCGGGTGGTACATCGATGTATGAACCCAGTTGCGTCAATAATTGAAACCCGGAGCGCGTCTGCATCGCAATAACGTCATCTTTTCCGGACACCGTACCGTAAACGATCTTGATCTCCTTAAGATCAGGCCGCAACCCTAACAACTTCCTGACCAACGCCCTATCGGCCTGAACTTCGGAAGAGATATTCTTTTCACTGATAATGAGTATCGTACCCTCCTGCTTGGTTTCTTTTGACACGTCCACCCGAAAATCGATCACACCGGAGGCCTGAAGACGTCTAAGCGCATCCGAGAGCCTGAAAAAATCAGGATCGGCCGCATGGCCTCGTACCCCGCCTTTACGATTCGAGAGTCCGTTGATGGATTGCGCCCCCATTTGTAGGAGCAGGTCAATGGGCCAGCCTTCTACAGCGCGCATAAGCAGAGCCGGTGGGGGAATCGGCGTAATCATGACCTGAATAAAATTAGCTCCCGTTAGCGGTGTGTAGGTGATGGTGGGTTTATCGGTAAAGCTCCCAGTGGAACCCATATTCAACATATCGCCATAGACGCTTGCACTACTGAGCGTTCCCGTTATTCCTACGGTTCCCTGTAACTGGTAGCCGCTGATGATTTGCCCCACATCCAGGAACACCGGCGTATCGGCGTAACGCAGCTTGACAATATTAAGCAAAGTTTGTTGCTTCCAGGAATTTGCGACTGCATTGATATAATCAAAGCGATCACGATCCACGCTTGGCGGGCCAAAACTCATGCATCCCGACAGGCTGAGCGCGATACTGACAAACAGACATGAACGAACTATCCTGCTAAATCCAAAAAACGTCACCTTACTCTTCAGCAATCGTTTCAACTGCCTGTTACTCCAGTTCATATTCTTGTCCTCCAAGTTTTGGTTACCGGCTCTACTACTTCATAGCCCTCAACGCTCCAGATAAACTTCCAAGCGCCCCTCCCGTACCGCCTGGACCAAGCCTTGATAATCCTTTTCGTTCTGGTCGGCATAGCTTTCAGAAAAATCCGCCAGCGCCACATCGAAATCTTCTTTCTTGCCCAAGTAGCCTGCGATTTTCGCGGCATCACCGGAACGGGCATGGGCACGCGCCAGCGCCCAGCCACAAACTTCGGCATATTGATTCATCAGGGCTGGACCGAACAGTTCGACCAACGGTTTGATTTTCATGTCGCGCATTTGCCGGATATAGAAGTGGTTTCCTAACTCAGTCTCTGTCCAGCCCAGAAAAATGTCAGTTGCCGACTGCATCAGCCGTTGTCCCATCGCCACGCGTTGCCCGTGGTTCGGGTAGATGCTGGCTCCGGCATACGGCTCCAGCACCGAAGCCTGCGCTTGCTTGACTTGCAGGAACAACGGATCGTCGGCCCCGCCCATCAACAGCATTATGGAGCAACGGGTGCCGACACTGCCGACCCCGACCACTTTCACGGCGAAGTCTTTAAATTCATAGCGATCCAGCAATAACCGCCGGTCTTCCGCCAGACTAGCCCGGTAACTCTCGAACGCCTTAAGCACGCGCGCTTTAATTACCGACTCTTCCTCGCCCTGCATATGGAAGATCAGTGGCGGATTGTCGCGAATGCGATGCTTGCCGCCCTCAAAGGTGACCAGCTCAGGAAAATCCTCATCCAGCACATCACGGTCACGAGCCTTGGCGGCACGCTTTCTGGCACGCTGAATGGCCGTTTCATCCTCGAGATTTTCCAGCAGCGCCTCGGCGTCGATGCTGAAGTACCACACATCGAGCACCGCCATCTTGGCAAATTCCCGCATACGCAGCCGGTAACTACGCACGCAAGCCTGTGCCGCCTCGCGTGCTTCACCGGCATTGAAACCGTTGTGCCGTCCTGCGACCACAAAACTGGCGGCAAGGCGCTTGATATCAAACTCCCAGGGCGCAGGCAGCGTTTCATCGAAGTCGTTAATAGCGAATATCAGCCGCCGTTCCGGGGTGCCAAAACAGCCGAAATTGAGCAAATGACAATCGCCACAGGCCTGCACACGAATGCCGGTGAACGGTAAACCCGCAAGATCGGCCGCCATAATGGCCGCAGCTCCCCGGTAGAAAGTGAACGGCGATTGCATCATACGTCCATAGCGGATCGGCAGCAGTTCAGGTACCCGACCCACACCGGATTCGATCAGCAAATCAATCGGATCGCGGCGATGGGTCGGTGCCTGCCATTGTGCATGGCTTGCCAGTGGTACCGCAAGCCGTAGTGCCTTGCCTTCGTCCTTGCGATCTGCCCGTGACCGCCTATCTACGGTGATCGGCTCAGCAAGTTTGATGGGGGAGCTATCTTTATCAGCGTGTTTTTTGGGAGCATTTTTTTTCATTTTTATTTCCCCTCGCATTAAATTACAGATTACTATTCAGTGAATTAATCTTTCTTTAATTCTTTTATCGCTTCACAACAAGATCCCAAGCAAGCGTTTAACCATATCTTCCAGGGAAATCATCGTCAAGGTCAGTGGCAGTAGCGGCGCCAGTCCCGCAACAGCGGTTTGCAGCAACACTGTCTTGTCAAACGGAAATGGCCGCATACTTTTAACCACTTCAAAACTGCCCGCCAAGTCGTTCAAGGATTGAATATCCCCGGTACCGATAAATTGTTCATCCAGAGACGCTCCTCCTCGTAGCCATTTTTGGTCAAACCCATCAACATAGCGACTCGCCAGCGCACCATATTCAAGTAAGCCCTGTCGTTTAGCTTGCGCCAGTCTAGGTGAAAAAACGCACAAAGGCCCCAATACAAGCAACAATAAAAAAATCACGACAGCAACAATCTCCGGTTTAAAATCCAGTAATTTATCGCCCTCGTAGAAAATGTGGTTGGCGATCTGACCGGCAAGCAAAGCCCCTTGAGCCAATAGCAACGGCATAAATGCAGCCGCGCTTCCACCGAGAAAGCCAAGGCCTGCAGCTCGGTCGGGATGCGTTGGAACAAGATGCAAATCCATGCGGGATACCTTCCAGAGAAACCGCACCCAGATAATAATACGAAAATACCAGCGCAACAGCAGGAACTGAAAAATCGGGATACTAATATAAGCATACCAATACCCTGCAGGGGTAAACAGGTGCTGCCTCTCCACCAAAGCAGCATACCAAGTGGCTGTTTCCAGGACCAACTGACTAGTCCATAAAAAATGACCCGCTGTCAACACCAGAACAATCAGTAAAATCTCGATTACCATCGAATTACGCAGGCGCATCGCAGAACCTATAATAGCTTCAAACTGCGGTTGGGCTTGCTTTGGAACGATTCCTCGTTCAATAAACTGAAGAACGATCAGCCTGATTCGTTGGTGTACCACAAGCTCTGCCACCAACAGCAAGGGCAAGGCGACCAGAAAGCGGACGTGTACATCGATGTCATAAAAAAAAGGAACTTTAATAGCACCGTCTATTGACTGGCCGGCAAACACCGAAAGCAGTAGCAACGGCAACCAGGTAAACAACGAAATGACCAGCACCCGGCGCTTTAGCAAACCAAGCGTATCCGTATTGATCCGTGCGTGGATAAAAAACTGATAAAGCGGCCCGCCTAAGACCAAAGAAAAATCATAAGACTGTCTGTCAGGTAAGTGATTCATGGCTATTTTAATACCAATAATCGAAAAACAATAGATTGTCGATGCAGTCGGTTAATAAAAACCGACACGCAAGAGCAGGGTGCTAAGATTAGGTTTTCTGTTAGTATGGTTTTCATCGGCTTTTTCCTTTTGTCGTTATAAGCATCGTTACAACATATTAGTACTTAGGAACGTGCATGAAATAACTTGACCATTTATATTTTCTCACCCCTGCACTCTCCCGGAGGGCATAGGTATCTACACAACTTTTACTCATATTAAAAACAATGAGTTACGACAGAATCAAGCTCCCTCTCCTGTTGGAGAGGGTTGGGGTGAGGAGAATAAAATCAAGCAGTTACATTCCCCTCATCCCAACCTTCTCCTTTTGGAGAAGGAGCAGTAGGACTTGTGTAGATACCTATGCCCAGAGGGAGTAAGATGTCGAAGTTATTTGATGCACATTCCTTAGGTAACCCGCAATAAATAACCCCCACCCAATGCCGTTAAGTTAAGCATAAAATCTGGAGTAAAACCGCTTTAGCTGTTTTTACAGGCAATAGCTGAAGCGATTGCACTCCAGTTTTTAAACAACTTGCGTTTAACTTAACGACATTGCCCCTCCACCCTATCATTCCACACACCGGTGTGGGGAACCAAGCTGATTCTGGTGGTTATTTTCAGCGTACTGCCTTAAGCCGGGACAGTTAACTTTCTGGGAACGCCGAGCTAGAGCTCAGCGCTCCCGGAATCAATAGGCCAGCATTATTTATCTATCCCGTTTTAAATTGGTAGCACAGCATGTCGGCTTACGCTATCGCTAACCCGACATGGCTATTGGTAGGTTTAAGTTGATAGCCAAGAGGATGGTAGAGCCGCGCGAAACCCATCGCTTAAGGAATTAATTATGATGGGTTTCGGGTTTCGGCTATCGCCTCTACCCATCCTAAGCACTTTACTCTTTAAAGTTTCGCGCAACTCTTTAAACTCAAAAAATAACAAAATACAATTTAAATTTATTGTTGACTATGCATCGTATTTATCGTTATTATAGCCTAAAATATTAATTCAAAACCTTGCAGTTACTATCGATAACAAGACCCCTATTTAAAATCTGTCTACCTACTTAAGGCGGAACCGTTTAAGGTTAAGGCGGAACCGTTTAAGGTTAAGCCGTTCGCTGAGAGGAGTCGAAGCGGACCACGGAACGGAAACAACCTAGACGGGGAAACAATAGCCTAATTTGATTGCAGTCCACGAATCCGGTTTAGCGAGATGCTTGAAAACATAGTAACACCTCTGTAATATTTAACAATTATACTAAAAACATTAAAAGTATATTTTTTAGCTTTTGTAATATCAAATTTCGTTACTTAACAATACCTAATTTGTTAAAAAAGATGCCTTTACCTTTGGCATCCTACATAGAAGCCCAAAAGTAGTTGACACTTTTTATCATAAAAAAATACTAATAATCTCTGTAGGTCGGGTTAGGCGCTAGCCGTAACCCGACACAGATATTGTGATTTGTCGGGTTACGCTGTCGCTAACCCGACCGTTTGCTATTGCAAAATAGTGTAAACCGAGGAATGAAGGATGCCTTACATTCTAATGTTTTTTACTGTTAACACTGTAACTTCTGACAATGCATCAACTTTTTCTTAATGTAAACAATCAATTTAACTAAAAAAGTGAGCGATAAAATATGAAACCTTCCAGCAATCCATTTAAAATAAGCCTCCTGGTCATGGCAATGGCAATGCCATTTACCGTTAACGCAGATATTGCCTCTGATATCACTGAAGCCGTTGCCCAATCAACCTCACCTGAAACCGCATCTGCCGCCGTAGCGACCATAATCGATGCAGCAGTTAGGGCAAATCCCGATCAAGCCGCAGCGATAGTTACCGCCGCTATAAAACAATATTCCGACCAAGCAGCGACCATTACTAAAGCAGCCGTTACCGCAGCCGTCTCCCTAACATCCACTCCGGCAGCCGCAGCCAAAGCCGCTGCAGCCATTACTAAAGCAGCCGTTACTGCCGCTCCAGCCGCCGCAGCCGCCGCCATTACCACAGCCGCCGTCACCGCAGCTTCAAACTCAGCAGCAGCGGTAACCGTAGCGCCAAGCATGGCAGCGGCTATTACGACAGCGGTAGTAAATCAATTAGTTCCGTCGTCATCAGCAGCATCAACATCAGGAACAGGAACAGAAGGAACAACAAACACTATTGCTGTTGAAGTTGCTGTCATAATAAGTTCTTTTACAACAACAATTGCTGCCTGTAAGGATGACGCCTGTAGAGTCGCCGCCGCCAACACTGCGGTAAGTCGAGCCTCCAATTCGGGAGATCCTGAGGTAATTAAAGCCGTTACCGAAAAAGTAAAAGATGCCAGTGGTAACTAATCAATTTATCCGTAATTTAATTTCATCGAGTTGAAAAAAAAATGATCAAAAACAAACTATTAGCCGCCTCACTTATCGGAATATCAAGCACCGGCAGCGCCTTGGCTACTGAACGGTCTGATTATGATCTAAAAAGCGCACAATTTTATCAGCAAGGCATACATGCGGGTGCGTTTACTATTCTCCCCAAGCTGAATTTTAACAACGAATACAATTCGAATATTTTTATGCGCGATAAAAGCCTTGCTCAGTCTTTAAGACCTGATAGCTATATTGCGCATTTCAAACCCGGCCTTGACGTAAGATCAAATTGGAACCGACACGCACTTAATTTAATATTTGATACTGATTTGGCTCAATACGCCACACTACCCAGTCAAAATAATTATAATGACCTGAAAACTCAAGTTAATGGCAGACTGGATGTAGTTCGCGACAGTCACCTGGATGGGGCGTTCGCTTATAACAGCGTGCATGAAAATAGAGGCTCGCCTGATCAGATTGCCGGTATAGGCCCTACGTTCTATGACACTAAAGTAATGGATACTTCTTATACGCATAAGTTAAACCGCGTATCCGTTAACGCGGGCCTAAACGCGACCCGTTTTGATTATCAGGATGTAGCCACTTCTGTATTAGACACTCCTTTGCTGATGAGCACCCGAAACCATTGGGAGTATTTACCCTCAATCCGTTTAGGTTATGAAATTCAGCCGGCTTATGAAGCCTTTGTAAAATTTGTTTATAAAGACGCAAGTTATGATGGCCTGGTACTTTCCAATGGAGCCGGCACTGCTTACAATCGTAACTCAACCGGTTACAATGCCTTGGGCGGTATGGCCTTTCAATTAACCGACCTGGTAACTGCAGATGCTTCGGTCGGTTATTTGCAACGTACTTATGAAGATCCCCGATTAAGTAAAATTTCCGGTGTTAACGGTTTTGTTAATTTAAAATGGCTTCCCACCAAGCTAACGACTGTCAATGGCAGAGTCAGTCGTGATATTAATGAAACCACTCAGAATGCGGTTTCCGGCGTTTTAGCAACCGGTGTAGCCTTGGATGTAGAGCATGAACTCATGCGCAACGTATTTCTTATGGCGGGTGCTGATTATGTCAATAACGACTACGATGGTTATGCTATCAATAATAATCCAGTCGCCGCAAACCAATATAATCGTATCGATAACCTGTATGGTGCCAATGTCGGTGCCAAGTACCTGTTAAATACTTATTTATCTACTGACCTTTCCTATACCTACCAAAATCGTGATGTTAATTATCGAGGCAATAATTATGAAGTAAATCAAGTCATGCTTAATTTAAGAGGCGCGTATTAAGGTATAATGCATCAGGCTTCCAATCCTGTTTTGTAATTATTTAGTCGCCCTTCTTTGAAAATGAGGAGCTTGAATACTTACCCTGTTTTTAATCTGGCTATCAACCAAGCGGCACAGCCCCTAGTTAAGCAAACCTTATTTAAAAACAGGAGTGCAACCGCTTCAGCTGTTGCCTATAAATTCAGACTGACCTGTCCTATGTTAAATTGACAACCTTAAATTGGAAACCGGAACTTATACGCATTATGTTGCTCATAGAAGGTTTATCAAGGTAAGCATCCCACCCTTTGCTAGCTGTCTATATTTCTGTGAGAAAAAATGAGTCATTATTGTAGTAAAGTTGTTTTAGCCCTTTTCCTGTCCGGTGTGTTTTTTTGCACGCCTTTATTTGCTGACAACAATAGCGAGAAGCCCTCTCAAAGTCAGAGCTTGGTTAATGAAGAATATAAACTGGGCTCAGGTGATTTAATAAAAATTACCGTATTCAATCAAGAAGATTTGTCCGGTGAATACACCATTAACGGCGCCGGCAAAATAGCCTTGCCGTTAATTGGCGATATTGATACTAAAGACTTAACGGTAAAGCAGGTAGAACAAAGTATTGCCAACAAATTAAAGCCTGATTATTTACTAAATCCCCGCGTTAATGTGCAAGTATTAAATTATCGACCCTTTTATATCCTCGGCGAAGTTAAGGAACCACAGTCTTATCCTTATGTTGATGGCATGACCTATCTTAACGCCGTGGCAATCGCCGGTGGTTATACCTATCGCGCCAAAGAAGATCATGTGATGGTTATCCGCATGAATGATCCACAAAAAAAAGAATTAAAGCTCAACATGGATGAAAAAGTATTACCGGGTGATGTCATTCACGTAGAAGAGCGATTTTTTTGATAGCTCAAAAAACACCGCCCCAAGATCCGCCTAATACAGAAAACTGATCGTTCTTGAACTAAAAAAAGATAATAAACAGGGCATTGTTTAGTTCAGCCCTCCCCCTTTAAAAAAGGGACTGAGGTAATGCAGTTAAGTAAAGCATACAACGGGAGTAAAACAGCTTTAGCTGTTTTTACAGGCAATAGCTAAAGCGATTGCACTCCTGCTTCTTAAACAACTTACGCTTAACCTAACGGGCATTGGGATTAAGGGGGATTTATCTACTAAAACCTCCCCTACCCTCTTTTCCAAAGAGTGTGGCTGAATAATTACCTTTCAGCGCTTCCAACATCCTTATTCTTCAACACTATCGAGATAACCGTGTACGATTCAAAAGAAACCTCTGTAATGTCTGCCGAATTGCAGCAAAATGATAATGCCGAAATTTCACTGAGCAATATTTTTAATACACTTTGGCTAAAAAAACGCTTGCTTATAAGCGTCACTGTTTTTATCAGTGTACTGGCCTATTTATTTATATCTCAGTTAGTGCCCCGCTACACGGCAACATCACAATTGCTGGTTGGCATTAACGCCGCCAAGGTTGTCGATATTCAAGAAGTAATGACCGGCAGCTTAAATGGCGATTCGGCAGTAATAGGTGAAATGGAGGTGATTAAATCACGTGAATTGGCGCGTAAAATTATCAGCCATTTACACTTGGATCAATCCGAACTGTTTAATCCAAAACCTAAAGAGCCGGGATTTTTTGCACAGTTTAGCGTCAATAATTTATTACCCGAGACTTGGAAAGAAGCCATGGGACTGGTAAAAATTGACAACACCACCGAAGAGGAAAAGGCAGAGTCAAAGTTAACCAATTTAACCAACAACTTTCTAAGCAAACTAACTGTTTCACAAATCAAGAAGTCACAAGTTATTAATTTAACGTATGAATCTGAAGACCCAAAATTAGCTGCAAAAATAATTAACGATGTAGCCGATCAATATATAGTCGGGCAAATGCAAGCCAAATTTGATGCCACTAAAAAAGCGACTGATTGGTTAAATGATCAACTGGGCGAATTAAAACAAAAAGTAGAATCATCTGAACGCTCCGTAGAAAATTACCGAAAAACTCATGCCTTGCAAGAAGTGTCAAAAGGCATGGGCGTAACACAGCAACAATTATCAGAAATAAACAGTCAGTTAATCATCTCGCGTGCCCAACGCGCCGAAGCCGAAGCCAAATATCAACAAGTAGAATCCATAACCCGAAGCGGACGTGATATTGACAGCGTTTCCGATGTATTAAATTCGGCTTTAATATCCAGTTTACGCGGTCAAGAATCAGAAGTGCAACGCAAATACTCTGAAATGTTGGTGGAATACGGCGCCCGTCATCCACGCATGATTCAAATGCAGGCGGAACTGGAAGACATCAAAAATAAAATCAGCCTGGAAGTTAAAAAAATTGCCTCCGGCTTACGCCATAATTTAGACGTTGCCGTTGCACGCGAAGGTTCACTGTCCGGTAGTTTACGGCAAATGGAATCCAAAACCAGCGGCAACAGCCAGGCAGAAGTTGAACTCCATGCCTTGGAACGTGAAGCGACCGCCAACAAAGTATTATTTGAAACCTTTTTAGGGCGTTTTAAAGAAACCGCCTCAACGCAAGGTATCGAGCAAGCCGATGCCCGGGTTATTTCCTTTGCAGAAACCCCGCAGCTTGCCTCCTTCCCCAAGAAAGGTTTAATGCTCGCCGTCAGCGTGATTGGCGCGCTGTTCTTTGGTGGTTTTCTGGTCTTTGTGCTTGAAATGCTTAATCCCGGCGTTCGATCGCCAGAACAGATTGAAGCGTTATTTAATCTGGCTACCTTGGGTATTGTGCCCGTTATGAAAGATTTAAAGGTTGCGCCACATGAGTATTTGTTGACCAAACCGCAATCAGCGTTAGCCGAAGCCATGAATACTTTGCGGATTTCACTGTCTTTACTTAACCCGGATGCCGAGGTTAAGTCAGTATTAGTTACCTCCTCTGTACCCAGCGAAGGTAAAAGTACCTTAAGCGCATTATTGGCACGCCACTCAGCGACGTCTGGTAAAAAAGTCGTGTTGGTTGATGCGGATTTACGCCGCCCAACCATTGGCAAAACCTTTGGACTTGAAAAAAATACGCTGGGCTTAACCGATTTATTGCTGGATCATACCTTACAGCTTAAGGATGTGCTGGTCAATGACCCGGCTACCGGCTTAAAAATCTTAACGCGAGGTCATTCCGCTTTTATTAACCCGATTGATTTATTTTCGTCGCATAGAATGAAAGCCCTGATTGATGAATTACGCGAACAATTTGATTTGGTCATATTGGATACCGCACCACTGATGGCCGTACCGGATACCCGCATCTTGTCAGGCTTGGTTGATAAAACCCTGTTTGTAGTAAAATGGGATGCAACGCCCAAAAAAGTGATCACGAGTGCAATGCAATTATTAAAAAGCGATGGTCATAATAACCTGGCTGGAATAGTCTTGCAAAAAGTTGATGTGGAACAATATGGCCGCTACGGCTATGGCGGTTCCGGCTATTACTATTCTTATGGTCGCTACAAACAATATTACACCAGTTAAAATCCCCATGCCCACGACCCATCCCTTTGTTTTTCAGCGCATTATTGCAGGCTTAGGGGTTATTATTTGCAGCGCGTTATTATTTTTGGCAGTTCCACGGTTTATTGCCAGCTTATACGCGCTGTATCCTGAGGCCGCCTTTAACCAAACTCAGGAAAAATTGCCGCCGGAAGCCTATCAAAAAAGCATTAGCGATTTAAACCTGGCGTTGTCCTGGTATCAAAACCCTGAATATTGGCAATTACAGGGGATTATGTATTTGAAGTTTGTTATGGCCTTACCCTTACCAGAACTTCCAAAAAAACAAGCGCTACTTAAGCAGGCGCAGTTATCGACTATGCAAGGGTTAAAATTATCCCCTGTTGATCCGCAAAGCTGGTTTCGCTTGGCCGTGCTGGACAGTCTGCTTAAGACACCGGAACAGCAAATCATTAACGCCTTGCGTTTATCTTTTTATGCTGGACGCGTCGAGCCGGAATTGTTAATATCAAGACTGTCCTTTGCTTATAACTACTATAATCAATTTGATAAAGACTTGCAGTTGATATGGGAAAAACAAGTTCTGGTTGCGTGGGCGTTACAAACCAAACAACTGGTTACAT
>SESD01000622.1_pt1 | contig 21789 bp, 19 predicted proteins | sample 3171411 | NCBI WGS metagenome assembly SESD01 (sample SAMN06051880, study PRJNA518727) | freshwater metagenome | biome: subpolar coniferous forest; feature: holomictic lake; material: water; isolation source: holomictic Lake 442, 16.5 m depth | place: Canada: near Kenora, Ontario | collected...
TGAATAAGAAATTCCCCTTCCGTGTGATCCGTGTATTCCGTGGTTAAACCCGCGGCGCCGCATCGCCTGCCCTGCCGCCCCCCCTCAAAAATCAAAACTCTGCGGTTCTGCGGTTTTGCGGTTCTCTCCCTCCCGCCGCCCCCTGTCGCTAACCGACTACCTGCGCGACGGCGGTGATGACAACCGGAACATTCCGCAGTACCATGCTTCACGTACATCGGAAACCCAACGGCGCGCGCCGGCTCTGTAGATCGCGCGGCGGGCAGCGCTCCTGGGCCTTGCGGCGTGGCGCGTCTGCGATCAGGCGAGGAAATATTCCAAATGGCACGCACCCAGGCACTCTCGCATCTTTCATCAACCGGCCAGGTGCGCATGGTGGATGTCGGAGGGAAATTGCCCACGCAGCGCATGGCGCGCGCCAGAGCCGAGGTGAAGCTCGGACCCCGGATCGCGGCGGCGCTGAAGCGTACCGGGGCCATTGCCAAAGGCAACGTGCTGGAGACAGCGCGCATCGCCGGCATCCTGGCAGCCAAGCAGACCGCCACCCTGATCCCGATGTGCCACACCGTGCCGCTGGATGTGTTGACGGTGAATACAAGCTGGCACGGCGCCACCCTGCGCATCGAAGCCACGGCGCGCTGCACGGGGCGCACCGGCGTGGAGATGGAGGCGCTCGTGGCGGCCAGCGTCGCCGCCCTGACGGTCTATGACATGTGCAAGTCGGCCGACAAGGGGATTGTGCTCCGGGAGATCCGGCTGCTGGAAAAGCGCGGCGGGAAGTCGGGGACGTGGCGCAAGGAGAAGGCAGAGGGACAAGAGGGACAAGAGGCAAGGGGCAAGGGGCAAGAGTGATCGGTGATCGGTGATCCGTAATCCGTGATTGGTGATCCGCGATCGGTAACCGATAACTGATAACCGATCACTCTTGCCCCTTACCCTCCCCAATCTATGGCTAAGTACACGGTTTCGTAAATACGGAGACGTATCTTTGATTCGTCCTCGTCCTCGATTGATTGGCGGGCGTCGAATGTCGGTTCGAGGACGAAGGACGAGGACGATTACGAGAATACGGTGGTGGACTTATGAAATCATGTACTAAGGACGACTCGTCATCTGCGAACGACCCCTTTTGACCCTTGACACGTACCCCTTTGGAAAGAGCCTCCCCATGCGCGGCATCATTAACGCCATCTGCCTCAGTTCACGCAAGGGCGAGCGCAAGACGCCCGTCCCCTGCGCGGAGCTGGTGTTCAACTCCGGCCTCGCCGGCGATGCGCATGCCGGCCCCTGGCACCGGCAGGTCAGCCTCCTGGCTTTTGAAAACACCGAGGAGGTCCGGCGCGCCGGCATGCCCAGCCTGCAAGCCGGCGATTTTGCCGAAAACCTGCTGGTTTCCGGAATTTCCCTGCACGATCTCGGCCTGGGAAGCAAACTCAAGCTCGGCCGGCAGGCCGAGCTCAGCATCACGCAAATCGGCAAAACCTGCCACCATCCGTGCATCATCCAGCAGCAGACCGGCGACTGCATCATGCCACGACGCGGGCTGTTTGCCCGCGTCGTCCGGGGCGGAGCCATTGCTACTGAGGATGTTGTTGAGGTCCTTCAGCTGGTTCCACGCCGCGCGTTTCAGGCCGTGGTCCTGACCATCAGCGACCGCTGCTCCCGGAGCGAGGCCGTGGACACCGCCGGCCCGGCCGTAGCCTGCCTGCTGACCGAACAGCTCCCGGCCCATGTCTACGCAGGCGAGATCCTGCCGGACGAGCAGGCCCAAATTGCCGCGCGCCTGAAACACTACTGCGACGGCCACTCCATCGACCTGGTGCTGACCGTGGGTGGCACCGGCTTCGCTCCGCGCGACGTCACCCCCGAGGCGGTGGCAGCGGTCATCGAACGTCCCACGCCGGGGCTCGACGAAGCCATGCGCCGCGCCTCCGGGGAGAAAACGCCGCATGCCCTGCTCTCGCGCGGCGTGTCCGGCATCTGTGGCCGCACGCTCATCGTCAGCCTGCCGGGCTCCGAGCGCGCCGCCCGTGAAAATCTGCAGGCCATCCTGCCAGCCCTGGGACACGGGCTGGCAAAACTGAAAGGTGATCCGTCGGATTGTGCGCCGGGACGGGAGTGACACGACTTGATTTCGACTATACCAGCAATGACACCCCCAGCAATTGCACCCTTGCCGATGGTGGGTTTTCGACTTTCAGCCGGGTTTGAGTCAGGATGGCGCCAATGGTGCCTTCGTAGGTTTGGCGCCAGATGGTCCAGGGTAGTGCTGTGGAGTCGTCTGGAAATTTGGCGGGGGTGTAGGCGCCGGCGCGTAGAAGTTGCAGATCCCAATCGTCAGGGAGAATCTGGACCTGGCCGGTTTGATCAATCTGGATGATCTTGACCTCCCGGTGGGTGTGTTTGGCTTCAGCATCAATCGTGATCAGCGTGCGGATCATGATGCGCGGTTCTGTCCGTACGCCAGTGGATGCCAAACAAGTCACTTCACCATGGGTCGCCGGTGAACCCGAAGGTCTCCTGCTGGAGTTCGCGCATGAAATCCAGGAAACCAATTCGAGTGGCAAAAGCCGTCAATCCCTGCCCGGGGTTTTGCGGCGGTGCTAGGTGACGTTCTTCGACCAGACAATAGTTAGGCATAATGACGCCTCCGTTTACTCTGCGTTCTGCGTTTTGCCTTCTGCCTTTTGCAGCAAAGCGATTTCCCGACAAAAGGCCGGCCGACGCGAGTAGTCCTTCCCTATTCGTTCCAGCAAGGCTGTGGCCTCGTCATGCCGCCCCGCGAATCGTGCGGCCTCAATCCAACCCATCAGCATCCGGGCAGCGCGCTCATACGCTCCACGATCCTGCTTCTCCAAAATGACCTTCACTCTTGCCTGCATCACCTTCTTGGTGAGATCGAGAAATTCTCCACATTGCGCCGCTGTCAGCGGTACATGCTTGCGCGTTATCTGCATCACCGTCCACAAACCAATAGACGGCTGGCCCGTTTCGCCGTCCGATGTAACGCACGGAGCGACCCGGTCCGTCGCGTCGAGTTCATGCCGCCAGAGTGAAATAACAGATCCTTTCGGCAAAGTCTTTTCGCCGACAACGGCCAGCAGCAGAAAAGGATAAACCATTTCCCCTGGATGTTCGGATAACCCCCAATAATTTGGATCGGCGCGTGCCAGAATGTTAGCGGCGTCGTCGTATTCTCCGGCGAGAATGCAAAGAATCGCCGCCATGCGATTGTCCAATTTCAACTTTGCATCACGAAACTCCTGGAGTTCTGCGGCCATTCGTTGCCGCGATTCCTCCGGCGATGGCGTACTTGCCGTGAACAGACGCAACAACCGGTCGATCCGCGAACTCAACCGCCATGCTATCCGCCGTGCCTCAACCGTTTCTTCGGCGGTTATGGCGAGTATCGCCCATTTCTCTGCGAACCGCGCTTTGTCGGATGGTTTGCTAACAACATCAACCGCGCGTCGTGCCATCTGCCGCGCTTCATCCGCCCGGTTTAACCGAAGAAGTTCATTGAGCAAATCCTGAAATATTTCAGGGTCTTGCGCGCCGCTTTCCTCCGCCAATTTGGCCATACCCGCCAGACCGTCCTGCAACATGACGGCTTCCCGCAATAACTGGTGAATCATCTGTCCCAAGATGATGTGGACATCCTCAGTATCCTGATCACGAAGCATCTTAATCCAGTCAGGCAAAAAGGCATTCCACTCCGGCAAAGGCGTGGTATCCGCTTCGACAACAAGCTTGATCCCCCCATCCGATTGCCCGCGATAGCGAAGGGCATGCATCTCCTTCAGAAGTCGCGCCGGACGATCCGTTGCGGGCGTCGTCTCATACAGCGCACGCAGATAGCGCGCTTTCGCTTCGGTGATATCGGTCGCCACCATCTCCGTGGCCGAAGTCGCACCGCAAAAGTGACCGTCTTCGTTTTCCATGTCAAAGGCACGCAAGAGCAAACCGTAAGCCTCTGCCGCCAGCGATTTCCTGTCGTTCAGGTAGGCATCGCCAGCGCGGTCAAACAGTTCGTCCATCTCCTCAACCCACGATTCGTCGCCGTAGGAGCGATAATCGCGTGTCTCCGGAGCGAAACTCGTTCCCTCGTAATACGTCCCGCTCTCCAAATCTTTGAGAAACTCGCGAATATCGGCCAGCAGGGTCGTGTCGTCATCCGCCAGTTGTCGCGCCGGTGCGGCAGGTGGCGCGGATTCGAATAGCGCCACGAACTCGCGCCGTTTCATAGACGGAATTGTCTTCCCGTGTTGCACGAGAATCCGGCAGATTTCTTCTTTCGTCAGCCGCTCCAACCACTGTTCCAGGGTTTTCAGGAACGGCCCCAATCCCATGACATCGTGCCGTCTGCTCATGGCCGATCACCAATCTTTGTGGTATTTTTCATTCTGCATTCTCCATTCTGCATTCTCCATTTCTTACACATTCCCCCGGTTGATGAGGTTCACAAGAACTTTAACCAGAACATCCTTGTCGCGCGGCTTACTTTCGGCAATCAGGAGTGTCAGCGCCACCAGCGCATTATCCGCGAGTCGCTTGGTGCCGTCCTTGCGGTAGAGTATGCGGTTGGCGTCCAGGAACCAGACAAACAGAAACGCTGCGATGCGCTTGTTGCCGTCCACAAACGAGTGGTTCTTGATCACGAAATACAGGAGATGCGCCGCCTTTTCCTCAATGCTAGGATACAGTTCTTTTCCGTCGAAGGTCTGGTATATGGTGCCAATGGAACTCTTGAACGACTCGTCCTTCTCCTGCCCGAACAACCCACCCATGCCGGCCTGCGCGCCCATCTTTGCAACCGCCGCCTTGGCAGCATCGTAGGTCAACTCGAACGGTGTCACTGCGGTGGTATCGCGGATGGCCAGTTGCTGGTGGTCATACTGGTCCAGCAACGAAAGCGCCAGCGAGTAGTCGGTAACAACCTTGAGCAATCCCTCTGCTTCGTTGCCGGTGAGTTGCCTTTCCTGAATCACCCGCCCCAACAAGTCCACGGTCTCCTGTAACTCCTTCAACCGCGTCACCTGCTCCCGGAGCCGCTTCTCGTTGACCGTGTACCCATTCAGGAGATGATCCCTCAGCACCTGCGTAGCCCAAATGCGGAACTGCGTCCCGCGCTTGGAATTGACCCGGTAGCCAATGGCAATAATCATGTCAAGGTTGTAGACAGCGGCCTGGTAGGTCTTGCCGTCTTCGGCAGTATGTGCAAATTTTGCACATACTGAAACTCGATTCAACTCTTTGCGCTTCAATATGTTGCCAATATGTTTGGCGATAGAACTCCGATCCGTGGAGAACAACAAAGCCATCTGTTTCTGTGTTAACCATACCGTCTCTTGGATCAACCGAACATCCAACGCTGTCCGTCCATCCTGCGTCCGATAGATGATGACTTCGCCCCGCGATTGAGTTGTTGCATTTTCTGCAACAACTGACGCTGCACTTATATCGGCCTTTTTCATTCTCCATTCTCCATTCTACCTTCTGCATTGCTAAACAGCGTCTTCTCGTCCATCAGGCCTAGAATCTTCCGCACAGGTTCAGCAAAGGTTCGATTTCGTTTGGCCAGGAATTCCAAAGCCGCGCGAATCTGCGGGCGTATACCGCGGAATTCCGGCGATTCCAGCCACTCCAAGACGCTCTCGCCGGTTTCTGCCAAACCGATCAGCAAATGCACGTAGTCAATAAAGATCACACCAGGCAGAGTGGTCACACTTAGGTCGTCATCAAACAACGTCCCCTGTTTGTCCACCTGCCGCACACCGAACTTCTTCTTGAGTACATCCAACCGCTCCACCGGAGACTTGACCTCGTAACTCCGGCCGCGTTCGCCCGCCCCTTGATCATCAGTGCCCTGTCCATGAGTATGCTGGGTTCAATAATTCCCTTGGTGGCCTTGCTGACTTCGTCGCCAGGAACCTCGCGCCGGTCGCAAAGACAGGTCATGTAGACATAGGACGGCGCATCCACGTCCTCGATCTCCGGCGGCAGTCCTGATTCTTCCGTCGTGAGTTGATCCACCATCATCTTGATGTCTTCCAAGGCACTCTGCAACGGGACAGGCAAACCCTCATGGTCCACGATCCGGCCGAAATGCTCGCTGTATAGTTCCAAGCACTTGCCGATGAGCACTAGGTTCCGATCCATGGGCGGGAGCGGTTCATTACCGTACCGTCCAGCCTCAATATTTAATATTTCCTGGCGCGCACGATTCCGAATCGCCTGCCGTACGCTAGCCCAGGAACGTGTGACTGTTGTCTCTATCGTTCGTTTCCGACAGACATGAACAAGATCATAGGATATCGATTGTTTGTCCAATAAATGCAGGGAGGATTCGCGCTCAGCATGCACCGGATAAACAGCCACTATTTCAAGACCCGCATTGCAGATCATGTTGAGTGAGGGGCTCCCCAATCGTTGGACAGCGAAACGGCTCTGCTAAGAGGTAAAACCGGCCCTGCTTTTTGCACTGTGTGCGGGGCCGTAGCCGCATTTACATTGGCAAGACTCTATCCGAGGCGTCCTCGTAATGCAACGAAGTTCCGTATTTGCATCCCCCCAAAAAAGGGGCCGGGGCAGACGAAGTTGTAGGCTTGCTTGCAAGGCAGTCCGGAGGCGGTGAAAACGGGTGCGCGGTGCGACACCCGCCACCGGCCCCTCGGCCTTCCTTTTCAAAGCGGGAACGTCCAGAGGACGCGGATGAGCGGTTTCCCGCTCCGCTCCACTTTGCGCGCGGCCAGGCGGTCAAAGGCGGTGCGGAGTTCGTCGAGATCCACGGGTTCGGTCTCGGTTTTGACGATGAACCAGGCCACAGGATTGAGGTCTACGCCGATGACCTTGCATCCCAGGCGCAGGGCTTCGACTATGGTGGTGCCACCGCCCATGAACGGATCGAGGACAATCTTGCCGTTGGTGTCAGGATCATGGGTGTGGTCCTTGTAGAACTCATCCATGATGACCTGCGCGCCAGATTTGAGCGGTTTTCGCCCGTCAACGTTACTTCTGCTGGAGAAACGGTGATAATTTCAACAATATCTTCGAAAGTGTATCCCTCTCCCAGTAATGACATATCGCAGTATGGTCCTGTGCGATCATCATTCACGTAAAAAGCAGGTAACCATCCCCTTTCTTTGCACCTATTTCTGAAATAGAGTATATTTACTGCGTATAGAAGCAGATTATGAACGGGGTTGCGTTCCGGAGCCGGATGTTAGACCCGGGCTGTTTCCACGCGGCAACAGCGGAAACAGCCTGCGCTTCCACGAATTCATCGCGTCCCTCTGACATCCATAATCTCCATGACCCCACACCTGCCAGCCTTCGGCATCTGCGGTTACAGCGGCTCCGGGAAAACCACCGTGATCCTGGAGCTGGTGCGGCTGCTTGCCGCAAAAGGGCTGCGCATCGGCGTGATCAAGCACGACGTGCACGGGCTGGACGTGGACCGCGAGGGCAAGGACTCGGACCGTTTTTTTCGCGCCGGCGCCGACGTGCTGATGCGGAGCCAGGATGAGCTCTTTCTGCGTGCCCACCGGTCAGGCGATGCCGGCCTGCAGGAGACCCTCGGGCTGCTGGCCCCCTATTACGATCTCCTGCTGCTGGAGGGGCACAAGACCACGCCGCTGGCGGACAAGGTCTGGCTGCAGAAGGACAACGGCGAAACGTGCCCGCCGGAAACCATCAACATCCGGCGCGTGCTGCGGCGCGACGAGGACCGGGCCGGCATCCTCCTGGACCTGCTGATCCCGTGGCTGCACGAGAAGTGTCTGGCCACGCCGCTGTGCGCCGGAATCCTGATCGGCGGCAGCAGCCGCCGCATGGGGCGCCCCAAGCAGCTCATCGCGGCGCCGGACGGTCGGACGTGGCTTGAGCGCATCGCGGCGCGCCTGCCCCCGGGCGTGAAACAGGTGGTCCTGCTCGGCAGCGCCAGCGTCCCCTCCCCGCTCGCGCATCTTCCCCTGCTCCCGGACGTTGCGGACAGGGAGGGGCCGCTGGCCGGCATGCTGGCAGCCATGCGCTGGCAGCCCGGCGCGTCCTGGCTGTTCCTGTCGTGCGACATGCCGCTGCTCACTGCGGAGAGCCTGCAGTGGGTGCTCAGCCACCGCGCGCCGGGCGTCCGGGGCGTGCTGCCGCGCCGGGCGGAGAATGAAGGCGTCGAGCCGCTGCCGGGGTGGTATGATTTCCGGGTGCGCCAGCTGTTGGAACAATGCCGCGGGCCCTCGGCGCTGGCCGGTTATGAGAAGATCGTCACCCCGCAAATTCCTGCGGAATTTGCGACTGCGTGGGCGAATGTGAATACGCAAGCAGACTTGGAGGCACTCGCAACCAAGACCGCGAGAAAAGATTGCACATGAACCTCACGTTCGCCTATTCACCGTGCCCGAACGACACGTTCACGTTTTGCGGCATTGCCTCGAAGCGCGTGACGCTCGAGGGGCCTTCCATCTCCGTGGTTCACCACGATATCGAGACGTTGAACCAGCTGGCCCTGCGCGGCAGGCATGAGATCACCAAGCTCTCGTTCCACGCCTGGCTGCTCCTGGGAGACCGCTACCGCCTGCTCCAGGCCGGCAATGCGCTGGGCCACGGCTGCGGTCCGGTGCTGGTGTCGCGCCGGCCGGTTCAGCGCGAAGAGCTCTCCGGCCTGCGCGTGGTCCTGCCCGGCGAGCACACCACGGCGCATCTTCTGCTCCGGCTCTATTGTCCCGAGGCCGCCCGCCGGAGCTTTACCACGTATGACCGGATCTTCAGCGAGATCCTCGCGGACCGCGCCGATTGTGGCGTCGTCATTCATGAAAGCCGATTCCTGTATGAACAGGCCGGGCTCCACAAGGTCTGCGACCTGGGCCAGTGGTGGGAGGAGACCACCCGCTCGCCAATCCCGCTCGGAGCCATTGCCGTGCGGGCCGATGTGCCGCCAGCTCTGGACGCAGCGCTGGAACAGCTGATCCGCCGGAGCCTGCTGCTGGCACGGAGCGACCCGGCGGCGACCAGCCCCTATGTCCGCCAGATGGCCTGTGAGCTGGATGACGGGGTGATCGGAAAACAGATCGACCGGTTCGTCAATGATTTTACCGTGGACCTGGGCGAGCAGGGCATGCGCGCGGTGAACCAGCTCCGGAAGCTGGCAACCGCCGCGGGGGTTGTGCCGTGATCGGCCTCATCCTTGCCACCGGCCGTGAGGCGGCGCCATTCCTGGCGCGCGCCGGAATCCAGCAGGGCGGGCAGGCAGGTGAGCCGCCGGCTCCGGCATGTTACGATCTGCGGCCGGCGCGGGCGATGGTCATTTGCATCTGCGGCATGGGGCCGGCCCGGGCGCGGGCCGGGGCGGAGCTGCTGCTGCAGAAATACGGCGCCGCTGTCGTGGTCAACGCGGGCGTGGCAGGGGCAGTTTCGGAAAGGCTCGGCGTGGCGGCGATCTGCCGGGTTTCCGCGGCCTGCCTGTGGCCGGCTGAAAAAATTATGCATGCCTGTGGCGTCGACCGGTGGACCGAATTGCCGGGCGCCGTCCTGGCCACGGTGGAGCAGCCGGTATTTGATCCGGTACGACGAGCGGCCATCGCGCGCCATGCGGACATCGTGGACATGGAGGGTGCGGCCATCGCACAATGCTGCCAGGCCCGCGGGGTGCCATGCTATGCGGTCAAAGGCGTGACCGACCTGGCTGGGACGAACGGGCGCCAGCGGCTGCTGCAAAATCTGGACACGGTTTCTGAGGCGCTGGCGGAGCGGACATGGGGGGAGTTGGAGCTGATGTCAGCCGGGGCACAACCTTTGAAGTGAAAGCATGAACGCAACCGCCCTGCAAACCTTCGCCCGCTTCACCCGGATCGAACACACGATCTTCAGCCTGCCGCTGGTGTTTGCCGGCGCGTATCTGGGCGCGGGCCGCCGCATGCCGGAGCCGGCCACGCTGGGGCTGCTCATTCTGGCCGCCACCGGCGGCCGCATCCTCGGCATGTCCATGAACCGCATTCTGGACCGGAGGATCGATGCGCTCAACGCGCGGACCCGCGGCCGCGAGCTGCCGTCCGGGGCGATGTCGCTGCGCCGGGCGTGGCTGATTGCAGCGGCAGGCCTGGCGCTCTACCTTGGCGCCTGCGCCCTGCTGGGGTGGCGCATCCTGGCGCTTGCGCCGGTGCCGGCCGTGTTCCTGCTCGGCTATTCGCTGCTCAAGCGCTTCACCTGCCTCTGCCACTACGGCATCGGGCTGGTGCTGGGGATGGCGCCGCTCGCCGCGCATGTGGCCGTGCGGGGAGATCTCGCCGTCGGGCCGGACATCCTGCTGCTGTGCGGGTTTGTCTTCTTCTGGATGAGCGGCTACGACATCATTTACGCGCTGCAGGATGAGGCGTTTGACCGCACCCATGGCGTGCACAGCATCCCCGGAAGATTCGGCCGTGCGGTCGCCGGGCGCGTGGCGGGAGCCTCGCACCTGGCCGCACTGTGCCTGCTCATCGCCTTTGCCGTGGCGTGTTCGCGTGGCCTGTGGGTCTGGATGCCGGTTGCGTGCTGTGCAGGCGCGTTGACCGTGTCGCATCTCCCCTGGCTGCCGCTGCCGGCGCGGTTTTTCCCCTTATCGGCGATTGCGGGGATTGCGGGGTCGCTGGTGGTGTATGCATAAACCGGAGCGCTCGAGTGTGCCGGGTGCGGCCGCCGAGAGCCCAGAAATGACCGCGGACACAGAGAAACGGCGCGGCATCTCTGCGTTCAGAAAGCGAACTCAACGCGCCGTGTAGATCAGGTAAAGCCCACCCAGGAGCACCAGCGCGCCGCAAACCCGTTTCACGATCACCGCGCCCCTGAACCTGCCGGTCCAGTGCAGATAGCGCTGAACAACCTCCGTGAATGTGCCTGCCAGCACCCCCTTGCGCTTCATTCCCGGCTGGGCCGCGCCCGGCAAGGGCATCCGGATCGCGTCGAGCAGGAGGAGGCCAACCGTGAAGAAGATCACGGCCACGAAATAGTTCCCGTAGCGCCTCACGTCCCCGAGCATCCGGCCGGCCGCTGCGCAGGCAGGAGACTGTCTGCGGCCTGAAGTTTGGTCCTTGAGTGTATAGCACTCCGTGAGGCAGGAAGGGTTCACGTGACAGTCCGCGATTACTCTTTCTCACCTATCCGGATAGGTGAGAATCACGCAGGTGGCTACAATAAGGTCCGTACAGGTCATTTTCGCAAAATATGACAGGGGCGATTGATGCCGGGCACAGTCGGCACGGCCGAGAGGCGGGATTTTATGGTGTCACGTGCGCACAAATCCGGTATGGTTTTGCCATGAAAACGCACGCTGACGCTAACCTCGTGCTGGCTCTGACCGGTGCGACCGGCGCCGTGGCGGCCCGGATGCTGGTCGAGAAGTCACCGTGGCCGGTCACGCTGATTGCCAGCGCCTGGGGGAAGACCGTCTACGAGAAGGAGTGCGGCGCGTTTGCCGCGCTGGCCGGCAGGGTGGCGCAGGTCTTTGACAACGCGGACCTGGCTGCACCGGTCTCGTCCGGCTCCGTGGCCACGGCCGGGATGGTGATCCTCCCCTGCTCCAGCAACACGCTGGGAGAAATCGCCTCGGGCGTAGCGTCTTCGCTGATCACCCGCGCGGCGCACTGCCACCTGAAGGAGCGCCGCCCCTTTGTGCTCTGCCTGCGCGAGGCGCCGCTCTCGCTGATCGACCTGCGCAATGCCGTGACCGTGAGCGAAGCCGGCGGCATCGTGATGCCGATGAGCCCGCCATACTACATGCTCGACTCCACACACCCGGAGACCGTCACGCTCCAGCAGCTGCTCGATGTCTACATCGACCGCGTGCTGGCGCTTCTCGGCAATGCGGCCGGCCGGACCTGGGAGGACGTGCGATGAGCTTTCCAGACCTGGAAAGCTTTGTCCGCGAACTGGAGCGCCGCGGCCAGCTGGTGCGCGTCCGGGAGGAAGTGGATCCGCACCTGGAGGTCACCCTCATCCAGCACCGCGTGCTGGCACAGCAGGGACCCGCCCTGCTGTTCGAGAACGTCAAGGGAAGCAACCTCCGGCTGATCACCAACCTCTACGGCACCCGCGCGCGCGTGGACCTGGTCTTTGGCCGCCCGCCGGCGGAGATCGGCGAGCTGCTGGCAGGAATGGCCACGGACCTGATCCCGCCCGGCCCGGCAAAGGTCTGGCACGCGCGCCGCAAGATCTTCCGGCTGCTTCAGGCGCGCATGAGGAATGTCTCCCGCGCGCCGGTGCTGGAAGAGATGCACGAGCCGGCCGCACTCGGACGCCTCCCCTGCCTGACCTGCTGGCCGCTGGATGGCGGACCGTTCTTCACGCTGCCGCTGGTGCATACCTGCCACCCGGAGACGGGCGTGGGGAACCTCGGCATCTACCGCATGCAGCGGTTCGATGACGACAGCACCGGCATGCACTGGCAGATCGAAAAGGGCGGCGGCTTTCATTTCCAAAAAGCCTGCGAGCGCAACGAACCGCTCCCCATCAGCGTCATCCTGGGAGGACCGCCGGCGCTGACCTTTGCCGCCATTGCCCCGCTTCCAGAGGGAGTCGACGAGCGCATCCTGGCGTCCCTGATCATGGGGGCGCCGCTGGAGATGGTCACCCGCCGCACCACCGGCCACCGGATCCCGGCGCGCGCGGAGATGGTCATCGAAGGAACCGTGACGCCGGGCGATCTGCGGCGCGAAGGCCCATTTGGCGACCACCTGGGCCACTACTCGCACGCCGCAGACTTCCCGGTCTTCCGCGCGCAGCGGCTGCTCAGCCGGCACCGTCCGCTCTTCCCGGCCACCGTGGTTGGCAAGCCGCCGCAGGAGGATTTCTACATCGGCTGCGCGCTGCAGGAAATGAGCCTGCCGATCCTCAAGCTCATGCACCCCGGCGTGAAGGATCTCTGGGCCTACCCGGAGACCGGCTTCCATCCGCTGGCCGTGGCCTCGGTCACGGAGCGCTACCCGCGCGAAGCGCTCAAACAGGCGTTTGCCATCCTGGGCCAGGGGCAGCTTTCGCTGACCAAGATCCTGATCATCGTCAATGGCGATGTGCCCGACATCCGCGACTTCCGCCAGGTGAGTCGGAGCCTCTGGCAGAACCTGGATGCGGCCGACGGTTTGCACCTGATTGCGCCCACGGCACAGGACACGCTCGACTTCACCGGCCCGGCCATGAACACCGGCAGCCGGCTGATTCTCCTGGCCACGCGGCGCGAGCCGCCGCTTCGGACCGAAGCGCCGCCCCCGCCGCCCCCGCCCGCCGGGGTGCATGCCTCCATCCGCCGGCTGGTGCCGTTTGGCGAAGCGTTCCTGATGGTGCAAGTGGGCGACACGGCCGACCGCGAGGCCGTCATCGCCGCACTGCGGCACCATCCCGCCACCCGGTCGCGGCTCTTTCACGTGCTGGTCTCGGAAGACGTGGCCATGGACGACCCCATGATGCTGCTCTGGGGGTGGTTCACGCGCTTCGATCCGCTGGCCGACCTGCACCCGGCCGGCCGGGTGCAGGATGGCAACCGCCTGATCCTCCAGTTCCCGATCTGCATGGATGCGCGTTGGAAAAGCGGCTATCGCCAGCCTGTGGCGTTCGACCCGGAAACCGTGGCGGCAGTGGAGCAGAAGTGGCGGCGGCTGGGCCTGTAACCCACGCACCATCGAGTCTAGCAGCTTGTCGGACTTAGCCTCAGTTCTTCACAAACTTTGTGCCGACCAAGCTGCTAGAATAATTCCCGTTCGGGTATATCAGCGTGGATGATATGCCATGAGTAGACCTCTCCGGGTATAATAACCACTGTTGACAACATATATTATACCCGTTATGATGCACTCTCAATGAAATACAAGGGGAAAAAGACCACATCGGGTATAGCGACACCTCTCAGCTTTCAAGTCAAGGCGCTGCGCCGGGGCGCAGGGCTGACGCAGGCGCAGATGGCCAGACGGACCGGTGTCGGGCTGCGGTTTGTGCGGGATCTGGAGCAAGGCAAGCCGTCGGTCCGGGTGGACAAGGTGAATCAGGTGCTCGCACTGTTCGGCTACCATGTCGAGGCGGTCAAGGATCATGAGACCTCTGCGTAAAGCCAGCGTGATCTTCAAGGAAATGCCCGCCGGGTCCATCGAGGAGACCGGCGAAGGCTACCGCTTTGCCTACGATCCTGCCTTCCTGACGCAAGGCAACCCCATCGCGGTTGCCTTCCCCCTGCGGGAGCAACCCTACGAGAGCAAGACCCTCTTCCCGTTCTTCAAGGGGCTTCTGCCTGAAGGCTGGTTCCGGGAAATCGTCTGCCGGACGCTCAAGATCGATTCCAGGGATGAGTTTGGTTTGCTCGTCAAGGCCTGCGGGGACTGCATCGGAGCGGTGTGGATCAAGGAATGAAAGACTTCTGCGACATCTGCGGAAAGGCCTCCGGCGATACCGGACGCTATCATCCCGCATGCCTCCGTCGTCTGTTCGGGACTCCGGCGCTGCCGGCCGTCGAACTGACGCACGGCGATGTCCTGATGAAGGCGCAGGAGATGGCGGGCCGGATGTCCATCTCCGGGGTTCAGCCCAAGCTGTCCATGTCACGCCAAGGCTCGCGTCTGGTTCCTGTCACGACCGGCGGACAGTTCATCCTCAAGCCGCAGACGGAGCGGTTCCCGTTGCTGCCGCAGAACGAGAACCTCTGCATGAACATCGCCGGGCTTCTGGAGATCGATACCCCTCCGCATGGGCTGTTCGACCTGCACGACGGTTCGCCGGCCTACCTTGTCCGCCGGTTTGACCGCACCCCGGACGGAAAGAAGCTGCGGTGCGAGGACTTTGCCCAGATTCTCTGTGCGGACGACAAGTACACCGGATCAATGGAGCGGATTGGGAACAAAATCCGCGAGTTGTCGGACGTCCCCGGTTTGGACGTCCAGTTGTTCTTTGAACGGGTACTCCTGAACTTCCTGCTGGGAAATGGCGACGCCCACCTCAAAAACTTCTCCATGCTCGAATCGGCCGGCAGCGGTCTGCGGCTGTCGCCGGCCTACGACATCGTCTGCTCCAAGGTTGTGCTTCCCAGGGAATCGGACTGCGCCCTGACCCTGAACGGCAAGCAAAACAAGATCGGCCGGAAAGACTTCGAACAATTCGCCGGGACGATCAAGATCCCCCCCAAGGTCGCAAGCGGCATCTTCGAGCGGTTCTGTCAGGGTTACTCGCAGATGGTGGGGGAACTTTCACAATCCCGGCTGTCGGCGGACATGCAAGCGAAGATCCGGCGGATCATGGAAGAACGGCACCAACGAATCTTTCGCAGGTAACAGGGGGACACGAAGGGCTTGTCCCGCCACGCATACGGCCATCGAATGCCCTATGCGTTTCGTATCCGCACCACCCCCGTCGGCACCCCAACACCAGCTACTTCGCCGGTGGCGGGGTCTCCCGCACCACGGCGCCGGCGTCGTCACTCATGACCAGCACCGCAAACTTCTCGACGTTGTCGAGGTCGTCCGTGCTGATCGAGGCATAGTCGAACCGCCCGCGCAGGTCGGTGTAGCCGTCCTTGTAGAACTCGACGGCTCCGTCCGTGCGGCGCGCGTAGACCTTCACGTAGACCGCGCTCAGCGGCTTGCCGCTTTTGGCGCTGCGCACCAGCACCTGCCCGTAGGCCTGCACAAAGCGCACGTCGAGCGCATGCGGCGTGAACACCTGCCGCGCCGTGACGCCGCCGGCCTCGACCTCGACCAGCAGGTTGCGGGAGCGGAAGGCATCCGGCAGCCTGATCTCGGTACTGTCCTTGCCGGCCGGAAGCGCCACCTCCTCGACCCGGGCCGGCCTGACCATGGAGAAGCGCCCGGAGACGTCGTCGCGCACAAACGGGCTGCGCGAGTACATCAGCTCGAGGTCCATCGGATAGTACGACACGCGGCACCGGGCCAGGTTGCGGTAGTGCACGTTGAGCGTGGTGTTGTCGAGCGTCAGCTCCAGGCTCGGGGCCGTGGCGGCCAGCTGGTCCTGCGCCTGCTCGCGGCTGTCGCGGTCGGAGATCCTGGCGCCGGCACCGGAGATCTCGTCGGCCTGCGCCGCCACATTCGCAAAGAAGCTGCGCCAGCGCGCCACGGGATATTCCTTGTAGCCGGCAGCAATCCGGCGCGCCTCCTCGGGCGCGCCGCGCGCAAAGGCCAGGTAGGCGCTGAGGTAGTCGAGCTGCATGCCGGTCTCGACATCCGCCGGCTTCACGCGGCCGGCCCACGCCGCCGCCTCGCTCACGCGGTCCTGCAGCAGCATGTACACGCCGACCGCAAGATTTTCGGCAGGCGCGAATGCGGGCCGGTAGCAGAGGTAGTCCATGAAGGCGCGGTACTGCCCCAGCAGCCCGTCGTTCTGGATCGTGCGTTTGGCACCCAGCTGGTAGTAGCGCGCGTTGACCAGCGGCCAGTACTCCTTGTGCTCGTAGGTCCAGCGCTCGGCCGCGTCCACGCGCAGCAGGTCGCTCTCCAGCCAGGGCCCGCAGTTCGCCGCCAGCGCGGACGGCCGCAGGTATTCGCGGACGGCCTTCTCATCGCGGTGCAGAAGACCATAGGACCAGAGCAGGGCGTGGAAGACCTGCCGCTGACGCAGCAGGTCGAGGGTCCTGCCGAACATGGCCTTGTCGCGCATGCGGAAGGCGATTTTGGCCAGGTCCAGCCGCTCGATGTTGCTCCTGCCGAGAAAGGCCAGCACCTGGTCGTCCGTGCCGTTCTGCGAGAGGTAGGGCCACGAAGTCTCGTCCACCTGCGTAAGCCGGGCCACCACGCGGAAGGCGGCGGGCTGGGCAAAGCCGCTCAGCACGCCGTTCGCCGAGGCGTGCACTGGATAGTGCATGAACGCGCCGGGCGTCGGGAAATAGAAGTGGTAGTCGATGGTCTGCGTGGCGTACGGCTCCAGCACCACGTGGCGCGTCCGGGTGTAGAACCCGTTCTGCACCGGCACCGCGCCCTCGGGGATCTGCAGCAGCGCCTCGACCTTGCGGCGCGCGCTGGTCGGGTTGGTCAGCACGATGCGGGCGCCGTAGACGCGGCCGGCCAGGAATTCGCCGGTGACAAACTTGTCGAGCTTCTCGTTCCCCTCGAAGAGGAAGGGATCGTCCAGCGCGAAGAAATTCTGCCCCACGAGCAGCGGCATCGGCCCGGCCGGCAGGCGCGCCGCCTCGGTCTGCAGGTGGAACGCCAGCAGCGGCGCGCCGGCCTTGAGCGTCATGCGTGTTTCCTGGGTCTGGGTCTCGCTGGGGCCTGCCTCGAACGGCAGGTCCAGCACCGCCAGCGCCATCAGCATCTCGGCGAACGATCCGGCCGCGTCCGTGACGTGCGGCGACAGGAACGGCGCCTGGCCGTCGTGCGCCGCATAGTCGGCCCAGAACGCATTCACGGGGATCAGCTCCGGCGTCTGCTCCGCCAGCGGCACGCGGTAATACTGCGTCTCGATCCACTCCTTGGTGCGGTCCGGGCTGCGGTAGCGGGCGCGCACTTCCCTGCGCCGGCTGGCATCCTGCTGCATGCGGCCGTCGTCGGCTTTCTCCATGTCGTTGACCACCATCTTCGCCTCTGCTTTTCTCAGGGCGCGCTTCATATTCTGCGGCGTGGCCGGCGGGGCAAGCTGCGGCGCCATGGCTGCTGCCGGCATGGCAGCCGCTTCGGTCAGGGCCATCTCCCCGCCTTCCATTTGCGCCAGGTCCGCCGCGGCTAACTGATCCATTGACTGACGCGCCTTCTCCCGTGCAAGCCCGGAGGCTGCGGCCGGCGGCTGATCCAGGCCGCCGCCCTGCAGCGCGGTCAGGAACCGACGCGCCTCGCCTTCCGGATCCGGCGTGAGCAGCTCGCAGCGCTCGCGGATGTGGCGGGCCACGCCGGCCTGCTGCCCGGCCTGGCGCTGCGCCAGCAGGATTCGCTCCACGGCATTCAGGCGCTGGAAGGCCCATGGATCCAGGTGGCGCGACAGGTCGCGCCCAAGCAGCCATTCATCCACGAGCTGCTTGTCCTTCTTCTGCGCCAGGAACGGCCGCACCACCGTGTTGAAGAAGGCCGCATCCTTCTTGAAGAGGAACAGGTCAAGCTCGTGACAGGCGTACTTGGAGTAGAGCTCCTTCTTTTTGGCATCCGGCAGCCCGGGCCAGTCCACGACAAAGGAGAACTCGCGCAGCGAGGGGTTGTCGTTCAGCGCCTTGAAGAGGCGGTAGACCTTGCCGAGCGAGTCGAAGACCTCGAGGCGCGTGGAGCGGATATCCTCGATGGCGAGCGTCCCCCGGGCAGCCAGCGGCGTCACGATCTTGCGCTCGACCAGGTGCTGGTCCGCCGGGAGCGTGCGCCGCAGAACGCGGTCACGCGGCGCCATCGGCGCGTCCGGCAGCGCCAGCTCGCGCGCCGCCCAGTTCTGGCCGTCGCACAGCACGGCATAGAGCTCCGTGCGATGTCCGAGCCGGGCGCGTTCGACGGTCATAACGCCGTTGGATCCAGGCGCGAGGTTGACCAGCACCAGCGCAGGCGCGGGAAGGAAGTCGAGGCTCTCAACCATGGCGCTGCGGTCGCCGCCGAGGCGGTATGCTTTCAAGGCCCCCGCCCGCCCGCCGCCGGTGCGCCCTGCGGAAAAGACATTCATTTCCGGCTCCTCCGCGGCAACCGCCGCATAGCTCTCGCCCGCCTGGGCCAGCTGCTTGGAGGAGGACGTGTCGCGCACGCTCCACGGCGTGAGCAGCAGGCCCGGGCGATCGAGCATGTTGCCAGCCTGGCGCCGGGCAAAGCGGCGCTCGAGGATGTAGCGGTACTCATCGCCGATGTTGCGGCCCGAAACGTAAAGCGACTGCGGCGGGCCCCAGGCCACAGGCGTGCGCCTGGGCGCGCGCTCGCCCAGCGCCGCGGGGATGCCGTCGGCCCATGACCAGCGCGCCAGCAGGTGAACACGCGTGGCGGGTGTGACGTTGGCCAGCGCGATCTGCACGGTCTTTTCGTCAGCCGAGAAATCGGCGATGCGCGGCGGCCGCGCCGCGGACGGCTCCAGCACCTGCGTGTTGGCCGCCAGCACACCGGCCACAACAGGCGCATCGAAAACCGACACCAGCACCTGGCTACCCGTGTCCTTGAATCGCAGGCGGTACTGGCCGGAAGCCAGGTCCTTGATCGTCAGAACCCGGCCCGCCACCCAGACATTGGACCGCATGTTCTCCGCCGGCGACCCGTCCGGCGCCAGCCGGAACAGCGACGCGGCCGCCGCCGCGTCGCCGGCAAACAGGTCCGTGGCCAGGGGGAGCTCCACGGTTTCGCCCCGGCGCACGGCAAGCTCGCGATCATAGTCCGCGGCCTCGCGCAGCAGCGACCAGGCGGCCTCCGGCTCGCCGGCCGGCTGGGCGGCAAGCGAAACGATCCCGGGCAGCGCCCCGAGCTGGATCTGGCCGCTGTCGTCGGTCTGCAGCGTGACGCGGACCTCCTCGGTGAATTCGCGGTGCGACAGGCGGAGGTTCACAACCTGGCCGGCCCTGGGCTCGCCGGTCTTGCCGCGCACCTCGATGCGCCAGCCATCGGCCAGGTGGCGCAGGTAGCAGGCGCTGGTGCAAGCCGTGGCATCCTGCCCGTTGCAGGCAAAGGTGGCGGACGCGGCCACGTCGTCGTCGCGGGTCATGGTGACGTTGCGCACCCGGCCGCGCAGCGAGGCCTCGACGCGGCGCGTCCCCTCAGGCACGGTGAAGGTGTGGGCGTATTCGCGCAGGTTGTCGAACTTGACGCCCGGCCGGCGCTGCGTGCTGGCCACGCCCTCGGCGTCGATGGCGCGAACCTCCAGCGTGAGCTCGTCGATCAGCGCCAGGTCTGCCGGCCGCCCGGCGCAGAGAAGCGCGGGGCTCACCACCAGCGTAGCCGTACCCCCGGCCACGAGGGACTCGCGGTCCAGCCAGAAATCCGCGCGCAGCGCGTACTTCTCCTGCTCGTGCGCAAAGGATACCGGCTCGGCGAAGTTGCCGAGTCGCACGAGCGCGCCCTTGTTGCGGGCGGCGCCGCCGGGGCGCGGGCCTGGCAGCACGGCGAACGGATCGGTCGGGACGATGTCAGACGCGGCGCCGGTGGTGAACGGAACCAGGACAAACCCGTTTTTGTCCGGCGCGTAGTCCTGGCCGCCGACCCACAGGTGGGCGTCGCAAACCTGCTCGCGCTTCTCGTTCAGGACCGTGAAGACGTGCCCCGCGGCGCCGACGCGCTGCGAGCAGACCAGCCGCCCCTTGCGCACCACGGTGCGGCTGCTGACGCCGTTGCCGATGAGCTCCACCACGAAGACGCCGCGGCCGGAGATCTGGGGCAGGTCAATGGTCTCCTCGTGGCGGCGCAGCGGCGGCTGCTGGAACTCCAGCGTCTTCTCGGTCCCGGGCGAAAGGCCGTCGAGATCAATGGCCGTGGTGAGGGTGGCGTGGTTCTGGTAGTAATTGAACGCATCAATCTCGAACACCTGCACCGTGAGGCGGGACACGTTCTTCACGGCCACGCGGAGCTTCACCGGCTCGTCCACGCCGAAGTACGCGGGGTTCTGCGGCAGGAGCGCCAGGTCAATGCGGTCGCGCAGCGCCTGGTGGCGCGCCGGGGGCATGAGGTTGTACCACTGGTCCGGCTCGCCGACGCCGGCCAGCAGCTTGCTTTCGGCGAACACCTCCTTCACGTACGTGTCCTCCAGGAACTCGCTGAAGGCGCTCCAGTCTTTGGCATCGCCCAGGAACTTGTCGAGGTAGTCGCGCACCAGCGGCTCGTCGTTGCCGACGGGCTTCAGGCCGGTCCAGGCCTCGTAGTTGCGGTTCAGGTCGGCAAAGGCGATGCGCGCGTCGAGGGCCTGCTGGCGGAAGAGCGGCCGGACATAGGCCTGGTTGCGCGGCAGCTTGAGGTAGGCGAGGAAGCGGTCGCGGTCATAGACGTTCTGGGAGCGGTCGAAGTCGAGGCGGTGGAAGAGGATGTGCGCCTTGAGCGAATTTTGCGAGGCCGGGAGCTTCTCGACAAAACCCCACAGGCGCTCGAGGCAGGCGCGCCGGGCAGCCGGGTCCCAGGCCCAGGGCGAGTCGGCGTCCGGGCGCAGGCGGCGGACGCAGGCTTCCACGAAGCGGTCGCCGGAGAGCAGGTCCGGCATCTGCGCGGCGCAGGCAGTGAGCTGCTCCAGGGTCAGGCGGGTGTGGATGCCGAGGCTGCCGAACGCGCCGCTGTCCGGGCGCTTCAGGTCGGCCAGGATCATCTCCACCAGGCCGGCCACATCCGGCTCCGTGAGCCGCTGGAGCAGGAGGCGGCGCTGGTCGGAGTTCAGCGGCTGCGCCGCCAGCCACTCGAGCGCGGCATCCGTGAAGCCCGAGAGCGCGTGGCGGCCGAAGGCGTTCTGGGCGAGCCTGTCGCGCGCGATCAGCTGCGGGTCGAAGCGTGCGGGGAACTGGTTTTTCTGCGCGGTCTGCTCGCGGGCGTGGTTGAAGGCCAGCCCCTCCTCGCGCCGGATGTAGTCGAACGTGGCCTGCGGATTCGTCCGGTAGTCCAGCAGCGCCTGCCGGTTGCGGATCTCGCGGGCGTGCGCGGTTTCACCATGGGTCTTGACCCACTGGGCCAGGAGCGGGGCAACCTTGTCCAGTTGAGCAGCGTTCTGCAGGTTGAGGCAGTTGTAGAAGTAGTAGTCGTCCGTGCCGGGGACGAGCTGCCGGATGGCGGCCTCCCGGTTGGTCGAGAGCGCAAACTCCTCGACAAACCCGATCTCCGCCCCCTGCCCCCGGGCGCAGACGCTGGCGACGCACACCGCTGCACACACCTGCCACATAAAGACCTGCTTCATATAGACCTCCTGCTGGAT